>Ga0315289_10000012_pt1 | contig 313153 bp, 306 predicted proteins | sample YL17G11_40_MG_FD_203452 | JGI IMG/M metagenome (GOLD analysis project Ga0315289, IMG submission 203452) | Sediment microbial communities from Yellowstone Lake, YNP, Wyoming, USA - YL17G11_40 | ecosystem: Environmental > Aquatic > Freshwater > Lake > Sediment | place: USA: Wyoming | collected... | reverse complement strand
GCGCTGGCTTCTTTTACGGGCGTGTGGCGGTCTTTCTTAGAGCCGTAAGTGCTTTCTATAATGAGCGTGTCTCCCGCCAAACCCATTTTCGCGCCTTCAAGCAACCGCGAGGCCTTCGTGTTCAAGTCTCCGGTGTAAATGACTTTGTGCCCGCTGTCTTTTACGACGATAATTGCGCTGCCTAGAATGTGACCCGCGTCGTAAAACGTTATTCCGTTTTTTTCTTGCTCGTATTCCACAATGTCGACGTGCGTCAAGAGCGTGTTCAAGTCTTTCTGCGAAAACGGCGCTGCATGGCGTTCGCTCGCAATTTTCAAGTAATCAGCAAGCAAGAGTTGAATCAAATCGCGCGTTGGCTTTGTCATCAGCACTTTCTTGCGGTAGCCCATTCTGTACAACACCGGTAGGAAGCCTGAGTGGTCCAAGTGCGCGTGCGAAAGCACGACTTCGTCTAGCGTGTTCACTATTCGCTTGTCAATCAGCGGGAAAGCGTCTCCGTTGCCTATTTTCACTCCGCAATCCAGCATTATTTTTTTCTTTCCTTCAAGCAGGATGCTGGAGCGTCCTACTTCTCGGCTTGCGCCGAGAAACCTTATTTTCACTAAATTCACCTTCTTTTTCTATAACGCAGTCTGGAGGCTGGAAGGGAACGAATTCCCTTGCAACCCCTGTTTTTTATTCTGCCTTAGCCTAATGAGTTTACTATGTCGCTGGACGAATTAGTGTCCGCCCTTAAAACCAAGCGTCTGGAAGCCTTAACAGCCTCTTTCGGAAAGAAAATCCGAAAGAAAGAACAACCGGTCTCTAAAATCGACACGGAAGAACTCATTAGTTATAAGATTAGGGCGGCCGTGTATAAAAAGCTGCTTGAACGTTATGCGGATTACGTTTCGCTTTCCGAAGACAAGACGATTCCCGAGCTGAAAGCGCTCGTAAATCCCGTTGACGACGCGATTGAAAAAACCAAGCAAAAGCTTTTCGGGCAAATGCGCGACGATTACGTCCGTAGGCCTGTCGTGAAAATGATTGACGGCATTCAAGTTACCGGCGTTTCGGCAGAAGAATGGCAATACGCGTTCGAGCGCGATTTTCCCAAGTTTGCCGACAAGGCTTTGGCTTTCGTAAGCGCGTTCAGGCACGTGCACGCGGACTTGAGTTTTGCTTTCTGGCTTTCTTCGCAAGACGTGTTGGAAATAGGGGCTGCCGACGCTTTTGACAGAAGCATTTTCTTATGCTCGTTATTGGTTTCTGCAGGCTGTGCCAACGCTAGAGTGCGCGTGGTAGAGCTGGATGGCGGCGAGCGCAGGCCAATAGTGTTGTTCTCTTTCGCAGAGCGTTTTTACGCGTTGGATTCCGCTCAAGAAAAGCCTTTGTTCGTGGGTGCGGATGAGACGAGCCTGCTTGCCGGGTTTCACTGCGAAGGAAGGAAGTTCTCGCGTTCGCTTTACGAGTTCAACAACGCCGAGTACAACGATTTTGAAGAGTAGTTAGACTAGCTTCTCCATTTTTTGCAGGAAGCCGCGGTGCAGGCGAATGGTTTCCTTGACGTGTTGCGAAAGGCTTTCCCTTCCCCGCAACAGCTTGGCGTGCACTTTAATCTCGTCTTTGATATGCTCCTTCCAAATGTCCAGGAAAGAATGCAGTTTTTTCTCGAATGCCTTTGCTTTTAGCACTACCCTCGCTTTCTTCTTTTTTTTCATCGTGACACCACCACAGGCATTACTTTCGCACGCTTTTTATACCTCGCGGGCTCAAATACTTACCTGAATTTTTCCGCTTTGCAAGGTGATTCTCCGAATGGCTATTAAACAAAAAATGTCCGAGCTTACGAAATACGAGCGCGCCCGCATAGTGGGAGCGCGTGCTTTGCAATTGGCAATGGGCGCGCCTCCTCTTGTCAAGGTTCCTGCCGGCTTGGTGAACGCCATTGACCTCGCGCGCTTGGAATTCGACAAAAACGTCATCCCCCTTCAAGTAATACGCTGATTTTTCCGCTTTTTCTTTTATTTCCTTTTAGTTATGCGTGGTTGGGGTTCGCGTTTTTTTGCAGTATTTTCCGTTCTTCTGGTGATTATCGGGTGCCAGCGGGACATCCAATCATGGGAAGATTCTAATGCCGTCAGGTGGTTGAAGCCGCGCTTTTCTCTCAACTCGTAGTATTTAGAGTATTGAATTGCGTATCGGCTTAGTTCGTCTTTCCTCTCCAGTTTTTCTTGTTTGAACCATTTTCTCCTGTTTGGTTCGTTCAAATGGTATTTGGATGGAAGGCCTTCCCTGTAGACGGAGTGGGCGAAATTTATTTTCACGCGTTTTTTCAGTTCGGCTGGGCTTACGCCGAGTTCTGTCGGGTATTTGAAAAGAGCTTGAAGCAAGCACCGCATTCGGTGTTCTCCCATGAAGAAGAGCTTCGAATTGTCCTTCATCCTGTTTTTGAGTTCTTTCATTTCGACGTCGTTCACGTTGCCGGAATAAATCAAAATGCGGCCTCTTCCGAATTGTTCGGTCGCGAGGCGCAAAAGGCGGTCGTAGTATTTCGCCGCTTCCGGCGGCCTGGGAGTGTCGAGCACGGTTTCTCTTCCTGGCGGCGCGAGTATTACGAGCAAACGGTTTTTTTTCCGTGCGAGCGCGCCTATTTTTGTTGAATATGTCCTGTAGAGTTCGCGGTAATACTCGTCGTTTTCGTAACCAGGCGCGGCATAGCCAAACAGCGGGTGGATGAGAAAGTGCACTTCATCGAATTTGTTCGGCTTGCTTTCAGGCATGCGATTAATACTGCCGCAAAATTCTTATTCCGTTTGTTTAGTATCTCAAAGCGTCTGCCGGCTTGAGCATTGCCGCTTGGCGTGCGGGCAGTACGCCTGACAAACTGCCTAGAACGAAAGAAAAAGCGAGAGCGCCGATTATCAGCTCGGGAGTGACTGCGGCTTTGAACAAGTCAGAGCCGAGGGCTTGGCTGGCCGCGATTTCCGCGATTTTGCTCAAGCCGATTCCTATCAAGATTCCTATTAGCCCGCCGAGCATTCCTAACATTCCGGATTCTATCAAGAAGATGGTGAGCACGTCGCTGTTGCGCGCGCCTACTGCTTTCATCACGCCGATTTCTTTAGTGCGCTCGACTACGGAAGTGTACATTGTGTTCATTATGCCCACGCCTCCGACTAGCAGGGAAATGGCGGCAATGCCGATGACGATGGCTTGGACTATTCCGAAAACAGTGCTGAACGTGCTTGCGAGCTGCTCGGCAGTCGATACTTGGAAGTCTTCCGAGTCTTTCTTCACGTCCCTGTGCTTGCGGAGTTTTTCGCGAATGTTTTCAGCAACCTTGGCGGGTTCCACGCCGCCTTCGGCTTGCGCGTAAATCATGGAAACCAGTTTCGGTTCGTTCAGCAACCTCCTCGCGTCGTCAGCGTTCAGTATGGCTACACTATCGTCAATCTGGTTGCCCATGCTTTTGAGGACTCCCACTACGGTATAGCTTTCGCCGTTTAGTTTGACCGCGTCGCCCACGCCAAGCTTGCTTTTGAAAAGCCCGTCTGCAGCGTAGCTTCCGAGCAAAACTCGTCCGCTTTCGCCTGGCCGCAAGTTTCGGCCTTGAGCCAGTTCGACTTGCGCCATGTCTTCAATTATTTTGCGACTGTCGTCTTCCGGAAGAGTGTAGATGAGAACCACTTTGCTCTCGCGCTTGGCTTCCATCGTCAAACTTTCCATTAGAATGCCGCCTGCTGTTGCAACTCCCCGCACGCGTTGGATTACTTTAACATCGTCTTCAGTAAGCGGGTTTGCCAGAGCAGCGCTCACGAAGGGAGAGGCGGCTATGCCGTTATAGGCCATTATGGTGATTTTGTCAGCGCCTATTTTGGCAAACTCGTTCGAAATCGTGTTTTGCAAGCCGTTTCCCATCGCTACGAGCGCGACTACTGCAGCAATGCCTATGAAAATGCCGATTATGGTCAGCATGCTGCGCAACCCGCGGTGCCGCAGGTTGTTCAACGCGAGAAGAAAGTAATCCCGAAAGACAGTTGGTGATAATGCCATTTTACGCTTTAACGCCTCTTTTTCCACCAGTAGGTGTAAGCTAAGTAGCCGACAACCAGCACGCCGCCTAGCAAGAACCAAAAGCCGGTGCCCGCGTCGTTCGCCATTCCAAACCTGGCCAGCTCGTCGTTCGTGTAAATTCGCAGTTGCGCGTTTATAGTTTGTGAATACTCTTGGTTGTTGGAATCGCGGTAGGTGAGCGCGAGCGGAACTTGGATGCGGCCTTGAGCGTTGCCGACGTAAATGCGGTAGTCTATTGTTTCAGAATCGTCGCCTGCCAGGGTGCCTATGTACTTGTTGGATTCGCTTGCGATTTCGTGGAACTCGCCGTTTTCAGCAACCACGTTCAGAAACTTGACGTCCCCAAGGCCGTTGTTGATTATTTTGAACTCGACGTTGCCGACAGTGTTGGGTTTCGTTACTTGGCTGCTGCTGATTTCGACAAGCAAGCTGGGAATTTCGCCCACGATAATTCCTATGTAATCGCGCGTGGAATAGCTGGTTCCCAATGCGTCTTTGTAAGAAATTTCTATTGGAATGCGGTAGGTTTTCGAATCCGCAGCTGCAAGCGGGGATAGCTTGAATTCTACGGGGTTTTCCTCGCTTCCGAGAATGACGCCAACGAGTTTTTCAACGCCTCCTCCGATTGGCGCGAAGCTCGTGTCGCTCAAATTGAGTTTGATGTTCACGTCGTGGACAGGCGAGCTGGCCGAGTTTTTGAGATTGATTTTTACCACTCCGACCGCCCCCTGGGGGATTCTCTCGGGCGTGATTTCGACGCTGTCAATTCCCAAACTGGCAGCGCTGGTTTGCACTTTAATCTGCATTTTTGCGGTAATCCAATCGCCGCTGCCTGAACGGCAGCGCACCGGCAAGTCGTTGTCTCCGGAAATGGACGCAGGGTCCACTCGCACTTTATACTTCAATGCGAATGCCTGGCCAGGCCCCAGGTTGCCGATATAGCGCCTTGCGTTTTCGTTAGAGTCTATCGAGAAGGGGTATTGCGGCGCGAGTTCGCATTCCACGCTTTCCATGTAGCTGGAAGTCTGGACGTTAATCCACAAGTCTATGTACTTGCCTGGTTCTGCCGGATACGGCGTGTATTGCAACTGGCTTAACGTAAGGGTTCCGCCCAAAGCGGTTTCCGCAGCCACAGCCAGCGAAGCGAATGCAACCAGCCAAAATATTTGTTTCATCATTTCGCACTACCTCCGTCTTGAATCAAACCGTCTTTAAGTCGCACGATGCGTTGGGCTTGCGCGCTTATGCCCGAGTCGTGCGTAACCACGATTATTGTTTTTCCTTGCTTGTTCAACTGCTTGAGCAAGGCGATTACCTCCGCGCCTGTCTTTGAATCCAAATTGCCGGTCGGCTCGTCGGCCAAAACCACTTCAGGGTCTACCGCCAAAGCGCGCACTATGGCAACCCTCTGCTGTTCGCCGCCGGACAATTCGCTCGGCTTGTGAAAAACGCGGTCTTCCATGTTGACTTGAGCAAACAGCTTCATCAAGCGGCCGTGCCTCTCGCTTTCAGGCATGTGGCGGAAAATAAGCGGCAATTCCGCGTTTTCCAACGCGCTTAGCGACGGCACGAGGTTGAACTGCTGGAACACGAAGCCGATTTTCTTGCCGCGCAATTGCGCCAAGTGGCTTTCGCCGAACTTGGAAATGTCCTGCCCGTCGAGAAAAACGCTTCCTTTGGAAGGCAAGTCGAGGCTTCCGACCATGTTCATCAACGTGCTTTTGCCGCTTCCGCTCGGGCCCATTATCGCCACGAATTCGCCGCGCTTGATTTTCAAACTCACTCCGCGCAAAGCGTGCACCGGAACTTTGCCCATTACATACGTTTTTTCAACGTTTTGCAGTTCGATAATAGCGTCTTTAGCCATATGCTGATTGCCCGAAATTTTCAACAGGCGCGCAGGCGTGCGCCAGACTTTCTTCCGCTTAACGCTTTATTACCCCGCCGTAATTAAATACTCTTATGCAGAAAATGGGAAACCTCGACTTTTTCTTTCTCCAGCGCGAGCTTGCGCGATTGGAAGGCGCGTTCTTTTCGAAGGCGTACGAGCTTGAACCTGGCTTGCTGCGCTTGCGCTTCAACCACAAAACGCGCGGAAACGTTGATTTGATTGTCGAGCTTGGAAAGCGCATTCACGAAACGCGTTTTCTGCAGGAAACGCCTGAAAAACCGTCGCATTTTGCAGGCGAGTTGCGCAGACTGTTGAACAACGGCCGCTTGCTTTCAGTCCGCCAGTTGAACCTCGACCGCATTCTCGCTTTCGAACTGCAGAAAGCCGAAAAGTTTTTCCTGGTTTTCGAAATGCTCGGCGCAGGCAATGCTTTGCTTTGCGACTCGAAAATGCGAATAATCGCCCCTTACGCCCGGGCCGAATATTCCATCCGTTCCATAAAGCGCAACGTTTCTTACCAACCGCCGCCTCAAGAAAAAAAGCCTGCGCTCGAGGCGAAAGCAAGCGATTTCAACGAGCTGAAAGGCAAAATAGTTGCCGTGCTGTCCAAAAACTTCAACCTCTCGCCGTTTTACTTCGAGGAAGCTTGCTGCAGGGCGGGTGTTGCTTTGGAAGAAGACGCTTCCCGCTTGTCGGAAAAACAAAAAACCGCTTTGGCTACTGCGCTGCGCTCTTTGTTTGAAAACCCTTCATTTTGTGTTTATTTTGAAGAGGACAAGCCCGTCGCGTTTTCTCCAATTGCTTTGAAAAAGTTCGATTCCTTCGAAACGCAACTGTTTCCGTCTTTTTCTGAAGCGCTCGACTTTTACTTCGCCAACGCGCCTGTTGAAGCGAAGGAAAACCCGGCTAAGAAAAAGCTTGAATTCACTTTAAGCCAGCAGGAAAAAGCTGTTGGCGTGTTGTTGGCGCAAGCAGAGGAAGAGACGCAAGCGGGAGACTGGATTTACGCGAATTCCGCTTTGGTTGACGAACTTCTTTCGCTCGTGAAGTCGAAGGAGAAAGAAAAGCTGGTTGCTTTAGCGAAAAAACACGGTTTCAAAGCTTCGCTCGAAGGACTAGATCTCGTTTTAGAGTAGTCAGTAAGGCTGTTTTTTCCGCGTAAACTTTTATTTTACTGGGTCCAGCTTCGCTATGTAGAATTTTGAAGCCATGTTTCTTCAAGAGTGTTTTAACTTCCCTGAGCGACATTTGGTGTGCGGTTCCATATCTTTCTCGATGATCTCGCAATTCTGCTATAGTATACTTGACTGGTATTCTGTTGCTTCCGCCGGTCAGCTCTATTCGCCGCAAAACCGCTACTGCTTTTCGCAGTAAGTCGTTTGGATTTCCTCCTGGTGTGATTCCAAATTCTGGCAATCCCGTTGTTTCGAAATATGCTCTTGTTGCATCCCAAAGATGAAATTTGGGTGTTTGCGGCCATCGTTTCTTAAGCATCAGGTAAATTTCTTTTGTCTGTGGCAGTTGTTTACCACGATTAGCACGCTCCAAATGCGCTAACGCAATTACGAGTGCTGCATTGAGCTTTTCCAAGCCATAGCCCGTTTTAGGGTTCTGGAAGTTCAAAAGCAACCTGCCGCCGGGCTCGTTTCCGCTTGGTTTTTTCAATATACGGCGTATTTCTCGCAGTATCGCCTGCGGTGAGTTGACGTAGGGAAGGAGGCTACTAGCTATAACGAAATCTACGCTTTGGTTTTCTATCGGCATTTTTTCTACGTTGGAACGAATGCACGGAGAGAATACTTTTTCATCTGCAACTGGGTCGACGTTTATTACGTTTTTGTAGCCCCTTGCCCTAAGACTGCTGGAAAGATGACCAGCACCGCCGCCCAAATCAACTATTCGTTTGGCATGCAATTTATCTTCGTGCGCGTCCCATTTTTCTGGAGTTGGTTCCGCGAAAAGGCCATCCATCCATTCGATGTCTGTTGTTATGCTGCTGGTTTCTTCAAAACTTGGCGCGTGTGTTGCCCACGTTCTGCGTTTGCCGAGCTCTCTGTCCGGAGTAAGGTTGATGTTTGCTTTCATACGAACTTATTTCGTTTCGGCAATTAAAAAACGAGCTGGCGCTAATCTTTTTCGGAACTTCAAAAGCCGTTTTTACTCGCCGGCTGTGAGACCGCGGCGGTCGACGACCATCACGTCCTTGACGTCGAGAACCGAGCTGTAAGGAATGCTGAGCAAGCCGCCGCTTTGGCGCATGCGCGCTGCCCATGAAGAGTCCGGGTTGGGTTCGATAACCACGCTGTCGAGCTTGCCGCTCAACTCGTTCACGTTCAAGTCTATAATCCTGCCGAGCTCTTCACCGTCAGTGGTGATGACGCGTTTTCCGGCAAGTTGTTTTGCAATAGCATATTTGACCATTTGGGAGAACTCACCTTTTTCCTTTTTTAAAGAACAAACAATCGCATTACCTTTATTCCTTTTGTCATATTTAAATACCTTGCGCGAGTAATGCCTGCGGTGATGGCAGCATGAAAATCAAAGATGAGGTTCTCAAGGTAATCGATTCACTCAAGAAAGCTGGATTTAATCCCGTAGACGCGGTTTTCGAAGGCGCTGTGGGAGTCAAGGACGACGTTACCCTGGGTTTCATGGACAAGCTGAACGACAACCAAATGGTTTCAGGCGTCATTCGCGTGATTTACACTGCCGAAGGAGCAGTTCGATTCGTCGAAATTCCAGTTGGCCAAGCGCCGCCTGAAGGACAACAGCAATAGCTCTTTATTTTTTAAAACGCATTTTGGTTAGTGGTAAAGCTTTATTCCGAAGATTATTTTCGAGTTGGAAAGCACGCGGCGGTCAAACCGTGCCTTTACGCTAAAAACGCTTTGCTTGGAAAAACGATGTGTTACAAGCACGAGTTTTACGGAATCGAGTCACACCGTTGCGTGCAAATGACTCCGGCTCAGGCGTTTTGCAATCAATCGTGCGTGTTTTGCTGGCGGGAAATAGGCTTGCACAATCCCGTCTGGCAAGGCGAGGCAGATTCGCCCGAAACGATTGTTGAAGGTTGCATAAACGGTCAAATCAAGCAATTAAGCGGGTTTAAAGGCAACCCGAAGACGATTAAAGAGCGGTATCGCGAATCGTTGCAGCCGAAGCACGCGGCGATTTCTCTTGATGGCGAGCCCACTCTCTACCCGCACTTGCCCGAGCTTGTCAGGGAGTTTCACAAGCGCAAAATCAGCACTTTTTTAGTTTCAAATGGAACGAATCCCGAAATGCTTTTGCGTTTGAAAAGCGAGAAAGCATTGCCCACGCAGTTTTACCTGTCGCTGGTTGCGCCTGATAAGGCGATTTACAAAAAATTCATCGGACCGCTCTTGCCAGATGGCTGGAAGCGCTTCAACCAGTCGCTGTCGTTTTTCGCTTCGCTCGGAACTCGTTCAGTGTTGCGAATGACTCTCGTGAAGGGAATCAACCTGCTTGCCCCCAAAAAATACGCGGCTCTCATCAAAAATTCGGGAACCGACTACGTTGAGGTGAAGGGCTATTCCGCAATCGGAAGGTCGCGCCAGCGCCTCGGGCTCGCTTACGCGCCTTCGCACGACGAAGTGAAAAAATTCGGCTTGCAACTCGCGCAAGATTGTGGCTACATTTATACCGCAGAGCACGTTCCATCGCGCATTATTCTACTTTCCCGCGACGAAAAAACGGCAAAGAAAAGAAAAATCGATTTTGATTCGTTGTTTTAAACGCCCAGGAACACTCTCGTAGCATCTCTAACCCCGGGTGCAAGCCCGAAGATTGTGATTAACAGCAGCAGGTAAGTTTTTTCTTGGTCGCCGAGTTTCTCGCGCCGGATTAATTCGATTGCAACAATTGCGAAGAGCAGTTTAATCAAGTAAAAAGCGAACGGCGTTCCTAACGAAAAAATCGCGTTGCCCAAAACGTGTTGCTCGGCATAGCCGAAGAACGCAACGCCAACAAGCGTAGCGCTGCCGTCCAAAGCTTGCGAAACGAAAAGAGTTTTTTCGCGGTAGGTAGCGCTGCGTTGCCAAAACGAGTACGCCAATGCGGGAATGGCTGTGAAAGCAGCGATTTCAGCCAGCGCAACGTAATTGCGTTTGGTGGTGTAAACCATCAAGCAAAGCAAGGCGCCAAAAGCGAGGAACATTCCGATTGCGAATAGCGCTCTGGCGAAGTCGTCGCGCGTTTTAGCTGTTGTGTTGGCAATTGCAATCGAAGCGATGACGATGAGGAAAGTCAGGACGTAAATGTACGGCGTTACGAAGGGATAGAACGTCCAGCCGAAAGCTTCAACAGCGCGCGGCAACACGCTCGCATCTTCCAACACGCGCACGAAGCTCCCGAAAAACACGAAGGGCATTATTGCGCGGAAGAATTTCGCGTCCACGCTTATTTTCAGTTTGCGCAAGAGCTTGAAAATAGCGTACGCCGCAACAAGAGCGAGAACTGCAAAAACGATGGTGTTTACGAGGTTGTAAGGCGCAAAGTCGTTCGGTTGGGCGAGCGGGTTGACGAAATACTCTCGAATCCAGTCGGTCATTCCTTACTCTTCAGGGCTTCGGTTTTATAATAATCGCGCTCTCCAGCAAGCTTAAACCTCTTCGCGCTAATTATTCGTTATGCTTGGAGTGAGAGTGGAAAAGAAAAACGCGGAGGCAGCAAAGCAAGCGATTTTGCAACGCAAGGCGTTCGCGCAAGGTTTTTCGGCTTTTTCGGACGAAAAGTTCGTTTACTTTCCGGTTTCCTCGCGCTTTAAACTTCAGGGCGTTGTTTTCGTAGACAAAAGTTTTCCGCAGGCCACGCAAGGCGCGCAACGCTTGTCGGACGCGTTGAAACGCGTTTTGACTCCCGTGCAGTTGAAGAAACTCGTTTCTTCTTACGATTTGGTTGGTGACATTGCCATACTCGAAATTCCGAAAGAGCTAGAAAGCAGAAAAAAGACGATTGCGAAAGCGCTTCTTTCTTCCAACAGACGTTTGCGCACGGTTTTGCGGAAAGCAAGCGCGATGAAAGGCAAATACCGCGTTCGCAAGTTCGAGTGGCTTGCTGGAAAGAAAAAAACGCAAACGGTTTACAAGGAAAGCGGCTGCTCGTTTAAAGTCGATTTGGCGAAAACTTATTTCTCGATTCGCTTGAGCCACGAGCGCTTGCGCATTGCGCAGCAGGTGCAGGACGGCGAAAAGATTTTGGCGTTGTTCGCAGGTGTCGGGCCCTTTCCAATCGTAATTGCGCACAGGAAGGAAGTTGAAATCGTCGCGATTGAGTTGAATCCCATCGCGACGCGTTTGATGCGCGAGAATGTTTTGCTTAACGGCGTGCAGAACAAAGTGCGCGTGCTTCAAGGCGACGTGAACAAGCTTTTGCCCGCGCAATTCGGTAATTGGGCGGACCGAATTATCATGCCGCTGCCGCATACCGGCGAAGATTTTCTCGACGCTTCGCTCTGCGCTGCTAAGAAAGGTTGCGTCATTCACTTTTACGGCTTCAACTCGATGAAAGGCAAACGCAAGTTTACTGACGTGTTGCGCGTGGTGCGAGAAAAGTGCGCGAAAAACAAGCGCAAGTGCGTGGTTTTGCAAAAACGAGTCGTTCGCCCGTACGCTCCTTACGTTGTTCAAGTCGTAATAGATTTCATGGCCGTCTAGCGGGTTTTTCCGCTTATCAGGTTGATTAAGCCGTCAATGCGTTGTTCCAAGTAAGAAACGTCGACTTTCTTTGCGCCCGTTGTTTTCAACCCGGTTATCTCGGCGTTAATGCGCGCCAAATGCTGTTGAACTGAATGCACTTCGTGGTCGAGCTCGCGGCGGAGTTTTCGCGCTTCACTCTTATAGCCGAAAACGCTCTTGACCATGATGAAAAACAATACCAATGCAAGCGCAATCAGCGCTGTTGCTTCGGGAGTGAATTCTTCAACCAATCTTCAACACCGTCCTGATTGATTTCTTTTCGGCCAAAATGGTTGCAATGACTTCCGCAAGCTTCGCTTCCAATTGCTCGAGAGTGGCTTGCGAATGCTGCTTGTTGCGAAGATAGCGTAATTCGTCATCGATTTCACGCAACTGGATTTTCGATTCTTCCAGAATTTTCTTCGCGCGGTGGAACGCACGCATTGTTTTCTTTCGCGAGTGCCTTGCAGTCCACAATCCGAATAGCGCGGTGAGCGAAGTGAAGCCGAACAAATAGTACGTGAGAATATTGGCGTTCATGGGTTGCAACGCATTACGCAAAACTCGCTTAAAAACAAAACGCTGGCGAAAACAGAAAAAACATGTGAAAAACCAACGGAAAAATAAGTGTTAGTGGCAGCAGCAACGCGCGTTCCCGACTTACGTCAGTACCAGCAACGTCGTAAAGGGTCTTAACTTCCAGGTTCGGAATGGGACTGGGTGTGCCACCCTTCCAATGGCCGCTGACCGAAATTATTCTGCAGACGGAAGTTTAAAAACCCGTGCGCTTATTTGATGAAGTGGCGTAATAGCTCGACTGCCCGCGCGAGGCTTCTGGCGATTTGGGCTTTGCTCTTCGCGCCGGAGCAAATGACTTTGCCGTTTTTGAAAAGCAAAAGCGTGGTGCCGATGTCCTTCAAGCGCATTATTGCGCCGGGAAACTGTTCCGGCTCGTACTCGACGTTGTCCACCTCCATGGCGATGTTGAACAAGTCGAGCTCGACCTTCAAATTGGCGCTCGCAACGATGTTTTCAACCTTAAAGCTCGTGTCAATGTGGCGCGGCAAACGCGCAAGTCTCTTTTTCTTGGCCATAAAATCTCACCAACAAATTTAAAAAGGGGGTGGTTTAAAAACGTGCCGTTTTTAAACCTCGCGCCGCTCGCGAAGCGGTAAAGGTTTATATTTCGCGCGAGGCAATTTAATTGGCAAGCGGGGGGCTTTTGTTGCAAAATTCACTTTGCCCTAGCTTAAAGTTGCTTGAAAAAAAGTGTGGTTTTTATGAAGCGTTCGCACGGCGGGCATTCCAAACGCAGTCGAAACTTGCGCTCGCAAGGCAAGGTTAGCATAGGCCGCGCTTTGAAGGCTTTCAAGACCGGCGATAGGGTGCGCATCATAGTCGACCCGGCGCATTTGAAAGGCCGCTTGGCGATGCTGCGTTTCAACAATTGCATTGGAGTTGTGAAAGGCAAGCAAGGCAACGCGTACAAAATCGATTTTTGGGACGGCGCGAAGGAAAAGCATTTGGTTTTGTCGAACTATCATTTGAATGCGGTCGGGGGTTGATGCTCGTGGAAATCGTTTCGGAAAAGCCCGTTGGTTTGGGTCATGCTCTTGAGTTGCTTGAAAAGCGCAGGAAAGACGGCGAGTTGGGTTACGAACAGCAGAATACGCTGGTTTACTTGACGGAATTCGCTTCGCTTTCTGTCAAGGAAGAGAAAGAGTTGAGGAAAGAGCTTGAAGAACTCGGTTTTTTGAACGAGAAGCATATTGCCATGCTTTTGGCTCTCGCGCCCAAGAAAGAAGACGACGTAAAGTCGGTTCTCGCTTTCGACAAGAGCGCTTTTTCCGGAGAGCAGGTTAAAGAGGTTTTGAAGGTTGTCAAAAAGTTTGTCGGGAAATGATTTGAATGATGCAACAGCCGCTCGCGCCTGTAAAGCGCGAGGAATTCGCGGTAGTCTTGGACTTTCTTCCTTACGGACGGGCTTCGGAAGCAATGAACGAGCCCATCTGCCAGCTTGTGGGCGAGGAAAAGTTTACGCTTTTGGAAGCAGTAGCTAAGCCAGGGGTCAAGATTGATGTGGGCGAGCGCGTTTACATCGGTTCGAACGAACGCGACAAGATTGACCACATCAAGGGGCGGGTTTTGTACGACGGTTTGACTGCGGCAGGCCAGCGCGAGCTTGAACTCGTGGTTCGCAAGATGGTTGAGGCAAAAGAAAAAGAGTTTGTTGCGTTTGTCAACCGCGCAGGCCCGATTAACATCCGTTCTCACTCGCTCGAGCACTTGCCTTCCATCGGAAAAAAGCATTTGGAAGACATTCTTCGCGCTCGCGACAAGAAAATGTTCGAATCGTTTGCGGACATGCAAGCGCGAGTTGCGCATTTAGGCAATCCCCTCGAGATTTTTGTGCAACGCGTTTTGCTCGAATTGCACGGCCAAGAGAAATACTACTTGTTCGCAAAACCGCCTCCGCGCGAGCGTGAAGAGCGGCGCTTTTACTGACGCTGTTGATGATCATGCAAAAACCGCGCTTGAGCCAAGTTTTCCTGCTCGACCGTGAGGCGGTTGAGAAAATGGCGGCCGCCATTTCTCTGCGTGGGAAAACAGTGTTGGAAATCGGCGCAGGCGAAGGAATTCTCACGCAAGCGCTTGCGAAAAAAGCCAAGCGCGTGGTTGCTGTCGAGATTGACCGCGATTTGCTGCCGAAATTGCAACAGAACTTGGCGGGAGTTAAGAACGTTGAATTGAATTTCATGGACGGCCGGGAGCTTGATTTCGCGCCGTTCAAAACGATTTTCGGTGCTTTGCCGTATCACATTGCCACGCCGTTGCTCGTGAAAATGATCGAGTCGAAAGCGGACGACATTGTCGTGTGCGTGCAGAAGGAATTCGGACTGCGCTTGGCAGCGCAACCCGGTTCGAAGGAATACTCGCGGTTGAGCGTGCTGGCTCAAAACAATTGCGATGTCAACGTTTTGTTCGAAGTTTCGCGCTTTTCTTTCTTGCCCGCGCCTGAAGTGGATTCGGTAGTGGTGCACTTGCATTGCAGGAAGAAGTTCGATTTGAACGAGCAGCTAGTTTCCTTCTTGTTTCAGCACAAGAATCAAACAGTGCGAAATGCGTTGGTGCACTCGCGCAAGGCGTTGGGTTTGGAGAAAGACGGTGTCAAGAGCTTGTTGGGCGATAGCGCTTTGTCGGGAAAGAAAGTAGTTTTCTTGACGCTCGAAGATTTGAACGAATTGTCGAAGTTGTTTAAGGCAGGGTAGTTACTGCAAGGTCTGTTGAAGCAGCGCCTTGATTGCCTGCAACGTCAACCGCCTTTACTGAATAAGTGTATAGCGTGCCGTTAGCCAGGCTTTGATCGGGGTACACGACAGTCGGCGCGGTGACGTTATAAACGTTGGCTGAATTGCGGAAAACCATGTAGAGGCTGACTCCGGAGAAAGAATCTGTTGCAGCTGTCCAACTCAAGTCAACGGTTTGGTTGGTTACGCTGGTGTTCGTCAGTCCGGTTGCTGGCGAGGGCGGCGTAGCGTCAATTTTTAGGGTGCGGTTGGAGCTTGCAAACGCCGCGTTAGCGCTTGCGTCGGCGCACTTGACGTTCCACAAGAACGCGCTTTCAGTAAGGGTTTTCGCAAAAGAGTTTGCAGTGTTGTTAGTCACGCTGTACGACGTCGTGTCTAAAGCAAAAGTGCCTGTTGAATTGAGGTAGAGCGAGCAGTTTACGATTCCGTTGGAGTCCAACGGAGTGTAGGAAAGAGTTTGCGAGGTTGACGTGAGCCAAACGTTGTCTGCTGGAGAGTTGAGCGTTACTGTCGGTGCAACCGAATCGCCTGCGCCTGTCGGGAATGTTATCGAAGCGCCTTGCGTGCAGCCGCCGGTTGTAAAGCAGCTTACGGGCCGGAAGTAGTAAGTGGTGCTTGCGCTCAATCCGGTGAGCGTGACTGCGTGAAGCGTGCCTACAGCAGTGTCGTTTTTCGAGCTGCCGAAGCTCGAGCTGGTTCCGTAATCCACGCTTCCATTAGCATCAATGTTAGTATTCCAGTTTATTCGCGCTGCACTGTAATTCAAGAGCGTGTAACTCACGTTGCTTATTTCAGGCCCTGCCTTGGGGCTGTTTGTTATGGCGATGCTGCAAGAAGTTCCGCCTGCGCTTGCGCTGGCGGTTTCAATGGTTTGCGTTTGAACAATCGGGTAATAGCAAGTTTTGAACGCGCGTCCTGCTGACGTGATGTCGGTTGTCGAAGCGTTTGCGCTAGCGGTGCATTTGAGCGTTGCTGTTGTAGTGTTCGCCGGCAGGTTTTCGAACAAAGCGCTCACCACGCTTTCAAAAGAGCCTGTTGACATTTCGGGCGCGGCGGTCATGGTGCACTTTGGCGAGGGGCTTGGCAAGGGAGTGGGAGAGGGTGAAGGCGTTGGTGTGGGGGTTGTTGTGGCAACCGGCGTGGGGGTGGCGCTGGGTTGTTCTGTTACCGTCGGGGTTTCGCTTGCAACCGGCGTTGGTGTTTCCATCGGGGTAAATGTGGGCGAGGTTGAGGGCCCGCCGAAGTTAATGCAACCAGAAAGCGCGAGGGAAGCGATTACGACGAGAAAAAACGCAAACTTCATTTTATTTCACCTGGGTTGAAAACGCGGCTATGCCGCTCTTGGTACAGCCGCCGTTTTTAATGCAGCTCGTCACGGCGTAGTAATATGTGGTGTTGGCACTCAAGCTTGCGAGCGTGACTGTGTGGCTGGTTATCCACGCAGTGCTTTCGTTTTTTATGCTGCCCAAGTTAGTTCCGCTCGTTCCGTAACTGATGCTTCCGTTGGCGGGAACGGGCGTGAGCCAAGTCATGCGGACCGCAGTCTGGTTGACCGTAGTGTAGTCGAGGTTGTTGATTTCAGGCCCGAGCTTTGGGTCGATGACCACCGTGGTGTTACAAGACGCGCTGCCTGCGGTCATGCTGGCGATTTCGTTCGTCTGTTCCCAAACTTGAGGGTATTTGCACTTTACTACCACGCGGTTGTTCGCAATGGTTTCGTTGTGCGCCTTTTCCGCCCTGGTGCACTTGAACGTTGCGTTGGTAATGTTTACAGGAATGTTTTCTACAAGCGCGCTTACGGTGTTCGTAAAAGGCCCGGTTTGCACCCACGGGTCTGCGGTCATAAAGCAACTAGGCTTGGCTTTCGGCGAGGGAGTTGGAGTGGGTTTGACACTTGCTTTCGGAGTTGCTTTGACTGCGCTTGTTGCTGTTGTGGTCGGGTTGCTTGTGGATGCGGCTACCGCGCTTTTTCCGAAGATGGAAATGCCGCCGGCTTCATTGTCGCCCGTCACCACGCAACCTGCTATGACGAGTGAAGAAACAATCAATGCGGCGAGCAACAACCTCATGCGATTATCCTCTCACAGTGATTTCTTTCGAGCACGAAAAGCCTCCTGTAGCGCCCACTCTGGCGGTGAACACGGTGTTGCTGGAAACGTCCGGGTAACTGCATTTTCTAAACGCGCTTACAGCTCCTTTCGCATCCGCGCGCGCGTTCGTTTGTTCGGGCCCGCCTCCTGCGCCGCAATTGACCGTAACGCTCCCGTCACTAGGCATTTTGTTGAATCCGATGACGAGAATAACGTCCCCCGGGCCTGTTAGTGATTCTGGGTTGGCGAAAATAGTGCAGTTGGGAGGAGTTTCAGTAGGCCTGGGCGTGGCGGTAGCTGTTGCAGTGGCAGTCGCACTTGCAACGCTCGTGGCGGTTGCCGTCGGGGTTTCAGTTTCGATATCGCCTGTCGGTTCAATAGTCGGCTGTTCGCTTAGCGTGGCAACGTCAAGGGTTTTTTCTTGCAGGCAGCCTGCGCAAAACAAAGCCACTAGGGCGAGTGCGAAAATCCTTTTCACGCTTTAAAGCAACGTTTCGCGGAATAAAAACGTTTTCAACGCCCAACCCAAGGGGGCAACTTCGTTTCCCCCTTAGTTCGGTCGGCTGCCCAAACCCCCTTTAACGAGAATAAAAACGTTTTCAACTGGTTGCGGCGAGCGGTTTTCCGTCTTTGGTTTCGGCGTGCAGTTCGGCGTGCCTTAATTTAGACGCGTTGTCAATAGAAAGCGAGTATTCGGCAGTCCACTTGGCGCCTTTTTGCAAAGCGTTGAGTTTCCATTTCAAAACCGTTCCCGAGAGGGTTTCGCGCTCTTCATGCCGTTCGTTGAATCCGCTTGCTTTTCCGTCTGGAGCCAAATCCATCAGCACGAGGTTTTGCAAATCGCATTTTCTGTTGATTACTGTAAGCGTGACTTTGCCGTTAGCGAATTTTTTGCTGACTTTGACGATCGCGTAAAGTTTTTTGTACGCCAGAAAAGCGAGGGCAAGCAAGAGCAGAAGCAAGCCAAGCAGTTCGGGCGAAGAGCTTAGCGCAATCAAGCCTGTTGCTGGCGAAGGTTTTTTGGGCGGAGACAGTAATATGGCCGCCCGGGTATTTTCGCCGTTTTTTTCTACGGTTATTTTCTTTTCGGCATCGCCGTATTTTACGGTCCACTCGCCTTCCTTGTCGAACAGAAAGCGGGTGGTTCCGTCGTCGTTCAAACTCCTTACAAAACGGTTTCCTGCAGGGTCGGTTATTTCAATATGCCCGTGTGCAGGCTCGCCGTGCGAAAAAACGCCTATGGATTGAAGCCCGGCTTCGAAACTATCGGGAATGCTGAAGTCGATCGCGTTTTTGAAAGCGCTTGGCGGTTGGTTGGTTTGGTTGCCTTCCTCGGAAATCACGAGCAAACCGCCTTGTCCCGCGGGTCGAGGCGGAATTGAAGGCATCGGGTCCGCTTGCGCGTATAACAGAAAACGTTGGGTTGAACTGTTTTCGAAAAGCGGAATAATCCACTCGGCGTTTTCAAACGTGCAATTAAAAGCGTACGCGGAATCGTTCGTTTTTTCTTGAAAATCGTTTTCTCCAAGAAGCAAAAACAACCTGCTTTGCGCACTCGGCGAGCCGGTTGTAATGCGCAGGTTTTCGAAGCTAGTGTTCAAGCCGTTTTTCAAATCGACGAGTTTTTCTCCTTCTGCCAATGAAATGCTTTCTTCAATCGCGTCGCCTTGAGCGAGAACAGTCGCGTTTTGCTCGCCGTGCGCCGCGAGGAGTGCGAAAGCAAAAGAGGTTTGGTTGCACGCGAAATGCGGAAGGCATTCTAAAATTCCGGTTGCGTTTGCGTAATCTTTCGAAGAGGGGTTGCGCACGCTCGCGTTTTGTGCTATGTGCTGCAAATCGTTCGTGCTTTCTTGAGCAGGGTCTTGCTTCCAATTGCCTTGCGCGATTTCAATTGCGGGCATTTGAAAGAAAATAGAATAGGCGTGCGTGTTGAAGTCGCATTGCCACGCTATCCAATTTGAAGCGTTTTGAAAAGTCGAGTTTTCCACCCGAACTTCGCCCGTGCGGTCAATGGGCAAGAGCGTGTAGTTGCACGCGCCTTTTCCGTTGCCTATCACGAAAACGCTGAAGTTCACGGGCGAATCGGCGGTTGCGTTGGTCAATTGCGTTTGCTCGCCGTAATTCGCGCGAAAAGCCGGAGTCGGCGTGGGGGTCGGTGAAGATTGGAGCGGTTGCGTTTCATAACTGATTGCAATGTCGTTCACGAAGTGAATGAAAGAATTTCCTGAATTGCGTATTCCGATTATTATCTTGCCGCTGGGTTGGAGGTATTGGCTGCCGTAGGCAGTTCCCGATGAAGGTCCTGCGGGAGAGAGCGAGCCCAGCGAGTAGACCGCGTCGTAACCGCCGTCCTTGCGCTTGATTACGAACGTCGTGTGGCCGGTGCTTATCGCGCTAATGGTGACGCTCTTCAAAGCGAAGCCGCCGCCTGCGCTTAAAGCGAAGTCAGCGCCTTCGCCGTTGTCGGAAACGAACCGCCACCACGTTCCGTAATCGCCCACGTTATTGTCAACGGCTTGCGCTGGAGTGCTGCCGAGGTTGCTGGGGTTTCCGACGAACGACCAGGACGTCGGGTGAAGCGGGCCGACTATTGCGCTTGCGCTGAACACGGCGAGCATCGAGAACAATAGCAAAATTTTTTTCAATTGCCTCCACCGTTTTTCAGCAGTTGGGTTTGTAAATGCGGCTGGCGTTGTTTTCGAAAACCAACGTGGTTTTTTCAGCCAGGAACGTCGCGCTTGCCGCCGTATTTCTACCTGCCGAGCCGCCTATAAAAACGTAGTCGATTGCGTTCTTGCGAATGAGCTCGCAGTCGCCGGCGAGCGTGGCGTCGTTTTCCTTCAGTTGCTCGCCGTAAGAGTAGCCGTGGTTGGCTACCCACTCTTCAAAACCCATGAAAACCCGCTGGCCTTCGGTTGAAAACAAGCAGGATTGGCTGCCGTCGTTCAAAAAAAGCGAGTTTTTCGGAATATTTGCGTGCGCCCATTCGCACATTTCCACGTCGGCTTTGGGATAAACAACGTCGTTCGTGTGAGCAGCAATAGTCCAAACCGAAAGCACTCCCGAGAGCGTCATTAAAACCAGCAATACCGGAAAAACAACGCCGCCAAAGGGAAGTGCTTTGGTTTTTTCGAGCGCAAAAGCGGCGAGTATTGCCAGCACGATGAAAAAGAGAAAAAATAATTTGAAGTTGTCCCAAGCGTAAGGAGTGAAAATGAATAAGTTTGCAATGAAAAACGCGGGTAGTGTGGCGATTGCGATGTTGCGCACTTGCTTGTTTTTAATCAAAAACCACCCTAGGGTGCCGAGAATCAAGTACGGTCCGAGGTTGGCAAGCCAAAACCCGACTATCGACTGAATGTTTTGCTGCGCTGCAGTCCATCCCAAGCGCATTTGAACCGCGCTTGCGGCATCCGCGCTTTTTTGCGTGAAGAAAAGCAGTTGCGGAATGGAAAGCGCTCCCGCAATCGCAAACGCGCCTAGCCACTCGCGCTTGCGTTCGAACAACAAAACATACGTGAGGAGAAAAAGGCTCAAAACAACGAATGCGAAAAAGTGAAACATCGGAAGCAGGCCGACGAGAATTGCGACGGTTTTTTTGTTTTCAAGCGAAAGCAAAACCATGAGCATTATTGCGAATGCCATGGGAATTGCGAACGACAAGAGCAATTGGGTAGTCAGAATGTTTTCGAAAGGAAACGCTTCGCGAAGAGCGCCGGAGTAAAACTTTGGGTTGGGGAAAACCTGCGCGATGTTTTCGAGCGTCAAGTGGTTTTTTTCAGCCCACGGCACGAACGCGAGAGAGCCGTTGAACAGGAATAAGAAAAGCGCGAGATACGACAGAGCGCGTGAAGAGGGAAACCACTTTCTTGCGAGCAGGAAAAACAGGCAGGCTACTGACGCGTTTATTATAATCAACGGCAGCCAGCTTGCTTCTTGCAACGGCATTCCTCCGACAACGAGCGTGGCGGAGTAAAGGTGCGTGAAGTAATAGTAAACCAGCGAGTGTCCTGCAAAAAAAGGGTTTTGCGGAGGAAAGTTTCCGTTCGCGAGCGAGGCTATTATCGTGTGGTGAAACCCGAAGTCCGTGCGGATTCCCGCCACGTTTCCGTTCGCATCATAGTGAAACACTACCCAAGCGAATACCGTGAAGAAAAAAAGCGAAGCGAGGAAAAGCGGCGTGATTTCGTTCGATAGCAGGGCGGTTTTTTGTTTTTTCCAAAGCGTGTGCAAAACAAAAGCCGCAACCGCGAGTATTAGCGAGCTTGCAGTCACGCTGTTTTGGTTGAAGCCCACTGTGAGGGAGAGCACGAAAACAGTCCACGTGCCGAGCAAAACCGAAAGCGGAAGGGCGTAAACCAGCTGGTTGTCGGCGGAAATCTTTCTTGCCGCGATAATGCCGAGAGCGAGCGAAGCAGCTAGGAAAAGCAAGGCGGATATCATATTGCATCAAGAACGTTTCGCCAGTGTTTCTGGGTTTTGAAGAACAACGCCGCTTGCCTTTGGGTGAAGTCCAGCGGGGGGGTTATCTGCTGGCGCGTTATGCTCAACAAACGAGCGTACTCGCGCCTGCTCGTTTCGTCCAGCCGCTCTGCAAGCTCGGTGAAATTGTTGAGCCTTTCCTTCTCGTGAAGTTGTTCGAGCAACGCGTTTTTGAAAACCAGCCAAACCACCTGCTCCATTTGAACCGGAGTTACGGGGCGCTCTTTAGCTTTTTCCGCGAGCTGCTGTTGCACTAGAACCGCTATCGCACTGCCTTTCGCCTCGCTAATCACATCGGCGTAAAGCCTGTCGAGCGGGCCTGGCGTTTTTTCGTGAAAAACCAGCGGCGGTTCTTGCGGGTTGAAAACGTCGGCGCAATAATGGCGCGCGAGCGAGCCGAAAACCCCGTCTTCAATGCGAAAAGAAGTCGGAAAAAAACAATAGTGCGACAGCGTTTCCAGTGAAACTCCCAAATTACCGCCGACCAAGCCCGTGTTTTGAATTGGTTTGTTTATTTCAAGGGGAATTCCGCGAAAGAAAGAATTCAATTGTTCCGACGCTTGTTCTGCCGAAATGCGGTTTTGCTGAAGCTCGTCCAGCGTGTGCATTATTGACGCGATTAGCGAGGACGTTCCGCCCGCGTGCTTCAAATACTTTCCGCAAACTATCTGCCTTTCTTCCGCAAAGGTTTTTTCGTAAAGCGAGAAAACGTCATTCGCTGGCGTAGTGTCGTCGTCGAGAAAAACGCAGTGCGCTTTTTGCTTGAAAGCGAGCGCAAGGCCCATGTTTCGAATGCCGCCGTGCTTTCCTTGAAAAGCGAAGCGCATTTCTTCCCGCAGGCTTTCTCGAAACGCGTTTTCTTCAACGTGAACCACGGTTGCGTTTGCTTGCGCTATTGTCTTTTCGTTTTGCTTGTGCGCTTCGGGGGTGTCGATGACGCAAAAAACGACTTCATCGCCAGCGATTTTTTCGTAAGCGCCCAGACTCTTGCGTAACAATTGCGGGTCGTTCGACGCGATGCAAGCGCAAATCACGAAAAGAGTTTGGTTGCGCTTAAATAAATCTCAGCGGGATGCGAGCTTGATGTCTTCCGAAGTTACGGTTTTTCGGCCGGCGTGCTTGGCGAACCGGACTGCTTTTTGCGAAATGTCGATGCCCACGTCTTCCAGAACATCCGCTAGAGCTTCGGCTGCGTCTTGCGAAACGCGTTCGGCGCCTGCCTTGCGAATCAATCGTTCTACTGGAGCTACTGGAAGTATCGCCATTTCAAACACCACCTTCAAAAATTCCCGCAAAGCGAAAGTTTCCCACCAATCGCAATTCGGGACATAACGTAACCAAAAAGCGCTTTAAATGCCTTGCGCTTCCCCTAATCGATTCAAACGAGGCTTGTGCTGGGTTATTTCGTTTGTTTTACTGGCGCGGAGCGTTTCGCTTCGCTCAAGCGCCCCCCTTTTTTTCGTTCCGCCTTCGCCTTAAAGAATTTGCTTGCTTTAATGATTGCGGTGGCTTTCTCGTGTTTCTCAATCTCGACTTGCTGAAAAAAGACAATTTGGAATTGCGCGACTACCAGCAGCGCGCTGCCGAGAAAGCAGTGGAAAAAAGCCTGCTGGTGGTAATGCCGACCGCGTTGGGAAAAACTTTCGTTGCTGTTCTAGCAATCGCGCACTTGCTCGCAACTCAAAAAAAGCGCGTTTTGTTTCTCGCGCCGACCAAGCCGCTTGCGCTTCAACAAGCAGAGCGTTTGAAAGAACTGCTTGCAATACCGCCGGAATCGATTGTGCTAGTTACAGGCGAGATTGCTCCTGCGAAAAGAGTGGAAGCGTATCAAAACGCGCGCATTGTTTGTGGAACGCCGCAGACAGTGGAGCACGACGTCTTGAGCGCTAGGCTGCACTTGCACGATTTTGCTCTTGCGGTTTTCGACGAGGCGCACCGAACGGTTGGAAATTACGCTTACGTTTTTCTCGGGAAAGAAGCACAAAAGAAAGGCGTTCTTGTCCTCGGCTTGACTGCCTCGCCTTCAAGCAAGCGTGAGAAGATAGAGGCGATTTGCGCGAGTTTGGGCGTGCAAGACATCGAAATTAGAACCGAGCGCGACGAGGACGTCAAGCGGTTTGTGAAAGACGTTCGCATGCGTTGGGAATTCATCGAACTGCCGGAAGATTTGAAGGAATTGCGCGTTTTGCTTGAAGAAATTTTGCGCGAGCCCCTTCGCGCGTTGCGCGACCAGGGTTTTTTGCAAACCGCTGCGCTGGCGCGAGTGAACAAGCGGGATTTGTTGATGTTGCGCTCCAAGATTTTGGCGGTAACGCGCGAGGATGCGAGAGCTTACAGTGCGTTAAGTGCGTTGGCGAAAGCGTTGAATCTCGTTCACGCTATTGATTTGCTGGAAAGCCAGGGCGTTGACGCGTTGAAGAGTTTTATCGAGGGTTTGCGCGAACGCAAAACAAAGACGAAGGCGGTGCAAAGTTTGTTGGCCGACTTTCGAGTGGAAAAAATCCGTTTGAAGTGCGACGCGTTGTTGAAAGCCGGGATTGAGCATCCGAAAATGAAAAAACTCAAGCAGATTGTTGCCGACGCGGCAAGCGACGGAAAGATGATAATCGTTTTCGCGCACTACCGCGATTCGGTCAAAAACATCGCGAGAGAATTGAATGCAATGGCGGGCATTAACGCGGTTGAATTCGTGGGCCGCGCCGAGGGCGGAATGACGCAAAAAAAGCAGGCGGAAGTGCTCGAGCGTTTTCGCAACCGCGCTTTCAACGTTTTGGTTGCAACGAGCGTTGGCGAGGAAGGGCTCGACGTGCCTGCAGTAGATTTAGTAGTGTTTTTCGAAGCGGTTCCTTCGGAAATTCGTTTGATTCAACGCCGCGGCCGCGCTGGAAGGGTTAAAGCGGGCGAAGCTGTTGTTTTAGTGACGAAAGACTCGAAGGACGAAGCGTTTTTTTGGATTGCGCGGAGAAAAGAGAGAGTGATGCACGAAGTGTTGCGCGACTTGAAGAAAGATTTTGCGGAAAAAGACAATAGTTTAAGCGATGAGAAAAAACAGAAGGACTTGACTGATTTTGGTTGAGAAAAGCAGATTAGGTTGACTAATTATGGTTGAGCTTGCTTTTGAAAAGTCCGACAAGGTGCAGGTTTTCCTTGACGACCGTGAGTTGAAGAGCGCTTGCGCGCGCAAGCTTTACGAATTGGGTGCTTTGTTGAAACCAGTTCGCTTGCCCGTAGGCGATTACGTGTTGAGCGGCCGCGCGTGCATCGAACGGAAAACAAGCGCGGACTTTGAAACTAGCATTATTGACGGACGGCTTTTCCAGCAAGCTAAGGAATTGGTTGACAATTTCGCTTCCCCGATTATTGCGATTACGGGCAACGGTTTCGAGCGCGTTCAGCAAAAAGCGTTGCAAGGCGCTTTCATTTCTATCGCTGTCGATTACAAAATTCCGCTTTTCTTTTTCGACGATGACGAGAAACTCGCTGATTTTGTTTTCGCATTAGGTTTTCGCGAGCAGTTGCTTGCGCCGCGGGAAATGAAACTGCAGTTTGACAAGCGCGCTTTTTCTCTGGCAGAACAACAGCAAGTTATCGTCGAATCGCTTCCTTTAATCGGCCCGAAAAACGCGAAGAGCTTGTTGAAGCACTTCGGCTCGATTGAAAAAATCGTTAACGCGAGCGAAGACGCGCTTCAGGAAGTTGAAGGCATCGGCGAAAAACGAGCGAAAGAAATCAAACGCATTTTGACTGAGAGATACGCGCCTTAAGCCATTTGAAAACTGTCGAAAAACTTTTGGGTTGGCTTCAAAAGCCGGGTGTTGCCTTTGCGCGTGCTTTCCAAATAGCCTGCTTCGCGCAGTTCGCTTGTGTAAGCGTAAATCTCGCCGCGAAAATAATGCTTCAATTCGCTTTGCAACAGCTGTTTTTTCTTCGCCACCAAAGCCAGTATTTTTGTTGCTTTTCGCGACAATTCCGCTTCTTTCGACAAGCGGGCAACGTCGCTCAAGTAATCGTTCTTGACTTGCATGCCTGCTTTTCCTTCGCTTAAAACGATTTCAACTGAACCTTCCCTCGAGCAGTATTCGTTTTGCAGTTCGGCGACCAATTCAGCTGCTTTTTTTTCGCCTACTCCAGCTATTTCGCCCAAATCCTTGAGTGCAATGGGCTTGTTGCTCAAGAAAAGAGCCGCTTCGACCAAGCGCAGGGGCGAAAGCCGTTTTTTTTCTTGCGCGAGCTCGATTGCTTGAGTTTCCTTCTCGCTTTCCGCTATTTCGACTTCTTCCAGCGCGCCTTCTTGCGTTTCTACGTTCAAACCGGTGGGCATTGCGAATCAGTTGTTATTGTGTTCGCAAGCTTTAATAATTCCCGCGGCAAGATTGTTAACGGCTTCGTTCGACTATTCGTTTTGAACGGAGACTAAGAGCGTTCCTCTTGCTTTTTTGGCAACTGAACGCGTTTAGAAAAACAAGGGTGTTCACATGGCAATGGATTTTCTAGTTCCGCAAGAAAAATATTTGGAAGCCGGCGCGCACATAGGCACGCGCAACAAGAACGGCGGCATGCGCGAGTTCATTTACAAAGCGCGCGACGACGGCTTGCACGTTCTCGACCTCAAGAAGCTTGACGAGCGCATCCGCCTGGCAGCCTCGCTTCTCTCGAAGTACGAGCCTGCGAAGGTTTTTATCGTTTCAAGCAAGGAAAACGCCGGTCAAGCGATTTCGGAAATGAGCGCGCTTACCGGCTTTCAAGGACTAGCGGGACGCTTCACTCCGGGTCGTTTTACGAATCCCGCTCGCCCTGACTTTGTTGAGCCTGACCTCGTTCTCGTAGTGGACCCCGGCGTGGACAAGCAATCGGTTCGCGAGGCTTTCATGGCCAACATTCCCGTAATCGCGTTGTGCGACACGAACAACAACCCGGCGATGGTGGACTTGATTATTCCCACGAACAACAAAGGAAGAAAAGCAATCGCGTTCGTGTTTTGGCTTTTGACGCGCGAAATCTTGAAAAAGCGCGGCACTGTTGCAAGCAACGACGACTACACCGCCCAGCAAGAGGATTTCGAAGCGGGTTAAATCTCGCGTTCGATCAAATAGTCTGCAAGCGCCCTTAATTTTTGCTTTCCTTCGGTTGGAGGCAAGGTTTTTTCCGCGTCTAGCCAAGCGCTTTTCACCATTTCGGCAGCTTTCCTTTTCGCGTATTCAATCGAACCAGCCTCTTGCATTATTGAAATTGCTTCTGAAATGGTTTTCTCGTCCGAAGGATGCGAGTTCAAAATTGCTATCAAGCGCTCGGCTTTTTTCGAATGCTTTAACGCGTGAAGAACAATGAGCGTGCGCTTTCCCTCGTGAATGTCTTCCCCAACTCCCTTGAGTGAACCGAACTTTTCGCCCACCAGGTTGAGAACGTCGTCTTGAATCTGGAAGGCAATGCCGACGGCTTCCGCAAACGCACCTAGTTTCTCTACTGTCTTGTCATCGGCTCCTGCCAGAATAGCGCCGGTTTTGGCTGCCATGCGGGCTAGGCAACCGGTTTTGTAAGCGCACATCTGCAAATACTCGCTTTCTGAAACGCTTTCTTTTTTTCCGCGATGCCAATAAATGTCCATACCCTGCCCGATGGAAACGTTAATCATTTCTTGCACGTAAATTCGGAAAGCCTTGCCGAGCGTTTCTCGCGAGTAATCTTTGTTGTTGAAAAGAGCGGCGAGAGGAATGAAGTAAATCGCGTTGCCCGCGTTTACTGCCACATCCACGCCGAAAAGCTTGTGCACGCACTGTTTTCCCCTGCGCAGTTCGGAATCGTCTTCAATGTCGTCTACAATGAGAGTGCCGTTGTGCACCAATTCTACGAGCGCAGCGAAAGGCAGCGCTTTCTTCCAGTTTTTGTCGAACGCTTCAACTGTAAGCAAAAGCAATGCTGGTCTCCATCGTTTTCCGCCGCGGTCGAGCAAGTTCCAAACCGGTTCGTTGATGGATTTGGAAATGCTTTGCACGTCGTAAGCAAAACGAGGTTTTCCGGCAACCAGCGCAATGCTTTTGTTGTCGAACTTTCGAGGAAGCATCTGTTCGATAGCCTCGTCGATGAACGGCTTTTTTTCCGCCAGAATGCGTTCGATTTCGCTGGCCATTATAACAAATCAGGCGGCTTTAAACTTAAAGCCGTACGCTATAGCGCCCTCTTCATTGTCGGCGAAAATGCGTCGGAAAACCATTTTGACCGGCGCGCCGATTTGGATTTTTTCTTTCGGCGAGTCTACTATTTGAGTCATCAAACGCACTCCGTTTTCAAGCTCGACAATAGCGAGCGTGTACGGTGTTTCGTGTTCGAAGCCCTTCAACGCAGCGTGAACGTCGCTGTAAGAATAGATTTTTCCGAAGCGCGGCATGGCTTTGCGCTCGAGCTTTCCGTGCCGCCTGCACTTTACGCAAACCCGGCGCTCGGGAAAATATTCGGTTCCGCAATTGGCGCATTTGTTTCCAACCAATCCGTAACGCTCGGGAATGCGTCTCCAAATCAAGGGAAGAGCGTGCCTCACTAGAATCCCCTCTTTAAAACGTGGAGAACTACAGTAGCGCCGCTTCCGCCCACGTTGTGCGTCAAACCGATTTGCGCGTTTTTCACTTGCGTTTTCTCGTGCATTTCTTCCCGCAATTGCCGCACTATGTCAATTGCTTCGCGCACGCCCGTTGCTCCTACTGGATGGCCTACTGCCTTCAACCCGCCTGACATGTTCGTCGGGATTTTGCCGCCGTTGTCGATGTTTCCGTCTTCAACGAATTTTCCCGCTTTTCCTTTCTCGCAGAATCCCAGCGACTCCAAAGCAATCAATTGATTTATGGTAAAGCAATCGTGGCACTCCAAAACGTCGATGTCGTCGCGAGTGATTTTCGCTTGACTGAGCGCCTGTGCCATTGCGTAACCTGTTGCTTTCGATTGGGTGAGGCTCTCGCGCTGCGCAAGAGCAAGAGTGTCGCTTGCTTGCACGCTAGCCAGAATCTCGACTGGTTTGTCAGTGTATTGCTTGGCTTTCTCAGTAGCGCACAAAATCAATGCTGCAGCGCCGTCGGTAATCGGCGAGCAATCCAGCAATTTCAAGGGTGAAGCGACGTAGCTTGATTCCATCACGTCTTCGACGGAAATCGCTTTCTGGTATTGAGCGTGCGGGTTGTAAACCGCGTTAGCGTGGTTTTTCACCGCAACTAGCGCCATTTGCTCTTCGGTAGTGCCGAATTCAAACATGTGCCTGCGCGCCATTAACGCGAAAATGCTTGGGAAAGTAGCGCCGTTGAAAAGCTCCCACTCCTGGTCGCCTGCTCCGCCGAGTCCCATCGCCACGTCTTCAGCGCTCACGTCAGTCATTTTTTCCGCCCCGCCCACTGCAACGATGTCGTGCGCTCCGCTTGCGATTGCTAAATACGCTGAGCGTAATGCAACTGCTCCGCTTGCGCAAGCAGCTTCGCAACGGACCGACGGAATGGGGTTAAGCCCGAGCTGGTCTGCAATAAGCGCGCCGATGTGTTCTTGGCCGATGAGATGGCCGTTTGCCATGCTGCCGCCGTAAATGGCCTGGATTTCCTTGCCTTGCAAGTTCGCGTCTTGAACCGCCTTCAAGCCCGCTTCCACTATCAAATCGCGAAACCCCTCGTTCCAATGCTCGCCGAATTTCGTTTGCCCGATTCCGATGATGCTTACCGAACGCATGGTTATCACAACGACTTGAGTTTGCGCCTGTGCTTTACGTAAAGCGCGTAGTCGATATACTCCTTGTCTTGCACGAATTCCTTCACGCTCGGCTTGGTGCGCTTGCTTTCAATCCCGTTTTCAACCGTGAGTGCGAAAGCATCGCTTCCTGCGCCGGAACCGTAAGAAACGACGAGAATTTTTTCTCCGGGTTTTGCAACGTCGAGCACTGCAGACAATCCAATGAGCGAAGCGGCACTGTAAGTGTTTCCAATAAGAGGAGCCATTAGCCCCGGCAATATCTTTTCCTTTTCGAATCCAAGCATTTGTCCTGCTTTAAGCGGAAATTTTCCGTTCGGCTGGTGGAAAACCGCGTAGTCAAAGTCTTTCGGTTGAAGGGAATAGCGTTCCATCAGTCCTTTCCCTGCGCTCGTCACGTGTTTGAAATAAGCAGGCTCGCCTGTAAAACGCCCTGCGTGGCGCGGGAATTCCTCGTGCTGCCTGCGCCAAAAATCGGGAGTGTCCGTAGTGAAAGAGTAAGTGTGGTCGATTGAAGCAAGCAAGTTTTCGCTTCCAACAATGATTGCTGCTGCGCCGCTTCCTGTGCTGTACTCCAACGCGTCTGCAGGCTTGCCTTGCGCAGTGTCGCTTCCTATTGCCAAGCCGAGTTTAATCATTCCGCTTGCAACCATTCCCATGCACGCCTGTATTCCGACTGTTCCGGCTTTGCATGCGAATTCCAAGTCAGCTGCAGTCAAGTGAGGAGTGGCGCCTATTGCTTCAGCCACTATTGTTGCAGTTGGTTTTACTGCGTAAGGCTTGCTTTCGCTGCCCACGAAAACAGCGCCCAAATCTTTAGGGTTGCAGCCGCTTGATTCAAACGCGTTTCGGCTAGCTTCCACCGCTAGAGTGGCGGAATCCTCGTCCATTGCAGCAACTGCCTTTTCCTTGACTCCAAGGCCTTCGCTCGCTTTTTCGCCGTCTTTGCCCCACACTCGCGCTATCTCGCTGACTTTAATGCGAAAGCGCGGAATGCAAACACCGTAGCCGGCAATTCCTACTTTAACCATGAAAATTCCTTCTACTTCTCCTGCGCAAGCGCATTAAAAAACGGACTGGACTTCGACAATTGTCTGAATTACTGGCGTTTAAAATCTTGCGCTTGCCTTTCTCTTTTCATGCCTTCATCGAGATTGAGCGAGTTTTACAAGAAAAGCCAAGCCGAGCGAATAGCTGTTTTGAAAGATTTCGCCGGCTTGAGCGACAGTGACGCCGCGCTTTTCGAAAAAAACTTGGATTTCGAAACAGCAGACCGCATGGTGGAAAATTGCGTCGGCGTTTTCGGCTTGCCTTTCGGAGTTGCTGCGAACTTCAAAATCAACGGCAAGGATTACTTGATTCCGTTCGTTGTCGAAGAGCCGAGCGTTATTGCAGCTGCAAGCAACGCCGCTAAGTTATGCCGCGATTCAGGCGGTTTTCAAGCAAGCGCAGACGAGCCAGTAATGATCGGGCAGGTGCAGTTGGTCGGAGTGAAGGATTTCGATTCCGCAAAGCGCGGGATTGAGAAAAACAAAGCCAAGCTTTTGCAGCTTGCGAATGCTCAAGACCCTACGCTCGTAAAGTTCGGCGGCGGAGCGAAAGATTTGGAAACGCGCGTTGTGGAAAGCTCTCGCGGCAATTTTCTGGTTGTTTTGCTTTCAGTTGACGTGCGAGACGCGATGGGCGCAAACGCGGTCAACACGATGTGCGAAGCAATTGCGCCCGCGTTGGAAGAGTTGGCCGGCGGGAAAGTTCGCCTTCGCATTTTGACTAACCTGGCTGTCAAGCGTTTGGTGAGAGCGAAAGCAGTTTGGACTCGCAAAGCTCTTGAAGAATCAACCAAGGGCGAGTTGAAGGGAGAAGCGCTTGTTGAAGGTGTTTTGGATGCCTGGGCTTTCGCTGCTGGCGATGCTTATCGTGCTGCTACGAACAACAAAGGCATAATGAACGGTATTGATGCTGTTGCAATTGCTTGCGGCCAAGATTGGCGCGCTTTGGAAGCAGGAGCGCACGCTTTCGCTTCTTTAAACGGCAGATATTCTCCGCTTGCGAAATTCTCGAAAAACGCGAACGGCGATTTGGTTGGCGAAATCGAATTGCCGCTTGCAGTGGGTTTGGTGGGCGGAGCTGCGAAAACCCATCCGCTCGCGCAATTGAGTTTGAAAATGCTCGGCGTTAAGAGTGCTCAAGAGCTCGCTATGATTATTGCTTGCGTTGGTCTCGCGAACAATTTCGCTGCGTTGCGCGTTTTGGCTACTGAAGGCGTCCAGCGTGGTCACATGAAGTTGCACGCGAAAAACGTTGCTGTGATGGCTGGAGCTAAAGGCGGGCAAATCGAAGCCATTGCGGAAAAAATGATTAGCGAAAAAAACGTGCGCTTCGCCCGAGCTCAAGAGTTGTTGAAAGAAAGCTAAACGCCGATCTTGGTTCTTAGTGTTTTGAATCCTTGTGCTTCCATCGCGCTTGCTACTTTTTCCTGAACGTCTTTTCTTGGAGTGAGCGCAACCATGCAACCGCCGCCACCGCCGCCGGTTACTTTAGCGCCGAGAGCGCCGTTTTCTTTCGCGATGGAAATCAGCTGGTCGATTTCTTTGCAAGAGACTTCAATTTGCTGAAGAAGAGCGTGGTTGTCGTCCATCAGTTTTCCGACTTGAACCAAATCGAAAGCATCGAGTGCTTTCCTCGCTTCTTGACTCAACTGTTCGTATTGCTTGAAAATGCTTTGGTACTTGCCGGGGTATTGTTTCGCTCTTTCGGCTACTCCTGCAACCATTGCTTTCGTGTCTGCAACGACCATGGAATTGCCCATCACGATTTCAACTGGTTGCTTGATGCGGATGTGTTCGATGTCGTTCTTTCCGCCTGCAACGTTTCTCTTGAACCAAATTAATCCGCCGTAAACCGCAACTGTATTGTCTATTCCAGAGGGATTGCCTGCAAATGCTTTCTCCATTTCATAGGCGACCGAATTGATTTTGTCGTCGTCGTAATTCAAGCTGAATTCTTCGGAAACAGCGCGGGCAATGGCGACGCTGCTGGCTGCGCTTGCGCCGATTCCGCTCATGGTGGGAAGGCTTCCGCCCAACCAAATTTCCAAGCCGAAGTCTTTCAGTTCGATGCCCATCATGGAAAGCATTCGCTGAAAGGATTCTTTCTGCTGTTCTTTCTTTGAAGAGGAATAGCCTTCGGTTCCTTTTCTCTCATCTTTCACGACCAAGTCGTTTCCAGGAATTTTTTTGACTGTCGCGTCAGTAGTCAAATCAACTGCCGAAGCTATTCCCGGAATTCCGTGCACTACGAAGTGCTCTCCGAACAAAATTACTTTTCCAAAACCGCTTCCTTTACCCATAAAATCACAACAATTTAAGCGCAGGTCTTTTTTTAAAGAAAGCGGCTTAAATTTCATCAGGTGGTTTTTGTGAACGTTGTTACTTGCGAAGCTACTGCGAATATTGCTGTTGTGAAGTACTGGGGAAAGCGAGACGAGAAATTGATTTTGCCTCAAGCGGGAAGCTTGAGTTTTACCATGGATGAGCAGCTCAAAACGCGCACGAGCGTGGCGTTTTCAGACAAATTTTCGCAGGACGAGTTGTGGCTGAACAACAAGAAAATGGATTTGGCTGAAAAGGACACTGCAGAACGATTGCAGCAGCTTGACGTCATTCGCCAGAAAGCCGGCATTAAAGCGAAGGCGAAAATCGTTTCAGTCAATTGTTTTCCGACTGCAGCTGGGTTCGCTTCAAGCGCAGCTGGCTTGGCTGCTTTAGCTTGCGCTGCTTCGAAAGCAGCCGGCTTGAACTTGAACGCGAACGAGCTTTCCATTCTAGCGCGTTTGGGCAGCGGTTCTGCCTGCAGAAGCGTTTTAGGAGGTTTCGTGGAATGGAAGCGCGGGCAAAAAGCGGATGGCAGTGATTGTTACGCTGTTCAAATCGCTCCGCATACGCATTGGCCTGAATTGCGTAACGTCATCGGTATTACCGACCCTAAGCAAAAGAAAGTTTCCTCGCGAGCGGGAATGAAGCAAACAGTTGCGACGAGCGTGTTGTACAAAGCGCGGTTGGCGTATCTGCCGAAAGTGATTGAAGACATAAAATCAGCTGTTTTGGCTAAGGATTTTGCTACTTTTGGCGAGCTTACAATGAGAGAGTCTAGCAACATGCACGCTGTTATGCTTGACACTTGGCCGCCCATAATGTATTTGAACGACATTTCCAAACAAGCGATTTACGCGATCAACGAGTGGAACGCCAGTCGCGGAACCATTGAAGCTGCTTATACGTTCGACGCTGGTCCGAACCCGCACGTTTACACCACCGAAAAAAATGCCGGCGAAATCCAAAAGCTGTTTAGTGAAATCGAGGGAATGCAAAAGACGATGGTGTGCAAGGTGGGGGCTGGCCCGAAGTATTTGGAAGCGGGACACTTGATTGACGAGAACGGAAGCGAAAAGCAAGCGCATTTCGACGAGGAAAGGAAAGAGTTGGTGGTGGAATAATGGTGGTTTGTTCTGCGCCCGGGAAAATATTGTGGATTGGCGGTTACGCGGTTTTGGAAAGGCCGAATGTTTCTTTCATTACTGGCGTGGACAAGCGCGTTTACGCAGAAGCGGAGGAAGCTGCTGAACTGCGTTTCGTTTCAAAGCAGTTCGGGTTCGATTTCACAACTGTTTTCGACGGCGAGAAAATAGCGTGCGCAAACGAGAAAGCGAACTTCGTGTGTTTTGCTGCAGAAGTGTGCTTGCGTTACTTGAAAGCCAAAGGAATGCAAACGAAAAACTTTGTTCTAACTACTTTTTCCGACCCTGCTTTCGGAGTGGAAGACAAGGCGGGCCTGGGTTCGAGCGCTGCTGTCACTGTTGCTAGCGTTGCTGCAATAATGGCGCTGCACGGCTTTGATGTTGAAGGCGAGCACAGGAGTTTGGTGCATAAGCTCAGCCAATTCGGCCACAGTGAAGCGCAAGGCGGAAAAATAGGAAGCGGTTTCGACATTGCGGCCAGCACCTTCGGTGCGAGCAAGTATGTGCGTTATTCTCCGTCTTGCATTGACAAAACGCGCTTTCCGGATTTTCTTGATGAGGACTGGGATTGCGTTTTGGAGAAGGTCAAGCTGCCTGCGGATTTTCGCGTTGCAATTGCTAACATTGCAGGCGAAAGCATGTCGACCAGCGAGGCCGTGAAAAAATGGAAGGTCTGGAAAGAGCAGGATCAGGATGAAAACAGCCGCTTGTTCGAAGAACTGAATGACCACGATGTGAAGGCGATCGAAGCGCTGCTTGCGAAGGATTACGCTTCTTTCCAAAAGCATTTTCAGGAAGGCTGGGATTTGACTGCTTTGTTCGGCGAGAAAATAGGCGCGCCTGTTTCAACGCCTGGGTTTAACGCGCTTGTTGAAAAAAGCCTGCAGAACGGCGCTTTTGTTTGCAAGCTGCCCGGCGCAGGTGGCGGGGACAGCATAGCCGCTTTTTGCTTGAGCGATGCGGACAGAGCGCGGCTCGAAAGCTTTTGGCAATCTTATTCGGAAAAGAAGCTAGTTCCTCTAGGCTTGAGCGTGAGCAACGAAGGTGTGCGAATTGAAGAAAGAATGCCCGTACAGTGATTTGCAAGCCGAACGCGGTCATGACGTTTATTACAAAGCAGCTTGCAGAATGGTTTCGCAAGCAAAAACTTTTTTGGTTGTTGCAAAAACGCCCTCGCTTTTGATCCCTCAGGAACAAAAAGGCGCTTGGCGAGGAAAGTATGCTCGTCTTGCGTTGCGGAAAGTGCGAGCAGGCTTGAAAACCGTTTACTTGTTTTCACTTCCTGAAACCGAGAAAATGCTTTTGAGGCTCAGCAAAGAGAAGTTGCGGCTTGTTTTGAATAAGTGGCATAAACTGGCTTCATTAAAAAATTTCAAAATCGGTTTTTTCACCCACTCGCGTTTCAAGAGCTTGATTTCAGACGGCGTTTGGACTGTTTTTGCAATTAAAGGCAAGAGTGGAAAGAGCATTGGAGTTCGCGTTGCTCGTGCAGGCAGAGAAATGAAGTTGAAAATCAGTGCAGATTACGATATTGAAAAAGCGATTCGAGTTTTGCAGAAAAAAGCGGGGATTTAAAGAAAGACTGCCTATCTTTTTCGTATGGCTTCGAGAGGAATTGAAAAACGCAAGGCAGAGCACGTGGGCATTGCGCTCAAGAAAAACGTTTCTTTCCGCGAGAAAACAAGCGGCTTTGAAAACGTCGATTTTCTTTACTACTGCCTGCCTGAAATGGATTTCTCGGAGGTGGACGCGCGCACGACCTTTCTCGGCAGGAAGCTCAATGCGCCTTTTCTCGTTTCTTCAATGACGGGCGGTTTCAAGGGCGCGGAGAAAATAAATTGCGATTTGGCTTGCGCTTGCGAAGAGAAACAAATCATGCTGGGCCTCGGTTCAATCCGCCCCCTGCTGCAAAACCCCGCGTTGGCGAAATCGTTTTGCGTGAAGAAAAAAGCGCCTAGAGTTTTTCTAGCGGGAAACATTGGTGCGACTCAATTGCACGATTATTCGGCTAACGTAATTCGCGGTGCTCTCGAGCAAATTGAGGCGGACGCCGTTTTCGTGCACATCAACGCCTTGCAAGACGTGATTCAGCCCGACGGCGACAAGAAGTGGAAGGGCGTTCTTGCCAAGATAGAGAATTTGTGCAGCAAGCTTGACTTGCCTGTAATTGCGAAGGAAGTGGGCGCGGGAATCAACGGCGAGATTGCCCGCGAGTTGCAATACGCTGGAGTCGCAGCGATTGACGTTGCCGGCGCAGGCGGGACAAGCTGGACTGCAATAGAGCTTTACAGGAAAGGCGCGGCTGAAGGGGAATTATACTGGGATTTCGGCATTCCGACCGCAATCGCGCTGAAGCAATGCGCTGCGAACACCAACTTGCCGTTAATAGCTTCGGGCGGAGTGCGGAGCGGCTTGGACGGTGCCAAGGCAATTCGCTTGGGCGCTTCCCTGGCAGGCGCGGCTGTCCCGTTTTTGAAAGCCCAGCAGGCTAAGGGCGCTAATGGCGTTACTTTTGAAATCGATTCTTGGGTCAAGGCGTTGAAGATTGCAATGTTTTGCACTCGCTCGCGCAATCTCGCTCAATTGAAGCGAGCGAAACTGCTTTCGGGCTGATTTTCCATGGATTTGAAGACTGTAGCGCGCAAGTTCGCGCTGAAAAACGCTTTTGATTACGGCAAGGCTGAAGCCAAATCAGTTGTTGGAAAAGTAATCGCCGAGTTTCCAGAAGCGAAGAAAGACATGAAAAGCGCGTTGGCTGAAATCGCGAATGCAGTCGAGGAAGCCAACACGTTGGGAAAATCCGAGCTGGAAAAAGCGCTCTCCGCGTTTGAATTCGCTGAAAAAAAGGAAGAGAAGGAAAAGAAATTTTCCTTGCCAGGAGCTGAAGAGGGGAAGGTTGTAACGCGCTTTTTGCCCGAGCCGAATGGACCGCCTCACTTGGGGCACGCTAAAGCCGCTTTCTTAAGTGCGGAATTCGCTCGCCAGTATGACGGAAAATGTCTGTTGCGTTGGGACGACACCAACCCGGAAAAGGAAAAGCAAGAGTTTGCAGACCAGATTCGCGGCGGCTTGAACTGGCTGGGCTTGAAATTCGATTCGGAAACCTACGCTTCGGATTACATGCCCAAGCTTTACGCTTTTGCGGAACAATTGGTCAGCCAGGGCGATGCTTACGCCTGCGCTTGCACTCAGGAAGAAATGAAGAAAAATCGCGTCGAGTCGAAGGAATGCGCTTGCCGAAGCAAGAGCGTTGCCGACAGTTTGAGCTTGTGGAAGAAAATGCTTGACCGCGAGCTGAAGGAAGGCGACGCCACGCTTCGCTTGAAAGCCGATTTGAAGTCATTGAACACGACAATGCGCGACCCCGTGCTTTTCCGCATCATGCTAACTTCGCATTACCGTCAGGGAGAAAAGTATTGCGTGTGGCCTGTTTACGATTTTGAAGCTTGCATAGTAGATTCGCTTGAGGGAGTTACTCACGCGTTTCGCAGCAAGGAATACGAGTTGCGCGACGAGCTTTACTATTTTATTCTCGACAAGCTGGGCGTGCGCAAGCCTTTCGTGTACGATTTTTCGCGCTTGGACATTCAAGGAACCGTGTTGAGCAAACGCGTTTTGCGTCCGTTCATTGAATCCGGCAAAGTGTGGGGTTGGGACGATCCGAGGTTGCCGACTTTAATGGGATTAAAGCGCAGAGGGCTTTTGCCGCAAGCCATTCGTTCTTTTGTTTTGAGCTTCGGCTTGAGCAAGGTGGAAAGCTCGCCTTCGCTCGAAGCGTTGCTGAGGGAAAACCAAAAATTGTTGGAAACTCAGGCTAACCATTATTTTTTCGTGGAAAATCCGGTGAAAGTGTTAGTGAAAAACGCGCCTTCAGGTGGAGCGAACCCGCTGAAACACCAGGAGTTTCCAGAGCGAGGCAAGCGCTTTCTGGACGCGAAAAGCGACTTTTACATTGCTAAGAGAGATTTCGATGCCCTTACTGCAAACGAAACTTTTCGCTTGAAGGAATTGTTCAACGCGCAAGTCGTCGAGAAAAAGAAAGATTTGCTCATAGCGAAATTCGCGGGCAAGGATTTGCTGAAGGAATTGAAGAAAATCCAGTGGGTTCCTGTCGAAGGGGCTGTTGCTTGCGAAGTTTTGCAAATCGGCGACTTGTTGCGAGGCGAGGAATTCAACCCCGCGAGCTTGCGCACTGCGCGCGGTTTTTGCGAACGCTCTTGCAAAGACTTGAACGACGGGGATTTCGTCCAGTTTGAGCGCGTGGGCTTTGCGCGCTTGGACGACAAAACGAAAATGCGTTTCATTCTAATCTCTTAATAAGCGTTTCGGCTCGCCTTGTTTTTCAAACGGCCTTGCGATTTTATTGCGGTGCTCCCTCAGCTTCATGACTTCAAATGTGGTCAAATGCTCGCGCAGGTCGCTCCAGTCCGTAATGCCGCGCCTCCGAACTATTTCCGCAAGATACTTCAGCCTTTCTTCCGGCATTCCGTGCAACACGTCCTTCACTAGCTCTGCAAACCTTTGCGGTTCGGTCATCATTTTCGTTCACCTGAATTTGGTTAAGAGCGCAAAGTTTTTAGACGGTTTTATTACCACCCGATCGCCTGCGCTTAAGCTTATTTTCTTAGGATTGTTGTCCGCAATCAACTGACAGTTTCTTCGCTTTATCCGCACTTCGACAACGAACTTTTCGCCTAGAAGCAAGGGCGAGATTTTTTTCATCGGGTTGTTGAAAGCGATTCCGAAGCCGCGTTTGAAACTTTTGCGTGAAATTGCATGAAAATATGCCGTTGAACCGAAGGAAGTTGCCGCAACCAACCCGTCGCCCACCACTTCTTTTTCTTTGAGCTTTCCGTTCAAGAAAAAGTCGAAGCGAACGGCGTGAATGTGGTTCGTGCTGTGCACTTGAACTTCGTTCAAGCCCTCCAAAACGAATTTTCCTTTTTTCGTAAATGCGGTGCCTTGAATTTTCCCGATTTTTTCGATTGTGAATTGCCTTCGCTTCAATTTTTCCACTATCGCAGGCAGGCAAGAGCCGCAGTAAATCCTTCCGTTCGCGTAATGAATTTTCTTTATGCAGTTGCCGCAATTTTTTTCCGAACGCAAGGCAAGCTTGGGAGTGTCGGGATAAATTCGCTCGGCGTGCAATAACGTGCCGTCGCCTCCGTAAGAAACCACGAAATCGAGCGGTTTGCGAACCGCATATCTCGCACTGCGCAAAACCTTTGGTTTTGCAAAGCCAGCAAAGCTTCGCTTTGCTTGGAACCGCGAGAGTCGCAAACCGCAGTTTGCTCGATCCGGTTTGTTTGAAACGCCGAACTCTCGCTCGAAAACGCGTTTGACTCGCGAAGAGTTTCTGCCGAAGACGATGGTTTTCACAATTACTTTAAGCAAACTTCGGTTTTTAGGCGTTCGTTTGAATGACGCAGCCTGCGGTTTTAGCAGCGCGCAAGGTATTTAAAACTCTGAGGGCATATGAATTGCGCTCGTTTTGTTTTTTTAAAATGAGTTCGATGACCTGAAGGGGTGAGAATGAATGGCTAAAGCTTACGTAAGATTTTCCGTTCCTACGGACGTGCAACAAAAAATTCTCGAGGCTATAGACGCAGCGAGGCAAACGGGCTTGGTGCGCAAAGGCTCTAACGAAACTACGAAAGCTATAGAGCGCACTGACGCCAAGCTTGTCGTTATTGCGGAAGACGTCGACCCCGAAGAAATCGTGATGCACCTGCCGCCGTTGTGCGAAGAAAAGCACATTCCTTTCGCTTACGTCGCTTCCAAAGCCGATTTGGGCAAGGCAGCGGGCTTGACTGTTCCCACTGCAGCAATTGCTATTTCCAAGCCCGGCAGCGCGGAAGACGCGTTGAAACACCTTCTCGTCAAGTTAGGCGCGAGCGCTCCTGCTGCCGAGAAGAAGGAAGCCAAGAAGGAGGAAGCGAAGAAAGCGCCGAAGCCGAAAGCAGCGAAAAAACCTGCGAAAGAAAAGAAAGAGAAGGCGGCGGAAGCTCCTAAAGAACTCGGAGAATAAAAACGTGATTTTTCATGGGCGGCCTTAAGAAAATAAAAAGCGTGGAGAAACAGCAGGAGAAGGAAGCTGCTGCGCAAAAAAGCGAGAAGAAAACGTTCGAGCCTGACGCTGGAGTGATGCCTTCTTTCGGCTATCCTGCTGAAGTGGTTGAAGTTTTAGGCAAGAGCGGGGTTTTCGGCGAAATCAATCAAGTCATGTGCCGCGTTCTCGACGGCCGGGACAAGGGTCGCGTTATTCGCAGGAACGTGAAAGGACCGGTTCGCAAGGGAGACGTTCTCATGCTGTTGGAAACCGAGCGCGAGGCTAAACCCCTTAAGCCGAAAGGCAAGAAGGCGGCGAAGTAAAAAATGGCTCAATGCAGTTTTTGCGGAAAGCAGTTGCAACCGGGAAGCGGTTTTACGGTATTCAAGAAAGACGGCACCGCCCAACGTTTTTGCTCGCGCAAGTGCCAACGCTATACCAAAATGGGAAGAAAAGCGCAGAAATACAAGTGGGCCAAGAAAGCGTAACTCGCATTTCTTTCGAATAGGGTTTTTGCTTGGGACTGTTGTATAGCAAACGCTTTAAATTGCGGTTTTTTGTTTTAACTTTAGCTATTTGGCTGCGGGGTGAGCGTGTGGCTGGATTGATGGATTCGAAAATAATGGGAAAGAATCTCATCGAGTACTGGAACGTGATTTCGCTGCCGGTTTACGTCAGCATCGCGTTGAGCGTTTTGTCGGTTTTGCTTATGCTAGCTGGGGCGGGCACGATTGTTTTGACTGGCGCGCTCCGTTTGGTGGGATTCGCAGTTTGGTTGTGGGCAGGCTGGAGGGCAGTCAAGGAATTCAAGTACGGCCTGGAGCACTCTGCAGTGGCAGGCGCAGTGGGCGGAGTGGTTTCCGGTTTGATAGGCGCGGTAATCTCGCTCGCATCGTTCTTCGCTTTCGGCGCAACTGCGTTGGCAGCTGCAGGGCCTTACGGCGCGGCTGTAGGGACAGTAACGGCAGGCGCGATGGTTACTAGCTTGATCATATCGCCGATTTTCGGAGCGGTTTTCGGAGCTATTTTCGCTGCAGCCGGCGCGTTCATTGCAAAAAGCATGAAGTAAACAGACTTTCCAGCATTGTTTGCGCCGCAGGCAGGTTTTGGTTTTATATTGCGCGTCGCGCATTTATTTTTTTACGTTCGCGTTTTTCGGTTTGCGAAAAAAGGGTTAGTTGAAAATGCTGGAAAAAAACTTGGATTTCGCGAAGGCACAGGAAAAGTGGGTGAAAAAGTGGGCCGAGCTTGAAGTTCACGAGTTCAACCCGCGCTCGTCCAAGCCTTTTTACGTTATTGATTGTCCGCCTCCCTTTCCGACCGGCGAGTTTCACATGGGCAACGTGCTCAACTGGTGCTACATCGATTTCGCAGCCCGGTTCAAGCGCATGTCGGGTTTTGAAGTGCTTTTTCCTCAAGGTTGGGACTGCCACGGTTTTCCAACTGAAGTGAAGGTGGAAGCGAAATTCGGAAAGGGACTGCCGCGCGAAGAGTTTCGCGAAAAGTGCGTGGAATGGACGCGAGAAATGATTGCGACAATCAAGCCGCAAATGAACTTGCTGGGGCTTTCAATAGACTGGAATCACGAGTATTACACGACCAGCGATTCGTACAAGAAGATCGTGCAGTTGTCGCTCTTGAAAATGTTTGAGCAAAACTTGGTTTACCGCGAGAAGCATCCCGTTTTGTGGTGCACGCATTGCGAAAGCGCGATTGCGAAAGCCGAAACCGATGACGTGGAAAGAGAAACGTTGCTGAATACGATTGTTTTCAACACGCAAGAAGGACAGCCGCTTTTGATTGCGACGACTCGCCCTGAATTGCTGCACGCTTGCGTTGCTGTTTTAGTGCATCCGACTGACGAGCGTTACAAAAATCTTCATGGCTCTCGTGCGATAGTCCCGCTTTTCGGAAAAACCGTGCCGATTATTGCAGACGCGGATGTGGACAAGGACTTCGGAACAGGCATGGTGATGGTGTGCACTTTCGGCGACAAGCAAGACGTTGTTTGGGCGTACAGGCACAAACTGCCTGTGGTTGATGCGATTGACGAGAAGGGACTTTTAAAAAACGCCTTTGCGTATAGCGGCTTGCATCTGAGCAAAGCGCGCGCAAAGATTTTGGAGGATTTGCAAGCGCAAAAACTATTAGTCAAGCAGGAGAAAATAACGCAAACGGTGAAGATTCACGACAGGTGCAAGAAAACAGTAGAGCTCGTGCTTTCAACGCAATGGTTCATCAAACTGAAAGGCAATGAGGAGGAAGTGTTGCGAGCTGCGCGTTCCATGACTTGGATTCCTCAACACGCACTCCAGTTGTTTGAAGATTGGGTGAACGGCTTGGAGTGGGATTGGTGCATGTCCAGGCAAAGGGTTTTCGGCATTCCCATTCCGTTTTGGTATTGCGATTCTTGCGGAAAGATTTTCGCTCCGAAAGAGAAAGAACTGCCTGTAGACCCTGCAGCAAAAGCGTTCGAGAAGAAAGACTGCGATTGCGGAGGAAAAATAGTCGGCGAGAAAAGCATTTGCGACGGTTGGGTTGACTCAAGCGTAACGCCGCTTGTGGTTGCGGGCTGGCCTAAAGAGTCGTTTTCGAAAATGTATCCTTCTGCCTTGAGGCCCCAGGGCACTGACATCATCCGAACTTGGGCTTTCTACACGATATTCCGCTGCTTGAAGCTTACTGGAGAAGCGCCGTTCAAAGACCTCGTGATTAACGGAATGGTGCAAGGCGAGAACGGCAAGAAAATGAGCAAGAGCCTCGGCAATTACGTCGAGGCGAAAGACGCCATCACGCGCTACGGAAGCGACGCGCTTAGGCAATGGGCTGCTTTGAGCGGAAGCACCGGAAAAGACAACCAGTTCCGTTGGAAAGACGTTGCTTACGCGCATTCGTTCATCACGAAATTGTGGAACGCTTCGAAGTTTGTCGAGAAAGCAAGCGAAGGTTTCGACAACAAGGAAGTTGAATTGCGCGTTATAGACCGTTGGATGGAAAGCCGCTTGCACGCTACGATTAAAACGTGTTCCGACGCGTTGAAGAACTACGATTTCTACACTGCGCTTACTGCTTTGCACTCGTTTTTCTGGCACGATTTTTGCGACAACTACCTTGAAGACGTAAAATACCGCATTTATGGCGACGATAAAAAACCCAAGCAAGCGGCGCAATTGGTTTGCCGAAATGTTTTGGAAAATGTTTTGCTTTTGCTCGCGCCTTTCGCTCCCTTCGCTTCGGAAGAGATTTACTCGCACTTGTTCGCAAAGAAAACAGACCGAGCAAACCCACGTGGTTTGCGAGGCCAGCAAAGCGAAGCTTTGCTTGGGAGCATTCACAATCAAGCATGGCCTTCTTTTGACGAGGCGAAAATCGACATGCAAATCGAAAGGAAGGGTGAGCTTTTGCACGACGCGCTGTCTGAAGTGCGCAAGTTCAAGGCGTCGAAAAACCTGCCTTTGAATGCCGAGCTGGCGGCCGTTGAAATTCACGCTCCCGAAGCGTTGTTGAAAGAGTTTGCGGACGTGCAGGACGAGTTGAAAAACGTTGCGAAGGCGAAAGCAATCGATTTCATTCCGTCGGCAGAAAGCGCGTTGTCGGTAAAGTGCGTGGCGTGAGGGAAACCGCAACCCTTATCTTTTTCGTTCGCTTTTTGTTATGGAAGAGCACGTTTCGGGCGCGGATTCCGTTACCGCCCATCGTGCCCTCCATACTCGGCGTGCGTTTCGGGTCTGGAATCCATTACGACCCACCGCACGCTCCTTCCTACCTCTAACCCGCTACGGGTATTTATTCGTTTCGCCATTTCAACGGCTTTTAACGACAATTTCGGTTGGTATCCAGAAGAAACGATGGAACGCCAGCGCCTCCCAAATTGGAGGACTTGCACGAAAGCATCGCCAAAAGGTAGGCTTTTAAAGTAATCTTGTGATGTATTTGTGGTGGTTTTATGATAAAACTCGGTAGTTATGAGATTCCTGGTATACGGATCGAAGAGGCTATAGACGCAGCTAGGGCCTTGGAACAAAATTTGCTTGGAAAAGAGGCGTCTAAAGAGGCATTTGCCAAGGCTCTAGGGCAAAGCCCGAATAGCGGTAGCTTTTTTGTGAAACTCGCAGACCTTCGCCGATATGGTTTAATTTCTGGTCGTGGCGATACTCATCAGACAACTCAACTTGCTAAAACGCTTGCATACGAAAAAAATCCGCAGAACTATCAAGAAGCCCGCCAAGCGCTTGTGTTTTCGATTCCGCTCTTCAAAGAGCTGTACACCCGCTTTGAGGGTGCCGTGCCAACAGAAACTCAATTTGAAATAGCCGTGCGGGAGATTACTGGCGAGCACCCGGAAACGATAAAAAAGGAAGGTGACAAAGTTCGCAAATTCTATCTTGAGGCTACCAGTGGGTTCAGTCAGACTGTGTTGCCCGCTGTATCGGCATCTCCCCTTACTCGTACCGCCTCAATAGGCAGTGATTCTCGTGTTGTTCAACCAGCGGCTACTCCAAACAAGGAGGGAGTTATTTCTCTTTACTATGGTGCAGGTGAAAAAGTGGTTTTGGAAGAGACCCCCGAGAATATTGAGGTATTTATCGCCGTTCTACAGAATAGGAAAAAGAAACTATCATCACACCCAAGTGGTGTTGCTAAATAACGCGAGCTTTGCACAGAGGAAAAAGTGAGGTACGATGGAACACATTGACTATGCGCTAGTCCCAGAAACACATTCCTCAATGTACCTGATGCATAAATATTGGGCGCGAAAGCCAGCTAACGTAGTTTCGCAATACATTAAGCACTATAGCAAAAAAGGAGATATTGTTTTAGACCCGTTTTGTGGTTCGGGCGTTACAGTTATTGAAGCAATAAAACAAGGTCGAAAGGCAATCGGAATAGATTTAGATCCAATGTCGATTTTTATAACAAGAAATACCGTTCAACCAATAAATTTGAATAACTTGCAGGACTGCTTTAATGAACTTGAAGCTAAAGTCAAAGAGAAAGTTTACAAGCTTTTTTCTACAAAATGCTCAAACTGCGGAAATGAAGTTGTAAGCACGCACATAATTTGGGAAACGGATAATAGCGGTTTGGAAACCCCCACTAAAATTTGGTATCGTTGCAAGACGTGCGCTAAGGGAAAAATCAAAGAGAAAAATCCAGATGTTTACGACATAAAATTATTGAAGCAAATTGATTCAGAACGCGTACCGTACTGGTATCCGAACAATCGGTTCATCTGGAATAGCCGCATAAACTTGCATAAAGATGAAAAAATTTCCGACTTGTTTTCAAAACGAAATTTGATTGCACTAAGCATACTTCTAGAAGAAATTCAGAAAATCAAAGATAAAATTTTACAAGAAACTATGAAATTTGTTTTCACATCTGCGCTTGCTCAAGCTTCAAAACTCATACCTGTCGTTCACGGAGGAAAAGAGTGCAAAAGTTGGACGGTAAGAGGGTATTGGGTGCCACCAAAACATTTTGAAATTAACGCGTGGAATTGCTTTGAAGAGCGATACAAGAAAGCTACTCGTGGCAAAGAACAGGTCGGGAGGGAAATTGGCAGTAAATATTCAGAAGGAAAAAGTTTTTCCGACCTAGAAAATAGCTCGACACTACTTTTGTTGAAACAATCGGCGACATACCTAGATAAAATTCCCTCCGAGTCAGTTGACTATATTTTTACCGACCCGCCCTATGGTGATTCTGTTCCTTATCTAGAATTAAACTACATGTGGAGCGCCTGGCTAGGCTTTAAGCCAGAATTTGAAAATGAAATCATCATTAGTGACAGTCCCGAAAGGGAAAAGACTTTTGATGAATACTCTCAATTGATGACCAAAGCATTTAGGGAATGTTTTAGAGTATTAAAACCCAGTAAGTGGATGACGGTAACTTTTCACAACACGGATATTGAGATATATAATTCTATTATTCGTAGCGCAGTCTTTGCGGGGTTTAAACTAGATAAAATATTATATCAGCCTCCACCCAGAGTATCCGCTAAATCGCTACTTCATCCCTACGGAAGCGCAAGCGGCGATTACTACATTCGATTTGAAAGACCGCAGGTCCCCCACAAATTTGAAGAAAAGGCATTTGATGTGGCTGCTTTTGAGTCCATTATTGTTGAGGCCGTAAAACAAATTATGGCAGAGCGCGGCGAACCGGTGACTTATGACGACGTGCTAAAAAGTATTTATACGACTTTAGACAAGTATGGCTATCTTTTAGTTGCTAAACCAAAAAACATTGAAAAAGTTTTGGAAAAGCATAAAGGAAAAGAGTTTGTTTTCAAGAAGGGGACCGGTTGGTGGTTTAGAGACCCAACTCAATACCTGCTAGATGTCGTTCCATTACAAGAACGTGTTGAAAAACTTGTTATTCAAAAGCTAAAACGCGATGTCAAGGTTTCTTATCCAGATATTCTACAAGAAGTATTTATCAATTTAAAAAATGGGCTAACCCCCGACACTGCAAGCGTCAAAAAAGTTGTCGAGGAGTATGCAAAGAAAACAAGCGATGGAAAGTGGCAACTAAAACCAAACGTTGAATTACTGGAAAGACAGCACAGTACAATGGTTGGCTATTTAGCTAAACTTGGCAAACTGTTTGGATTTGATATCAAGGTCGGTCTTAGAGAACAAAGCGATGTCTTTGAAGGGGAACCATTGTCTAAAGTTTCAAACGCCGAACCGAATGGTTTTGATTCAACCGCTCTTGAGCGAGTGGGTCAAATAGATTTGTTGTGGATAAAAAATGGTGAAGTGAAGTATGAGTTTGAGGTTGAATCTACTACTGGAATTATTGAAGCCTTAAGTAGAGGCTCTTACTTGAAAGGAAGTCCGAAACGCTTCATGGTGATCCCTGAACAGCGAGAAAATATAATGTACAAGAAACTTCAAGCTCCCATATTTAGAGATAGAGTTGAGCAACAAGGCTGGAAGTTTCTGTTCTTTAAAGATGTAAAGTCCTTGTTCGCTCAAAGCAAAGGAAGACGGAAATTAGGGATTAGTGAATTCGATAAATCAGCAAGAAAGTTGCTTTTAGAACGAGCTAAACAGAAAGAGTTAATCGAATACTGACTTTAGGTGTAGATCAGACTTTAAGTGCAACGCGCTGTGGCGTGAGGTAGTTTTAAAAATGCGTTTCGTCAGTAGAATTACGCGTTTCTAACTTTTTCTGGTTGGAATAACTTATGGCTAGATTGCATTCACGAAAGAAAGGGCGTTCAGGCTCGAAAAAGCCTTTGGCGCGTTCAGCGCGCGCTTGGGTCAAAATTCCGGAAGAGCAAGTGCGCTCGCTTATTGAAAAGCTTTACAAGGAAGGCAGGCAGCCTGCGGTAATCGGCCAGGTTTTGCGCGACCAAATGGGCGTGCCGAGCGTTAGAGCCCTATTGGGCAAGCCGTTGTCGAAAGTTTTGGAAGAATTGAACTTGAAGCAAGAGTATCCCGCTGATTTGATTGCGTTGATTCGAAGGGCTGTCGGCTTGCGCAAGCACTTGAAGGCAAACACGCGCGACACGCTCAACAAAATAAAGCTGGGTCACATCGAGTCGAAAATAAAGCGTTTGGTCGCGTACTACCGAGGCAAGAAACTGCCTGCCGGCTGGAAGTACGACCCTGAATCCGCAGCGTTGTTGGTGAAATAAAGTTGGCTACCGGCGAAGCGAAAAAGAAAACCGCCATAGACTCTTGGAAAACCAAGCAGTGGTATTCCATAGTCGCGCCCAAGTTTCTCGGGGAAGTGCACACTGCGCTTACTGTTCCGGCAAGCTCGGCAGAGTCGTTGATGAACCGCGTGATTTCCATTCCGTTGAAGGAAATCACTCGCGACATTGCCCACATTTACACTACAATCAGACTTCGCGTAAGCGAAGTGCAAGGTAAAACCGCCATTACGAAATTCATCGGCCACAGCCTCGCGCGCGAATATATTGGAACGTTGGTGCGAAGGCGCAGGGACGCTCTTGAAGTCGTTCTTCCCGCAGTTTCGAAAGACGGTTTGGATTTTCAAATCAAAGCTCTTGTCGTCACTGCATACCCGTGCAGCGACAAGCAAAAGCGCGCAGTGCGAAGTTTGCTCGTCAAACTATTGAAAGAAAAGGCTGCTGCAGCTGACTTGGGCCAGTTCGAGCGCGACATTTTGTTTGGAAGGCTTTCTGTCGAATTGCAGGGAGCGTTGCACAAAATAGTTCCGGTTCGCCGCGTCGAGATTCTCAAAACCGAATTGGTTGAAGAATTCGACGTTCAAGAAGCGGTTGCGCTTGAAAACGCGGAAAAACAGGAAGAAGAGCAAACTGAAGAAAAGAAAGCCGAAGAAAAAACGGAAGAAACCGTTGCAAGCGCGTAGTCAACTAATTTTACTTCAACGCGTGTTTTATCGTTTCCACGAAATGAGGGCTTTTGAGCCACACGCCGACCTCGTCTTCCGGCTTGGCGTTTTTGCCGCTCAAGAAAACCAGGGCTTGGTCGTCAGCCAAAAGCAAGCGTGAAGGCATTTCCCTCTGCAAAAGCGGAACGTCAATCGGAAGCGAGCTTACCGGCGCAACGATGCTTACTTTCGCGCCGCGCGATTTTGCTTTCTCGAGTTCCTTTCCGTGCTGCCGCAGCTTGCGCATTATTCCCTCGGCATCGCTTGAAATCACGACGTGCTTTTTCGCTGAAGAAATCATGCTTGCCATCTTGGAGTAAATCGCTTCGCGGCCGCGCAAAGTCCAGACCGTTTCTTCCAACGGAGCGAGTTGCACCTGCGAACCGCGAGTGCGGGTTTGCAATTCTTTTCCGAGCTCTTCAATCTTCTTCAACTCGTCCAAAAGCGAGGATTCGCGCTGTTTCTTCACGGTTTTGACTGCTTCGGAAATCGGGAGGGAAGCATAGCGCACTGGGCGTCCTTGCTGTATAGCAACAAAGCCCTTGTCTTGCAACCGGGTGAGAACGTCGTAAATGCGAGGACGCGGAAGCTCAGCACGCTCGCTCAATTCGCCTGCAGTGTGGCTGCCGTAATGAGACAAAGCGTAGTAAGCCTTGGATTCGTATTGGTTGAGCCCGAGCTGGCGGAGTAAGTTCAAAACTTCGGAATCAAAGGCCATCTCACCAGTAGTCACTCATTTCACCCTTTTAAACCTGCCTGCAATTAACCCCTTGTTCTTAGTAACAAACTATTCGCGAGCGAATTTATAAATGTATTTACTGTCCAGTAGTAGCATAACCAAACCTTTATAAATTTCGCAGTTCAGTAGTAGTAACTGGTGGTGGATGTTGTTGAAACGCCTGTTGTTTCTCGTGCTTTTCGCTTCAATTGGGAGTGCGCTTGCTTTGAATATCGAGAGCGATTCCGCCTCGATTTACGGCACTACCGGCTCGGTTTTCGTCTGGCTGGTCAACGACGCTGGCGAGAAGAGCGTGGCTTTCTCTGCGGATACGGGAATTTTGAACTCTTATTTTGATGACGCTTTCGTAACTCTTCCCAGCTATGGCGCTAAAGGAACCAGAATGCATTTTTCAGCCCCAGACTGCGCAAGGGGGCCGTGGGATGTTTTAATCAAGGCGCAGGTTACCGACTCTAACGGAGTTCAGCAAACTTTAAGCAAGCGCTTGCGGGTTTTCGCATACCCGTCTGGCAACTGCCCGTATCACATGTCTATCAACACCAGCGAGCCCGCTTTCACTGGCGGAGTTTCAACCGGCGACGGTTCTCTGGTGCAAAGCCGTTTGAAACTCGCTTCTTACTTCGACCCCACCACTTTCGACGTTTCGCTTGACGCTGGAGCGTGCAAGCTGGTTAAGCAAGGGCAATTCGTGCGCCAGCGCGTGTGGGTTTCGAATCGCGGTGCAGCCGGAACGTTCGAATTGCGTCTGGTCGGGCCTTACGTTGAAAAATTGAATGCGGGTTTGAGTAAAAGCACGGTTTCGCTTCAGCGCGGTGAAGTGAAAGAAATTTTTGTGGAAGCAACTCCCAGCCACAGCAGCCACGGCAGGCTTTTCGCGAGCGTGCAGGCGTTTTACGGAGGCATGACAATCGCGCAGGAAGACGTTTGCTTCGACATGGACGATTATTATGACGGTTTCGTGATTTTGCCTTCGGCGTTGAATGCAAAATCGTGCGAGCCGCTGTCTTTCGAAGGCATTTTGTTCAACAACGGAACCTCGGACGACGTTTATTCGATTTCAACCAGCAAGGGGCGCGTTGCCATTCCGCAGTTTTCGCTCGAAGCCGGAAGCAACGCCGCTTTCCGCATTACGATTTTGCCTGAAGAGTGGAAAAGAGTGGGGGGGGATAACATCGTTTCGATTTCGGTTAACAGCGACCGTTCACCGCACGTTGGGGGCAGCGGCGATGTTTTGATTAAAGTCGCGCCGTGCGTCGAGCCTGTTGCGGCCGTGCAAGTGCAGCAAACCGAGCAGAAAGACGATTTGTTCAAGTTCGTGGTTCGCGTGCAAAACGATTTCGATTACGCGTTGGAAAACGTGACTATTGAAATGGATGGAATTCCCCCGTCTTGGCAAGTGCTGAGCGATACTGGCATAGTCGTTCCCGCAGGCGAAACGCGCGATGTTGCAGTTTGGTTGAGGCAATCCACTGAAGAGGAAGCAGCTGCGCCCGTGGTTTTGGTGAAGAACAACGGCACTGTTGTCGCGCAGCAAAACCTTGCGAAAATTCCCGCTCGCGCTTCAAGCTTGACCGGCTTCATCACCGTAGCGTTGAGCCAAAACAGCTGGTTTATCGCGGCTTTGGTTCTCATCGCACTGGTCGTGGTTATTCTCGCCGGCAGGCGCGGCAAGACTGATGAAGAGCGTTACAAAGAGAAAATCGAAGAGTTGCGCAAGCGCGTCTTGTCCGAATAAAGCTTTAAAGAACGCGGACTAATCTTTTCGTGATTCCGGAGCTAATAGGTTTGTTTGCCGCGCTGATAGGCTTAGGCGGCTTGCTGGTTGTGTTGCGTTCGAAAAAAAAGCGTGACAAGACCCCCGCGGTTATCGCGTACTTGGTTTTGATGGCGCTCGGCTTGTGGTTTGCATCCCCGTTTTACGGAGTGTTGTTGAACGCGTTGCATCTTTCGCCGGCAAGCGAAGTGGGTTTTTCGCAGGTGTTGATTGAAAACCAAACGCAAGTTTTCACGCAAAGGGTCGCGCCCATAGAGTGCGACAAAGGAACGCTGGTTTTCTGGCGCGAGTTCAAGACGTTCAGCGTGACGAAGGGAAACGAAACGAAAAAATATACCACCGTCACGCTTTACATAGAAAACAAGGGCAACGCAAGCATTTCCAACTTCTTGCTGAAAGAACACTTGCCGGAAGCGGTTGCGAGTTCGCCAAGCGAGTTGTTCAACTTTACAGCCCAGCCGTACCGCTTTGAAAAGGGAAGCGTGGTGGTAACGTGGCTGTTCGACAACATCGGGCCGGGCGAGAAGAAAAGCGTTTCTTACACTGTCGAAAAGGAAATCGACGAGAAAACAATGGGCGAGTATCAAGCTCCTCAAGTGCTTGCGCAGCAAATCGGCGGGCAGGAAAACGCAACGCAAAAACAACCAACTGAAAGCAAAACCGCGGGCTTCGACTTCACGCTAGTCGGAATTATTGCAGTCATGATAGTTTTGGCGGGCGTTATCCTATACTTAATGCGCCAAGCGCAAGCTTAAGCTTACCACCCGTACATTGTTTCGATTGCCTTGCGCAGCAAAATGCCTGCCAAAAGCGCTTCTTCCTCGCTGAAGTTGCAGCTGACTGAAACAACGCTGCCGTCGAGCTTTTGCTGCGAAAGCTTGAAGAAAAAACCGTAATTGCCTTTCGAAACATTCAAGGTATTGTTCCGCGCTTCAGAGCCTTCCTTCGCCTTCGACGGGTCGTGAAAAATATCTACGCCCGGCCTTTTGCCTTCCAAAACGAGCAGGATTTTCGCGATGTCCATCTCGCCGAGCTTGAAAACCAACTTGTTTTCCCAATCGAACTTTTGCTCTGCTAATTGCTTCGACATTTCGAGAAAAACGCTTTTCTTTTCCTTGTTGAAATCCAGCTGGAGCGCGCTGCCGTTCAGCATTTTGTTCGCCTTGTAAACAGAAAATTTAGTTCCGTAATCAAAAGCCATTTCCAACCGCCTCCGCGATTTTCGCTTTGCACAATCCAATTGTTTTCTCGACAATCGCTTGGCTCAAATCCTCTTGAAAACGCATGGCGCTCGCTTGCTCGTGCCCCCCTCCGCTCACGGGAAAAAGAGTCGCGATTTGCTTAATTACGTCGGTTGATTTAAATCCCGCAGAGTGCAACGCGCGGCTCACTCGAAACTGGATTGTGGTTGAGTCGTACCCCATACTTGCAACCAAACGCTCGCCTTCCTTTCCTTCGAAATGCTTTTGCACTTCGTTCAAAACCTTTCCTTTCGGAGGGAAAGCGTTTTTTTCAACGATTCCAGTGAGCGGCACGACAACGAGTTTGGCGTTCGCGATTTCGAAAACCTTCGCTTGCTTCAAAGCTTTTTCCGAAGAGTTGCGCAATTTTGCTTGCGCTTGCGCAAAGTGAAAAGCGATTCCGTTCGGGTCTTCCAGCACTTTTCGGTAGAATGAAAGCGTTTCGTGCTCGCCCGCGAGATAGTCAAGCACGACGGGTTCCTTGCTCTCTTCCTTCTTTCGCAAAACGCTTTTGTCGGATTGCAGTGAAAACCACGCGAGTTTTTCGTCAGCCCTTCCGCTTAAGGCAAGTGCGAATTCGAACGCCATCAAGCCCGTAGTGTGCGACGAGCTTCCGCTCCTAACGGTCATGGGCGACAAGAACGCTTTTGCGAGCGAAGCGGCTTTTTGCGAAAACGCGTGGTGGTCGATAATCACCGTGTCGAAATCTTCGCTTGCCTTTTCAAGAGCGGGAATGCTTTCCTCATTGGCGCCGAAATCCAGAAGAATCAAGAGAGATTTTCTTGCGAACGCTTTCGCCTCGTCGCAATCGATTTCCGCTTGCTTCAAATCGTAAACCGCGGAGTTGCATTGCCTGTTGCGAATGAAGCCGTGCGGCAAAGGCACGCAGTTCGTTTCGGCAAACGCGAGCAACGCGTTTTCAACCAACAAGCCCGCGCTGATTCCGTCGCAATCATCATTAAAGCGTATTTTTACGGGCGTCATTTCCAATATTTTTCTGCCGACGAAGCGCGCTGTTTTTTCAATCGCAGGCTCCAAGTCGTCAAGCGCTTTGTTTTCAATCAAGCGCTTTGCTTTTTTCGGCGCGCTTTTTTCTTCAAGCAGGTTTTCAATCTCGCGCTCGAGCTTTTCATTGTGAATTTTTTCCACGCTGTGCGAATGCAAAACGCCGCCTCTCAGCTCGCCCGTCGCTTCCACCAAATCGCCGTCGTCAAAGTCGCTTTCGCTCTGCTCTTGCTTGATTGTCGCATAGCCGTTCGGAGTGAGCAGAACGTAGTCCGGGCTGGTGGAAACGGTTTTGAAAACGATTTTGCCCGCGATTTCATCGCTCACGTTAATGCCTTCCACGCGCGCTTGAGCATCCACTCCGGGCGAAGGTAGTATTTCAAAAACGCCCGGTCTTTCAGCTCGACGATTTTTTCTGGCGAAAGGTTTTTCATGTGCACTACCGGCGTGTAGGCGTTGAACTTAGACCATTCGCGCGTGACGAGCTGGTCTTCAATGCCGTCGAAATAACCCGTGCCTGGATAAGGAGTGAGAATGGTGAACTGCGCTATTGTGGTGTTCACTCGCGCCGCGTAAGCTACGGTTTTGCTGATGCTTTCTTCGGTGTCGTCGGGAAAGCCCACGATGTAAAAACCGACGGTTTTCACTCCGCGGTCTTCGCAATAGTTTATGATTCGCTCTTGGTTTTCGATGTTCGTGGGAATGCGCTTGGCTTTCTTCAAAATCTCCGGGTCTGCCGATTCTATTCCGAAGTTTATTGCGTGCATTCCCGCGCCAATCATCTTGTCAAGCAAATCTTCAGTCACGCAATCCGTTCTCGTTTCGCAACACCATTCCAGCTCAATTCCACGTTTTTTGATTTCGCCGCACATTTCTTCAATGCGTTCCTTGTTTCGCGTGAAGAGAATGTCGCGAAACAGCAAACTGCGGATTTTATAGCGGTCTTGCAAATACTCGAGCTCGCCCACCGCCTTTTCTACGGAACGATAGCGCGGCTTTTGCTTTTGCAGCACGACGTAAGGGCAGTAATTGCAGTTGAACGGGCATCCCCTGCTTGCTTGTGAAATCAAGAACGGCTTGCGGTTGAGCGTGGGTGAGTAAGAATAATCGTTTACGGGAAAACCGTCCCAATCGGGAAACGGCAGGATGTCGAGGTCGTCAATGTTGTTGCTTTCTACGATTCCTTTCAGCGGAAGGGCCAGCTTTCCGTTTGCAATGCGCATTGCGGCTTCTTCAGGCTCGCCGCTGATGACGAAATCCGCTCCGCCTGACAAAAACACGTCGGGCTTTACAGTTGCGAAAGCGCCTACGAAACCGACGTTTGCTCCGGTTGCTTTCTTGATTTCGGCAGCCAGCATAAGCTCCGTAGGGTAGTCTACTATTGACGAGTTCATTATCACCAATTCCACTTGGCTTGGAATGTGATTGTAGCAGTATTCGGTCTCGTGGCCCGCTTGTTCGAAAATGCCTTTCAAATAACCGAAATACAAGAGCGGGAGTTTGATGCCGCTTTTCTTGAGAAACTGGACTACCCTGCCGAAGACGCCGGTTCCTTCTATGCTGGTGCCGAAGCTTCCTGCTTGGTCTTTGTTTCTGCCAGTTCCTTTGCCTTGCGCTTCGACTAGGGCTACCTTCATTTGAATCCGCTCGCAGAATGATTGTGCGCAGCCAGTAAAAAATGCTTTACCGCCACAACGCAAAATAGCATTATTAAGCCGCAAAGCGCAATTAATACCGTTCTGTTTTTCAGGCGGTTGAAAATGCAAGTTACTATAACCGACTATCGAGGCGGTAGGCACACGCAAAAGCCGAATCACGCGATTGCGAAAGCAAGCGGCGTCAACACTAAAACAAAAGCGCAAGCTTTGGTTGGCAAAAGCGTTACGTGGAAAACTGCTTCCGGAAAAGCCATTAACGGCAAAGTCGCGTGCGCGCACGGAAACTCCGGCGCAATCCGCTTGGTTTTCGAGAAAGGCTTGCCTGGCCAGGCTATCGGCACTAACGCTGAAGTTGCCGCGTGAGCGAAATGAAACTCGCGCAAGTTCGCGAGGAAACCGTTTTCTTGCGAGTTCCCCAAAAGAGCTTGAGCGACCCGCACCACTGCGAGGTCTTCTACAATCCAGCAATGCGCTTTTCCCGCTCGATGGCTTCGCTCGCCCTCGGTGTTTCAGGCAAAAAAATCGTTTTGGACGGGCTTTGCGCAACAGGCGCCCGCGGCTTGCGGCTGGTGAAAGAAAACAAAATCAAAAAGATTTTTCTGGTTGATGCGAATCCTGCTGCAGTAACTCTCGCAGAACAAAACATTGTTTTAAACGCGCTTTCCAATGCCGCTGCGGTTTGCGCTGACTTCAACGAATTCGCTAACCAACATCCCACTGACTTCGACTTCATTGAAATCGACCCGTTCGGCACTCCGACTCCTTTTCTCGAAAGCTCTTTCCGCGCGTTGAAAAACAACGGCGTTCTTTCCGTAACGTCGACTGACTTGGCGAACTTGTGCGGCAAGAAACTGCCGTGTTTAAAGTACTACCAAGCCAAACCCCTGAAAAACGCTTTTTCGCACGAAACCGCACTTCGTATTTTGCTCGGAAAAATCGCGCTCGTTGCGAAAAGCAAGGGGTTTGCAGTCAAGCCGTTGTTGTGCTATTATCAAGGCCATCACGCGAAAGCAATCGTAAAATGCACGAGGGGAAAAACCAAACTTCCACTCGATTTTCTTTCTTATTGCGAAAAGTGCTTGACCGTAGCGTTGGGAAGGAAAACCAATTGCAAATGCGGCAACCGCGCCATAGTCGGCGGGCCGCTTTGGGCAGAAGCGTTTTGCGACAAGGGCTTTTTGAAGAAAATAATTGCGTTGAACGAGAAAAGAAATTACGCGGACAAAAAGAAAATAGACAAAACGCTTTCGCTTTTGCTGAACGAACAAGATTTTCCGCCGTTTTTTTACGACCTGCATTTTGTAGCGGACCATTTCGGCTTGAAAATCGAAAGCAAAATGGATGAAATAATCTTGCGCTTGAAAAAGAAAGGATTTCGCGCAGTGCGCACTCACTTCGAGCCGACTGGAATAAAGACGAACGCACCGGTTGAAAAAATCAGATGCTCACTTTGAGTTGCAGTGCTTTCTTCAACTCGCGGTATCGATTGCGGATAGTGACTTCCGTAACGCCGGCAACGTCGGCGACTTCCTTTTGCGTTCTGCGCTCGCCTGTCAAGACTGAAGCGATGTAAACAGCGGCTGCGGCAACGCCCATCGGCCCGCGTCCGCTCACCAATCCTTTCTTCAACGCTTGGTCGAGGATTTCTTGCGCTTTCTTTTGGGTTTCGCCGCTCAGCTTCAACGACGTAACAAAACGCGTGATGTAAAACTGCGGGTTCGTGAGGGGAATTTTCAATCCCAATTCTTGAGTTATCAAGCGGTAGGTGCGTCCGATTTCTTTCTTCGGAATTTCCGCCACTGCCGAAATCTCGTCGAGAGTGCGGGGAATTCCGTATTGCCTGCAAATTGCGTATATGACAGCTGAAACGACGCTTTCAATCTGCCTGCCTCGAATCAATCCTTTCTCGACGCATTTTCTGTAAAGCAGAGCAGCACTTTCGCGAATTATTTCCTGCAGTCCCAGGTGCGACGCAACGCGATTCAATTCAGTCAATGCGATGGCGAGGTTGCGTTCGATGCTGTTCGAGATGGAAGCTCGCTTGTGCCACTTGCGCATTCTGTACAACTGCGCTTGCTGGGCTGGCGCGATTTTGCCGCCCCGGATGTCGCGGTTGTACTGGTCGATTTCAGTAACAAGGCCTTTGTTGGGGCTCATGTACTTCAACGGAGCGCCTGTTCTTGCACGCGTAGCGCGTTGTTCAGCGTCGAAAGCGCGCCATTCGGGTCCTTCTTGAACGAGGTTTTCTTCAATAACAAGCCCGCAGTCTTTGCAGACTACTTCTCCACGGTCTGAATCGCGCATCAAACGGCTTTTGCCGCATTCGGGGCACTTCATTTTGTTTTGCCTCGCTTTACTCGGTGAAACGATTCTTGTGCTAACGAATTCATTTCGAATCCACCAAAATTCCTTCAACCTTTGGCAGCAAAATGCTTGTCATTTTGCGCCTGCCCAAAACCTCTGGTTTTGGTGCATCCAAAAGGGGTTTAGCGAGGTAAAACGGTTTTTTCGTGCTGGCAATCGTGTCGAACACGAGAGCAGCGCGCTTTCCGTTTGCGAAAAGCGTTTTCCGCTCGAGCGGCTTGTTTTCGTCGCTTTGCAACAGCAGGTTGCCGCTGGCGGTCTTTTTGAGCACCCGGAATTTCATCGCCAAAACCCGTTTCTAGAAGTATAAAAACTTTTCGAACGCGTTAAATATGCGTTGCTTTTCTGCTTTTAAGCTTATGCCTTCGCGCCTTTTTCCAAAAGAACCGCGTTTACGGTGCCGCTTTGGCCCGGTCTGCTGGTCACGCGCGCTTTGCCCGCTTCGGTTTCGATAACCGTGTCTTTAGTAATGATGTTTTCGCGGGCGTAATGCCTGTTTGAGGGTGATTCGAGAACGTTGGTGATGCGCACCTTCTTGACCTTTCCTTTTTCGACAGCAACGTTGGCGAAAGAAATCTTTTGAACAGCTACTTTGCGTTTTCCGCCTATGACGCGGAAGGCCTTGATTTCCTGCTTTTCCTCGCCCTTCGCCAAGCGGGTTCGCGCGAAAAAACCGCCGTAATGCGCTAATATTTTGTCGCGCGCTTTCCTGCGCAACCCACCGCTTCCGCCGGACTTGCGCTTGACGTTCTTGTGATACTGCACCATGAGAATCAGCTTACAACTATGCCCCCGAGTTTTTTTAAGCGTTTGCACCGCGGTTTGTAGCATGTTTAAAAAGGACTATTCAGTAATGCATCGCGAGGTGATTGCGCAATGGCGCTGACTGCGGTTTACGAGAGAGTGGTTGATGCTCTTGCTGCTGCTGCCGAGAATTTCGTCAGTGGTTTAGTGGATTTGTTGGTAGTGCTGATTTTCTTGGGTTTGGGCTATCTTGTGGCCGGCATTCTAGTCGGCATTCTCAAGCACTTTCTCGAGCGCATCAAGCTCGAGCACGAGTTGAAAAAGCGCGACATTCACGACGCCTTGCTCGGCTTCACGCTGACGGACGTGTTGTGCAAGTTTTTGAAACTCTTGACCCTCGCGGTTTTCCTCGGGATTGCTGCTGAAGTCACGAACCTGCGCTTTTTGGGCGAGCTCGTCATGTGGTTCATCGGCTACGTGCCCCTCTTGCTGCAAGGCTTGACCATAATCGTGCTGGCTTTGCTTGCAGGAGATTACGTGACCGACCGCGTGAAGAAAAGCGGAATTCCCTTCGCCAACATGGTAGGCTGGGTTTTCGAAGCTTTCGTGTTCTACACTGCGCTCGTCATTTCCCTGCCGTTGATATTGCCTAACGCCGACGTTTCCATCTTGCGCTGGGCGTTCGTCCTCATCCTAGGCGCTTTTGCAGTTGCAATCGCCTTGGGTTTGGGTTTGGCAATGGGCTTCGGAATGAAAGACACTATCGCTGCGGTAGCAAAGAAACGCCAGTCCGACTTGGAAAAACTAGTCTAAGCGGCTAGTTTTTCTTTCTTCTTTTTTTATTTTTCAAACGAATTAGCTTCAGGTTTACTTCGAGTTGCCGTTCGCTCCAAGCCAGTTGCGTTTCAGAAATACTTCGACAAGGGCAGTTGTGTTTCTTTCAGGTTTTTGGCGGTTTTCCACTTGTGGCGGATGTGGCGCTGAAGCGCGACATTTCCGTTTATATGCTTTTTCAAAAATGCAATAGTGCGCTCGTCGTGCGAATAGCCGCTTCCCAAGTCCTCGCCGAATTCTTTCTTCAGCTCGTCAATGCGGCCATCCCGCAAAACTTTCGCAAGAATGCTGGCTGCTCCTACAACCGCGTATTTCGAATCCGCCCTGTTTTCGCTCACGATTTTGGCTTTGCCGGAGTAATACTTGCGCAACCGCAATTCGAATTTTTTCGGTTGCGAATCAGGCGAGTCGACGAACACTTCAACAAGCGAGCCGGTTTTTTGTTCCAAATGATTTAAGGCAATTCCGATTTTTTGCGCTTCAATCTCGTTGAGCGAAACGCGCTTGCCCATCAACAGCGTCAGTTCTTCCGCGCTGATTTCAACCAGGACGAACTCGCCGAGTTTTTCGATTTCCTTCGCAATGCGCTCGCGTTGTTCGGGCGTAAGTTGTTTAGAATCGCGCACTCCCAAAGCGCGCAGTTTTTCTTGCACTGCGCTTGGGCAAGCGAAAGCGCAAATCACTAGCGGACCGAGCACAGGCCCTCTTCCAGCTTCGTCAACGCCTGCAATCATTTTACTCACTTTTTGCAGAAGGGAGGGTCGGAGGACTAAGCTCCGGGAACCGTAGGTTCCCTTCGGCTTAGGCTTCGTCAACTCCAGCAATCAATTCGCTCTACCTTTTTCAATAAGTAAAAAGAGTGGGGCCACGGGGACGTTCTATTTTCTTTTGGACCGCCCAGCTTTTCTTTTTTAAAAGAAAAGATGGGCCTTTGAACCCCGATCTTCAGGTTTCTTCATTGAGTCAGAGCTCCAGCAACTGGAGCCTAATGTACTGCCAGGTTATACGATAGCCCCGCTCGTTAAAGTTTATTGTCGCAATGGTTTTAACCTATTGTGCAAAGACGAAAGCCTTTAAATACTTCTACTAGCAGGTAGTAACATAGAGGAAGGTGGTTTTTGTGAGAATGGCAACTACTGTTTTCGCTGCGTTTTTCATTGCGTTTGCGTTGTTTGCAAGCGGTTACTCTTATTATAGCTATTACTATCCGACCACGTACTACGGCGGTTACTACAATTACTTTTACCCGACTTGCCAATTGGCTTCGTTTCCGAAAACAATAACCGCGGGGAGCGCAAGCGAAATCCAGATTCAATACTACGATTTGAATTACGAGCCGTGGCTCATTTCGATAAATTGCGGCAACGGAAAGTACGCTTACGCTTACTTTTGCTGGGGAACGACCGGAACGTGCTACGCGTCGTGCAAGTACGACTCGCCGGGTTACTACAACGTTTACGCGCCGTACTACGTGGGCGGAGCGTATTGCGGCTACACTTCTGTTAATGTCGTTTCGCAGCAAGGCGGCAGTGGCGGCGGCACTGGAGGAGTGCAGCAATGCGCCGACGGTTCTTACTACGGCCAGTGCTCAACAAACCAGCCTAAGTACTGCCAGAACGGGGTTTTGATAGACCGCGCTTCGTTGTGTGGCTGCCCGTCGGGATACGATCGCAATGGAGACATTTGCGTTCAGAAACAACAACCGCCTCAAGCGCAGCAATGCAATGATGGCACTGCTTACGGTTTTTGCTCGCAACAACGCCCGTTGTATTGCTTTAACGGCGTTTTGATAGACCGTGCGAGCGCGTGCGGCTGTCCTTCCGGTTGGGTGCGGGACGGCGAGCGTTGCGTTCTTCAGCAACAAACCGTTCCTTCTTGCGTTGCAAGCGCGAGCCCGTCCAACCTCGCTAGCGCGGGCATCGTGACCATCAGCGCGCAATACTCGAATTTTGCGAAAGCTCCTCAAACCGCGTACGTAGTGTGCGGTCAAGGCGCTATTGCCAACGCGCAGTGTTCGGGAGGTTCAAGCGGCTCGTGCATCGCAACTTGCGCTTACTCAAGCAAGGGGACTTACGGCGTGGATGTTTTGCTTGACACTACTAAATGCTCGACAATGGTTGCAGTTGGTCAAAGCACGCCTCCAACTCCTTCTAATCAACCGCCAGTTTATCCGCGCTCGTGCAAAGTGACTGTTGACACTCCGCTCTTGTTCAACAACGGTTCTTCAAACGTTCTCGTTACTTACGATAATTTCGACAAAGCCCCATCGTTCAGTCAGTTGAGCTGCCCCGCGTTTTCTTCGTTGCAATGCACCGGAACCCAGAAAACCGGTAGTTGCACTGGAGTTTGCACTTACGCCACTCCGGCAGTTTTCCCGACGACTTACACCATAGGCGGTCAGTTGGACGACTTGCGTTGCTCCGCCTCAAGCGTCACTATAGTGAAAAGCGGTGCTGTGACTCCGACTCCGGAAGCAAAAGGCGGTATTGTTGTTAATGTTCTTGAAGCAGGAAGCAATGTTGCTGTTCAAGGCGCGTTCATAACACTGTATCTACGGGGCAGTGTTGTTGACACTGCTTACTCTGATTCGAACGGAGTGGCTACTTTCACTCAATTGAATGCAGGTGGTTATTCAGTAACAGTTTCCAAGATCGGCTATGCAACGCAATCGCAAAGCGGCCAAGTTGTCGCAAGCCAAAACACGGTATTCAATTTCTTGCTGCAAAAAACCTTCGCTTCCTCGTCTTGTTCCGTTGCGCTCAACCAGCAAACAATTCGACCAGGCGGTTCTACCAGCGTGAGCGTTAATTTCAACGGAGTCAATCAAATTCCTTCAACTGCGCTCGTCTCGTGCGGCAACGGAAACACCGCAACTGCGCAGTGCAGCGGTTCGAGCGGAAGCGGCGTATGCCAAGCTTCTTGCGCGTACGGCGAAGAGCAGTCGTATCCAGTTTACAAAACCGTTTCGTCCTCGATAAACGGCGTGAATTGCAATTCTGCACAGCTTACTGTAATCGCGCCGTTGGTTACCACAGGCGATTTTGTCGCTAGAATAAGTGATTGCGCTGATGGAAGCGGCTTGCCCGGAGCAAGTGTTTTGATTGCAGGAAGAGCGTATTACGCTGATTCTTTGGGTTTGGTTACCGCAAGCGGAATTAGGCCAGGAAATTATGCTGCTGTTGTTTCTTACGCGGGTTATTCGGATTCAACTGTAACCGCAACAATTGCTGCTGGAGAAACCGACTCGAAATCGGTTTGTTTGAACAAACTTCCGCCCTTGCCTCAAGCGCAATGCGATTTCGACGCGCAAGTAATCCGTTCTCCCGAATGCCCTTACTCCTCGGTTCCCCAGCCTTACCAATTGAAGATTTCAAACAAGCTGGAAGCGAACACTTCAATAACGTTTTCATACTCGAGCAACGCGTTGTGCGGGCCTACCTCAGTCTCGTTGCTTCCGTTGCAAGAAAAAATCGTTGATTTGAATTCTTGCCCGAATTTCAATTTCGTCGGCGGAACTAACGTCATTGCTACGTTGTACGACGGAAACTGCACGAAAAACATGATGCTCAACGCCTGCCAAAGCGGCGGTTTGAGCCTGGTTGCCCTCGAAGACGACAAAACCTCTTTGTTGAACCAAAAGATTTGCTATCCGCTCGTAGTGCGCAACCGCGGTTTGGGAAGCGGTCTTGTCACCATGGGCGCTTCGCCTTCTCAAAGCGCGGATTACGAGTTTGCTCCCAACCAATTCATCATAGCTTCGCAAGAAACGAAGAACGTGAATTTCTGCGTTACTCCCCGCAGTTCAGGAGCAACCACTTTCGCAATCAAAGCCCAAAGCGCAATCAACGATTGCACTTACACCGTTGTCGTAACCGCGCCCTCCCAATCGCAATTCTCGACCAACACAAGCGGATGCGCCACGATAAGCGCGGGAACAACCGTGTCGAACTTCGCACTTTCATTGTACAACAACGCGCTTTCTGGGGATTACGACCTCGAGTTGGGAAGCAACGACTTGAACGCGGTTCTGGTTCAAGAAAAATTGTACGGCTTCGAAAAGAATTCTAATCGCATCATAGACTTGCGTTTGAACGGTTTCGGCGCAAGCGCAGGAGAACACAAGTTCGACTTGCTTTTGAAGAAAAACGGTGTTGTTGCTTACCAGCAAACGTTGTGCTTCAACATCGAAGGCACTCAAACCGCGTTCGCGCAACTCAAGCCCAACGTGTTGAACGTAAAACGCGGTTCGAGCGGCTCGACCACGCTCACCGTGCGCAACACCGGAACTGTTCGCTCTACTTATTCCGTAACCGCGCCGAACGCGCCGCTTGTCACTACAATCAGCCCGAGCGTTTTCTCGCTAAATCCCGACGACGAAGCGGCTATTGATGTCAGCGTGGCTTCTTCATTCGGCAACGCGTCCGACTCGTATGTCATTCCCATCAGGATTTTCAGCCAATCGAGTTTCCAAAGCACCAGCGGGCAGTATAACGTGCAGGTTGATTGCGGCAACGGAAACACGCAGTCGCAAACGTGTTCGGGCGGAAGCTCTTCGTGCAGCGTCACTTGCAATTACCCCAGCACCGGGGTTTATTCCGTAACTTCGTCAATAGGAGGAACTTCGTGCGCGTCGAGCGAAGTGCGCGTTATCGACGCGACTTCAAACTCTTGCATTCTTTCCGCAAGCTCCCCGCACGTCACGCGCGGCTCTTCAACAAGCATTAACGTGAATTACGATTCGCTTTCCACAAACCCAGACCATTTCGACATCGATTGCGGCAACGGCCAGCATATAACCGCCTCGTCTTGCTCGGGCAACAGCGGTTCGTGCTCTGCGACTTGCTCTTACCCGGATGCAGGAAGTTATTACGTGAGCGCGTCGAGCGGAAACGGCGGATATTCCTGTTATCAAACTCGCGTTGCAGTCAGCGACAGCGGCTTGCAGGCGTGCAGGCTGAGCGTTTCCCCGTCAACGGTTACCGACGGTTCTTCAAGCTTCGTAACCCTGAATTACTACAACCTTCCAACTTCGTCTTCATCGTATTACTACAACCAATACGGACTGGTTGACTCGTTCAACCTGCTGGTTAATTTGGTGAGCGGAGGCAGCGTGCGTTTTGAGCCAGTTGTGAGCGACACGCTTCAAGTTGTCGCGCCCGCTCCTGTTGAAATGACTCCCGGCTCGACGATAACCGTGCCGATAGTCGTGAAGAACAACAATTACTACTCCCTTTCGACCGTGTTGTTCAGCGCAACCGGCTTGCCTGCGGGTTTCGTCATCAATCCCGTTTCGCCGTTTTCAATGGACCCGAATGAAGAGAAAACAATTCGCATTTCGATAACCGCCGACAAGAACGTTCCCATTTCGACGTATAGCGTGCGCTTGAATGCGCAATCCGCGCTCGCGATTTCGCCCGAGAAAACGCTTTCGTTGCGCGTAAAACCCGCTTCAATTCAACAGCTTGCTGTTGATGTCGGAAGCCCGTCGTTTGCTTTCGCAACAAGCGGCACGACCGAAGAAATCATCAACGTTTCGATTGCGATTGCGAACAACGAAGCAGACGCCTTGACTTTGCAGCCTTCGCTTGACTTGCCGCAAAACTGGACTTACTCGGCGCCTGCACTGACGGTTCAGCCTGGAAAAACCGAAACGTTCGTGTTGAAACTTACGGCTCCGAATTATACGCCGCAGGATTACAATGCGACCATTCGCGTGCAGTCGGGCGATAAAGTGAAGACGATGGACTTCAAGATTCCTTCCAGGGATAGCGTGCGCAATCCCTTCTCGGGCTTGTTCACAGCTTCTTCAGGCGGGCTTGCGGCAATAGTGATTTTAATCTTGCTCGGAATAGCCCTGGCGGCATACTTGATGTACCGCGCTAATGAAAACGCGGAAGAGAAAACCGCGGGACAAACAAAACTGAAAGGTGAATAGACAAAAATGGATTTCAAAACACTGGCCGCAGGTCTTTTGCTTTTAGTGGTCGCAGCCACCATGGCGAGCGCGAATTCCCTTGATTTCAAAAGCCCTTCGTATCAGACGGCTTGCAAGTGCGACCCGCTCACTTTCAAAGCGCAACTGAACGCGGATGAAGCGGAATCATATTCGTTGAGCGTAAGCACGCAATTGAGCGCTTTCGTAACGCCGTCGCTAAGCGCAAGCGCCGGCAGCCAGAATGCAGTTGACGTGATAATCACTTCTCCTTGCAGCACGCAAGCAGGCAATTATTCTTTTGTCATAAGCGCGAAGGGAAGCAAGGGAAACGACTTGCAATTGGGCGGCGTTGTTGGAGTGCGCGAATGCTCGCAACTTAAATTGACCACGCCTGCGTCTGGAGTGTTGTGCGGTGGAGACCAAGCGCAATTCGTGATTACGCTGGAAAACAAGGGCGTTTTCACTGAAGAGGGAACGCTTTCAACTGACCTTCCGTCTTCTTACTACTCTCTTTCCGACACGAAGTTCAAGCTAGAGCCGGGCAAAGGCAAGCAATTCGTTTTAATCGTGAGCGTTCCGCAAAACGCGCCGCCCGCAACCATTCCGTTCAAAGTGGTTGCAGCGAGCCCGTACTCATATCGCGAGGCGTTCTCTACGCTTTCAATAGGCGGCGCGCAATGCTCTTCACTGCGCATTACGCTTCCTCAATACGTTGACGCTCAAGTGAATCAAGAAACCCAAGTTCAAGCGCAATTCGCCAACATCGGCGGCGACGACTCGTTCACGCCGTCGCTTTCATGCAGCGTGCCGTTTTCCTTCGCTACAACTGCGTTCTCGCTGGCGAGCGGCGCTTCAACTTCGCGCGCAATCGCGTTCAAGCCCGTTCAAGGGAACGTGAATAAAGACTTTCCGTGCACTCTCACTGGCCGTTCGACCAGGTTCGGCACGCAATTCACGGCGACGACAATAGTGCGCGCGAGGCAGTTGTATTCCGCTTCGTTGCAATCGATTTCAGGCGCGTCGATTGAAGCGTGCAAAGGCGAGGCGAAAAGCGTTTCCTTGAAAATCTCGAATACAGGCAAAGCTTCGTCATTCACTCTAAGTGCGAGCGCAGGCTCGCTTTCGCAATTGCAAATCAGCGTCGGTGAAAACGCGAGCGCGGACTTTACTCTTTCGGTCGACGCGAGCGAGGTCGTCGGCGAAAAGCTCGTTACAATAGCCGCATCGAACAACGTGGGCGTTACTGCAAGCAGCCAAGTGAACGTGAAAGTGCGCGAGTGCTACGGGGCAGGCGTAAAGAGCGACGTGCAGAAAATTACGCTTTGTCCCAGTCAAAAGAACAGCACGACAATCACGATTTCAAACACTGGCGACCGCGACGATTCTTACTCCTACTCTGCAACCTCGCAATTGCAAGTGCAATTGAGCAAACCCTCGGCTTTGATTAAAGCCGGAGCGAGCGACTCCGTTCTTCTTGTTGTAAGCGCGCCTGACAACGCGGGCTATTCGAAAGATTATTCGATTGTTTTTCAAGCGAAGGGAAAAACTACTGCTAGCTCAACAATTGCGGTAAAGACTCTTGAAGAGGATTACTGCCGCAATCTCGTGCTTTCCATCGCTCCCCAACTGCCCGCGCACCAAATCGCGTCGAGCGTGAAAAACGGCCGCGTGGAGTGCGAAGAGTGCGGCAGCGAAACTTTTGAAATCGAATTGAAAAACGAGGGTGCTTTCGATGAAGAGCTTACGCTTTCAGTGCAAGGCGCGGCTTGGGCTTTCCTCAACCCGTCCTCAATCATTCTCGCGAAAGGCGAAAAGAAAAGCGTTTTCGTTTACCTCGCGCCGCCCGCAGGCACTTCAACCGGCACGTATGATTTGAACTTTACTGCTCGCGGAACTCGAGGGGTTTTCGCTTCTTCCAAGCTTGAAGTTGTTGTTCTAGCTGCAGGCACACAACCCTCCGGACAAGCGCCTTCTCCTGTGGCGACTGCGGAAGTTTCTTTCCCGACTACTCCAGCTGCAACTGAAACTGCTTCTGCTTCGCCCGAAGCTTCGCGCTTGAGTGGCTTGTTTACCGCAGGCAACACCATCAGCGCTTTGATTATCGCAATTCTCGGCGGGCTCGTCGCACTGTGGCTTTTGCTCGGCCGCGACAAGCTGGGCGCCGGCGGAGCAACGAAAGCTGCAAAAGAAAGCAAGGACGAGAGCGTTGAGGAAGAAGAAAGCGAAAAGAAAGGGAAAAAGGAAGCCAAGAAGAAAAAATAGGCTTTTTTAAGCCGGAAAAGGCTTAAAAGCCGCCTTGCGCTTTTTAAATTTAACCACCAAGGGTGTTTGCTTTGCTAGACACGATAAAGCGTTATACGAGAAACCTCTTAGAGCTGTTCAACCACAGGAACGGCCACGAGAAATAAGCCGCATTGTTTTTCTCCTTCTAGTTTTTCCCAGCAAAACGCATTTATACGCCGTCTGCTTTCAAGCTTTCGTGAATCGCGTTAAGTCGGGCGTTCCGGGTTTGGACGAGCTTATTGAAGGCGGGTTTCCCGAGTCTTCCAGCATTTTGATAAGCGGAGGCGCCGGCAGCGGCAAGAGCATCTTGTGCTTGGAGTATTTGTATAACGGCGCGAAGTTGTACAACGAGCCTGGCGTGTATATCACGCTCGAGGAAGGCCCGCATAACTTGTGGTGGAACATGCAGCGCTTCAAGTGGGATTTGCTTCCCCTCGAGAGGGCGAATCTGCTGAAGATTTACAAGTTCGAGCCGACCGCCAACATGAAGGACGACGCTGAAGTGCAGATCCAGCGCATTGTGGAAAAGGCGAAGGCGATGCAAGCCAAGCGGTTGGTTATAGACTCGATAACCGCGTTTTCTTTTTGGATTGACGACGTGGCGAAAATCCGTTATGCGGTTTACGTGCTTATCGAAGAATTGCGAAAGATAAACTGCACCACGCTGTTGACGTGCGAAACAACGGGCCAGAAGAACGACTTGTCGCGCTTCGGAGTGGAAGAGTTTTTGGCTGACGGCGTCGTGCAATTGTATTTCCTCCCGCCGCACCGCTCGGTTTTCGTGCGCAAAATGCGCGGGACCAATCACGACAAGAACGTGCACATGATGGACATCAGCGATTCGGGCCTGACCATAGACGCGAAAAGCGAAATATTGTGGGAAGCCATCAAAGACTGAGGCATGACGCTTTCAAAATCGATAGGGCAACGGCTCTTGAATTTCGCCTTGAAAAACCGCCTGAAGAATTGAAGTGATTTTCAGCTTCCGAAACGCGCGTATCGTCTTCTGCTTTCCGAATGGCCGCCGTGTTGCGGTCGCGAATGTTCGCTTCTGTGTTGGAAACCGCCAGGTCTTGCGCCGTGATGTTGTCCGCGTTGAAAACTTCCGCCGTGTCCTTGTTGTTGGCGCGGCCTGAATCCGCGGTTTTCGCCGAACTCGCGGGGCGGTTCTGAAAGATTGGGCAAAGAGTGTTCCGGAATTTCAATCTTCTCGATTTTCGAGTTGGTAATCCTGCCTATTGTTTCAAGCTCTCGTTTTTCTGCAAGGTTGGTGATGAATGAAATCGCTTCGCCGGTCGCTCCTGCGCGGCCTGTTCTTCCGATGCGGTGCACGTAACCCAGGGTTTCAGTCGGAAGGTTGTAGTTGAAAATGTGGGTTACTTCCGGAATGTCAAGCCCCCGCGCGGCAACGTCGGTAGCAACGAGAATGTTCACGTGTTCTTTGCGAAACGCGTGCAAAACGCGTTCTCGTTGCGCTTGTGACAGGTTTCCGTGAGTCGCTTCAGCTCGAAAGCCCATTCTTTTCAAGGCGTAAGAGAGGTTGTCCGCTCCTTTCTTGGTGCGCGTGAAAACAATTGCCAAGCGCGGTTTCTTTTCTTTCAAGAGAAACGCAAGCGCGCTTGCTTTCCTGCGCGCGTCAACGCTTGCATAAAATTGTTTGATTCCTTTGACTGTAAGCTCGTCTTCGCTTACTTTCAGCACGAGCGGCGAGCGCATGTGCTCCCTAGCGAGGCTGATGATTTCGTGAGGAATGGTCGCCGAGAAAAGCATGGTTTGCCTTTCGCGGGGAGTGTGCGAGATTATTTTCTTCACATCGTCGATAAAGCCCATATCCAGCATTCTGTCAGCCTCATCCAAAACGAGTATTTTCACTTTGCTTAGGTTGAGGGTTCTTCGTTCGAGGTGGTCGAGCACCCTGCCGGGAGTGCCTACAACGATTTGGCTTCCTTCGCGCAATTCCGCAATTTGGCGTTCGATGCTCGCCCCGCCGTAAACAGTCGAAACGCGCAATCCGCTTCCCTCGCAGAGTTTTTTCAACTCTCCCGCATTTTGAAGTGCAAGCTCGCGCGTTGGCGTAAGCACAAGCGCTTGCACGCCGTGCGCTTGCGAAACGCTTTCGGCAATTGGAATTCCGAACGCTATTGTTTTTCCCGTGCCTGTTTGCGCTTGCCCGATCAAATCCTCGCCTTGCAACGCGGCTGGAATCGCTTCTCTCTGAATCGGAGTCAGTTCCGTAAAACCGGTTTTTTCCAGCGCTTTAGCTAGGAACGGCTTGAGACTGAACGAATGAAATCCTGTCTTATGCAATGTTTTCACCTTGTAGCTTTAGCAAGAGCTTGCTTTTCTTTCTTCCAGAACAGCATCTCGATTGCTTTTTTTGCCGGAACAATCCGAACCGCGTCAATACCCTCTTCGGCCGCTTCCCTCGTAACCCGCGGCTTTCCCTTGAAAAAAGCGCGGAGGCATAAAACGCGCACGTTTCCGCGAAAGGGGTCGCTGTAAGAATATGAGAAAACCCGCTTAATACCGCTTAGCTTGCGCAATCCCGTTTCTTCAGCCACTTCGCGCTTTAGTGTCTTCTCCGGCTTTTCGCCCGGCGCGCGCGTTCCTTTCACCAAACGCCAGCGCTTTTTTCGCACGAACAAGTCGAATTTTCTAACCATAACCGCGTTTTTCTTTTCGTCGAGCAAAACAGCTTGAACGTGCGTGTACATTTTTCATTCTTCCTTCAGCGGCCGTTCACCTGGCTGATAAGGTCCATCAGGCTCACGGCTTGGCTGAGTTCTTCGTATTCCTTGATGCTGCCGACGTCAATCCAATAGTCGTCGAAAATGAATCCAGCGAGCTGTTTCTTTTTCAAGAGCATGGGAAGCACGTCGAACGAAATGCCGCCCTTGTCAGGCAGGCAGTCGAAAATGCGTTTGTCGAACGCGTAAATCGCCGAGTTGATGAAACTCTCTATGACCGGCTTTTCCTTGAATTCGGTTATTTCGCTCTTGTCGTTTATTTCAGCCAGGCCGAATTGCATGGGAGTTCCGGTGCGTTTGAGTGCTGCGGTCGCGATTTTTCCGTGCTTTTCGTGAAACGACACCAGCCGCCTGTAATCGAGATTGGTGAGGTGGTCGCCCATTTCGACGACAAAAGTTTTTTCGTTCTTCAACAGCTTGAAGGCGTGTTTGATGCTGCCCGCGTCGCCCAACTCGTCTTCCTCAATGCTGTAGGAAATGTTGACGCCGAACTTCCTGCCGTCGCCGAAGTAATCCATTATCTGCTGGTGAAAGTGCCCCACGCCCAGTATGATGTCGCGAAAGCCCTCGCGCTTGAAATGGTCTATGGTGTATTCCAAAATCGGTTTTCTTCCCAGCAGCAGCATGGGCTTCGGCACGGAATGCGTGTACGGGCGCAGCCGCGCGCCTTTACCGCCGCACAAAACAATTGCTTTCATTCGTGTTCACCTCTGAATTTCTTCCATAGTTTGACGAGCGCAACGAAATTTTTGCAAACCAAACTTGAAGCAGCGTCTTCCGAAATTTTCTTTTCGTGCAAAGCGCGCATCGAGTTCCAAAAAACCGTTCTGCCCACTGCGAAACCCGTTACTCCGCGGACGCTCGCAGCGGTTTTCAGCCACTTGCGCACTTTATTCGCGCTTTCGCCGCGGCCGAGAATGATTACGCCCGCTCCTTTCGCCTGCTTTGCGAGCGCGATGGCGTCGCTTTTCTTTTCCACTCCCTCGAGCTTCCACACGTCGGGCGTGATTCCCGCGCTTTGCAATTTGCCCATTGCAGCCAGCATCAATTCCGGACGCACTTTCGAATCGTAGTTTTCCAGCTTGCTTTGGCTAAGCGTCGGCGGAACGAGCAACTCGAAAACGTATTTCCTGTGCGAACGTTTGCAAAAAGCGTCAAGGCGTTTTAGCCTTTCGATTTGCCGCACGTTGTTGCCGGCAGGATTGAAACGCACTAGCACTTTCACGAAAGTAGGGCTGAATTTCGCAACGTGCTTTTCGAAATTCGCGTGCTCGAACTCGAATTCCTTCGAACCGCTTTTCTCAACCGGCATGCAAAAGTTGTAGCGTTTGCGCTTGGCGTCGCGCAATATTGCCGAGCCGAATTCTTCGTCCACCAAAACCGCCGCTTCGCTTTTCGGCACGCCTTTCGCGAGGGATTTTTCAAAACCCGCGTAAACCATCCGCTTTAAGCGTTTGTATTCCTCGCGCTGCCTCGCGCTCGGCTCGGTCGTGTTAAAGAGTTTTTTCAATAGAGAACCGCGGTGGTCGAACGGCAGGATGAGCAAGTCTTTCAAAACCATCACCTTCTTGCGAACGCGCGCCGCGCCCCATCAAGCTGTTTTTTGTCTTCCACGTGAAACCATTCGCCGGAATAAGCGTAGCCGAAGAGCTTTTCTTTCGCCGCGATTAGGGGGAGAACGTCTTTCTCGAAACTGCGCATTCCGTCTCGAATGAGCGAGAGCACCGCGGGTTCGCAAATCGCGACTCCCGCATTGACGAGGTTGCTTCTCGAATCGTGCGGTTTTTCTTCAAAATTGATGATGCGCGAGCCGCTTAAGCGCGCTACCCCGACGCCGGTGGGGTTGCGCACGTCTGCCAACGCCAAGGTGCATAGCCCCCCGTTTTTCTTGTGGAAATCGAACAAATCGCGCAAGTCCAGCTCGTCGTAAAGCACGTCCGAATAGCTCAACAGGAAAGGCTCGCCGAAAAACTGCCTTGCTTTAGCAATCGCGCCTGCGGTCCCCTCGCTTCCGTCCCCCCAAGAGTATGAGACGCTAAGTCCCAGAGCCTCGCCGTTTTTGAACAACGCGACTGTTTTTTCGCCGTTTTTGCCCAAAGCTATCACAACATCGCGGATGCCGCTTGCGCGCAAGTGCTCCAAAACGCGTTGCAAGACGGTTTTTCCCGCGACGTCCGTAAGCGTTTTTCCGGAATCGTTTCCGCCTGCGAGGACAAGGGCTTTGCGCAGCACGCCGTTTTCCAGCGCTTTGCTTAACAAATCGCCGACCGCCTGCGAGCGGTTTTTGACGTGCCTGCCGTCCACCAGCGCATCGACACGCGCAAGAAGCGTTTTTTCCATGGTTACCGTAATGCGCTCGATTGTCATATCCTATCACGTAATATTCAGTATGATAAAGTATTACGAAAAGCTATTTAAGCCTTTCTTCCTATCGATAAAGCATGGGCATTTTCGGCGGTTATGACGTTCGAGGCGTCTACGGCAAGGACGTGAACGAAAACGCTGCTTCAGACTTGGGCAGGGCGTTCGCGTCCTTTCTCGGCAACAAGGGCTCGGTGGTTGTAGGCCGCGATCCGCGGCTTTCGTCACCCTCGCTTTCGCGCTCTTTGCTTCGCGGCTTGAATGCAGGCGGGGTGGATGTTTTCGACATAGGCTTGGCGCCCACGCCGGTTGTTTATTTTGCTGGCGTGCGCTTGAAAGCAGACGCGACCGTTTCCGTCACCGCGTCGCACAACCCGCCGCAATACGCGGGATTCAAGTTTTGCAGGAACGACATGCCGCTTTCTAGCGAAGAACTGTTGCGTTTGAAAAAGCTTTTTGAGGAGAAAAAATTCGTATGCGCGAAAACGCGCGGTGCGGTTGTCGAGAAAAACATTTCGGGCGATTACGCGGAGTACGTCGTTAAAAAATCCGCCAAAGCGCGTTTGAAAGTGGTCGTCGACACGGGCAACGGCTCGTGCGGTCCGGTTGCCATGCGCATTTTCGAGAAGATGGGCTGTAACGCGATCGGCATGTTTATCGAGCCCGACGGGACGTTTCCGAACCACTTGGCAGACCCGCATGACAAGCGCACTCTTGTTCAACTGCAAGAACGAGTGAGGAAGGAAAAGGCTGACTTGGGTATTGCTTTTGATGGGGACGGCGACCGCGTTTATTTCGTTGACGAGAACGGCAGTGTCATCACGCCTGATGCGGTTGCGGTGTTGTTCGCGCGCGAGGTTTTGAAAAAAAACAAGGGCGCAACGCTTCCTTTCGAGTTGCGTTGCTCGATGGTTTTGCGCGAGGAAATCGAGAAAAACGGCGGCAGGCCGTTGATGGTTGCTGCAGGCAGGGTGGCAGTGCGGGAGGCAATGGCTCGTGCAAAAGCTCCGTTCGGAACCGAATCTACGGGGCACGTGTGTTTCGGCGAAAACCGCGGTTTTGACGACGGTTTGTTTGCAGCTGCGAAATTCGCCTCGATTTTGTTCGCTTCACGAAAGAAAGCAAGCGCGCTGGTTGCAAGCGTTCCGAAATACTTTGCCAGCGTGGAATACCGTTTGACGGTTCCCGTCGAGCGAAAGAATTCGATAGTGGCGGGGGTTAAGACGTTGCTTGCTAAAAATTTTAAGCTCAACGAGTTGGACGGTGTGCGCGTTGAAGCAGACGACTATTGGGGTTTGCTTCGCGCTTCGAACACCGAGCCGAAAATCACGCTGCGTTTCGAAGGCAAAACGCGCGTAAAGCTGGAGGATATTTATTCGGTTTTTTCCAGTGCTTTAAAGAAGGAAGGCGTGAGACTGCCGCCTTTGGAAGTGGATTGACTTTGCTTTCCGTAATCATTCCGGCGTACAACGAGGAGAAGCGCATTGCCGAAACGCTTTCAAGCTTGCTGGATTTTCGCAAGCGCTCGCACGAAAAGTTCGAAATAGTCGTGGTGGACGACGGTTCAGATGCTACTTCCGAAATCGTGCGCGGGTTTGCGAAAAAAACCGCAGGCGTTCGGGTTTTTCATTACGCCGAACGCTTGGGCAAGGGAGGCGCGTTGACTGAAGGCTTGCGTTCGGTGAAGGGCGCTGTGTTGCTTTACGATGCGGACGGCGCTTGTGCTCCTGAAGAGGCGTTCAGACTAGTTCATGCTCTTGAAAATAACGATGTTGCGATCGCATCCCGCTATTTGCCAGGCTCGAAAACCGGCGGCGTTACTGCCGGCAGGTTTTTTGCAAGCAGGGTTTTGAACGTTTTGGTGCGCGTTTTGTTCGGCTTGCCGATTTCCGATTCGCAATGCGGCTTTAAAGCAATGCGTTTTTCGGTGGTGAAAAAAATTTCGCCTCAATTGTTTTCAAAAGGATTCGTGTGGGACATCGAGTTTTTGTACCGCGCGCGCAAGGCAGGATTTAAAATTGCGGAAATTCCCGTAGAGTGGAAGCACGTGCCCGCCGGGCCGCTCGAGTCGGATTCGGTAGTGCGAATTGCGTTCAAAATGCTGCGGGACTTGTTTGAATTGCGCTTCAAGCTTTTTTCGCGAGCTTGACGTACGCGAAAGGAAGGATTATTGCAAGCGCGTAAACAACGTAAACCAGCGAGGATGTGAACGGTATTCCGAGTCCGAGGTTCAAAAATAGTATTGCCAGGGTGGGCACCATGAAACCCAACGCTACCGACAAAACCGCTTTTTCAATGAAGTCGAAATCTTTCTTGAAAAAAACGCCCGTCATGGAAAAACCTGCTGCCAGGACCAGAACCGCGCCGATAATGGGCTGCACGAAGTCGATCATAAACGTTTAATTAAAATGCGATTAATTAATTCTTCCGATTCGCATGGCTTTCGACGTTATTGTGGCGGGCGCGGGCTCGACAGGCGCAATTTGCGCGAGAGAGTGCGCCAAGCGGGGCTTGAAAACGCTTGTTCTGGAAGAACACGCGTTTGTCGGAAAAAAGCGCAAGTGCACTGCACTCGTTTCGAAAAAAGGCCTTGATTTGCTTGGCGTTGACTGCGCTTCGGCTGTTTTGAACGACGTGAGCGGAGCGCGCTTTTTCTCTCCGCGTTTTGAGCTCGGCGTTCGCGCTTCCAAGGCGCAGGCGTGCGTTCTCGAAAGGCAAAAATTCGACGAGCAGTGCGCCCGCGAAGCGAAAGAAGCAGGCGCGAAATTGCGTTTGAAAACCAGGGTTGAGCGCGTGAAGCAAAACGATGATGGCGTTGTTGTAAAAACCAATCATGGCGTTTTTCGCTCGGGCTTGCTTGTGGGTTGCGACGGAGTTTCTTCCATAGTGGCACAAAGCGCGGGGTTTCCGCCATTGCGAAGTTTTGTAGTAGGTTGGGAAGGCGAGTTTGCGCAAGCGCGAGTGGAAGAAACCGCTTTAGTGAACCTTTTTTTCGACGCGGAAAACTATCCTGGTTTTTTCGCGTGGGCCGTTCCTGTTTCGCAAAGTGTCGTTCGGGTGGGAGTCGCGGTGAAAAACGGCTCGTTGTTGGAAACCGCGAAAAACTTTTTGCTTTCGGAAAAACGCGTTTGTCAAGCTCTTGAAAAAGCGAAAAAAACGCGCGAGTTTACGCACGCGATTCCGCTTGCAATTCGCGAAAAAACGCAAAACGAAAGGATTTTGTTGGCCGGCGATGCAGCTGGCCAGGTGAAAGCCACTACCGGCGGGGGGGTGGTGTTCGGAGGTTTGTGCGCGGGCGAAGCCGCCGAAAGCGCCAAGAGTTTTTTGGAAAGCGGAGTTTTGGACTACGAGCGAAGCTGGCGTTCGAAGTTTGAACAAACCCTCGCTTTGCATTCGAAATTGCGTTCTTTCGCCAATGCGTTGGATAACGACGCTCTCGACGCGCTTTTCTTGTCCGCAAGGCTGTTCGGCGCGGAGTTTGCGCTTTCGCGGCTGGGCGATATGGATTTTGTCTTCAAGCGTTAGTTTTAAAACAAACTTTCGCTATACACGTTTTCACAAAAACCCTTCGAGGTTGCTTGCTTTGGATTCCTCTTTCACTCCGGTGCTGAAAATTCCGCTCGACTCCAGCGTGTGGAAGCGCGTTGACGGCGCTTTCGTCGGAAAGCCGGGCGTGTCATGGTGGGCGTTGAACACTTCGCACCCGCATTTCCAGGAAAACGGCGCTTACGCGGGAGTGTTGCACGGCGAGCTCATTCCTTACGGCGATTCTTCGGGCCGCGAGGACGTTTTCACCATTGCAGTTGACACCGGCAACGGAAACAAGATTTTTAGCTTCGGTTTTCCCGAATCGCAGGAAGCGACGGACGTTTTCTTGAACTCGAATCAAAACAAGGCTGACGACAAGCGCGTTTTGAAAATCGCTTTGGAAATCGCTTCGCACTTGCCAGACGCCGAGCTCGCGTCGTCGTTGTCGCGCAAGCTTTCAGAAGAATTGAAGAAGTGCGATGGTTCGCAACGCCTTTGGGACCGCGTTTAAGACCCGAATCGCGCTTGCGTGCTTTTGTAAAAGTCGACTGCTTGGAAATAATCTTTGCGAGCGAATTCGGGCCACAATTTTTTGGAAAAGTAAAGCTCGGAATAAGCGGTTTGCCACGGCATCAAGCCGCTCAATCGCTGGACGTCGCCAGTTCGAATGACGAGGTCAGGGCTTTCGTTCAAATAAAGGTGTTTTTCAAACGATTGTTCGCTGAACGCGCCTTTGGCAGACGCGTTTTTGGCCGCGTTAAGCAGCTCTTCCCTTCCGCTGTAAGCTACTGCCACGTTCAAGCGTCGCTCTTTGTTGAACGCGGTTTTTTGCTCTAGCGCAGTCATGAGCGCGTCGACCTTGCGGGGAAGCAACTCGCGCTTTCCGAAAAACTTTACTCGCACTCCATCGCTCTCAAAACGCCCGTCGTCCAGCGAGCGCGTCAAGCGGTTTTTCATCAAGTGAAACAACAATTTGAGTTCCAAGTCCGAGCGCTTCAAGAAATTGTCGAGCGAAAGCGCCCAGAAAGTCACGCTTTTCGTGTCGCTTTCCTTTGCCCAATCAAGCGCGTTTTGCACGTTGTCAAAACCCCTGAGGTAAGCTTGCTCTAGGTTAAGCCCTTTTTTCTTGGCAAACCTGCGGTTGCCGTCGGGAATTATTGCCACGTGGTTTAAAGCCCGTGCAGAATGCGACATACAACCTTAAACTACGCGCGCAGTTGTTTTTAACCTTTGCAGAAAATCCCCTTCCGCCAGCCAAAGCAAGAGAAAGAGCAGGGGGATGTGAAGCAGGTAAACCGCTAGCGAATGCCTGCCGAGAAAGCAAACGAGATTATTGCGTTCCGCGATGTGAAACCGTCTTTTTCCTTGCGCGTAATATTTTTTCGCGAAAGCCAACCCCGAGAGGAAAACGCCGAACCAAGGCAACAGCGGCTGATAGTCAAGCGAGCTGAACGCTTGAGGCTTAAAGCCGAGCCACAACAGCCACGCGAAATCAAAGCGCGCTTGCGAAAGCAAAATGCCGACGGCGATTGCAACCGCGCCTGCAATCGTCAAAGCCCGCGGCGAAAAACTAGAGAAAAAACCTGCGAGCAGAATGCTCGTGCCGATTGCGTGAAGCGCGCCGAAAACAACGAACTCGCGCGGAACGAAAAACCAAGTGGCGAGCGTAATCAAGATGCCGAGCGCCAGCAGCTTGAATCCTCGTTTTACGGTGTTTTTGCCTCGCGTTTCGCTCAAGTAAAACGAAACGCCTGCGATGAAAATGAACGAGCCTGCGATTGCGCGGGCGGTCCAAAACCAGAAGGGTTCGCTCGCGTTGAAAGCAATGATGCCGAGAAAGCCGAGGGCGTAAAGCCAGTTGAATGCCACCATCGCAATTGCTGTCAGGCCGCGGCAGAAGTCGATTTCCCAAAAGCGCATATGAAGTAAAGCAAGCGCGCTGGCTTTTATTACTCCTTCCGCTAGATTTGTTAATGCGCACGGTGAAAACGCTCTTTGGGAGCACGCTTGTCCTCGAAACGCTTTTCGAAAAGCTCAAGGGCTTGGTGTTCAGCAAGCGCGTTGTGCAACCGCTGCTGTTCGTTTTTGCGCGTGAAGCTACTGCTGAAAACGCAATTCACTCTTTTTTCTGCCCGCATTTCGACGCGATTTTCATCAACGCGCAGGATGTGGCGGTAGACGCGTTGGAAGTGCGTTCTTCGCGTTTTTTCATCTGCCCGGCAAAGCCGTTTAAATACTTGATTGAAACTTTTCCCGGCGATATTAAGAAATACAAGGTCAAGGCAGGAATGAAGTTGGTGGTCGGCGTTGGATAAGGAAGCTGTAGGTTGGGCCGTTGACGAGCAGGGCGAGTATAAAGTTCCGCCTTTGCCCGCGCTTTCCGAGCGCGAGGCTCGCTTGCTTTCAGCTTTGACGAAGCAATTTATGGAAGGCGCGTCTGAAAAACCCGCTGATTTGGAAAGCCTGCTGCGCGAGATTTGCGACCGCAACAACCTCTTGTTGGGCAAGGACAGCGCCAAGAAGATTTTGGAAATCGCTTCGCGCAACATCAACGGCTTCGGCGTTCTCGACTATCTTCTTTCCGACGACTCGCTGGAAGAAATCTCGGTTGTCGGCGTAGGCAAGCCTATTTACGTTTTTCACCGCGCGAAAGGATGGCTGCGCACTAACTGCAGCATAACGTCGGAAGATTTTGCTGTCAACGTGATTAACAAAATGGCGCGGCCCTTGGGAAGGCGGGTTGCGTTTCAAAGCCCGCGTTTGAATGCCACGCTTCCCGACGGTTCGCGCTTGCACGCGAGCATTTCGCCAGTGAATCTTGATGGCGTAGAAATTACCATTCGCAAGTTCAAGCAAAAGCCTTTTTCCATGGGCGAGCTCGCGTCGAACTCCACTCTTTCATCAGAAGCTGCGGCGTTTTTGTGGACTGTTTTGTACGGCGACGTTTCGCTAATGATTGCCGGCAATACGGGCAGCGGAAAAACCACCACGCTTAATGCCTTGTTTTCGTTCATTCCTCTTTCAGACCGCGTGGTGATTACCGAAGAAACTCCTGAATTGAACATTCCGCACGAGCATAAAGTGCGCATTGTCGCGAACGAAGAGCTGGGCATTAAAATGAGCGATTTGGTGAAAGACACTTTGCGCATGCGGCCCGACCGCGTGATTATCGGCGAAGTGCGTTCTGCCGAGGAAGTTTCGGCGCTGATGGACTCGCTGTTGTCGGGCCAAGCGCGCGGTTCGTACTGCACTTTCCACGCCGACAGCGCTTCCGAAGCTCTTTACCGCCTGAAAGCGCTTGGCGCTAATGAAGAGGATTTGAACGCGCTTGACTTGGTTTTGATTCAAAAGCGCATTACCGCTTACGACGCTAAAGCAAAGCGCCAGCTGGAATTGCGTCGCGTTACTGAAATCGCCGAAGTTCATGAAAGCAAGCCGTTGGTTTTGTTCAAGCGCGTTGAAGGAAAGCTTGTAAAAACGCCGGCGTTCGCGCAAGGCGAAGTGTTGCGCAAAGCCGCAGATTCCTACTCGCTGAGCTTGCGCGAGTTGCTCGGCGAGTTGAAAAAACGCGAGGTTTTTCTCGAAAAACTCGGTCCGCTGCCCCACGCGGACTTCACAGCTCGAGTTCAAAAGTACTTGTTCGGCTGAGAAAAATGCTTGAAAAAATAATCTCGTCATTCGATTTTCTCGACGCGTCCGCTGTTTTCGACCAGCGCACTAAAAAACGCGTTGCGCGAGATTTGATTCAAGCGGACTTGCGCGTTTCCGCGCCTGTTTTCTTGAATTTCGCTTTCGTCGCTTCGGTTTTGTTTTCCCTCGCAATCGGAGTTTTGGCTTTTTGGTTTTCAACCGCGCTTTACGCGATTCTGTTTTTCCTGATTGCGTTTGCCTTGTCTTTCTTTTATCTGCTCAACCTGCCTGCGGGCTTGAAGCGCAAGCGCGGGGAGGAAATTGAGCGCGATTTGCCCATTGCATTGCGTGCGATGCATATAGACTTGCTTTTGCAAACTCCGTTCGAAAAAGCGTTGCGCAACGCGGGCGAAAGCAATCTTGGTTATTTAAGCCGCGAGTTTCGCAAAGTGAATTCCGAAATCGAAGTGGGCGGAAGCCCGGTGCGCGAAGCCCTTCTTTCCTCGTCAGAACGCGTTTATTCCATTCATTTCAAGCGCGCGTGCGCGCAATTGATTTTTGCGTACGAGCACGGCGCTGCAGGCGAGGGGTTGCGCAAGACAGCTGACGAGCTTATTGAAGTTCAAAAGCTGAAGAGCAAAGAGTTTTCAGCCAAAATGTCTTTCCTCGGCTTGGTTTTCATTGCAATAAGCACCATCGTGCCCGCGTTGTTTGGGGCGTACACAATTGTAGGCTCGGTTTTTCTTGCGCTTACCTTCTCTCCAGAGCATATTCTGTTCGCGTTCGTCATTCTCTTTCCCCTTGCCGACGCTTTGCTGTTGTACTACATTCGCGATAAAACGCCCAAGGTGCTAGCCTCGTGAAAACGCAAGGTTTTCAACGTGCTTTCCTCATCATTGCGGCGGCGTCTTTTTGCGCAGGATTAGTAGAGCTCGCGTTTTTCAAAATGCCTTTCGCGTATCAAGCGCTCTTGTTTTTCATTACGCTCGCGTTTCCGCCTTTGTCGTATTACTTTTATCTTTCTTACCTGGAGTCGAAGCGCCAGCTTGAGATTGAAGAGCAGTTGCCTGCAGCGTTGTTTCAAATCGCTTCCTTCCCCAAGAGGGCGCCCATGGAGAAAATGCTCGAGTCCGTAGCGAAGAGCGATTACGGCCCGTTGAGCGAAGAGTTCGGCAAGGCGTTGAAGCAAATCCGTTCGGGCTTGCCGGTTTCGCAAGCTCTCGAGCAAATGCGTTTGCGCAACAACTCGCTCTTGTTGAATCGAGCTGTTTCGCTCTTGCTTTCAGCTTACAAAAGCGGAGCCGACTTGAGCCAAGCGTTCAAGGAAGTGGCTGAAGACGTTTTCCAGCTGCAGTCGCTGGTGAAAGAGCGAAGCGGCGCTCTCGCGTTGCAGAAATACACTTTGCTTGCAGCCAGCGCGTTTTTGGTTCCGGCTATTCTCGCGCTTTTGTTGAACATCGTTTCTTCGTTGCAAAACGCTTTTTCTCCTGATGTGCTTGGAGTTTCGGCGACCGTGAATGCGAAAGCGCTTTTGGACGCCGTTGTTTTAGGCAACGTCGTTTACTTGGGTTTTCTCGCAATCATTTCTAGCGTTTTCATCGCGTCGAGCGAGGGCGACGTGAAAAAGAGCGTTCTTTACCTGGCGTTTCTCCTGCCGGTTTCGTTCCTGGTTTTCACCATCATGCGCGGAGCAAACATAATATAAACCTCTTGCGTAATTCCAAACATGCGCGTTGAAATAAAGGAAATCGGAAAGCCGAAGCTCAAAAACCCCGTGATTATCGAAGGGTTTCCCGGCATCGGAATGATGGGAACCATTTCGGCTTCTTACTTGGCTGAAAAGCTTGACATGCAGCTGGTAGGCTACATCGCTTCCTCGCACTTTCCGCCGATTTCCGCCATCCACAATTTCAAGCCCGTTTCGCCAGCGCGAATCTACGCGTCAGAAAAATACGATTTGATTGTTTTGTTTTCCGAGTTCGTGATTCCCGCCGACGTTGTTTACCTTCTTTCGGAAGAAATCATTCGCTGGGCGAAAGCGAAAAACGCGAAAGCAATTTATTCCCTCGCCGGAATTGCAGTTGACGAGCCGTCGCAAAAGTTTCACGGCATTGCGTCAACCCAAGAAATGGCCGCCGTTTTGAAAAACAACGGCATTGAATTGATTAAGGAAGGCGCTACTCAAGGCGTGAGCGGGGTTTTGATTGCGCAATGCGCTGCCCAGAAATTTCCGGCTGCAAACGTCATGGCTGAGACGAACCAGCCGATGGATCCCGTGAACAGCGCGCGCTTGCTCGACAAGCTGAGTTCGATGGTGGGCTTTAAGGTCGACACCCAACCTCTCGTGAAGGAAGGGCGTGAAGTGGAAGCGAAAATGCGCGAGGCAATGCAGAAAATGCAGGCGTTGCACGATGACTACAAGCAACGCCAGGACAACCCGATGATCGGCTGAGTGTATTGGAGCTGTCTCGTTGGGGGGCGGTTGAAAATGTTTAACAAGGGTTTTAGTAGAGTCACGATAATCATACTAATCGTTGTTATTATTGCAGTTGTTTTGGCAGTACTATACGTTTCCGGTAATTTAGGTCTGCCAGCAAGTCAGCTTACCGCAGAAACCGTGGGACTGCCGCCAGCATTACCAGAATAGTGATCAAAATGAAGAACAAGACCATGCCCCCGTTTCCTTCGTCTGCTTCGCTCCTCATTGCACTAGCTTTTCTGGCCCCGTTTGTTTTAGCACAGCCTCAACAGCTTCAATACACGCGGACAGAAAGCATTGCTTGCGGAAACGGGGTTTGTGAAGAAGTGTTTTTTGAACTAAAAACCGGCGAGGAAAAAAGCGTGGTGCTTGGCGGGACTACTCACTCGTTCAAACTCGTTGACATTCAAGCATCGCCTTATCCACAAAAAATTATGACGCCAGAAGGAGAGAGGGAAGAAACCCGCTATAATTGTATGCCGCGCTTGAGCGTAGACGGAGGCTCTCCAACGCTTATCTGGGAAGCTCAGCACAATCAGGGTCTGTTTAATTTCGATATTGTGTGCGGCACTACAGAGACAGAGAGATGGGTGTCGATATATGCTAGAGAGGATCAAGCGTGTTCAGTCCCTGACTGTGCGTTTAAGGTTGAGTTGGACGTGCAAAAAAAATGGAATCTTGTGCCGCTTTACTTTATTACCGGCATGCAAAGCAGCAGCCAAAAAGAGGTAGAAGATGCTTTTAAGAAAGGAACCTGTAAACTCCAAGATTTCCTGGTTGTTTACGGCTATGACTCGCTTAAGAAAGAGTACGTCAAGCTCTTCAGCCGAGAAAAAACTTTTAACGACTTATCAAACTCTTTAAACGATTTTAGCAGGACAGGACAATCTGATGGAATAATGGTGGGCACTCCGTTCAACTCCATTTGGGTTTACTCGCTCAATCAATGCAAGCTTGCAGCAGAATTGCCGAAACCGTACGAAAACTTTTTGTTGATTCTAGAAGCTTATGGCGCAGACAAGACCGAGGCGATATCCTCTGCGCCTACTCCAGTGGGAAAACCAACTACGCCACAAAGTTCGCCGCAAACGAGAACGGTGCCGGGAATCAGGTTTGCTTCTGAATGGAATTTTTGGGTTGGAAGCAAGGATATGAAGGGAAAGAGTTTTGATGAAGTAAAAGGAAATTGTGTCATCGAAAAGACTTACTCGTTTGATGCAAGCACTCAATCGTGGACTAAGCTTGAAACCCCGCCTGGGCCGGAAAAGAGTTTCGTTTTTAAGGTAACCGACAAGTGCATGTTTGGGTTGGTAAGCGAAGTTCCTCCGCTACTCCCGTTGAGTGAGTAGCCGGCGCGACTGTTTTTCTCAATGGCTTACGCCGTTGTCGTCGCGATTTTAACGAACGATTTTCTTGCGGGCTTGCTCGCTCTTGCAATAGTGCGCTGTCACGTTCTTATTGACTGGCTTATCTACCACGTTTTTCGCGATCGTGAAAAGCAAGCGGTTGAAACCGCTAAAACGTTGCTCGTCTTTTCTTCCCGCGCTTTTCGCGTTGTTGACGCCCGCTTTGGAAGCGTTTGAAGCTCTTGTGGTTTTCGCTGGAGTCTTGGTTCTTTCGTTCTGCTTGCTTTCAGTGGCAGTCGAAATCAAGCACGACAAACCCTGATTTTCCTAAGCGCGGTTTGCTTTCAAAAACTCGATTACCTTTCGCGAAGGCATGAACAGCGGTTGTGGAAGCGCATCGAGCGAAAACCATTCTATCGGATTGAATTTTTCCGGTTCTTTCGCTCGCAGCTCACCTTCAACCCAATCCGCAGTCATTCCGAGTGTTGCAAAGTGCTTTTGTTCTTTCTCGAAAAAATCGTTGTGCACGCATAACGTTTGCAAGTTTTTAATTTGCAGTCCGGTTTCTTCCAGGACTTCGCGCTCGGCACATTGCTCGAACGATTCTCCGAACTCGAGTTTTCCTCCAGGCAAGCTCCACGATTCGCTCCCGTGGCTTTTCTTGCGAAAACCCAGCAGTATTTTTCCGTCCTTGAAAACCACCACGCCAATTCCAACGCAGACAAGCTTTTCCACATTAATTCCCCCCTGCTTTTAACTTCATTGGCAATCAAAATATTAAATGATGCAGGGGTAGCAAAGCTTGGTCAAATGCGATGGGTTTAGGACCCATTCCCTTAGGGGTTCGAGAGTTCGAATCTCTCCCCCTGCATTTTATTTCACGTCGTCGCTGCCGAAAGGCGCGTCTCTATACAGCCCGTAAAGCCAATCGTGCCGCGATCGCACTGCCCTCATTTCACTATCTAGTCGAACGCGAGCGCGCTCTTGGATTTCTTCAACCATTTGTGGGTGCGCTTCTGCCCATCGTTGGATTTCGAAAACCGCCATGCTTGGCCTGTCCGCATACTGCCCCAAAACAACTGTTTGAATGAATCGCGCTGGGTGTATGTTAATGTCCGGCCTCTTGCAGAAGGCGTCTATTTCCACAATAAACTCTCTTGAAAGCGGCTGGCCGTACACGTGTTCCAACTCTGCGTAATATCTGGCGTGCGGAGAGTATTGTCTGAAGACTTCGATTCTGGCTTCAACCCTGCGGACGTGATCCTGGTTTATCTTGTACGCAGCAACCCCGCCGCCCACCAAGCCCAAGCCGATAAGGGCAGCGATTCCGCCGACTTTCAACTTTCGCTTGAACGCTTCCCACTTCGGATTCGTGTTTTTCTCTGGCGGTTTGCGCGATATTCTTTCCATGAATTCCTCGACTTCCCGCTCCGGGTCGAGCTGAATCGGGGCTTTCTCGCCGCGACGCATCTTGCCGCGAATTCGTTGCAACCAACTGCTTTTCGCAGCAGCCGTCTCTCTAGGTGCGCTTTTCACCACTCTGAATCGAGGTAGTTTTTCTTTCATGCTTTCAACTCAGTAAAAGCTCTAAGTTAAACGTTTGCCTTTTTCAAAAGCCAGCAGGAAAACCGAAAAACCGTTTTTCGACCGTTTTTTTCGTTTTAAAGCGTTTTCCTGCCTAGTTTCACCGAAAACGGCTTTTTGCTTTGCGCTGAAATACCTTTTTAAAGCATTGTCGTCGTTTTATATATGCAAGACTTTCCACGGAAAGGCTTGTGCTAATGCTACAGTTCCCGGCTCGCCAGAGTGTTTAATCCCTATGACTGGCTTGCATTAAATTCTGCTGTAGCGAATATGGGCATTCAAACAAAGCTCACGTTGCGCCATCGGCGGGGCGGAGTTCATTTGATTTCGACGAGAGAGAATTTGCGACCAATTCGACGTTAAAGTTAGTTCTTGCGATCTATATGTGTCCAGCGCTTTTTCAAAAAGCGCTGGAGCATAACACCAGTTGATCCTGCTGGAGGATACTGCTATCGGATTGCGACTAAGCCATGCAAGTTTTGCAGTGCAAGCTTTGCACTGCGGCAGACGGCTCAGTAACACGTAGTCAACCTACCTTTGAGACCGGAATAACCCCGGGAAACTGGGGACAATGCCGGATAGGCCAAGAAATCTGGAACGATTCTTGACCCAAAGGACTCTTGAATTGCAGAGAGCACCGTTCAAAGATGGGACTGCGGCTGATCAGGCTGTTGGTGAGGTAACGGCTCACCAAACCAATAATCAGTAGGGGTTATGGGAGTAATAGCCCCGAGACGGGCACTGAGACAAGGGCCCGAGCCCTACGGGGTGCAGCAGGCGCGAAACTTCCGCAATGCGCGAAAGCGTGACGGGGGTAGTCCGAGTGCCGGCCTAACGGCCGGCTTTTAACGAGTTTGAATAACTCGTTGAATAAGTGCTGGGCAAATCCTGTGCCAGCCGCCGCGGTAACACAGGTAGCACCAGTGGTATCCACGAATATTGAGTTTAAAGCGTCCGTAGCCGGCTCGGCAAGTTTTCTGTGAAATCTTTCGGCTTAACCGAAAGGCGTGCAGGAAATACTACCGGGCTTGAGAGTGGGGGAGGTCAAGGGTACTTTAGGGGGAGGAGTAAAATCCTGTAATCCTTAAAGGACCATCGGTGGCGTAGGCGCTTGACCAAAACACGTCTGACGGTGAGGGACGAAGGCTAGGGGAGCGAATCGGATTAGATTTGCTTCGAACATTGCAAGAACAAGGCGATCTTTTTGTTTGAACTTCTTTCGCAATTTAAACTACAGAAGTTTTATGCAAATGCCTTGTTCGTTCGAAGCACTAAATACCCGAGTAGTCCTAGCAGTAAATGATGCAGACTTGGCGTTGCAGTTACTTAGAGTTGCTGCAGTGCCGTAGGGAAACTGTTTAGTCTGCCACTTGGGGAGTACGATCGCAAGATTGAAACTTAAAGGAATTGGCGGGGGAGCACCACAAGGGGTGGATGCTGCGGTTCAATTGGACTCAACGCCGGGAAGCTCACCTGGAAAGACGGCAGTATGAAGCTCAGACTGAAGATCTTAGCTAACAAGCCGAGAAGTGTTGCATGGCCAGCGCCAGTTCGTGCCGTGAGGTGTCAGGTTAAGTCCTGCAACGAACGAGATCCCTATCCACAGTTGCAACCTTGACAGTGATGTCGAGGGCACTCTGTGGAGACTGCCTGCGTTAAGCGGGAGGAAGGAAGGGGCGACGCTAGGTCTGTATGCGTAGAGGAAATGAATCGTAATTTTCTCTGCGGCAAAAGGCCTGAATTTCCAGGGCCACACGTGGCATACAATGGTGGAGACAATGGGTTCCGACGCCGAAAGGCGAAGGCAATCCCCTAAACTCCATCCCAGTTCGGATTGGGGGCTGAAACTCGTCCCCATGAAGTTGGAATCCCTAGTAATCGCGTGTCATCATCGCGCGGTGAATAAGTCCCCGCTCCTTGCACACACCGCCCGTCAAGCCATCCAAGCGAGGTTTTAGTGAGGCCGCAACTTTTAGTTGCGTTCGAGCTAGAGCTTCGTGAGGGGGGTTAAGTCGTAATTATGTTGCGACCTGCACTCGCGAGAGTGCAGAAAAAATCTGCTATATGCTGGAATCACCCGTGCATCCGTTTTCGGCAACGAAAACGGTGGGGTAAATCAGCAGGGAAGTCGTCACCACTGGAAAGCACGTTAACGTTGCTTTATCAAGTGATTGACCCCTCAGAGACTACACGCAGAACGCTCAAGGGTTGCATAGATGTCTAAAGCCTACATTCTGGGCGCGCTTCACGACGGATTCGAAGCTAAGCACACGTTTAGAATAGCTCAAAAGCACTTGTCGTTCGTCAACGATTTGGCGAATTCGATAAGGCAATTGGGTTTCAAAGCGTGGGTTTACAAAGAAGGATCCGATCGAAACGTGTTCGTTGTAGAATTCTCCAAATCGGTTTTGTCCGGATTCGAGGTAACGACAATCCAAGACAAGATTGATTATGCGAGAGGCTACTTCGACGCTGAAGGAAGCGTGCCGCTGAACGGCTCGAGAATGTACATTTACTTTTGCCAAAAAGACAAGCGAGATTTGGAGGAAGTAAAATCATTCTTGACCGAGCTCGGAATAATTTGCGGGGAAACCCACAATCCGAGCGCGAAGAAAGACCCCAATTATTGGAGGTTCTTCGTAAGCTGCAAGTCTTACAACGACTTTGCCAGAAAAATCGGTTCAAGACATCCTGCAAAAAGAAAAGTCCTTGAGATGATGATATAGTCCACGCCGCACTGCGAAGTGTGGAACAACGTGAACAAGGTAACCGTAGGGGAACCTGCGGTTAGATCACCTCCAATTGTTCGAAAGAACTAATTTGGACAACAAAGTTTTGCCTTTAAGGTAACTTCGTTAATGTTTTGGTCGCGCAAAAATTCTCTCTATCAAAAAATCGAAGCGTGCGTTGGCGCTATTCGCGCCCCGAGTTTTTTTTCGCAAAGGGCTCGTGGCGCAGTGGTAGCGCGCCTGATTTGCAAGCACTTCCTTCTTTTTAAAAAGAAAGAACTGCACTAGAAAGAAAACTCTAGAGCCAAAAAATCAGGAGGCCGTGGGTTCAAATCCCACCGAGTCCATTCTCACGCTTTCGAAATTACATTAACGACGAACTTTGCGTCAAAGCGAGTTTGTCGAAGTAAATGCAATTTCCAGAGCAAGCCCTTTCTAACGAGAAGGCGTTTGGAAACCATAGTGCAGAACAAGGTTTTCTTTCGGGAAAGCCGTTTTTCATGAAGCTGTCGCAGGAAAGTTGGCATGTAGTTCACGAAGTAGGAAATCACCTAGTGTGTGAGTTTCCAGTAGTTATTGCTACTGCCATTCAGTGGATGGTTAGGCTTGAGTGGCGATGAAGGGCGCAGCAAGCTGCGAAAAGCCGCGGGTAGGCGCAAGCAGCCTTTGAACCGCGGGTTCCCGAATTGCCCCGTGAGGGGTGAAGACCGGCAGAATTGAAATATCTTAGTACGCCGAGGAAAAGAAACCAACAGGAATTCCGTCAGTAGTGCGAACGAACGCGGAGTAGAGCAAACCGAATCGCCCTGCGCAAGTTGGGTGGATATGTGGGGTTGAGGGCTTTTCTTTTAACGCGCGTTGCAGAGCCGAGGTCCGTTGAAAAACGGTGTCACAGAAGGTTAAAGCCCTGTAAGCGAATGCAACGCGGGTGTGGAAAGTTCCAGAGTAACGCATCCTTGCTTGGGTGCGCAAACACGCGAGTATTAACTCGCAACTCTAAATACAACTCAAGACCGATAGCGAATCAAGTACCGTGAGGGAAAACTGAAAAGCACAGCGAAAGCTGGGTTAAAAGTGCCTGAAATTGAATGGCTTCATTAAGACGCGGCGCGAAAGGACATTAAGAACCGGTGTCGCGTCCTACTTCTTGAAGCAAGAGCCAGGGAGTTCATGGGAGTGGCAAGCATTATGCAAAGCGAAAGCGATTACTCGCAAGCTCGCAAGAGCCCAGGAGTGCCGTCCTAACAGGCGGTTAGTCACTCTCTTGAGACCCGAAGCCAATGCGATCTAAGCGCGCGCAGGGTGAAGCCGGCCTTCAGGCTGGTGGAAGCCCGCAACCAGTGATGGTCTATCCTCTTGGGTGACGCGCGTTTAGGGATGAAAGTGCATTCGAGCTTGGCGATAGCGGGTTCCCATCGAAGTGAACCGCAGTTCAGCCTGGTTGGAGACCGGTGTTAGGTAGAGCAACCGAATGAGAAGAACGGGGGCGAAAGCCCTCACTTCACTATCAATTCGATTCTTCGCACGTTTGTGTGTGAAGCGTCGGGAAGAAACTCCGAAGCTAACACCGTCGTAGAAGACCGGAGTTGGGCGCATGAGTCAAGCGCGTGCGCCGAGAGGGGAACGACCCCTACTGCAGTTAAGGTCCCTAAGAATATTCTAAGTGTAAACTCAAGATGTCGTGTTCCCCAGACAGTGGGGAGGTAGGCTCAGAAGCAGCCATCCTTCAAACAACGCGTAATAGCGGACCCATCAAGGTTCGCGGCATCGTAAACTCTCGGGACTAAGAATATCACCGACACTGTAGAATCGTCAGCTGGCCTGACGAATTTAGTAGATGGGCGGACTGTACGGGCGGAAGTCGGGCTGTGAAGTCCGGCGGACCGTTATAGTCATGAAAATCCTGGTGCTAGTAGCAGCTAATCCAGGCGAGAATCCTGGACGCCGTAAGGACAAAGGGTTTCTTGTCAACGCTAATCGGACAAGAGTAAGTCGATCCTAACGCTAAACGTAACCGTGATGCGGAAGGGGAAACGCGTTAACAATCGCGTACCATTCGAATGCGTGCGGCAACGCAAGCCAATCGTTTGACGCTTGGGGGTAAGCTTGGCGGCTGTACGCCGTTTAACTGAACCAAGGCCGGGGAGTCTCGTAACGAGGAGAACCGGCTTAAGTCGGGAAAAACAAGCCGGCACTCTCGAGCCCGTGAAAAAAACGTTGGAAGTATTTCGAGTGTTCGTACCCAGAACCAGTACAGGTGGTCCTAGCGAAACAAGCTAAGGCGTGGCAGGAGAACTAGAGCAAGGGAATTCGGCAATCTAGGTCCGTAACTTCGGGATAAGGACTGCCTAAATTCCTTCTTAGAAGTCAAATTCAAAAGAGGGTTTTTAGGTCTCAGTAACAAGGGGACGTCGACTGTTTAGCAAAAACACAAATCTTCGCGAGATGGAAACGTCTAGTACGAAGGTTGACGCCTGCTCACTGGCAGTATCTCAAACTCCTTTTCAAGGGAGCAAAGGACTGCTGAAGAGCGGGAGTAATTTGCATCAGCCACATTAATTTTTGAGAATGGCAAGTGCAAACTCCAAACTCTGACTCTCTTAAGGTAGCGTAATACCTCGCCGCTTAATTGGCGGCTTGCATGAATGGCGTAACGAGCGTCCCGCTGTCCCTGCTTTAGACCTGGTGAACCTACTTCTCGGTGAACATGCCGAGGAATTCTAGAGGGAAACGAAGACCCCGTGGAGCTTAAACACAGTCTGTTGTTGGACTACGGTTGAGTGATCACAGAGTAAGCAGTAGCCGTTATGCCGCATCTTCCGGGGTGCGGATAGGCGAAAGTGTGACACTGCTATTATTTGACTGTATTTCTAACCTCGCGCAAGCGAGGGACAACTGCAGATGGGTGTTTTGACTGGGGCGGTACGCCTTCGAAAAGATAACAAAGGCGCCCAAAGGTCGGCTCAAGCGCGTCAGAACTGCGCTGTAGAGGGTTAAAGACAAATGCTGGCCTGACTGTAACCTTAACAAACGACTTTTCTTTAGCGAAAGAAAACTCGACTAAAGAACTGCGCTGTTAGATGGGTTGCAGGCACGAAAGTGGGGCTTAACGAACAAAGGTGTCCCTGTTAATGAGGGCCCTTTCTGACAGACAAGCTACCCCGGGGGTATTCTCTTCTATCTCTTCCTTTTTTGTAAGTGAGATAGCGGAGACTCCATACAGGCTCGTCGCGGTCGAGAGTTCATTTTTTCCCTTTCGTTTTTTATAAAGCGAGAGGATTTTGAACTTTCTTTATTCCGCGTTTTAGACGTCTGGTCTTTCGTTCAAAACCGCACTGGCGTTCGGCTGGTGTTAGGTATAATTCCCCTAGCAGTTAGAAGAATGTCAGTGACTGGATTTGAACCTGACTGACGTTTAGAACGTGAGGAAAAAGCGGGAAGAAAAGTTCTTGAAAAAGAACAAATCGACACCGCGGTTTGGTACATCGCTATCGGCTCGAGTCATCCTGGTGGTGCAGGAGCCACCAAGGGTTGGGTTGTTCATCCATTAAAGACTCACGTTAGTTGGGTAGGAGTACGGATAGGTTTTTTCGTCTTTCCGCACTCCCCAGAATCAGAACGTCGCGAGACAGTTCGGTGGCATCTTCTAGAATTGTTTGGCCGACTGAGGGTATGGATCTTCAAGTACGAGAGGAACGAGGATTCGGCGCCGCTAGTTAAACTGTCGTTTACAAGCGAGCAGTGTAGCCACGCGCCAAGTGATAAGAGCTGAAGGCATCTAAGCTCGAAGCATTTCCTAAAACGAGTCGGCTTAGGTCACTCGCTAACAGACGAGTTTGATAGGACGGGAGTGTAAGCACGAAGCGCAAGCGACGTGTTCAGCCAACCGTCACTAACGACCATACCTCAAACACTTATTAGCCATCAAGTTGCGAGAACTTTTTTCAAAGTTCCGTGAAACAACGATTCTAAAAAAATCTTCATTCGTGTTTGAGAGTAACTACTTCCTTCGCAGAGCGTTATAGCTTTGCTGAGCTCTAGTGGCAAGTCTTTCGGGATTTGTTGTTAGGGCTTTGTGAATTATGATCGTGCCAACAAGCAGCAAGCCATCTTCAAGACCTTGCTCGCCATTCCCTACGACAGCGTGAAACAAAATCGGTTCTGCACTCCGAATTTTAATTTTTTCAAAAAACGAGTGGTTAGCGCGAGCCCGATGAGAAAAAATTAGCGCTTGGAAAACGGGCACTGTTATGTATCTCTACCAATGATCGGCTTTTTTTAGGGCTTCTTTTTTAAATACAAAAAGCTAGAGCTATTGTGACCTGAAATGTTGGAGCCTGTCCTTGAGATATATTTTTCTGCAGCCTATTACTTCTTTTTTCTTCTAATATTGGTGCCGGGCTACGTTCTCTCGTTGATGCCAGGCTATGTCAATACTTTAAGCCGTTTAAAAAAATGGTTAAACTATTCAGAACAAGAGGCCCTCTCTTCATTTTTTCGAGACACGGAAAATCTCATTGCAAGACTTATTGATTATGTTGCATATGGCGCGTTGTTTCTTTTCATTTCCTTTGGTTTCTGGATTTTACTCTTTGTGGTTCCATTTGCGTTTGGATGGATTGATACGACCAATTCTTATCAGACTCTCGCAGCTCTCACGTTTGCGGAATATGTGCTTTTAGCACTATATTGCATCAATAAAAAATACTTGTTACTTCTGCCGATTCAGAACCCGTCGACTCAGTTGTTACCTAAGGTAAATCCGAAATACAAGCGAGAAACAAAACTTCGCGATAAGGTTCTACTAGCTATTTTTCTGTCGCTCTGCCTAACCGCCTTGTTTGCCTTATTTATTTATATGTCCTTCTCGTACTTTCAGCCATATTCGCCAAAATTAGATGCCTTTGTTAGTAACAGATCAGCTGCTTTGAATATAACGTACATTACTTTGACTGTAATTAATTTGCAAAGCGATCCAGTTTTCATAACGAAAGTAATTTTGATCGATACTGAACTTAGCTGTAGTTTTGATCCTCCTATTAAGATTGATCCGTATGCTACTACGAATTGTACTATGCACGGAACTTCTGTCCAGATGCCGAGCCTCCTAACGTTTAAAATATACGACGTTGGTTCCTTCCCGCGTCTGACTGTTCCACGAAAAAACGCTAGCTAGCTTTATTGGCAGTGAATATTTACCCTTACGGCAGTCGTGTGAAAAGGAATCTGCATTTGGAAACTATTTTTTACGTTTTTACCAGAAGGGCCAAGCCAAAGCCCAAACTACTAAGTTATTAGCAGTGTGTGCAACAATAGCCGGCAACAGATTTCGTCTCGAAAATATGTAGAAAAGACCATAAACAAAACCCATTACAAATGGAAAGAAAGCAATTCCTGGATGGCCCTGAGCGAAAAACTGCGCCTGCAATACGAGTGCAGAAAAAAGGTAAACATAGTGAACTTGAGTAGAGAAACGAAATTTTCTTGAGGCAAAGTTGACTAGTGCAAGCAAACCTCCGAGTGCAATGCCGCGAAATATAGTTTCCTCTATTAGTGGCGCGAGAAAAACTCCTTTAATAGCAAGCCATTTTATTGGCTCGTCATAGAGTTCTGCACCTGGTCGAATTGGTGCGTGAAAAAGAAAAGACAATCCGAATAGAATTACTGGTATGCTTATTGCTGGAAGCAGTATTGTTTTCTTAACTGGCGGCAGTCGGATATCTATTCCGCTGAAAATGTCCAAGGCTATCTCTTTGAGCGAGAGGCATAATCGAGTTCGCCATGCCGGCCAACTTCCTTTTGGAGTGAGGGAGCCAATTTTTTGTAGAAGTGGGTTTCTCCATTTAAGAAAAAACAGAACAAACAAAACGAAAAGGGCTAGCCACGAAAAAACTTTGTCTAACCACCAGTACGCATTACTGAGCAAAACCGCTAAATCCGTTCTAACAGTCAATACAACTTGAAGCACTGCAAGTCCGACAACCAACCAAGCGACACGATTAGCTGCTCTGGTTTGCGATTCCATGCTTTCCTGCAGTCTTGCTATTTTGCCTAAAAACTTGTTGGATTTGGACGTGTTTTGATTAAACTCTTTCATTTCGCGATTAACGCTAGAAAGCGCAGACGTCAAGCCGCTTAAAGTTGACGTAAATGCTTCGACTTTCTTAGCTCCTTCTGCATTTTGAATTAGTTTAAGCCAGCCACGAAGTTCGCGACTTATCTCAGTATCGGACCGCATTCAATTCTACCCTATTTTTTCTTCAATTTCTTTCTTCGTCTTCCCGCAATTCGAGCTACTTCCCGCCACTTCCTTTGCCGTGTACCCTGGCGAGTATTTTTTCAAGCTCGGCCGTTATTTCATCATTTGAATATACGCTAGTGTCTCTCTTTCCAAGCGTGTTGCTTATTTCTCTGATGAGCGCCCGAATCCAATCCTGCTGTGCCGAGGCGGACTTTGCTTTAGTTTTGATAACGAGCCAGTTCCACAATCGTTCGTCCTCTCGAATCACCCGGATGTCACAAAAATCCGACCATCCCGTCCAGTTTACTGGCTTCACAACACCCCACGGTAGTTTCCCTATTTTGGTGGCTGTTTCTATGAAATGCTCTATACGTTCTGACGGCAAATCGGCGGTGCTTTCAGTGAATAACTCGGGGGCTTTGTCATAGATTGCTCTCCATAAGTATTTCCTGTCCTTCGGTTCGACTCGCCTATTTTCGATTAAGCGTACTAGTTGCTGTCCCAGCCCGTACCAAAACTTAACGACTCCCGCTTTGCCCTTCAGCTCGATTAAACCCGCTTTGTCTAGGACTAGTTTTATTTTTCGCATCTCAATCGCCAAAAACCTGTCCAAGGCTTCGGCCTTTTCTTTTTCCTCCTCCGTAACCACGCCGCTGTCGGATTTGTATACTAAAACGTCTACGATTCTGCCGTACACTTCGTTTTTTTCCTTCCAGATTACCGCCATGCTGCTCATCTTCGATAGTATTGCCTTAGAATCCTGCCCACGATTTCGTTACTCCTTGCAGCTATCTGCGTGGCCTCCTTAAGTTGCTCTTCTTGGAATAAGCGGTGATCTTCTTTGAGATCGATGAGCGGTATTTCTCGGGCCATGAGCTCAACAAGATAGTCCTGAAGATAATCATCGGCCGCCTTTTTTGCTGGATGTTCGATATTGTATTTGTAAGCGTATCCGCTTGGTTCCTGAGGGATGCTGTACCCCTGGAGATCCTTCAGCTCGTCTGGAAGACCGCTCACCCCTTCACATTTGCCAAAAAGGCCTGGCTCTGGCGGATCCTCCTCCACCCAAAAATATTTCGTCAGAACATCGATAAACGCGCCCTTATTTTCTTTCATCAAAGAGACTAGTTCTGCTCTGAACGCGTGACATCCTTTCGGCTCCCCTTTTTTGCATAACCATTCTGCAAATTCTACAGTATGGGCGTCTTTCCCTGGAATCGATATGTCTTGTTCGAAAAAAGCTTGTAGCACGGTTTTACGGCCCAAGAGGTGTGAACAGCGCACCCTGACTTCCACGTTCTTTGTTGTTTCGTTTATTACTTTCAGCTTTATTGGGCCTATTACATCACCATAGTTTATGCGCTGAGAATCGGACGGTAGCGGTAGCCTGCCCATTTCCAAACGTAGCGGTTTTTTAGGAGGTTGAGGACGCTTCGTAGTACCTTCCTTGCCGCCGCCGCCCTTTGTTCCGAAAAGACTCATGTCCGATAAAATTTTGTTTATCGCATGAAGCGCCTTACGCTCAGCATCCTTGTGTTTTTCTTCTTCGAGCGCGGCAAGGCCTACTTTATACCCCAGTTTTTTCTCTGCGAATTGATTAAGCTCGGCTTCTACAAAATTTCTTATCGTTTTGGGGGCCAATTTTTTAAAATCGAAAGAGTAGTGTTCGGGCCCTTCGGCAGATTGGAGAAACGTTTCTGTTTTTTCGTCGAACGTTATGAAGCCGTATATATTTTCTGAAAGATTTTTCGGAAGGTATTTTAGTTCTATAGAACAAACTTTCATGCCGCCACGTTGAACCGCTATTCCTTGCAAGGCATCTGGCAACCCCGTACGAAGTCGCGTTCCGCGGAGTTCTTTTGGTAATGGGCGCGGCCTTTTGAAAGCTATACGTAATTCTCTTACTGTAAGAACGTCCTCATCAGCTTTGAGCTTTTTATTTTTTATTCGGTATACTAGACAGGTATCGGTATCTTTTTCAGGAAAGCTGAACTCTCCTGGCACGTCTGCATTTTGGCTTTTCCCATCGTATTTCACAACCATTTGGGCGCTGGACTCGGAGAGTATCTGCCACCACGTTTCGTTTATGTATTTTACAAAATCGCCATTTTTTATTGCCTCGATGATTTCGCCTAGCGGTTCGACTATGATAACGCGCGTTCCCACTGTGGATAGCGGTTCGAAGGCTCCTCCAGTAACTTCCCTAAGTTTTGTTGCGGCTTGTTCGTTCTCGTATGCGTAGATGGGGGAGCCCGTGAGTTCTACCTGGCGCAGGCCGAAACGATATGTTCCGTCGTTTCTGAAGGTATCGTAACAGATAGTATTTTCTTTAGAGGCGCCTACGAAAATGAATTTTCCGCGGCCCCTCGAGCCTAGGGCTTTTTCCGACTCTGACTTTGTAAACGCCACGTTTTCGAAGCGGCCCCATTTTTCTACGGCTGGAAGGTCTTCAGTCAAATCCTTCGGCGTCAGAATGCGGCCCGTCAAACCAGTGGTTCCGTTGTCGGTCATCGAAAGGTAGGTTGTGCCGCCATGAGTGATTAGCTCGAACGTAAACGACCAGCCTTTGCCGTCTTTTGATTTTCTGGCATCCCATCCGTTTTGAACAGCATCCTTTTGAACCGCATGACCGAGGTTAAACACGTATTGCCTATAGCCGTCTACTATGGCAACTAAATTGTTTTTCCAGTTGATTACCGTAGCCCGCGCATCTTTTTCTGAAATGCCCTCGAGAGAAAATTTACCCATAGTCCTTTACCCTGGCCGCTCTAGAGACGAAATGTCCGTTTCTCTGTATTGGCCTCGAACTTTGCCCTGGTTTTCTTCAACTCCTTGTCAATAGCGAAAAATATTTTTTCAACCTCTTGAGCAGAATATTCATAGGTGGACGCATTTGAGCAGTTGCCTAGCACTCGTAGTTTTTCGAGAACCGCGTTAGTCCTGGCGGTTGCGAGCCGTTTGAACCGTTCCGTTCTGCTTTCGTTCGCTATCTTTTCCTTGACCATTGTAATTAAAGGAATGTCATTAGTATTTAAGGATTACTATTAGCTTAATCTAATGGCGTTAGGTTTGTAAGTTTTTCATAAATTTTGGAAGAAATTGCTTTTACGACTGGTATTGAGACGGAATTAGCTACCTGGCGGTAGGCCCTGGTTTTGTATTTGTGCAGCTTGAATTTGTCTGGAAAACCTTGTAACCTGGCACATTCGCGTGGCGTAAGGTATCTCAGTTTTTCAGCGTTTCTGCGTCGCCAGTCGGGATGGTTTCTAAATCGGTTTATGGATTTTGTGTCTTTGATCAGATTTCGTTCCCTGCCCATATTGCCGCCGACCAACGTATTGGCCGAGGCGTCTTTTTCCAGCACCGCGAATCCGAAGCCGTTTCCCCTTCTGGCATGCCGTGCCCGGTGTTTTCTTAAACAACGAAGGATTTTTTTTGACAGGTAGTACTCAAGGGGAACGCGATCCTCCAGGACGTCACCAACCGTTCTGACCTGTCCGTTTCCTTTCGGGAATTCGAAATCGGTTATGCCGAGGTCTTTTCTCAAGCCGACAACGTACAGCCTTTCCCGTCTTTGAGGCACACCGAAATCGGCAGAATTAAGAACGCACGTAAAAATATTGTAACCGCATTCTTCCAACATCCGTTTGAATCTATCAAAAACCTCGCCGTTTTTGATGTGTCTGAAGTGCTTGACGTTTTCAAGAAATACCGCTTTCGGTTTCTTTTTCGTAAGGACTTTTTTTATACCGCCTATTACGGCTGCGCGTTCGTCTTGAAAGCCGTTACGTTTTCCAGCCATGGAAAACGGTTGGCAAGGAAAACCGCCGACGAACACGTCAAAGTCTGGAAGCGCGGTAGGATCTAATGCGGTTATATCCCCCTGCGGATTCTCGCCGAAATTCTGTTGGTAAACTTCGCAGCACCGCGGGTCTATTTCGTTTGCGTAAACGTTTTCAAAACCTGCCCGCTCGAACCCTAGCCGCATTCCGCCGATACCTGCAAAAAAATCCGCGGCAGTAGGTTTTTTATTTTTCATGCAACACACGTTCCAGCCTGTCAACGCACTTCTTTACGTTTGTCGTTACGTCGACATCCCAAAAATGTAAGCTGTGCCAGCCACCCTTCCGTAATTTTCTTGCGGTCCGTTTGTCTCTTTTGATATTTGTCGAGATTTTTTCCAGCCAGAATGGAGACAGCTTCCGTTTCCATTTTGAAAAATTCTTCCCGTGCCAGAAATCCCCGTCGATAAAGACGGCGAGTTTAATCCGTGGAAAAGCAAAATCTGGTTTTCCAGTAATGTCGTAGTGACGTTTGAAGTCTCGTATCCTTCTTTTTTTCAACTCTTGCAGAAATACGAGCTCTGCAGAGGTATCTTTCCCGCGGATTTTAGACATGATTTCGCTTCGTTTCTTCCTCGAAAAGATATCCACAACAAAAAGACGCAGTCTGTTTTTATATGGTTGCCAGCCTGCTTTCCAGTGCTTTTCTATTCCGGCAGTACGAAACGTTCTGTATTTGGAGACTATTTTTTTAACTCGTTCGTTCCATTAACCTTGAGCTGAAACAATGCCTCCGAGTGCGGTCAAAACTATTGGCGATTTGATTTACTGGCAGTATGCGAAGCTCATTTCCAAATCTGCCGGGCTAGGAATTTCTGCGCGTGCTTTTCAAATGCAAAAGTTTCAAGAGTTAAAGCACGGCAAAATCGTTTGGTCTACCTCGATCAGGGAGTATCTTCACGAGCTGGAACGGCCTGACGCTTGCATTTACTGCGGTGCTAAGGGAAAACTAACGTGCGAACATATTCTTCCCACTTCTCGCGGCGGGCCTGATACGACTGACAACGCGATTATGGTTTGCCAGAGTTGTAATTCAAAGAAAGGTGGTAAGCGACTTTACGAATGGTTTGGTTTAGAACAAAAGGATGCGGTTCCACGAATTGCTGAAGGCAAGTACTTGAAGCTTTTGCACCAACTGCACGAGAAACAAAAAACTCTTTCTGACCATTCGACCGACTTATGCCCGCGCTGCGATCTCGGCTCCAAGTGTCCAGTTAAAGGCAAACTGACTGTCTACTGCCTCGAAGGATGTTTTGTTAAAGGCGATTGAAGTATCTACTAGAGTGCTCGAAAAGTGAGGTGGTGATTGGGTGTCATACTACTCGTGTCCTCGATGTGGTTCGCCGTTACATAGAGGCGGGTATATAATTCCTAACGTTAGTCGTGGGCGCCGTAGCAGAGTTCAAGTCTATGTTTGTTGGAGATGTGGTTATAGGACCACGTAGTGATAAAATGCCGCCGACTTTACCTCTAGTACAGTTCAAAGAACAAAAAAAGATTGGGAAAAACTTAGATCAGTTTGATGCTGAGCCTATCTCTAAAAAGTTAGGAATATTTTTAAGTTCGCATCCGGCGTGTATCAAACTTTTTCAGTACCTAGTTAAAACGCGAGGATTTGCTGAAACCGAATACGTGGTAGCATTTCTTAGAGACTGGTATAAAAAAGCGAAATTCAAATCCTTTGTAGTGGAAAGGAAGTGTACGAGTTGTGGGCTGTCATCCTTTCAGTCACTGGCCGAGGTTAACTTTAATGAAAGTCGGAGAAAAAGAGATGATCCTTGTCCTAAGTGCCGAACTTCTCGCTATATTGTAGAAGAGGAACAAAAAGAATTTCAGAGGCGCGATATCTGGAGTATTTATCTATATGGTTGGAGGTTAGGTATTTTTTCTCCAGTACATTATGCTGTGTGCCCGTTTTGTAAATATGAGCAAGATCTAGGAAAAATTAAAAAACGAGTAAATAAGCTGTTCTGCATTAAATGCAAAAAGCCGGCCGATGTGGTACTTTGTTTTCGGATACACAAAAAAATAATGGAGAGTATGGATATTGCAAACGCACATGGTTATTGGTTCGAGTGGTATGTTACATATCTGATCAAAACTAGCGGAAAAAATATAGATGTTAAACGAAATCAAGTGTTTACTGTAGATGGAAAAGAGGCAGAAATCGACGCGGTTTTGGAAAAAAATAAGCAAAGAATTTTATTAAATTGTAGTGCGGAAACGGACGGAACGTTCGATGTCGAAAAGTTTCACGTATGTAATAGAGTTGGCAACAAAATAATTCTTGCAACACCAAATGACACCATAAAATCAAACGTAGTTGAATCTGCTGAAAACGCTTTTCCTGATGGCGTATACGTGAAAGTCATATCTTCGCTTTCGGACCTACTTTTTGGTGTTACGTTTAGCAAACCAACCAAACGCAACTGAACGGTTCACGCGAACGTACCATATAGCCAATTTTTTCTTCGTCTTCCCGCAATCAGCCGGTTAGTTTTGGTTCTATTTCTTTCTTCATTTTGCCACAATTAGAACAAATTCGGGCAGTATGTGAATTTCTTGCTCGCTTTCTACATTTCTAGAATTTTCCAGTTGGAAAGGTTGTTCGGATTATATTGGTACTTTTCTTCGTCATTATAGCGCCAGCTTCCATTGGCGTTTATGGCTATCCCGCCCCACAGCTTCCTGCCTTTCTTGATTTCCTCTTTCAGGTATTTGTGCAGGCCAGCTGCCCGTGGTCCAGCATCCTTTGCAGTCATTCCGCTTTTAGTGTCAAACAAACCAATAGTCCCATCCTCGAACTGTATGATGAAGTCAACATAGAATGCTCTTTCGATTCCGTCATCGTCCTTGTACAAAATTGCGAAGTATTTTACTTCGCTTTCGCCGTTCTTGAACCACCATTTAACTTTCTTTGATTGTTCTAGCAATTCCGTAAACAATCTTTCTGGCTCGCTTGGTTTCTTTGTATAGAGCGGTTTCATTATTGATTTCATTTTTTCTTCTTTGTTATATCTGCTATTGTAGCTTATGATAACCGGAACCTCCCATTTTGGAACTTCCTCCAGGTCTCTTTTTTCATTAAGTTGTTCGACTACCTTTTCTTTGAACTCCTCTTTGGCTTTATTGAGGGTATCTACGAATAGTTGAACGTTCTCTTTACCTAGAACAATGCGCTGCACTCGTGGTTCAAACTTCTCCATTTTGAATTCAGTTATGAAGAATTGATAGATTGCAGTCTTCATTCGATCGCTTGAATCGGCAGGAGCATACGGCGTGCAGTTTTGTGAAATGAAATTATCAAACCTCTGCTGTAATTCTGCAGGATTCAACTGTATTTCTATTATTCCCTTATGTTCAATTTCGCCGGGTTTATCGATATCAACGATTTTACCGTCAGCAATAATGGGGCTTACGATCCTTGAAGGATTGGCAGTTATTTTCTTTTTTAAGCTCATTTCTTCTGCTATTTTCGTAAAAATGTTAACGAACTTTCCTGACAATCTGGTTCTTTCCCTCTGCCTTTTGAGATGAATTGATGGTATCGCAATTTCTTTGTAGAGTTTGCTATCTCGTTTGGCCTCGTAAATAGTAACGTAGTCCTTTGCATAGTCTTCCGTAATTTCGATGTTTGGAAGATTAGTGAATACAAAACCTTTGTTTAGCTCTGATTCTTCGTAGTACCTTAGTTCAGGCATTCTCATTATTCTGCCAATAGTTTGTATAGTGAAAATGAAGCTTTTCGACTCCCTGAAAATTACAAGAATTTGCGCTCTTGGGCAATCCCACCCGAGTGCAGGAGCCTGCTTGAAAACCAAAACCTCTACTTCGTTATCGTTCTTTTCAATATTGACTAGTGTTTCTGTCTTTTCTTCAGATAGCCAAACCGCGAGTTTTCCACTTTTTTCAGTTATTTTGAATTTGTCTTCAAGTATTTTCAGGACGTCGTCCTTCTTGTTAATCAAATTGCCCTTCTCGTCTGGCAACTGTATGAGGATCAATGGATTGATGGTTGTTTCTTCTTTTTTGTAGAGTTTTACTAGCTCTTCTCTTTTCTTTAACGCCTGTTCTATGACTATTTCGTCAGAGCTCTTCGAACCAACTTTGACGCTGAGAAATTCGGGATTAACTGCTATTTCCGATTTTATCATTTCTTCTGCTTTAACATCTGACAAGTATACTTTCTCGATTTCAGAAACGTTCTCTTTTAGGTGCGGAGTTGCTGACACTTCTATAGTTACTTTTGGTCCGATGACTTCGATTAATTCTCTTGATTTTTCAGAGCTTGCGGTGTGATGGCTCTCATCAATTATGAGAATAATTTCTCTGCCCTCTTCCTTTGTGTTTGTAATAATCGAATTGAGATTGTTGTCTTGCTCGTTTTCTCGGACGTAAATATTAATGTCTTTTTTGTTTATGCTGTGCCAATTGATAAAAAGGATTTCGTTTTCGCCTATCTTTCGTTCCTCTAAATCATCAAAATAAGAGCAATGCAGTAGCCTGTCGTCTTCGTAGTATTTTTCTAGTTTCTCCTTACTTTGTTCGTGCAACATCCTTACGGAAACCCAAACAAACGAAAGTTTCTTGTCATTTTTTCGATCTCTAACTAACCGTCTTAGAATTTCCGAAACCATTAGTGTTTTTCCGCTTCCTGTTGGTGCCTGAAAAACTATGACTCCCGGTTCAGAGCTACGTAATACTTTTTCAGTTTTTGACGTTAGACTTTCTACTGCTTGTTTTTGATAATTTCGTAGTTCAATCATCTGAATATCCTCTTGTAAATGTTTAGTATGACTGCGGGTATTGGTTTCAATTCGACCAGATTTTCAACGTCTTCAAATTCCTCTTCTCTTGCGCTCTCATCGAGAGAAAAGACGTAAACATTGAAGTGTGCGCCCATTCTCTTGACTTCTTTCTTGAATGTATCGATAGCTTCGTCGTCATAGACTATGCCGAGATACTTTTTAGAATTTTTGAAAATCTTGAAATTCTTTCCAGCTTTAACCTCATCGAAGCAGTTCTCCTTAATACAAAGCATTTCTGTGGACTCATCTACGAGCTTCTTTTTGTTTCTATCTGTAGGCTCAGAGTCAACAAAAGATGTTTTGAAATACTTCAGATTAGCGGGAATGCCTGTAATCTCCGGATATTCTTGTAGTTTTTTCCCCACGTTTCTAATTCTTGGGTAGCATACTTCTTCGGCTATGCCGTTTTCGTTATTTGTGCATAGAATAAACTGCCGCTGTCCTTCGTCCTGTTTATTTAGCACCATAACCGCATGCCCGGTTGTTCCGGAACCAGCAAAAAAGTCCAAAACAATTGCGTTTTTTCTTTCTGAAATTATTGGAGCTAAACAATCGTATGTATTCCATATAGATTTTGGAAAATCAAACTGAGTTTCTGGAACTAGTGCATGTACCAATTTAGTGCCATACTCTGCAGAATCGTATCTGCTGTCTTGCCAAACCGTTCTTACCGTGCCATAGGGCTTTCCAATTTCTATTTCAATCCTGCTTTCTGCTTGTTTAACCCGTAGAAGACCTTTAATCCCCTCTACGCTTTGTTTTGCATATCTCCATTTCCTTTCAATACCTTGAATGTCGATCGGCCAGATGTATTCGAATTCTCCTATTTCTTCAGTTTGTTTTTTAGGATGAAATTTCTCTTTTGGGACTTCTCCAAAATCGACCACCTTTCCTTTCTTAACAATTACCGGATAAAAACAATTGCGGGCGTCGGTTCGTAGTGATTCGCCCCCCCAGTTTCTTAAATTGCTCCAGTAAATTTCGTCTGGTTTCAATTTCCTGGGGCCAATTACCTTCAGGCCCCCTCTGAATACAAAATAAGCGTATTCGTGGGTATATGAAAAATTATTTCCCTGTACCCCCCTCGGATTATGAACGATTGTAATGCAGTGCATCTCTCTTTTTGGAAATATTTCCTCGAGAAGAACGCCAAGGTGATGGACTTCGTTTTCATCTATGGCGCAAACGAGAACTCCATTCTCTGTTAACAAATTTTTGGCGAGCGCAAGGCGTTTCGACATCATACTTAGCCATTTACTATGGCGGTAAGCATCATCGACTTCTACATAGTCATTGTTATACTTCCAATTTTTTGCGCCAGTATTATACGGCGGGTCGATGTAGATTAAATCTATAGCGCCTTTGTGTGTGTAATTGAGGACAGATAGCGCGTGATAATTGTCGCCTTCAATCAACAAGTTAACTGGTTTGTCTTCGTCAGTAATGATTTCTTTGCTCTTATCTTCTTTTAGAATTGGTAGCTTGTTTTTGCATTCTAAAACTACTTGCTCTGGTTCTTTTTCTTCATTCCACACTAGGCCGTACTTCTTTCTCTTTTGAAGCTTCTTTATTTCTTTAATCAAGTCATCCTTAGAGTAACTGGAATAATCCTTTGCCATTTCAACAACCCTTTAACAAGACTGCGCTTGGTTTAATAACAAGAGTTATAGGAGTCCCTCGTTTTTAAAACTTCTAACTTCTGTTGCGCCGATTATGACGTGGTCGACTATCGGTAATCCTATGGCGCGTCCGGCTGCTAAAAGCACTTGAGTTACTTCTAAGTCATCTTCGCTGGGCGTTGGGTCGCCTGACGGATGGTTGTGAACTAGAATAACGGCGGCAGCCGATTCCTTGAGCGCTGCCTTGAATACTTCCCTAGGATGAACTAAGCTCGCATTGAGAGTGCCGACGGAAACGTCTTGAATCTTGATTATTCGGTTGCGCGAGTCGAGTAACACGACCTTGAACACTTCTCTGTCTAGAAAACGCATTTGAGGTACTAAGAGGACTGCAACGTCTTCCGCGGTTTTTACTGCACTACCGTTGTTTTGTTTTACTGCCGCGAAGCGTTTTCCTAACTCAAAACAAGCCTGAATCTGGGCTGCTTTAGCTAAACCAATTCCCTTCGTTTGCTTTAACTCGGTGATGCTGGAGGAAAAAAGCGAGACAAGATTACCGTCAGTATTTTTCAAAAGCTTGTTGGCGACGTCGATTACAGTTTTTCCTTCAGTTCCGGTCCTCAAAATTAAGGCTAACAACTCTGCGTTCGATAGCGCTTCGGGACCATATCTGGCAAGCCGTTCGCGTGGTCTCTCTTCTAGTGGCAAGTCACGAATAGTCAGGCGCTCGGTAACTTCCATGTGCGCTCTAAGCCAGAACTTTCAGCCTGTTTTTTTAACGTGGGTAGACATGCTTTCCGGTGGTTTTTACTTCAGAAAGCCGCTCGAATTCTACCCTAAACCTTATTTTTAAAAAAAACGTTTGTTTTTAAGTGAATCACACCCGGTTTATTACAATGGATAACCAAAGCGATTGGAGTACGCTCGAAAAAATATACGCAGTAACTATGGGCGACTGCCCCGGGGCTAGGCACGTTTACAAGTCTGTTGAGGAAATTAGACGGTTGGGATTCAATATAGGCCCGACGTTTATTGGTTTTTCCATAAAAACCCAACTCGTCTTTTGTGAAACGTGTGGGAGCAAACTTACCTAGAATACGCTGAAGCGGTGGGTTGGTATGGACGACGTAGATTGGACGAAAGCAGAGGAAATTAAAAAACAGGGGTTAATTGAGAATACGTGCCAGGGAATCTTCAACGAATTATTAACAAATGAGCAAAAACGCGACGAGTATTCGAAGCGTTGGGCTTGGGAACTCCTGCAGAATGCCTTGGATTCTGCAGAAAAGAAACAGCGTATTAAAATTAGGATAACAAAAAAAGGAGCGGAACTAACTTTCGAACACGACGGGCATCCGTTTTCTCAGAATGAGATTTTCCATCTAATTTATCATGGTTCTTCCAAAGTTGACAAAAATGACAAAGGGGAGTATGGAGGAAGATTTGGGGTTGGTTTTCTCGTTTCGCACCTTCTGTGCAAAAAGGTACGGGTTCGTGGCATTGGGCAAATAGGCGGGGAGAACGGATGTGGGAAATTTGATTTTATATTAGACCGGGACGGGAAAACAGTTGATGAACTCGTCAAGTCCGCAGAGAACGCGTGGGATCAATGGAAAAAATCATTTACGTCAACCGAGCGGTTACCCGATTATACCGCCGAGTATACGTACGATATAAGTGAGGACACATCAGGCAAAATAGCTGACGATGGAATTAAACAGCTAGCCGAACTCGCGCCATACGTCCTTGCTTTTAACGATAGGTTTGGTTCAATAGAGCTCAGTACAGATGAAGACCAAACTAGAAAATTTGAATCCATCCCTGGCGAGGTAAAAAACGGACTGCATATTATTAAAACAGTGAAAGAGGAACGTGCTGGAAAACCGCAGATGCTCCATGAATTTCTAATAGTGGAAGAAGACGGTCTTCAGATTGCGTTAAAATTGAAAAAACAAAGTGACAGTGACCACTACTTCGAGGACCTGCAGTATATCCCTAAGATATTCGTCCGGTTCCCGCTTTTTGGAACGACTGAATTGTCATTTCCAGTAATTGTAAATAGCACGAATTTTGAACCGACAGAGGACCGAGGAGGGATTCATCTCGAAAAGGCCGACACGGATGAGATTAAGAAAAACAAGAAACTTCTTGAGACCGCACGTGATTTGTTTATAGGGCTGGTTTCTGGTTTAGATAGAGAGAAACGCGAAAAGATTTATACACTACTCGCTTTGGACCAGCCACATAAAAAAGAATGGCTTGATGTTGATTGGTACACTGGCAATCTGTTAAGACCACTCATAGAACAGATTCAGACTCTCGAAGTTTTTATGAATGTGGCTGGAAAACTTATAGCGCCCGCAGAGTGCATCGTACCATTTACTGATTCTTCGGATTATGACAAGCAATTATGGGCAACGTGCTCAAAATTTGCGGAGTACCGTGATAGACTACCGAACGAGAGATTTGTGGACGCGTGGGTTAGTGTATTCAAGAGCTGGAAAGGCGTTGGGTTAAACGTGGAAAGTAGGTTGATTACTGTTGACAACTTAGCCGAGCATATAGAAAAACAACACTCCTTAGCCAATTTTAAAACTACGCTGTCCGGCGAGGGCGAATTATTTGTGGTGCTTAATAATTTTTATAAGCTCCTGTTCGATATGGAAAAAAATAATCTGTTTGACGAGCGACGCATACTGCCGAATCAGGATGGAATTTTCAGGAATAGAATAGATTTGTACAAAGATGACGCTATCAATTCGAGTCTTAAGGACATAGCAAATGGATTGGGTGTTAACGTTAGTAGTGTGTTGCTACATTTGAGCATTTACTCGGAAAAAGTTATACTGAAGCCAAAAACAGAAGAAGAAGTCCTAGCTGAAATCCTCGGCAAGAAAAAGCTGCTAGAGGATGTGCGATACAACGAGATCAATGCTGAATTATTTAAGTGGCTGTTAAATCATGACCGGTTCGACTCTCTGCAGGGGTATATGGTTTTTTCAGTTGATGATGAAAAACCAAGGATGTTGCAAAAAACAGAAGACGAACTGTTGCTTGCGCCATCTGCATTATGGGATACGGAAGCACAGGCTTATGCCGACCTTTTTCCAAAGAGCTTTACGCTCTCGTCCATATACGCCGAGAAAGTCCCACGAACTGATGATTGGAAAAAGTTAGAACGCGAGGGTTTTATTTGGCTTAACCCGATACATCAAAGTAAGTTGTCTAAGGAAGAGTTTAGAGCACTCATACAAACAGAAAATAAATTGGACGATACTGTAGACCATGCTCCCAGTGCGGATGTAATGGGAAGTAGAATAGCGTTCCTAGACCTGAAAGACGCCGGTATTATTGACACGATTAGAGGCAGCAAACTCAAAGCAAAAACATTTTTACGATTTGTTTTTAGTTATGCCATTGAAAAAGACGAAAGGTGGACGCAGCATGGTCATATTGAAGTTGATTGCACGTGTGGGTCGAAACACACAATATGCCCCGTGGGGTATGTTGCCACTTTGAAAAAACGCTTTTGGGTTCCCGCACCTAAAGATAAAGAAATTAGCACGGAAAGTTTGGCGTATGTTCTTAAGGGAGATGCGAACTTGGTGGCGGTAGTACAGAAAGACAAACCACTTCAATTTCTTAGATTGCTTGGCATATCTAACATTAGTGGACTCTTGCTTGCCACCATGGATGAAGGTAATAAAATTGAGGCTGATGCTGCAATTAGTTCGTTACTCACTAAAGTACCAACACAGCTAGCCAAGCTCGCACAACTGGCCGAAACAGGACCGTTGTTCATTGAGAAGCTTGAGGAAGGAATAAAAAATGCGGAGCAGGTGAGCCGTAATAATCAGATTGGTTCAACAGTCGAAAACCGACTGAGAGAGGTACTTGAACGCAGTGGTTTCAGCGTAGAACGGACTGGCGTGGGGAGCGATTTTCTAATAGAGTCAGATTTCTCAGATAGTAACGAGGAAGTCTTACTAGAAATCAAAAAAGGTGAAAAAACCTCATTCTATATAGAAGTCAAGTCTACGGCTCGAGATTACGTAAGAATGACGCTAAAGCAAGCTCAAACCGCGGTGGACAATCCAGAAAAATATATTCTCTGCGTGGTTGAATTGCATGCTGAAAGCATAGATGAAGAGAAGATACGCAAAGTTGCGAGGTTTGTTACTGATATCGGTCCAAAACTAAATATTATAGTTAGTAATGTTGGGCATTTGCAGACGGATGGCGCGTCTAAGACCGAAGATGTAGAGGTTGATCTGGCCGATGCCGTTCACCTTAAAGTCAAAGCACATGCTTGGAAAGAGGCTAAGACATTTGATCAGTTCTTAGAATTTTGCGGAAAGGCAAGAACAAGCACGTAGAGACGGAAAGAAAACGAGTCTTTTTAATTAGGAGGTTCTTTTCTAGCAGGGGGGCTTGCCCAGGGCAGTATGCTAAACGCCTAGCTTTGAATAAAAGGTCAATGTTGTGCATCACTTTGACGAGTTGATTTGGAGTTAAGCGGTAAACTTAGACTGCTTTTAAGATAGCATTGTGATAGGGATGGCTAATCACATGCTATATAGTATATATTACCAAAAAGGGACACTTGACGGGACACTTAAAACGGTCTTTTTAGGTAGCAAAAGTTGCCTAGTTTTTGGGGTTTAACTTCTGACCGTTTTCCCATAACGGCGTGAAGATTTGTCTAAATAAGTATGAGCTTTCGACTTTTAGCAAATAGGTTGGTTTTTGCGTCGCCGCGTCCTTTACGGACTGACCGCTAATCCAGCATATTCCATCAACAAAAAATAGGCGGTCGTGTGTGTCAGGGTTTTCTCTTAACTCGAAATTCACTCCTGGTTTTTGAGCGTATTTTTGCGCTACTTTTAGGAAGTTATCTCGCTGCTGTTTGGTATTTTGAGATTGAGACTTAGGCGCCCCGATAAGTACCTTTACCCGGACAGTTGGATTAATTTTGTCTAAGTATAGATTGATTAGTTCGTCACTCGGATATGGTTCGATTACAAGCATTTCGTGACTGGTCGATTTCGTAATTTCCCTGAGGTCTTGATAAAAATCGTATTGAAAGCCTGGAGCGTATGCTTTTTCGTCGGCGCTATTCAATATAGGCGAAAGTTTAAGGTCCGTCCAAGGCAGTTCAAATCCGCACCCATAAAGTACCTTATCTGTTTCGTGCATTTTGTCAAATAGCGCTTGTAAGTTGTTTGCAAAGTGTCTGTACCGTTCATGAATGGCTTGACTTCGCCGGAGAGACTCAAAACCATTCGACAAGTGATTGCCGTTTCGATTGACTTCCTCAATTACTTTGAAATAGCATTTTTTGCCAGTAAGAATATTGCAGTGCTCGCATTTCTGGAAACCCAACCGCTCGAGGAAGTTTTGACGTCGGTTAGGTTGAACATCCGACCTTTGAAGAAGTGGAGAAACGTCAAAAGAGTTTGAGTAAGCATGAATGACGAAATGAGCCGTCCGTTCATTGATTTTGAGGTAAGATAATGCAGTTTGAAAATCGCCACTAGCATCTTCTTCTCGTTTTTCATTACCTAGGCCCGAATGTCCATCAATCATGCGACCACCAGTGCATAGAATAGTACGATGCGCGTTTAAATCCTTAGGCGATTAATTTCTAGGTGGCTGAATGGTTCTTTATTCTCACTCTCGTTTGAGCTGTTTCGAGAATTGTCCTCTCAAGTTCAAGCTTCATTATGTCGACGGCTTGTCGCAGGATGAGGAGCTTGAAGGGATTGAAGCGTTTCTCGGCTCGCGTTTTCACGAGACGATGGAGTGGCTGTACGCAAGCAAGAAACTGGCGAGAGTAAGAACGCTGGAAGAAACGCTTGAGCGCTTCGAGAAGTTATGGAAGGAAAACTGGCACGAGGGAGTGCAAGTAGTGCGCGAGGACTTCCAGCCGTTAGACTACTACAACCTCGGCGGGAGGATGATTCGGGATTATTACGAGAGGGTCTTCGCGAATGACGATTCGACTACAATAGCGCTGGAAAAACGGATTACGGTTGATTTAGGCGGCGGTTACAAACTCCAGGGTTTCATGGACCGCTTGGCTTGCTCGAAGAAGGGGGAGTACGAGATTCACGATTACAAGACCGGCGGGAGCTTGCCTATTCAAGCGCAGGCTGATGAAGACAGGCAACTGGCGTTATACCAAGCTGCTGTCCAGAACGACTATAAGGACGCGAGGAAAGTCAAGCTCGTCTGGCATTACGTTGCTTTCAACAAAGACGTTGAAAGCACGAGAAGCAAGAAAGACATTAAGCAAGTCAAGAAAGACGCTGTTCAAGTAATCAAGCAAATCGAACGCGCCCAAGCCAAAAACCGCTTTCCGGCTGAAAAAAGCGCGTTATGCTCCTGGTGCGGCTTCCGGCCGCTCTGCCCGCAATGGAAGCACGTGATTAAACTCGAGTTTCTCCCTGCCAACGAGTTTGCTAAAGACTCTGGCGTTCAGCTAGCAAGCAAGTTCGCCGAGTTGAAAGAGCAAGAAGCGTTAGTGAAAAGCAAGCTGGAACAACTGCGAGAAGCTATCATTGCTTTCGCGAAGAAAGAAGGCGTGGAAGTGATAGTCGGGAAAGACTGTAAAGTGAGCGTTAAGACGGGAATGGTTGAGAAACTGCCTGTCAAAGGCAGTGAAGAAAGAGAGGCGTTAGACGCTTTAGTGAAAAAAGCCGGAAAGTGGATGGACGTTTCGGATTTGAACTCCAGTTTGTTAAAGCAAGCGTTGGAACACGGGCTTTTCGACGAAAAAACCGTCAAAGCAATAGAGAAACTCCAGCGTTTGGAAGAGGAAAGCAGGGTTTTCTTAAGCGGGGCGAGAGAGTAGACGCTACGTAGGTAGTTCTGCTGTGACGCTATTTGCAGACAGTTTCGTTATATTGAATGGTTTCTTTTCTTGTGCTGAAGTTGTCTGGCTTTACGATGGTTATGGTGACTGGTTGTTTCCACTCGTAATAATCGCAAGGCACGCCTTCGTGAGCGCTGGTTTCTTTTATGGTGTTGGCTGCAACAGTGGCGCTCCTGTTAATAAAGTCCGTTCTGGGTGTAGTCCAAAGCTTGCATTCTTCCCCGATAACTAGACTTATGGCAATAAACGCTTCAACTGTGAAGTTGTTCTCGTTTTTTACTCTTAAGACATTCGACCATCCGTCAGTCATTTCATAACTAAGTATTGGATTTCCAGTCTGCGGGTCGTAAGCAACGTCTATTTCACGCGTCACCGTTTCGTTACCGCACTTGGGTCCGGCAACTTGCTGCATTGACTGCTCTGAAGGAATGAGTGTGGGTGTAGAGCCATCGTGGTTATTGAAAGCCGTGAGCAAAACCACAAACAACAGCAGTGTAACGACGCCTGCAATTGCAAGCGCCTTTCGATTGTTTGGGTTTGGCTGCGGATCAGGATTCGGAACGGTTCTTGGTATTTTTGTTTTTCTTTGTTTCAAGTCTTCGTAATACTTCTCTACTCTAAACGCGATTTTGTCAGGATTATCATAAACTTCATCAGCTTGATAGCGCCTTGTTGTCCAACCTAGTCGTTCAGTAAGTTCATCGCGATTATGGTCATGTTTTGGGTCATGATGCGGTTCACCATCTACTTCAACAATTAACTTAACGTCAAGAAAAGCCATGTCCGCTCTAAACTTTGTTCCAGGAATTTCATATTCCCAAACTGGATTCAAATGCCTTCGCTTTAACGCATCGTAAAGCAAACGTTGTGTCAGTGAAGGTTTGTAATCAGGCATATTTTCGCTCAGTTAGAGTAGTAGTCCGACACAGCATCAAGCATATCTTTGCTAGGCATTTTTGCGCCTATGAGTTTTTCAAATTGTTCTCTCTTTTTTCCTTTCCAATGGAGCCACCAAGCAGCACTAAAAATTCCGAGTCCGATTAGCACGCCCGCCCAAACTATTCCCCGATTCTTATTGGACAAGGCAGTATCAAAACTAACAATGCTCGCTTCGCCCTTCAAATCTTTGATGACCGCGCGTGTAAATCCTTGTCCTTCTCCGTTAGTTTTTTCAACTTCTGCGCAACCGTTCTTTTCTTTGACGGAGTACCCTTCTTTTTTTAGTTTAGCTATTGCTTCAGCGTATTTCATTCAACTCACCAAAAGCATAAGAAAAACGCGGTTTTTAACTTGGTTCTTCTAGTTGATTAGACGAGAGTGGTGAGTAGTTTGATTCGTTGTATCGCTTTTGATTTGGATAACACGCTGATTGATTTCATGCGATTTAAGCGTGCTACTGCCAAGGCTGCGGCTAAAGCGATGGTCAAAGCGGGTTTGAAGGAGAAAGAGCGAACGGTTTACGAGCGGATTTTCAAAGTTTACGCGGTGAGGGGGATTGAGTATCAAAAGACGTTTAGTGACGTGTTGTTGCCTTGCGGTTTGGGGTTGAATGAGTTCGAGCGGGTTCAGCACGCGGGGATTACCGCGTACTTGCGTTGCAAGTTCAAGGTTCTATCCGCCTATCCGCAAACGCGAAAAGTGTTGCTGAAGTTGAAGGCGAGGGGCTTGGTTTTGGCTATAGTGACTGACGCGCCTAGGAACAAAGCGTGGCAGCGTTTGGTAATAACGCGTTTGGACCGTGATTTGTTTGACGTGGTGATTACGCACGACGACACTATGCAAGCAAAACCGCTTCCGCACGCTTTCAAACTACTGCTGAAAAAAACGGGTTTCAAGCCGCAAGAAGTGCTGTTTGTCGGCGACAATCCTGAGAGGGACATTAAAGGCGCGAAAGCCTTGGGAATGCACACTGCGCTCGCGCTTTACGGCTGGGACTTGAACAAAAACAGCAAGGTGAAACCGGAATTCAAGTTAAAGCGAATTGCGGACTTGACGAGAGTTTTGAAGCGGTTCAGCTAATCAAGTCGCTGCTTTTTATTTTGCTTCAAAGTAGCTAATACGGGGAAAGTGATGCTGTGCAAGATGACTGGAGTAAAATGAGTCCGACAGAACAAAAAAGCTTCGAGTTACGAGAAAAGCTGAAATTGATAATATTGTTGATAGTGCTGGCGGTTGCAGCTTACTCGATTCTTCCGTATTTTACTCATGACACTACGAGGCAAGTGGGCTCTGTTTGTAAAACCTCGGCCGATTGCGGGCCGGGCTTGTGTTGCGGGGGGTACGTTAGTCAGTCGGGTCCAAATGCAGGATATGCTACCTGCAGAGATGCGACCGAATCCAAATGTTTTGACTAGCACGATTTTTAGGCGTTTTTCCGTCTGGAAAAGTCGTTTTCAGCTTCCAACTCAGCCATGCGCTTGTCGTAAACGGCTTGCGCTTCGGGAGTTCTGTGCGCTCTCCGAAACACGAAAAACCAGATAATAGCTATGATTGCAGCTATCGAAATGATTAAGGCTGCAAGCTTGTCCTTCACTTGCAGATGCGTTTGAAAATAAAGTATTAACGCAAGAACGGCAAAAACCACCAAGACAATCGCGCTCAGCCTCAAACTAAGCGTTTTGTGTTGTTTAACCCACGCTAAAACATCGGCCATCTAAACATCCCGTGAAACAAGTAGAAAAACGCGGTTTTTAACTGAGCGGTTTTTGCGTGTCAGGCTGGTGGGGAGGTTTGAAGCTTGTTTTTCGTCATGTTTATATACTTCGTTATACGGTTGTATTACGGGTGTGTTTCTATGAAGAATGTGGTTGTGCCGGTGCGGTTGGGAAACGCACTGGTGGATGATGTGGATAAGTTGGTGGAGAAGGGCGTTTACGCGTCGAGAGGCGAGGCGTTGAGAGAGGGAGTGAGAATGATGTTGCGCAGCCAGCCGAAGTTCGTAATGGGCGATATTGTGCAGGAGTTGCGCGAGTATCGGGAGAAAGAGTGGGCTGATGCGTTGAAGCAAGCGAACGGCGATGAGAAGAAAGCGTGGCACGCAATTACCCAACGTGCTAACCAAACTGCGAAAGACTGGGGTCTTCTTTAAAACAACAAATCTTGCGGGAAAACCGCGTTAGTAATTTCTTTCCCCGCTTCCAACAACCGCTTGTCGAGAGTGACGAAGAAATCGCATTCTCTCGACTGCAAGAGGTGCGTGCAGTCTTTCCTGCCGACGAAGAGTTTTCGGTTCAATTCATCCGCCTCTGTTCTCGTCTTTTCATCAAAAACTAGGATTTCCATCTTTCCCAATCTTACGAGCCGGTCAAAAAACTCCGAAGCGGTTTGCTCTAGGTAAGGATATTTAGAACAAATCTCTCCAGGTGTAATGCTCGACGTTGCAATCGAATGCTTGCAAGAAACTGCGTCGTCAACCAGCATCTCGACATAGTGCGTTTGCGGAATTCCCAATCGGCCGTGTTGTTCGAACTTCCACAAGCAAATGAAAACGCTAGTGTCGAAATACAAGCGAGCCATAAACGAACGAAGCGCAATACGAGTTAAAAATGAGAGTCGACGTGCTTTCCAGTGGTTTTTCGACCACAAGAAGTACGGAAAGAGATTCGGTTACGGTTGAGTACTACCAAACGAAGGGAATCAGTATTTGCTGATGCGCTTGAGCAAGAGAGCGCCGGACTGTTCCGAAAAGCCGACGGGAATGCCGCCGAACTCGACTTGAATCGCCTTCTTTTCTCTCGCGTTAAGCTGCCTTGATTTGAATTCCGCGCCCCCACCCTTTCCGCGGCCTTTGGCAGACTCGAACGGGTAAAAACCGTAAACAGTCCGGGCAGAGCCAAGCGCCTGTTGCCGCTCGCCGACAATAGCAGGGCCGTGAAGCACAAAACCAGTCAAGCCAGGCGTTTCAAGCTCTCTCACTTGAAGACCGTGCTTCAAACCAATGTCAGGCCCTTCCTTCCTGCGCTCAGACCTGCGTCTAATGTCCATGACCGCGTCAAGCATTCGTTCCTGGTGCTCTGCTTCAGTCATCGGCACGTTTACGAACGCATCGCCAAGCGCTTTCTTGAGCGCAGCGCAAATCTTTGGTTCGTCCTGCTGCCTGGGAAGGGCGTGGAGAGTAATTTCTTCACGCGACCTTTCCCCTTCGAAATTGCTTAAGAAAGTCAAAGCGGAAAAACGGTAAAGCGGCTGTCCCTTGGACCCTAGAGTCCGAGTTCTTTCAAGCAGCAAAGCATCCGCAGCCCACTTTCTACCAAGCTTGCCGTGAATCTTGCGTTTCAACGGCACGACCAAAGCATTCCCGCGCTCAAACGCTTTCTCGACTTGAATTTCTTCTGGACGCGGAACGAATCTAGACGTTGCAGGCATTCTACCCCCCTCCTCTTACGAACCGAATGTTAAGCGGCAAGCTATAAAAATACTTGTTTTACTCCATTCAAAGCAACGTTACCAAACTCCCGGAATCATTCTGTAACGCGTTTTCTTGCAATAAGCTTTGTAGCCGGGCAGGCCGGCAAGCAAAACTTGCTCTTCGTTCTTCAAGCGAAAAACCAGGACAACAGGCATGACGAGAAAGAAAGGCAAGGCCACGTACGAGCCTAAAGCAATTGGAACAGCTGTGTAAATCAGCAGTTGGGCGGCGTACATGGGATGGCGGACTATGGAATAAAGCCCGGTGGAAACGAGCTTTTGGCCCTTCACCACTTCGACAGTGCGGCCTGCGTACGGGTTTTCCTTAAACACTATAATCGTCAAGATATAGCCCAGCAAGAACACGGCGTCGGCAATAACAACGAGTTCGGAAGGCACGCTAGACCAGCCGAAACGCCTGTCCAAACCGGGAATCAAAATTGCGGCTAGGAAAAACCAAGTTGAAAAATTAATGATTTTCTTTTGCTCCGGCTCTTTCTCTTTGAACTTGAGCCTGCGTTCGAGAAAATCCGGGTTGGTTTTCATGAAGTAAACGCCGACGAAAACAACAGGAGTGAAAATAACCGCCATGAACAGCCAAGCTTGCCAGTAATCAAGAGTGCCTGCCGGAAGGAAAAGCATCAAACAAGTTGCGACAACCCCCATTGCGAAGTAAAAAACAGCTTTTCTCGCCAATGCCGAAACTCCGGTCATGAAATACAGAAAGAAGCGCGCGCTTTAAAGAATTGCGGCTCAACCTTTGTTTTTTCGCGAGAGTTGTTCGAACAAGCTGTGAGTTAATGCTTCGGGATTTTCTCTCAGAAACTCGTTGATGTGTATCACGGCGTCAAGAAAACTAGTGTAACGCGGGTTGCTTTTCAAAACGAGTTCAAGTTCTTTGAGAGTTGCGGCTTTCAAACGCCCGGTTGCTTCTTCATATCTGCCTGGGTCTGCTTCAAACAGGCCAGTAATGCCGATGTGTCCTCCGACTCCCGAAGCGTGCGTTTCAAGCAAGACGGGGCCGATGCGTTGTTTTTCTTCATTCCAAACAGGCACGAGGTCGACCGAGTAAAAAATCGGCAACCGGCGTCCTGGCAAGTCTCTATGCAAATCGCGGCAGTTTTCGTGCACGCTGGAAGCAGCTAGGAACGCAGTTCTCGCGAAGAGCTTTAGCGCTTCCGCAACTCGTTTTCCAAGCTCGGCATTGCTTAGCGAAGGGTCGCGTTTCTTGTAAATCTCCCTGAAAACACTGTCGGTTTTGGCGCCTGTTCCGCCTTGGCTGATGTTGCCGAGCTCTTCGCCTTCAGCGCCGACTTTAGCGTAGTCAGCCAAGTGTTTCACGCGGCCGTTTTCAACAATCGCGAGCGAACGCACTTCGGTTTTTTTGTTGCCTAGCTTCTCGCCTTTAATCTCGCTTTCAAAAATAAAAACCCCACGAATTTTTCTCGACAAGCGGGTCAAGAACGCCGGCATTATCTTGTCAAGGTTTTCCTCTGCACCTAAATCAACCTCTCGGCCTTGAAGTTTTTTGAAAACCCTGTTTTTGGGATAACGGCAATAAACGCGGCCGTTTTCCAAGCGTAAGATAAAGACTCCGGTTCCCGCGTGGATTTGAGGGCTTTTGATGAAAACTTTTCCGTGCTTGCGCAAAAAACCCGCTACCGGCCGCCAGTTAGTGAAGTAATAATCGGTCCCAAACAACTTTCTAGCGATTCCAGTATGCTGTCTTCCTATTTCGGAACGGCCTAAAGCCCGGTCTGCGTTTTTGATTTGCATTCTTTCCAAAAGATTTGGTTGTGCGTAAACTAGTCTTTCAGGTTGCTTTACTGGAATCCTGCTGGAACCTATTTTTTCAGCAAACCGCGTCAAAGGCGTCGGCAACCAAGTGCCTATAAGTCCTTCCTTAAGCCAGCGACGAACAGGGTTGTATTGAGTTTTCAATAATTCTACGGAGCCGTGATTCAGCAAAACATAGTCGAAACGAGCTTTGTTGAAAATCCGGGAGTAGTGGTCTGCTGAAATTATTTGTTTTATCCCGTATTTTTTCATTAACGGCTTTAATTCGGGCCATCTCGCCTCTTCCTCGCCGGCAACCAGCAACAAGGGCTTTCTTGCCACGAGATTGTTTAAGCTGAACAAGGGTTTTATTGTTTGTGGCGGGGGTTATCGTTTGGCTTTGAAAAAGGCTTTTTTCAGCTTGTCGTAGGAAGGAACGCGGATTTCGGGCTGGCTTTTGAAGTGTTCTTCTATCAACGCGTGCTCGATGTTAGTCGGCAGCCGGAAACGCATTACGAAAGCGCCTGTTCGCAATTCGGTTTCGTGCAAAACGCCTAAAACCGTCTTGATTCCCTCGCGGCGTTCGACGACAACCGTCGGCTCGTCCTCAAGTTGTTTCGCATGCAATACTGCCAAGCTCGGAACGTCTTCCAGAGTGTACTCGCCGAATTTCGGTTCCCTGGCTTTTCTCTTAAGTGTCTCAGCACTGTAAATGCGTTGCAAGGCAGTCCGCAATTGCATGAATTAGTGTTTAACGCGAGTTTTATTAATTGCAGCGGGGTTGTAGAACAATTAGGATGGAAGAAAACCCTTTGAAACGAATGGCTTTTCACGCGGACAGGGTTCACGATTACTTGACGACGCACGATTTCAAGAGCGAAGCCGAGCGGCAGGCGTTCGCCAAGGCGCTGGACAGGCACAGTTGGTTTGACAAGCGAATCAAGAGAAAGCGCGAGCCGAGCGGGTTGGAAAAGCGTTTTGAAAACATTGCGTTGAAGTTCAGCCAAGCGTTGGAGAAAGACGGCATTACGCTAGTCCAATGCGGCCAGGCTGGCGTTGACTTGTCGCTTGACTTGGGGAAGCACGCGGTGGATTTTTCGAAAAGAACCGTCGATGAAGAAACGCAAGGAAGGGCGGTAAGCAGAGTGGAGGCGGTGCTCTTGTTTCGCATTAAAAACAAGTGGCTGGCACGCAGGGTTGTCAAAGCTTTAGAGAAAGCCAAGATTGCCAGTACGCCGGCGGTTGAAAAGGTCGACGAGAAGGCCGTGGAGTTCAGCATTGACGCTAGCCACGCGAGAAACCCCGCAGTGTGGGAGATTATTGAAAGGCACTTGAAGCAGTAAGCTCGGTTGGGGGGGTGTTGAGAAAATGATTTCAAACTTGCAGGCGTTAAGGAAGTGCGTCGAGTGTTGAAAAAACTAGAGCTTTTTTCTTGGCAGGATGCGGGGGATTATTTCCTTGAATTCAGGAAAACCGCCTTTGACCGCCAACTTTCCGATTCGCTTTAAAACCTGGTCGACCCTCTGGTGTTTCATGCCTTTCAACCGAGCGATTTCCGCTTGTTGCACCGGCTCTCCGGTCAACAAGCCGGTAGCGTGCATGTATATCTCACGATCGCGCTGGCTGACTTTGCTGCTGTGCAAGAAACCCAAAAAAGCCGAAGTGCGTTGTTCCAACCATATTTTTCGAACCGCACGCTCTTCGGGATTGAACTGCAGTTCATCAACCGTGCCTTCCCTTACCCCTTCATCGTCAACCATGCCTTCTTGTCTTTCATAATCGTTTTGCTTTCTCGGCAGGTAGGTAAAACTGTGGTAAGAAACTTTGTGTTGTTCAATGGCCTGCAGCGAGTTGTCTATCAGCTTATAGTTCCACCCGCCAGGGCGCTCGTAATTAGCATTCAAGTGCGCCAAAAACCGCTTCCTGCCTTGGGAGTTCGTGAAAAAACCGTGAAGGTCGCGAACGTCGTTTTCCCGCGCGTAAGCAAACATTCTGCCGATCATTTCCGTTACTGTGCTGGGAACGTGCAACAGCCTCTCTTGTTGAATCCATTGCCTGGCGTACCTGCGAAGAGCAGTGTCGAGATAGTTGTGAAACCCCCGCCAGTGCTCGGGAACGAAACGCCGTCGCTGGAGAACTGTTACGAGCTTTCTTTTCAACTCCTGCCTAAGGTCCCGGTTTATTTCCCGAGTGTACCAGGGGTAGTTAGTGCGCCATTCGCCGTGAGTAATGGAGGATATTTGACTGCCCCTGTTTCTGACCAGTTGCTTGAGCAGCCTGCCTGCCTCTCGCGCTTCATCGGTTTCAAGCGCCTTGCGGTAGTCTTGAAAAAGCAGGAAATCTCTCCTGTAACCACCTGTTTTAAGCATTGAACCAATTAGCCTGCAAAGCTTTTATATTCCTTGGCAGGGAATAGTTGTTTTTAGATTGCTAATGGCTAGTTTTCAAGAAAACAGGTTTTAAACTCGACTAGCTTTAAGCTCGAAAAAACTTGGGGTGGTGGGAAAATGATTTACGGAACGAGTGAAAGAAAAAAGCATTTCTTGACGCTGTTGGATTACAGCGAAAGCGAATTGCGCGAAATGCTCAAGCTCGCAATGGAAATGAAAAACGGCAGAGTGAACAAGAGACTGGAAGGAAAAACCTTGGGAATGCTGTTCCAAAAAAGCTCGACGAGAACGAGAATTTCGTTCGAAGCCGGAATGACACAATTGGGGGGGCACGCGATTTTCCTCGATTTTTCTACGACCCAGTTGGGAAGGGGAGAAACTATTGCCGACACCTCACGGGTTTTGGCGAGATACTGCGACTTGGTAATGGCGAGGTTGAACAAGCAAAGCGATTTGGAGGAAATCGCGAAATACTCGCGCGTTCCCGTGATAAACGGCTTGACCGAGTTGTTCCACCCGTGTCAGGTGATGGCGGACTTGCAAACGGTTTTCGAAAAAAAGGGCGACGTTGACGGTTTGAAAGTGGCTTTTCTCGGCGATTGCGGGTTTAACATGTTCCACTCGATTTCAATCGGCTTCTCAAAACTGGGAGCGAGCGTGGTCGGCGCAAGCCCGAACGAAAGTTACGACCCTGTTCCTCACGTTTGGGAAGCAGCGAAAAAACAAGCTAAATACGGAGAAAAGATGCTTTCCATCGAACGAGACCCAGTAAAAGCGGTGAAAGACGCGGACGTTGTAATAACGGACACTTGGGTGAGCATGGGCCAAGCCGATTCGGAAAAGAAAATCCGCGAAATGACGCCGTATCAATTGAATTCGCAGTTGTTGAGCAAAGCGAAGAGCGACGCGATAGTGTTGCATTGCTTGCCAGCGCACCGCGGCCAGGAAATCACGGACGAGGTTATCGATGGGCCGCAAAGCGTGGTTTTCGACGAGGCTGAAAACCGCTTGCACGCCCAGAACGCCATTATGGTCAGGCTTTTGGAAAAATGAACTTCACGCAAAAAGTTTGGGCTGCTTGCAAGAAAATTCCGAAAGGACGCGTTTCAACTTACGCTTTGATTGCTAAAGCAGTAGGAAACCCGCGAGCTAGCCGGGCAGTTGGAAATGCGTTGAACAAAAACCGTTCGAAAAGCGTGCCTTGCCACCGCGTAGTGAAAAGCGACGGCAAAGTCGGCGGTTTTGCTCTCGGTTCCAAGGCGAAAGAAAAACTATTGAAAAGAGAAAGCGTGAGGATAATCCGCGGAAGGGTTCAGCAGTTTGTGAAGGCGGTTTTCAAAGGAAAAAAATAAAAGAGAAAATAAAAACGAGGGTTTTTTCAACCCGTCAGGAAAAAAAAGCTTATTTCTTCTTGCGTTTCTTCTTCATTAGTTTTTCACCATCCGATCGGTTTAATGAGCGGACGCATTCATTATCTTCATTTGGTATTTATTCGTTGCGGTGCTTCGCAAAATGCTCGAAAAAATTTTTTACAGCGCGCTCGCAATGCTTGACGAGAGAAATTATTTCGTCGAAGCGCGCTTCAAGAAATACGCCGGAATAAAATGCAGCGCGCGAGTTCGCGACGGAAAAATAATAGTGCGCGCGAGCGACGCTTTCGAAAGCGCGGGCGAAAGCGTTTTGCTCGGAATGGCGTTTTTTTTGCTGTCGCGAGTTTTGAGAAAGCGATTGGATGAAAAACAACTTGCTTTGGTTGCCAAGTTTGAAGAATTCCAGTCGCGCGAGAGCGTTGCGAAGCTGCACAATACGTTGCGAAGCATTCGCGGCCGCAAAACCCGCGGGGAAAGTTCAGGCAGCCATTTCGATTTGAACGAAATCATAGAACGGCTTTTTTTCGAGTATCCAGAGGTTTTCCGCACTCTTGAAAAGCCGTTGGCGGTTTGGTCGAAGCAAAAAAGCAAGCGCAGGCTGGGCTGGCACGACCCTGCTTTCGACGCGGTTGTTATCAACAAAGCGCTTGATTCGCAGCGAGTTCCGCCCTTCGCAATCGAAAGCGTGGTGTTTCACGAGTTGTTGCATCGCAAGCACGATGTTTTATACCAGAGAGGAAAGAGTTTGCGGAGAACGGTTCACTCGCCTGCGTTCAAGGCGGACGATGCTAAGTACAAGTTTCACGACGCTGCGGAAATGTGGTTTAGGGAAGGGTTTCACGTTTAAAAACTTGGGCGTGCATATTATTTGTAGAGAGGGGGGTGCACGGCTGTCGGTACCACGCCGCTCGCTGCGGCTGGAGCTGAGGAAGTTCCGCCCACCCTGTTTGTTGAAAACAGAATTAAAAGCAGATTCAGTCTGCGGATTGGGAACAGAAACGATACTTCGCGCGTCGCAGGATGATGCAAAAGACGTTGGCGTTGCGAAGGTGAAACGCGCCCGATTCAGGTGCAAGGGCCTTTGACGCCCGCTTAGACTGATGCCGTGGACAACAAAAGGCGGACTACGGCCCCTCTCTCTTTCTCTCTACTATTATTCTTTAAAGCTCGGTTGCGCTTAGTGTTTTACTATGGTTTCCAAAAGCGATTTGTGCAAAGAATTCTCGCTCAAGCCTAGAGAGTACTATGAAGTGCCGCTGTTCAAGAAACAAGGTTTTTCCAGAAAGCAATGCTCGAAGTGCGGCAAGTTTTTCTGGAGCTTGGGAGAAAAGCGCGATTGCGGCGATTCGACGCACACGGAATATTCTTTCTTTAGGAAAACGCCACTGCGCGAAACATACGCGGGCTTTTGGAAAAAGTTTGCGGATTTTTGGAAGAAAAACGGGCACGCTGTCATTCCGCGCTATCCGATTTTAAGCCGTTGGCGTGAAGACCTGCCTTTCGTAATTGCAGACGTAGTGGATTTCCAGCGTTTGGAAAACGGAAAAATCGTTTTCGAATACCCGGAAAACCCGCTCGTAGTGCCGCAGCCGTGCTTGCGTTTCGTGGACATTGCTAACGTGGGAGTTACAGGCAGGCATTTTTCCGGCTTCATGATGGCGGGCCAAAAGTCGTTCAACCATCCAAAGGAAAGAAGGTCGTATTGGCGCGACAAGTGCATGGAGTTGAACTACGATTTCTTGACGAGCGTGTTGAAAGTCGATAAGCAATCGCTTTCTTACACGGAAGATGTGTGGAGCATGCCCGACTTTTCGGCTTTCGGGCCTTGCGTGGAAAGCTTTTCGAAAGGCAGCGAGCTGGTCAACAGCGTTTTCATGCAGTACTACCTCGAAGGAAGTAAAAAGAAAGAATTGCCGATGAAAGTGGTTGACGTGGGCTGGGGTTTCGAACGCTTGTTGTGGTATTACAACGGCGATGCGACCGCGTACGACTCCGTATTCCCGAATGTCTTGCAACGCGCTCGCGAACGCACTGGATTGGCAGTTGAAAAAGCGTTGTTCGAGAAATACGCGCGCTTGTCCTCTTCGCTCGATGTTGACACTGTTCGCAACTTGCGCGAGGAGAAGCAAAAAATCGCCGCTCTCCTCGGAATTTCGCTTGCCGAAATGCAGAAGACCATCGCCCCGATGCAAGCGCTTTACGCCATTGCAGACCACACGCGCACGTTATTGTGGGCTTTGAGCGACGGAGCGCTTCCGTCAAACACCGGCGGCGGTTATAACTTGCGCTTGCTCGCTCGCAGGTGCTTCGGTTTTATTGACGAGTATTCGCTCGACTTGGATTTGGACGAGTTGATGGAGCTTCACAGCCGCGATGTTAAAGAGTTGTGGCCGGAGTTCGGCGAAAACTTGGACGACATTCGCGAAATCATGGCTAGCGAGCGGTCGAAGTATAACGAATCGCTTCAAAACGCTTCGCGCAAGGTGAGCGAACTGCTCGCTCGTAAAGAGAAAATCGATTCGGACAAAATGGTTTTGTTGTACGAAAGCCACGGCATTACTCCCGAGCTGGTGGAGAAAACAGCTCGGCAGAAAAACGTTGACGTGAGCGTGCCCACCGACTTTTACAAGCGCCTGGCTGAAAAGCACGTGATGGAAAAGAAAGAAAAGCCGAAAGCGGATTTTGAAGCGCCGCCAACGCGTTTGGTGTATTACGAAAACCAAGATGCGACTGAATTGCAAGCGAGCATTCTCGCGGAAAAAGGCAGGCTGGTTGCACTGGACAAAACGATTTTCTACGCTGAGGGCGGCGGGCAGTGCGCGGACTCTGGAACCATCAACGGCATTAAGGTTGTGGACGTGCAAAAGCAAGGCAGCGTGGTAGTGCATCATTTGGAGAAACCCCTTCCGCCCAAGACGAAGAAAGTCTTGTTGAAGCTCGATGCTGCGAGAAGAAGCGCGATTACCAAGCACCATTCGGCAACGCACGTTTTGATTCAATCCAGCCGCAGGATTCTTGGAAAGAGCGTGTGGCAAGCGGGCTCGCGCAAGGACGAGAAGGAAGCGCACGTTGACATTACGTTCTTCAAGAAGCTGTCGCAAGCGCAGGTGGATGAAATCGAGCGTTTGGCTAACGAGGTTGTGAGGCGCGGTTTGAAAATTACTGCTGTTGAAATGGACCGCGGCGAAGCAGAGAGAAAGTACGGGTTTTCGCTCTACCAAGGCGGGGGAGCGATTGGAAAGCGCATTCGCGTTGTCGAGATTCGCGGTTGGGACGTGCAGGCTTGCGGCGGTCTTCACGCGCGCAACACTGCAGAGTTGGGCTTGATTAAAATAACGGGTGTGGAGCAAGTGCAAGACGGGATTGTTCGCTTGCGTTACAAAGCCGGCGATGAGGCGGTTGAATTCGTTCAAGAACAACAACGCGTTTTGCGCGATGCTGCGGCGAAAATCAGCGTGCATGCGGAAGAGCTTCCTTCTGCTGTCGAAAGGTTTTTTGGAGAGTGGAAAACGCGCGGGAAAGAGTTGGAGAAAGCGCAAGAGGGAATCGCGGAAGGCCTTGCTTATCGTCTGGTGGCTCAAGCGAAGGAAAAGCACGAGAAGATCGTGAAAACTCAAGTTAACTTTGACGCGAAGCTAGTTGAGAAAATCGCTTTGCAAATCTCGCGCGAGCCTGGTTTTAGCGCAATCGTGTGGAATAGAGATGGTTTCATTACCGTGGCTTGCAATCCGCAAAGCGGCAAGAACGCAATCGAATTGTTGAAAGCCGAAAATGCGGTTGGCGGCGGAAGCAAGGACTTCGCGCGCGGCAAGAGGAAATAGTGCCGAGGGAGGGATTTTCAGCTGTGTTTTAGCGTTTGAACCCTCGACTTCCAGATTTCCCAGCTTGATTTCGAGGCGTATGAGTTTTGCGCACCTTGCTTTTTCTTTCTCGTGCAGGTCTTTCTTTTCGCAAAAAGAAAGAGGTGCTGGCACTCTACCAGGCTGAGTCACCTCGGCACTGAATTATTTGGCGGTTGGAAGAATTAAAATAGTGTTTTAGGTTAATGCTAGTCATGACCGGAGCGCTTGAAACGGTGGGCGTGTTTTTCAACACGGATTTTTTCGTCTATTCAGTAATCGGGTTGTTTTCTCTCGTTGTTTTGCTTACTGCACGCAGGAAGAAGGTTTTTATTGTCGCGCTTGCGCTTGCTTATCTAGCCGGCACGGGTTTGCAAATGCTTTACCAGCAAGAACGGCCTTGCGTTTCGGTTCCCAGCGAGGTGGCGTGCCCGGTTGATTTCGGCTTTCCGTCCGTCCACGCTGCTGTTTTCGCGGTTTTTCCGCTTGCTGCGCTGGGAACGGGTTTGTTCTGGTTTTTCCTGCCGCTGTCTTTACTAGTCGGATTTTCTCGAGTGTGGATTGGCGTGCATTCGTTGAACCAAGTTTTGGCGGGTTTTGCTTTGGGCGTGGTGGTTTACTTGTTGGTTTTCGAAGCTGAGCGGCGTTTGTTTCACAAAAAGCCGGAGTGGCCGGATTTGGGAGTGCAAAGGCCTTGGCGCGGCGAAAAGAACGTTATCGGCAGGCGCAGGAAAAGCACTGGCGTTTTTGATTTTGACGAGTGAGTAAAAAATGCAAGAAATTCGGCGGCAGTTGTTCCACTTGTTTTTCGGCATCGCAATGCTGATAGTCGGACTGGTTTTCGGCAAAGACGGCTTGATTGCAACGCTTGGTGTGTTGTTGATACTCGGCTTGGTTTTGATTCACTACGCTCTCGGCGAACGCAAGCATCACGTCGTGGAGTACTTTTTGAAAAAACTCGACAGGCCTGAAGACTTGCCAGGCCGAGGTGCGTTGACTTGCGTTGCTGGAATGCTTTTAGCCGCGTGTTTTGCGGACTCGTTGCAGTTTGCCCTCGCGGTGATCGCGATACTGGCGTTCGGCGATTCTTTCTCTACTCTAGTTGGCAGGTCTGGCAGGCATGAACTGCCTTTTTCGAACGGGAAAACGTTGGAGGGTTTTGGTGCTTTCGTGGTTTCCGCTACGGTAGGCGCTTCGTTGTTCATCAAGCCGGAACTCGCGTTGGCTTACTCTTTTATTCTGGGAATCGTTGAGTTTGTTGACTTGAAGGCAGACGACAATCTTTCGATTCCGATTGTCGCTCTTGTTTTGCGCACCGTGATAAAATGAAAGGCAAGCTGATAGTGATTGACGGCGTTAATGCTTCGGGAAAGAAAACGCAAGTCGAAATGCTTGTGGAAAGATTGCGGGCTGGCGGAAAGAATGCTTTCGCAGTGCATTTTCCTGCTTACGGAACTCCGTTCGGCGAGATGGTGGCTCGTTATTTGAAAGGCGATTTCGGAAAAAGGGAAAGCGTTTCGTTCGAACTCGCAAGCTTGCTTTACGCTGCAGACCGTTACAACAAGAAGAAAGAAATCGCGGCGATGCTTGCTGAAGGTGCTTTCGTCGTTTTAGACCGTTACACTCAAGCCAACCTCGCGTATCAAACTGCCGAAATGCAAGGACGCGAGTGGACTGCGGGGGTAAAGTGGGTTGAAAGCGTGGAATCGCGCTTGCCTAAAGCCGATTTGGTTTTCTTTCTCGACGTGCCTCCCAAAGTGGCGGAAGCTTTGTTCAAAACGCGCGAGCAGAAAAACCCTTTCGTAGCGAAAGACATTCACGAAACAGACCGGCAATACGAACTAGCGGTTTACAAAAACTATCTGCGGCTAGCGCGCGAGAAAAAATGGATTGTGTTAAACTGCGTGTCGAAAGGCAGGCTGAAAACGCGCGAAGACATTCACAAAGCGATTTTCAAAAAACTCGAAAAGAAAAACTGGTTTAAAATCCCGCGCCACCCAAATATACTTCTTGCTCCGTTCGTCTAGCTCGGTCAAGGACGCTGGCCTTTCACTCTACCTTTTTCTTTCGCGAAAGAAAAACCTCGACGAAAAAGAAAGGCAGAAAGGTAAGCCAGCAACTCGGGTTCAAATCGGACAGCGCAAAGCGCTGTAACTTTTCGCTGTCCGCGAAAATCCCGGACGGAGCATGTTTTTCAATTAGGGGAAGCGGTTGCGCTGCATCAGCTCAAATCGCTTGAAGCGAGAGTTTTGAGCTTGACTCCCTGCTCTTGGCTGAGAAGAAGCAAGTCCTGCGTGCCGAGAAACTTGACTTCCTTATAGTCTTCCAAAAGCTCTTGGGCCGCCTTGTCCAGCGGCATCGGCGAAACGAGAAACAATTTCGTGCCGACCTTGCCGGCAATTTTAATGGCGTCTTCAACATCCCCTTTCGACAACTGCCGCTTGGCGCAGTAGTACAAACGCCAATTCTCCCGTTGAGTCGGAATCTGGACTATTGCAGCATCCCTCTCCTTGTCGTAAAACATCATGTGAAGGCCGAGTTCTTTCTCAGGGTTTATTTTTTCCTCGACTTTCACTTGAGCGTAAAAATCTGGCTTGTTCAAAAGCGAGTCGTACAAACCGTGCTCGCCGTACATTTTGGTGAATAGCCTCAAGCAGAAGTCAGCGAATTCTTTGGTGGTCAAGTTTTTCAAGCGGCTGCCGAACTCTTTCAACTCTTCGGCGGCACCAGCGCCTTTCTCAACCAGTTTTTTCTTCAGCACGCCAACCTCGGCTTCCCTGCCGCAACTGACGCACTTGAAAACCCCCGCCTCCTCTTCAACATTCCCGCCGCAATACTTGCACGACAGGGCGCCTTCTTCCTTAACGCCGATTTCCTCTTCGACAACAGTTTTTCTGGTCAAAACCTTCGATTCTACCAACTCATTCACCCTTGCTTTGCGTAGCGCTCCAAACAAGCACGCCAATCGCGATTATCGCCAGGTAAATTATCCACGAGCAACCGCCGCCCCAATCCATCCCCCCTTCATCTATGGAAAGCATGGCGCAAGGTAAGTACAAAAACGCGGCTATCAAGACAACAAGCCAAATCTTGTTTTTGGCAATGCTCACGCCACCGAAAAAATCGCCTGTTTTCAGCAGGGCGACTCCGAGCTCGTCGCGCTTCAAATTCGTTATTACGGGATTCATTTCCTGCACGCGCACTCCTCGTTTTTTCGCAAGTGCGGCCATTTCGCGCATTCCGAACAAGTCTATCTCTTCAAAATCACGCGCCCACTCGAACGCGTCTTTCTCAAAACCGGCTGTGGAAAAAACGAACGCGTGCCCGCAACCGCGTTGCTTGACCGCCTTCAAAAAATCCGCGAGCTCTTGCTTGCTCACCGGCTGGTTTTGCGCGCACAACAACAAATCGCTATGCTCCTCTCCGACGCGCGAGAGGATTTCCGAACGGTCTTTCTCAACAGACAATATGGTGTGGCTTGCCGAACCCTTGCCTGGTTGCGCGCGATACAGCCTCCAGCAAAAATCAGTGAATTCCTCGAGCGTGGTTGCGGAAACTATTTGCGTGAAGTCTTTCGCCTCGCCCTCGTCAAGCGCTTTTTCCTTCTGCTTTTCCTTGTACAAAACCACTCGCGAGACGCTTTTCTTGCCGCAACTTTCGCACTTGAAAATGCCTTCCTCGATTTCTTCCAGCTTGCCGCCGCAATGCGCGCAGCTTTCCAAACCCTCCTCGTGAACAGCTATAGGGGTTTCTTCAGTAGTGCGCTTTTTGAGAGGCATTTACGAACCGCGCTCCTTCAGCCACAAGTAAACCCTGTAACTGCCGTAGCCTCCAAGCAGCAAGACCATCGTCATGAAAATTCCTGTCTCGCTCGACCACGGCATCATGGTGGCGAACAAGTAAATCAAAACCAGCGCGCCTATCACCAAGCCGATTGTTGCATACTTGCGTTTGGACTTGGTGCCGATTATTGCTTCGGGCGAAATCAAGAGCTGGTCGCCCTTGATTTCGAGAAAACCGCGCGAAAGCGTTTCTTGCGTTATTTCCGGTCTGAGTCCCTTGATTCCGACGTTGAGAGTTTTGCCGGCCGCAGTCAAACCCTCTGCATCCCAAAGCGTGAATTCGCTAAAGCCCTTTGCATACGCGATGGCGTTCTCTTCGAATCCGTTGGGCGCGCAAACGACCACCCGCGCGCATTTCTCGTCGCGCGCGATTTTAACCAACTCGCGCAGTTTTCCGTCATTGACAACGCCGGTTTGACTGCAGTAAATCAAGTCGCTCAACGACATCTCATCTTCCCCGCCTTCAACCGCCTTGCTTTCGCCTGCCTCGCTACCCTCTTCATCCTCTTTCCTCAAACCAATGCCGAGCGAAACTGCAGGCTCTATCACCGCCTCGCCTTGCTTTTCATCGCGCGAGTAGAAAGCGTACTCGACTTGCGGCACGTAACTCTTGGATCTCTTTTTCAGCTGCGCCTTGTACAACCGACAGCAAAAGTCGAGGAGTTCAGTGAACGAAAGCTCGCGAAGCTTTTGCGAAAACCGCTTGACTTCATCCGGAGTTACGCGAGGAACTTTTTTCTCGTCGAAAAACAAGACGCTGTCGCGCGTTATCTTGCTGCAGTTCGCGCAATAGTAAAAACCGTTTTTCTTTTCAAGCTTGCCGCCGCAATACTTGCATTCAAGGCCGGCTTCGGCAGGCTCTTCCTCTTCGATGATGGTGCGCTTCTTTAGCACCACTCTCTCCGGCGTTTTTCTTCACCTACAACTTCTTGCCGCACTTGGGGCAAAACTTCGTTCCGGCAGGCGCTTTCGCCTTGCACTTGCTGCACGAAACCATCGCGGTTTTTCCGGACTTGGCTTTGCCCCCCCTCTTCGCGCCGCAAGCAGGACAAAACTTGGAGTCAACCGGAATCATTCTGCCGCACGTTAGGCAAACGGCTTGACCTCCTGCCTGCGGTTGCTGCATCATTTGCGTCAATGGCGGGATCATCATCATGCCCGCGCCGAAAGCCGCGCCTTGCGCGCCGCCGCCAGTACCACTGCCTAATTCCTTCGCTGTTTCGCGCATGATTTCGCCGCCGACAACAAGTTGCCCGCCTTTGCCGACCAAGCCAGCCCGGAACAACAATTCCCTGCCGCGCTCGTCAGTATCAACGCCTTCGAACTTCAAATCTATCAATTCCACGCCGATGCGGGAAAACTCGTCTCCAAGCGCGCTCTTGATTTTCGCGGACGTTTGCTTGAGCTTGGTGAAAACAGTTTTGACGTCGAACTCGGAAACCTCGTCAATCATTTTCTCGTTGATGAAACTTCTTATGAAATCCGTCACCTCTTCGGTGGTGTACGCGTTTTGATTTCCCACAACTTCGATAACGAAAACCTTGGGGTCTTCAATTCGAAACCAATACTGGCCGTGGCCCATTATGGGCATGTATTCCGTGCTCATTCCGCGAAAGCCGAACAAGCCGTTGAACTGCGAAACCGAAATGAAAATCACTTGACACTTGAAAGGAGTTTCTCCGAACGCGAATTCGCCGAGAGCTTTGGTCAAAAACGGCAGGTTTGCTGTGGTGAGCGTGTGCCTGCCTGGGCCGAACGAATCTAGCGCTTTGCCGTCCTTGAAGAAAATCGCCTTTTGGTTTTCCTGGACTACAAGCTGCGCGCCCCAATTGAACTCGTCGCTCGGATGCCTGAAAACAACTTCGCCTTTCGGCGCGCCCTTCCACTGGATTACCTCGCTAATTACTTTCTTTCCCTTCAGCAAGTCAGTTATTCCCATTCAAAACCGCCTCCTTATCGCGAAATCTTGAGCATGAAGCCCTTCCGCTCGTCGAAAATCTTGTCGAGCTGCCTCAACTCTTTAATCAAATTGCCCAGCGCTTTTTCCGTGCTTTTGATGTTTTCGCTCACTATCGCGTCTGCAACCCCGGCTACTTTCTTGCCAAGCTCTTCCGGCTGTTTGACGAGCAGGTTGTCGAAATCGTACATGCGGTCGAGCTCTTCCTCACGGATTTTCAAGGCGCCCCAAAAACTCGCGTAGCCGTAATCAGCGTGCGTGATCTTGGCTTCCAGCTTGTCGAACAACGCTATTGCTGAATCCAGTTTTCCGCTCAAGCCGCTCATGTCGGCAGCCATTGCATCGCGGTAGGCCTCCTTAAATTCTTTCTTGACATCCTTGAGTTTCTTGGCGAGAAAATCGCGCAACACCTTGTCCGCCTCGCGCCGGTCCTCGCGCTCTCTGTAACCGTGATAAACTGGAATGAAGAAAGCGATTTTCTCCAGCGGACCGCGGTCAGCCCGAATCATTTCCCTGATGTCAGTGGTTTCCGGCTTCCTGCCGCGAAAGTAATAGAACAAGAACGCGAGTATTATGAGCGCGACGGTAATGATGATGAGGTTGTTTCCGTTCAACAAAAAGTCCGTAACCTGGTTTGCGAGAACCCAAACGTCGTCAAGCGTTGCTTCAAGCATGCCCCTTCACCTCCAAGACACTACCGAAACGCTGTTTTTAAAACAACGAGAAAGAAGAGCCTTTTCAGTTAGGAGCATCTTATTTTTTCAGTGCTTTTCGGATATAGTGGATTGCTCGAGTGAAAGGTGTGCCTGGCAGTTTTGGAGGGGCGATGCCGAGCGCTTTGCCGAGTTTTCTCATTTTTTTCTCGAACTCCGGCGGAAGTTCTTTCCCCGAAATTTCAGCATGAGCTTCAACAACCGCCTTGTGCACCCTGTGCAAGTAGCCTTCCGGAGCTTTTCTTTTGATTGCCAGCAGCGCGTCGACAGCCGCTGGATGCAAGTGGCCGATTTCACCCAAGCGCCTGATTCTATTCAGCATCCTTTCTCCGGCCTCGCTTTGCTTGGCGCGGAGGTTGGAAGTGCTTTTTCGCCTGGTTTCGTCTTTAGGGCGCCGCCCGTGTTTCAGCTCTTTTATCTGCCGAAACCAACTGTCGACGAGACGCCTGTCTGTCTCCAATGAGAATACGGCGTTTCGAACTTCAAAAGGAACGTGTTCTTCCTGCATTTCCCGTCAAGTTTTTTTTGGTAAACGCAGTTAATAACTCGTTTGTTTTGCTGTTTTCAGCTGTAATGTCTCGTCATGGAAACGCGTAATGCGCCAAAGCAACAACCAACAGAATCAGCATGAAAATTAGGAACATGCGCTCTTCGTTAGTGAATCTGATATAGTCACGGGCTTCTTCAGCCATAGTCACGCAACCCCCGAGCAAACCCTAGCGGGTTTGCAAGGCGCGTGAAGCTTTTGCTTCACTGCGCAAGGAAAAGAGAGTTATGCCAGCGCGCTTAAATATTTTTCTGGAGCTTGTGGCTGGTGGGTTTGAAGCGGTTTGCTGCAGGCAAAAGAAACGCCTAAATACCTTTCCAACCTGTTTTGTAATGAAGGAGGGGAGGCAATGAAAGTGCGGGATATAATGCATGAGGTCATTATTGTCGATGCTGCGTCAAGCGTTTACGAAGTTTCCAAAATGATGAGCGAGAAGGGCGTGGGTTCGGTTTTGGTTTCAGTGAACGGCGCGGTCAGCGGCATTTTCACCGAAAGGGATTTGTTGAATAAAGTGGTCGTGCAGGGCTTGAACGTTTGCTCAACGCCAGTGGGGAAAGTGATGACGCGCCCAGTGATAACCATTGACGCGGACGCGACCGTTCTTGACGCGAGCAGAATGCTGAACCAGCACGACATCCGCCGCCTGATAGTTACCGAAGCGGGAAAAATAGTGGGAATAACGACCGCGACGGACGTTGCCAAAAACCTTCCCTTCCACAATCTGGAGAAGATGACTCGCGAGCGCGATTACGACCGCATCGGCTATTACGAAGATAAAAAATAAGTTTCGAGCCTATGAAACTTATTTTAAGCAGGCTGCGGCACAATTACTTCAACTCTTTTTTAGAGGTGTTTGAATTCGCCAAGCAAAAATTCCTCGTCACCAGCGCGTTGCCTTACGTCAACGGAGTCAAGCACATCGGCAACCTGCTGGGCTCGCTGCTTCCTGCGGACGTTTACGCCCGTTATTTGAGAAGCAAAGGCGAGGAAGTGGTTTTCATATGCGGCACTGACGAGCACGGCACTCCCTGCGAAATTGCTGCACTCGAGGAAGGATTGCCTGTCGAGAAATATGCCGAAAAGTATTTCAAGATTCAAAAACGCGTTTACGACGGCTGGGGCTTGAGCTTCGATTTTTTCGGCAGGACGAGCGGCAAGGAAAACCACGAAACCACTCGAGAGCTTTTCTTAGCTGCGTTCAAGCGCGGTTTCATCAAGGGACACACACTCAAACTGCCGTATTGCCTCGAGTGCAAGCGCTTCCTGCCAGACCGTTATTTGACCGGCGTGTGCCCGCACTGCAACTACACTAATGCCAAAGGCGACCAGTGCGAAAAATGCGGGCGCGTGCTTGACCCGATAGAGTTGTTGAATCCCGTTTGCGCTGTTTGCAAGAAAAGCAGGATAGAATTTCGCGAAAGCAAGCACTTGTTTCTCGACTTGCCCGCTCTTTCGAACGATTTGCACAAGTGGATTTCAATCCAAAAACAATGGCCGGACAACGCCCGCAATTTCGCGTTGCAATGGATTAAAGACGGTTTGAAAGAGCGTTGCATAACCCGCGATTTGCAGTGGGGGGTTAAAGTTCCGCTGAAAGGCTATGAAGATAAAGTTTTTTACGTTTGGTTCGACGCGCCCATAGGCTACCTTTCGTTCACGAAAGAATTTTTTAAAGCCAAAGGCAGTCCTGAAGAATGGCGCGAGTATTGGCAAAGCAAAGACGCGAGAATAGTTCATTTTCTCGGCAAGGACAACATCGCTTTCCACACGGTAATTTGGCCGGGAATGCTTCTCGCTTCGCAGTATGCGCAATTGCCGTGGCAAGTAAAATCGCTCGAGTTCTTGAATTACGAAGGGCAAAAGTTTTCAACCTCGCGCAAGTGGGGCGTTTTCACCGACGAGGCGCTCGAGTGGTTTCCTGCTGACTACTGGCGTTACTACCTGCTTTCCATTCTTCCCGAGAGTTCGGATGCGGATTTCGTGTGGGACGACTTCAAGAAAAGTGTGAACAACGACTTGGCGGACGTTTTCGGCAACCTCGTGCACCGTTGCCTGGTTTTCGCGAAAAACAATTTCGGAGGAAAAATCCCGCACGGAACCGGTTTTTCGGCTGAAGACGAGGAGTTCAAAAAGAAAATTGCGGAAAGGGTGGCTGCGACTGGAAATGCGTTCGACGCTTTCAAGCTTCAAGAAGCTTTGAGGGAAGCGATTGCGCTTGCTCATGATTCGAACAAATACTTTAATGCGAAAGAACCGTGGAAGCGCATTAAAACCGATTTTCAAGACGCTGCAAACACGGTTTTCTTGACTGCAAACGCGATTCACTCGCTCTCGATCATTCTAGAGCCGTTCATTCCGTTTTCGTGCGAGAAAACGCGCAGGTTTTTGAAAGCCAACGCGGTTTCTTGGGATAAAGCCGCGAAGCAGAATATTGAGGGCGACCACGCTTTCTCGGAAAAATTCGAGCCGTTGTTCCGCAAGCTTGAAGACGAAGAAATCAACGCGAAAGCCGAGTTGATAAGCAAGCGAAGCGAACCCAAATAGCAAGGTTTTTAACCGTTTTTCAGCCATATATTAACAGCTAGTTTTTCGAATGAATTTGTGTTTTCAAGAGGTGGGTTTGTAATGCAGCAAGGACAACTCGGCGGCGGTCAAGTTTTAGTTTTGCCTGAAGGCAGCTCGCGCGTTTTTGGAAGGGATGCGCAGCGCACGAACATTGCGGTTGCTTACGCAGTGGCTTCAGCTGTCAAAAGCACTCTAGGCCCGCGGGGCATGGACAAGATGATGGTGTCCGAAATGGGCGACATCGTCATCACGAACGACGGCGCCACTATCCTGGGAGAAATGAACGTCGAGCATCCTGCTGCGAAAATGATGGTTGAAATCGCGAAAACTCAAGACCAGGAAGTGGGAGACGGGACAACCACCGCAGTTGTTCTGGCTGGAGAGCTGCTCAAGAAAGCAGCTGACTTGCTCGACCAGGACATTCACGCTTCGACGATAATCAACGGCTACAAGCTCGCTGCTTCCAAGGCAATCGAAGTTCTTAATGAAATCAGCGAAAAAGTCGACATCAAAGACAAGGCCACCCTCGAAAAAATCGCTGCCATCAGCATGGGTTCGAAAACAACCGGAGCAGGCGGGAACAAGGAGTTGCTTGCGAAAATGGTTGTTTCCGCTGTTTCGCAGGTGGCGGAGCACAAGGACGGCAAGTGGTTTGTCGACAAGGACTTTATCAAACTCGAAAAGAAGCAAGGAGGCGACATTACTCAAACGAGCCTTATCAACGGCGTTTTGATCGACAAGGAAATCGTGCATCCGGGAATGCCGAAAAAGCTGGTTAACGCTAAAATCGCGCTTGTTGATACCGCGCTCGAAATCGAAAAGACGGAAGTGGACGCGCGCATTAACATCAATTCGCCCGAGCAAATGACTGCCTTCCTTGCCCAGGAAGAGAAAATGCTCAAGACCATGGTGGATAAAGTAGCTGCTTCAGGCGCGACCGCGTTGTTCTGCCAGAAAGGCATTGACGACATTGCGCAACACTATTTATCCAAGAGAGGCATTCTTGCCACTCGCAGGGTGAAAAAGAGCGATATGGAAAAGCTCGTTCGCGCTTCAGGCGGCCGCATTGTCACCACGCTCGACGATTTGGGTGCGAAAGACTTGGGTTTCGCCGGCGTGATTGAAGAGCGGAAGATTGCGACCGAGCAAATGATTTTCGTAGAACAGTGCAAAGAACCGAAGAGCGTCACTATACTAGTGCGCGGCGGAACGCAGCACGTGGTTGACGAGGCAGAACGCGCTGTTGTAGACGCCATCGGCGCAACGCGAAGCGCTGTCGAGGAAGGAAAGTTCGTGACAGGCGGAGGCAGCGTGGAAATGCAACTCGCAATGCGCTTGCGCAGGTACGCTGTTGAAGTGGGAGGACGCGAGCAGCTTGCTATTCAGGCTTTTGCCGAGTCTCTCGAAGTGATTCCCCGCGCTCTTGCCGAAAGTTGCGGCTTGGATTCCATAGACATTCTCGTCGACTTGCGAGCTAAGCACGAAAAGAAAGCGACTAACTACGGAGTGGACGTGCACGGCACGAAAATCGGAGACCTTCGCGCCATAGGCGTGATAGAGCCCATGCGCGTCAAGAAGCAAGCGATTCAAAGCGCGAGCGAAGTAACCGAAATGATTTTGCGCATTGACGACATCATCGCTTCGAAAGGCAGGCCCGCCATGCCTTCAGGCGGCCCAGGCGGAATGGGCATGGAAGGCATGTAGTTTTCCTGTTTTTTTCCTTTTTTCACTCCTTTTTTCTGCAAATATTTAAATACCTGCGGGTTGTGTTGTTAAAGCTTCAAAACCACAACCCGTAGTGTTCACGGGCTCGGTTTTTTTTGCATTTTTTTAAACGGAGGGGTGGGAGTAGCTCAAGGCGGGATAAAAATGGCGTACATTCGTTTTACTAGCGCTTGCAAGGAATTCGAGGACGCCGGGAGCTTCAGGAAAGAGATTTTGAAATTGTCGAGGTGAGTTGGGGGATGCCTATTCCGGTTAAAATCGTAAAGCGAGACGGCCGCGTCGTGCCGTTCGACAAGGAAAAGATAGTCAACGCGGTTTTCAAGGCTGCCCAGGCAGTCGGCGGCAAGGACCGGAGCGTTGCCGAGAAAATAGCCGACAACATCGTTGAACTGCTTTCCAAAGAGGCAGGCATTCCGACTGTAGAGCACGTTCAAAATCTGGTTGAAAAAACGCTTATTGAAAACGGGCACGCGAAAACCGCGAAAGCTTACATACTTTACCGCGACCAGCACGCGAGAATCCGCGACATGAAGGGTGTGTTGGGCGAAGCCGAGAAAACCGTTATGGATTACTTGGAACAAACCGACTGGCGCGTCCGCGAAAACAGCAACATGGATTACTCCCTTCAAGGATTGAACTACCACATTTCCTCGACGATAATCTCGCGTTACTGGCTCAACCGCATTTACCCCATCGAGATTAGGGAAGCCCACACGAACGCGGACTTTCACTTGCACGACTTGGGTCTGCTTTCCGTTTATTGCTGCGGTTGGGACTTGAAAGACGTGATTTCAACAGGCTTTGGCGGAGTGCGGGGGAAGGTCGAAAGCAAGCCGCCGAAACACCTGCGCGTCGCCCTAGGCCAAGTCGTAAACTTTTTCTACACGCTCCAGGGGGAGTCCGCAGGAGCCCAGGCGTTCTCGAACTTCGACACTTACCTCGCGCCTTTCATCCGTTACGACGGCTTGAGCTATAAGGACGTCAAGCAAGCGATGCAGGAATTCATTTTCAACATCAACGTGCCGACCAGGGTGGGATTCCAAACTCCTTTCACGAACATCACCATGGATTTGAACCCGCCTTCGAACATCGCGGGCGACCGCGTGATAATCGGCGGCAAGGAAATGCCCGAGACTCACGCCGACTTTCAAGAGGAGATGAACATATTCAACGAGGCTTTTGCGGAAGTCATGATGGAGGGAGACGCGAAAGGCCGCGTTTTCACTTTCCCGATTCCGACTTACAACATCACGGCCGGCTTTGACTGGGATTCGGCTGTGTCCGACAAGATTTTCGAAATGACTGCGAAGTACGGGCTTCCTTACTTCTCGAACTTCATCAACAGCGACATGAAGCCGGAAGACGCGCGAAGCATGTGCTGCAGGCTGCGTTTGGACACCCGCGAGCTGCGGAAGAAGGGCGGCGGGTTTTTCGGGGCCAACCCGCTGACCGGAAGCATCGGCGTAGTTACGATCAACCTTCCGAGAATCGGGTTCTTGTCGAAGAGCGAGGACGAGTTTTACGGCCGGTTGCAGCGTTTGATGGGCCTGGCGAAAGACAGTTTGGAAATCAAGAGGCACGTTCTCGAGAACTTTACCGAAGACAACTTGTATCCTTACGCAAAACACTACTTGCGCTCGGTCAAGGAAGATTTCGGCGGTTACTGGACGAACCACTTTTCCACCATTGGACTGCTCGGCATGAACGAAGCGTTGGAAAACTTCATGAACGTGAACATCGCGAGCACGGAAGGCCGGGGGTTTGCTTTGGAAGTGCTGGACTACATGCGCGAGAAAATAGCTGATTTCCAGGAAGGAACTGACCACATGTACAATTTGGAAGCGACGCCGGGCGAGGGCACCACCTACAGGTTTGCGAAGAAAGACAAGGAAACCTATCCCGAAATCAAGGTCGCTAACGAAGCGGCTTGGCGCAGAACCGGAGCAGCGCCGTACTACACGAACTCCACGCACCTGCCCGTCAATTTTACGAACGACTTTTTTGAAGCCCTTGATTTGCAGGACGAGCTTCAAACGAAGTACACCGGCGGCACGGTGTTGCACGGTTTCATCGGCGAGAGAATGCCTGACGTTCAAGCAACCAAGAAACTCGTGCGCACCATAGCTGAAAACTATCGTTTGCCGTACTATACGATTACGCCGACGTTCAGCGTTTGCCCCAAGCACGGTTACTTGAACGGCGAACACGAGTATTGCCCGATTTGCGACAAGGAAATCGGCTTCGAGCCGCCGGCAACCGCGATGGCTACGGTGAAAAGGTGATTTGAAAAATGGCTGAAGAATTGAAGAGGACGAAGTGCGAAGTCTACTCCAGAGTGGTTGGTTACATCAGGCCTGTCGCGCAGTGGAACGACGGAAAGCAAAGCGAGTTTCACGACAGGAAGCTGTTCGTAGTCAAGTGAGCTAGAGTGTTAATCAAAGGATTGCAGCCGTTGTCCCTGATAGACTACCCGGGAAAACTCAGCGCGATTGTTTTCCTGTTCGGCTGCAACTTCCGCTGCCCGTACTGCCAAAACCCGGGTTTGGTTGAGGAAGGAAGGGAAGAAAGAGAAACGATTAGCGAAGAAAAACTATTTGCATTCCTCGGCAAGCGCAAGGGAAAACTGGAAGGCGTGGTTGTGACCGGCGGAGAACCGTGCTTGAACGACGATTTGCCGGAGTTCTTGAAGAAAATGAAGGACGAGGGTTTTCTCGCGAAACTGGATTCCAACGGCTCGAATCCGGAAATGCTGAAGCGAGTTGCGAGGGAAGGGATGGTGGATTACTTCGCGATGGACGTGAAAGCGCCTCTGGAAAAATACGGACAGGTGGTTAAAGCGCGGGTCGACGTCGATAAAATCAAAGAGAGCATTGACTTCATCAAAAACAGCGGCGTTGACCACGAGTTTCGCACTACTGTAGTTCCGACTTTGCTTGAAGAAAGCGACCTGCTCGAAATCGGAAGGTTGATTGACGGAGCTGACGCGTTTTACCTGCAGCAATTCGAGCCGCGCATCACGCTCGACCCTGCTTTCGGAAAAATAACGCCTTACCCGCGCGAATTCCTTTTTGAAATGCGTGAAAAAATGATGCCTTTCGCGAAGAAAGTCGAAGTCCGCGGCTTTTAAACGCAAGCAAAGCGCAAGTAATACGCTTTTCTTACCGCGTTTTAAAAACCGCAGGCACCTATTGTCTTTCGGTCCTGCAAAATGAAGCTTTTCGTCGACACTGCGAACGTTGAAGAAATCAAGGAAGCGGTTTCGTGGGGCATAGTTGATGGAGTCACCACCAACCCGTCGCTTGTTGCGAAAGAAAAAAATCGCGATTTCAAAACGCTTGTGAAGGAAATCTGTTCTCTTTGTCCTGGCCACGTTAGTGCGGAAGTGTTGAGCACCGACGCTAGAGGAATGGTTGACGAGGCTCGTGCTTTAGCGAAAATCGCGGATAATGTGGTCGTGAAAATTCCGTTCGGAATAGATGGAGTGAAAGCAACGAGCGTTTTGTCGAAAGAAGGCGTTCGTTGCAACGTCACGCTTTTGTTTTCAGCCAACCAATCGCTTCTTGCAGCTAAGGCGGGCGCTTTCTACGCGAGCATTTTCGTCGGTCGTTTGGACGATGCGGGCCACGACGGGATGCAAGTGGTTCGCGATTCGGTTGAGATTTACGACAATTATGGTTTCGAGTCGCAGATCATAGCCGCAAGCGTTCGCCATCCTCTTCACGTTACGCAAGCAGCGCAAGCAGGCGCGCACGTGGCGACAGTTCCTTTCGGCGTTTTGAAAAAAATGTTTTACCACCCTCTTACTGAAGCGGGTTTGAAATCTTTTCTGGAAGATTGGAAGAAGGCGATGGAAAAATGAATGCTGACAAGCACGATATGCGAAGCGCTTTGGAAGAGATTCCCAAGCAGTTTGCCGAGGGTTTCGCTTTAGCCCGCCACGCCGGTTTTTCAGGCGCAAGCAACGCAGTGATTGCGGGAATGGGCGGCAGTTCGCTTCACGCCGAGATTATCAACGAGCTTTCGCCAGAACTTCCACTGGTTGCGCACCGCGATTACGGCTTGCCTGATTTTGCCGACGAAAACACTCTTGTTCTCGCGACCTCGTACTCGGGAAACACCGAAGAAACCATCGACGCGTTGCGCGAGGCCTTGCGCAGGCGTTGCAAAACCATTGTCGTCACGAACGGCGGCAGGATGCTGGAAATCGCGCGTCGCGAAAACCTTCAAGTGGTGCAAATTCCGCAGGTGATTCAACCGCGCTGCGCAACCGGCTACTTTTTCTCTTCAACCCTTCAAGTTCTGCACAATTGCGGGCTCGCGCCCGACATTACGCGCCAGGTTTCCGAATTGTCGCTCTTGCTTTTGGACGTGGACGTGAAGAAAGCGCAGGCGTTGGCGAAAAAACTGAAGAACAAGATTCCGGTGATTTACGCGTCGCAAAAGTTCGTGCCCGTAGCGCGCATTTCGAAAATCAAGTTCAACGAAAACTCCAAGGTGCCGTGTTTTTACAACGCTTTTCCCGAGTTGAACCACAACGAAATGGTGGGCTTCACGCGCCCGCTCGCGAAATTCCACTTCTTGTTTTTGCAGGACGAGAGTGACAACCCGCGAGTGAAAAAACGCATGCAGGTAATGAAGAAAATGATGGAAGGCAAAAAAATGCCGGCGGCTTTGCTGCAGTTGAAGGGAAACGGTTTTCTGGAAAAAACCTTCCGCATGCTTTACTTTTTCGACTGGGTTTCGTACTTTCTGGCTTTGGAGTACGGCGTCGACCCTTCGCCCGTTGAAATGGTTGAGCGCTTCAAGAAAGCACTCGAATAAATAAAACGCGCGTTCTAATTTTTACGGTGGGCCTGTAGCTCAGCCTGGACAGAGCAGCAGCCTTCTAAGGCAGTTCTTTCTTTTCGCGAAAAGAAAGAAAAGGCAGGTGCGCGAAGCAAGCTGAAGGTCGAGGGTTCAAATCCCTCCAGGCCCGCTCAACTTATTCCGTACGCCCTGTTCAACAGCCAAAGCAAGCCGCTCCATTGGCCGATGAATTGCAGGATGCTCAGGAAAAAAAGCGGGATTGCAAGCCACTTCAAGCGCTTGTACTTAACCCACAATAAGTATGCGATTCCTGCGAGGGGGGAGATGATGGCCCACACAATGAGGAGTTTGACTTCGTGGTCGTCAAGCAAAAACTTGGCTTCGCTCGCCAACGCGCTTCCCGCATAGCGAAAAGCGTGCTCGTTCTTGTAATCGAGCAAGCTTCTGCTGTTGCTGCTGATGCTGACTATGCGCGGCATTGCCTTGTGCAATGCGCCGCGTATCTTGTGCAAAACCATGAGAGGTGGGTCGCCTCCGTAAGAGAAACGGTTTTCGGTTGAAAAGCGTTTCGCTTGAGCAAACTGCGGGTTTGCAGCTTTCGCAGTTTGCGAAAGTTGCAGTTCGCAAACTGCTCAATTCCGTTAATTGCGTTTGTTTTTATTTTCTCGCGAGAATATCCTATTCTCGTTTTTGCGGGGTCGTGGGGTAGCCTGGCATCCTACCAGCTTCGGGAGCTGGTGACCTGAGTCCGAATCTCAGCGACCCCATCCGCTTTTTTAATCGCTTGCCCTTACTTTTACGAGGTGTTCGAGTGAGTTTGTTGTCTTCAAAAATAGGATACGGCGTTTTCTTGCTCTTGTCGGTTTGGGCCATCGGCGGCTTGATGCTCAACTGGCTGGAAGGCTGGCGTTTGATAGATTCTTTCTACGCAGCTGCAATCACAATGACGACCGTGGGTTATGGAGATTTCATTCCCACGCACGACGCGACGAAAATATTTTTGATGGTTTACGTGTTCGCTGGAATCGGCATTACGCTTTACGTGCTTTCGCTGGCAGCAGGACATTATTTCGAAGAGCGTTACGAAGCGGTGGTGCTCGAGCGCGCCAAGAAAAAGCACATGCCAGTCCAAAAGCTGAAGAAGTTGTTCGAACCGGAGTTTTGATTGAATGATGCGCTCGCATTATGCTGCTGACGTAACGCCGAACCTGGACGGCAAGCGCGTTACCCTTGCGGGTTGGGTGCACGAAACGCGCGACCTCGGCGGATTGCTTTTCATCGTGCTGCGCGACCGTTCGGGCTTGATTCAAATCACTTTGAAAAAGAAAGAGTGCGAGCCCGACTTGGCGAAAATAGCGACGCATTTGGTGAAGGAAGAAGCGATAGTTTGCGAGGGTGTTGTGAAAGCTTCGAAAATTGCTTCGGGAGGCCGCGAAGTGATTCCTGAAGAACTTGCTGTTGTCGGCAGGGTTGTGAAAACCGTTCCTTTCGAAGTTACCGGAAAAGTCCCAGCTGATTTGGACGTCCGCCTTGACCACCGTCCTATAGACTTGCGCAGGAAGGAAACGAGCGCGGTTTTCAAAATTCGTCATTTCGTGCAAAAGGCGTTTCGCGACAAGTTGTGTGAAATGGGCTTTCGCGAAATCACTCCGCCGTGCTTGGTCTCCACCTCAACCGAAGGCGGCGCGGATTTGTTCAGCGTGAAGTATTTCGAGAAAAACGCGTTTCTGGCGCAATCGCCCCAATTGTACAAGCAACTTGCCGTCATAGGCGGGATGGATAAAGTGTTCATGATAACCCCTGTTTTCCGAGCCGAGAAGCACAACACCCTCATTCACTTGAATGAATCCACGCAAATGGATGCGGAAATGGGCTTCGCCGATGATGAGGATGCGCTCGGCGTGCTGGAAAAAACCGTTTTGCACATTCTTTCGGAAGTGAAGAAAAACTGTACTGAAGAAATTGCGTTGCTGAAAGCCGATTTTGAAATTCCTTCGAAAATCCCGCGCTTTTCGTACGACGAGGTTTTAAGCGCGCTGGAAAAGAAAGGCGTGCGAATGAAGTGGGGCGAAGACTTTTCGAAAGAAAACGAAGAAAAAATCCCTTCCGCAGTGGGCGAAGAGCTCTTCATAATCCGCGATTGGCCCACGAAAGCGCGAGCTTTTTACAGCATGCCTCACGAAGACAATCCCGAAATCTGCAAGGCGTACGACCTGGTTTTTCAAGGGCTGGAAATCGCGAGCGGAGCGCAGCGAGTTCACACCCCCGAGCTTTTGGTTGCGCAGTTGAAAGCGCACGGTTTGAAGCCCGCGAGTTTCGAGGATTACGTCGACGGTTTTCGTTTCGGAAGCGTTCCGCACGCGGGCTGGAGCATCGGAACTGAACGCTTGTTAATGAAACTCGCTAACAGGGAAAACATTCGCGAATGCGCTTTATTCCCGAGAGACAGGCATAGATTGACCCCTTAAGGTTTTTCTAAGTAGCCGGCGGTCTCAATGCGTTCTCTGACGGTGCCTCCTGCGTGCGCTTCAACGAGGCTTATGAGCTCTACAAGTGTAGACGCGCGAATGGGTTTCAATTGGACCCTAAACTTGGCAGTCATTTCTTTGACCTTTCGTTTTTCCAGCCCAGATTTTGTTAGCGTCTGGCGGTAGGTTGAAATCAAGCCGTTTTTCAGGTTGTTAACTTTTGGTCTCGGCGGAATCTTCTTGGTTTTTGAATAATGCTGCGCCATTTGCAGCAAAACGAGGTTTTTGCCGACTGTAACGTGGCGTTCAGCATCACCGAGATTTTCTTTCACATCCTTCCGAAAGAACTCGCGCGCCTTAAGTTTTTCTGCCATGACAAAATGCTGGCAAGCGATGCTAATAAAACTTTGCGAAAACAAAATTTGTAGAATGCAGGGGTAGCGAAGTCTGGTCAAACGTGACAGGTTCAGGGCCTGTTCCCTTAGGGGTTCGAGGGTTCAAATCCCTTCCCCTGCATTATTATTTTCCGAGTTGTTTTATCACGGTGTCGGCAAGAGTTGGCTTTATTTTCAAGCGGCTTTCCGGAAGCTTTTCGCGTAATTTCGCCATAAGCCTGCGGATTAAAGGCTGTTTCGCGTCTGCAAAAATCCGGACAATTCGGTGCGCTTCCGCTTTTTCAACCAAGTAATCGCTTAGCGCTGCAACCAGACGGTCGTGCAAATCGCCGACGTCGCGGATTTCGGGCGCGGTATCGAATTCTATTGGTACCGGCTCGCCGTCCGCATCAAGCAGAAAATCAATGCTGCCGAAGCCGAACACATCCTGCTTTTCAAACTTTGGCCTCCCCCGCTTGACGCGGTTGATGACTGCAGTTCTAACCCGCCGTGCGGCTTCAATCGCTTTCTCAGCGAGTTTTCCCTCGAGCGGCTCGACAATCCCAGGGTGTTCTGCAGTAACGAATTGTTCTTCAGTCGGCGGGTACAACCCACTGTAGTTCGCCTTAGTCAGTTTTTTTGCAGCACGCCTCACGTAGCCTGGTATTATCTTGTCGCCGACAACAAAAACGCGGATGTCTCTCATGTAATCGTCAGGCGGTATTACGAATTGCTGGTAAAACTCGCCGTCGTGCTTTGGAATTAGTTCTCCAACTGCTTTTGGAATCAGGAAAGACACGCCGCGTCCGCGGTGTATGGACAACTTGCCTGTTTCATCCACGCTTACCTTCTTTACCCACAATGCGCTTTCCTGCGGCAGCGGTTGTCCGATGGGCACCACCTGCCCTTGAATTCGCACTACTGCCGGAGGCACGCGCACTCCCTCCAAATGCAAGAGCGTGTGGAATCGCGAGTGCACTTCGGAAAATTGTTCCACGATGTCGTGGTTGACGAGCTGCAAATCTCCCCGTTCAATCGCCCTTTCGATCTTGTCCCTGTGCTTTCTCGAATTGGCCACGCTCGTGTTGAACTCCTTGAACGACCCGTGTTCGAAAATGACCGACGGGCTGCCGGAGAGGGATTCAAGCCCGAAGTGCTTGTCGGCTGCCGCGAACATCAAACCCTGCAGGTCGACTGTCCGGCGTTTCGGCGGTCGTGATTTTTTCGTCATAAGCACGTTATTCTCGCGCGTTTTAAATAACCGCTTTTCATAAGAAAGTGCGAATGCAAATGGACAAGCTGAAGGCGGCAAGTTTTTCAATCGCAGTCAACGTTTTCCTCACACTGTTGAAGCTGGCTGTGGGCTTAATGACGAACAGCCTCGGCATTATCGCCGAATTTCTGCATTCGTTTTTCGACTTGCTCGCTTCAATATTCGCTTACCTGGGGATTCGCAAGGCGCAACAACCGGCTGACAAAACCCATCCTTACGGCCACGAAAAGTTTGAAAACATTTCTTCGCTGTTGCAAACGATCTTGATTTTCATCACCGCGTTGTGGGTTTCTTACGAAGCAATAACGCGTTTGCAACATCCACAGCCGCTCGAATCCGCGCCGCTCGGAATAGCAGTTATGGCAATTGCGCTGGTGATTGACTGGTTCATCTCGCGTTTTCTGCACGAAGTGAGCAAAAAAGAAGGCAGTGTTGCGCTCGAAGCGGACGCGTATCATTTTACTAGCGACTTGTGGAGCACCAGTGCTGTGATAATAGGAATTGTTCTCAGCCACTTCGGTTTTCCTGAAGGCGACGCTATAGGCGCATTAGTAGTGGCGTTGTTGATGGTCAAGCTTTCGTTTTCGCTTGGAATGAAGGCGTTGAACGTTTTGCTCGACAAAGGCGCTTCCTCCGATGAGTCGGAACGCATTGTTTTAGCAATCTCGAAAGTCAAAGGCATTAAGGGCTACCACAACTTGCGCACTCGCCACATGGGCGCCAGTCTGGTGGTTGACGTGCACATTCAGGTGGACGGAAAACTGCCGATAAAACGAGCTCACAGGATTTCGCACGCTTTGAAAGGCCGGATTTTGAGAGACGTTCCTGAAGTGAGAGACGTGCTTGTGCACACCGAACCTTATGGCGCGGACTAATTACTATTGAGGGATAGTTAAATCGGGAAGGTTTAAAAAGTCATTTCGGCTGGATAGTATAACTAATAGAGGGGAGCTGCGTTTTAGGTGGGAGTGAACGCGCGCTCATCCAAGCAATTGCCCGCTGGCAATTGCGGGCCTCGTAATTCCTCGGGAATTACTCGGTCTCGTTTTATTTAAAGAGGGTGGTTTAGAAATGGCTGGACTCAAGGCGTGGTTAGTCGTAAGCGTTTTGTTGATTGCTGCTGCGTTTGCGTTTGCAAGCGTTTCGGAAGTTGGCAGAGGCAGCTCAAGTGGTTTTGCCGGTTGCAGCAACCTGCCTGGGGGAAATCCTTGCCCTACTGCTTCACCGTCCCCATCTCCTTCTCCATCGCCTTCGCCGTCACCGTCTCCAGAGGTTACCATAGTTGTTCACAAGATTGTATGCGATAACGAGGCTGATTTGCCGAATTGGGCGTATGCGGGTATGGACATTAATGCTGAAACCGCGAGTGATTTCGTCGCGCAGCATCCTAATTGTCGTTTTAAGGATGGATTGACTTTCCAATGGGGCTATTACGGCGAGGTCGGATTTCCAGATGACAATTCTGGTGAAGCCGGAAGTGGTTGGAATACGTTCGGACCGACTAACGCAAGCGGATACGCCAGCGTGAATGTTCCTATTGAAGGAAAGGATAACATTGGCGTGCGTGAGGTTAGGCCGAATGATTACATTCCGTTCAGCCTTAGTGAAAACGACTTCAGCGCGGAGTTCTACTGCCATGTGGACGCGTATCTTTACGATAATCGAGAGGTCGTCGGTAAGCTTTATGAGCAGCAGGGTCTTGTGGCAGGTAAAACGTATTACTGCGTTGCTTGGAATGCTCCAGTTGTTGTGCCTTCGCCTAGCCCTTCACCATCTCCCGAGCCAGTAAAACTCTTGCTGACTTCACAATGCAACGGATTGTGGAAAGTTGAAAACGTGAACGAAGAGAGTGTTGACTTTACCTGGTCGGTTTACGAAGGCGACGAATCCGGTTCAGGAACTGTTCCGGCTTCAAACGACGGTGTTACTCCAGGCGTGGCGTATTTCACTACCAGCGTTGGAGAGAAAACCGTAAAGATTTTCGTAGACGCTGTTTTTCAAGACGATGCTGCTGCCGGTGAACAACTTTGTTGCCCGCAAGGATTCAAACCGCAACCTTCAATAGTAGACCCGATCGACCGCGTTAACATAGGAGACCTCGCGGATGAAGTTGGCCACAACCTGCTCGGTTGGAGCACTGCGAACATTTCCGGCGGCTATGGAGGAAAAGACGACGGAACTTACAGGCTTTTGATTGAAGAGTCGATGTGCAACGATAACGGCAGAACCGCTTCCCTAGATTTGAATGCCGGCAACAATTTCTTGCTCGGCTTGAGGCTGCGCAATCTCGACGGCTTGAGTGACCTCGACAGTTTTGACACTTACGCAAACAGCAATTTCATAGCGAATTATGCCGACATGCTCGACTCGCAAGAAAAGTGGTTCACTCAAGACTATCATATAGGAGATAAGCTGCAAGGCCAGACAGGGAATGTCAACGTTACTTTGGTCGCGACTGACGAAATTTGGCCGAACTGCGAAACTTACGGTCAAGTTGCTTTCAGCTGGGCGGAAATTTACGGCTATTCGTGCGAAATAGCAGAGTATTGCGGCAACGGTATTGTTGAAGCGGATGAAGAGTGCGACGACGGCAACAACGAGAATGGTGATGGTTGCTCTAGCGAATGCACTGTCGAGCCTGCAACAATAATTGCTTACAAGATTGTTTGTGATAACGAGGCTGATTTGCCGAATTGGGGTGCTGGTGGTCCTGACATTGCGGTTGACACTGCGCAAGAATTCGTGAACAAACACCAGTCTTGCCGTTTTGAATCGAACTGGACTTTCCAATGGGCGTATTCCGGAGTTTCTAACCCCGGTGACAATACCGGCGAAGCCGGAAGCGGCTGGAATTCGTTCGGTCCTACTGACTCGAACGGCATGGCTTCAGTTTCAATCAAGAATTTGAGCGCAACTGACAGGCTGTGGGTGCGCGAGGCATTCAAAGACGGTTACCTCGAATTTTCAGGGCAGAACACTGTTGAGAATTACAGTGCTGAAATTTATTGTTACGAGGATGTTTTGAATTACGACAACTACGATTACGTAATCAACCCGCAGCTTGGGCAGACGTATTACTGCATTGCTTTCAACGTGAAGAAGCAAGAAGAGCAGACCAATTGTTTTGCAACGAGCGTCGTCGATTACAGCCCTGCAAAGAAAAAGAACGGCGGCGACCTGCCTCCGGAAAGAACGAATCCGTTGAACGCTTTGGGAGCTCCGCAGAACGACGACACTTACAATTTCGTTACTCTCGGCTTCGGCGGGCAATTAATCCTCGGCTTTGACAAGGAAATTCTCAATGTCCCCGGCAGCGACGTTAGGGTGACTGAAACCAGTTTCGGAAGCCCGGCTTGCTCGACTTATCCTGAAACTATTCGCTTGTTCGCTTCGAAAGACGGAATCTCGTGGACCGATTTGGGAACAGGCTGCCTCGACAGCGAGTTCGACTTGGCTGCGTTGGACTCTGCGAGTTTCTTGAAGTTCGTTGACGTGAGCGACCCGAATAACTTCGGCGATAATGACGACGGTTTCGATGTTGACGGAGTTGAAGGAATTTCGTGCGGCGAGCCGACTCCAACTCCTACGCCCGTAACCATAATCGCGCAAAAAATCGTTTGCAATAACGAAGCTGATTTGCCGAATTGGGGCAAGGGCGGCCCGGACATAACTGCGGCTACTGCGCAGGATTTTGTTAGCCAACATCCGGGCTGCAGTTTTGCTCCGGATTGGAAATTCCAGTGGAGTTACGCAAGCGCTTCAAACCCGGGTGACAATACCGGAGAGGCCGGTGACGGTTGGAATACTTTCGGCCCGACTAACGAGAATGGAACGTCTTCTGCAACAATCGGCGATTTGATGGGAACCGAGCGTTTGCAAGCGCGCGAGGTTTTCAAGGAAGGTTACTTGCCGTTTGCTTACGAAGCTAGCGGAAACGATAATGACGTGAGCGCGGAACTCTACTGCCATACCGACGTTTTGAATTACGACAATTTCGACTGGATTTTCAATCCGGTTGCTGGCGAAACGTATTACTGCGTTGCTTTCAACGTGAATGCGCAGGAGGAAGAACCGTGCAACCCCGAGTTGGAACTGGTTGCTAACGGCGGTTTTGAAATGCCTGTCGCAAACAACTCTTACTTTTGGGATATATTTCCGAGCGGCGCTCCAGGCTTGAACTGGATTTTGGAATGGAATTCCAACCAAACGGTTTACCAGGAACACTCGCGTCCCGAAATCGCGAACATAGAGTACCAATTCGGTTACGGCGGCTGGTTGCCTGCAGAGGAAAGGCAGTACGCAGAGCTTGACTCGGATTGGGACGGTCCTCTCGGCAGTTTGAACGGCGAGCCTGCTTCAATCAAGCTTTACCAAGACCTGCAGACCGTTCCAGGAAGGACGTACAAAATCAGTTTTGCGTTCTCGCCGAGGCCTGGAACCGGAATTGCGAACAACCAGCTGGAATTCAGCTGGGACAATGCAGTTAGGGACACGCTCTCCGCAGAAGGCGGAAGCAACACCGCGTGGACGCAACACGATTACGACTTTACTGCAACTTCCAACGTAACGCGCTTGCAATTCGCGGACGCGGGAACTCCCGACTCTCTCGGAACTTTCGTGGATGGAGTGAGCGTCAAGTGCATTGCTCAAGCCACGCCAACACCATCGCCGTCTCCTCAGCCAGTTACGATAATTGCGAGCAAGATTGTTTGCGACAACGAGTATGACCTGCCCAACTGGGGCAGTGGCGGTCCTGACATAACGTCTTCAACAGCACAGGATTTTGTGAGTCAGCATCCGGATTGCCACTTCAAGGAAGGATGGACTTTCCAGTGGGACAACTACAGTCAGGCAGTAGGGTTCCCGGATGACAATTCTGGCGAGGCTTCCGAAGAGAGCGGTTGGCACACCTTCGGACCGACTAACGCAAGCGGATACGCCAGCGTAAATGTATCGATTGAAGGCATTGACAACATAGGGTTGCGCGAGGTTAGGCCTGAGGGCTACATTCCTTTCAGTCTTAGCGAAAACGACTTCAGCGCGGAGTTCTACTGCCACGTGGACGCGTACCTTTACGACAACAGGGAAGTGATAGGCAAGCTTTACGAGCAGCAGGGTCTTGGGGCAGGGAAAACGTATTACTGCGTTGCTTGGAATGTTCCACTAGCTTCGCCCTCACCTTCACCTTCTCCTGAAGCTTCTCCAACTCCGTCTGAAGAACCGCCTTGCACTGGTTGCGGAGGCGGCGGTGGCGCTGGTGGAATTAACATCTACTGGTCTGTTCCGTCTGGTTCGGGCGAATCTTCAAGCGGCGGTGGAACTACGGTGTCGGGCGGTTCTGAGGGTGAAAATTCTGGTTCTGAAGGTGAAAATCTTGAATCAACTCCGACTCCGGTGCCTACAGAACTTCCTTCTCCAGAGCCTACTGTAGTGCCTTTGGCAGCGCAGCCTGCAGCGATTACTGGCTTGTTTGCTGCTGAAACCTCGGCGTGCTTCGGCTTGGTATTCATCCTGGCGTTGGCTTCAGCTGCGTTGGTTTACTACGCTACTGCGCTCAAGAAGAAGCTCGTGCCTTATTACGTCAAGTGGGGTTTGGTGGCTGCGGCTTTCTTGCTGCCGTTCGCAGCGTCGTTCTTGTTGAACAACGCGTGCGACACGATTCCTTACGCAGGCGCTGAAGCAATCATTGCCCTGGCGTTGTACGGCTCGGTTTGGATGAAAATGCTTTAAAGACTTTTTTTCTTTTTTTCCTTTCTTTTTTCCAAGGCTTTAAAAGTCTCGAGAGGCAAATTGTTACTTGCGTTTGCCGCTTGCGAGCGGCGGCCAAGCAAACGCTTGCACGTTTGCGGGCTTCGCAAATCCAGACGGGATTTGCTCAGTCTAGGTTTTTATTTTCTGAAGGTTTAGAAACATGGAGTTGCCGAATCCCTACCTGCACAAGGACTACAAGCTTTTGGTAGTAATTCCCCTGCTTCTCGCAGCCATAGCGTTGTTTTTCGTCTTTCAGATTCCGCAGGGCGTGGACTTGAAGGGAGGGCTTTTGCTTACGGTGTACACTCAAGACGCGGTGAGCGTGGACGCGGTTAAAACCGCGTTGGGTCCCATGGCTGAAACAGCCGAGGTGCGTGTTTTCGAAAACCCTTCGGGAAAAGGCGTGGAAATTTCTTTGCCCATCGACGAGAAGCTTGAAAAGGCCGAAGAGTCGCTCAAGAACGTGCGAGAGTTGGACAAGGAGCTTACTGACGCGGAATTGAAAGCGGCGGTCGGGAACGATACCGGAGTGGCGCAATTGCATTCGGAATTGAATGCCGAAGTGGCGAACGCTCTTGCGTTGTGCGGTTCTACAGCAAGCGTGCCTGAAGACTCGCGGCAAGCTGTTGCTTTGGCGGAACAAACTTTTTCCGACGCCAAAGGCGCGTATAGGGACGAGCTTTTGGCCGGAGTGCAGAAAGTCGCGACAGTCAAAGACTATTCTTTCAAGGAAATCGGCTCTTCGCTATCCAAGTTTTTCGTGACCAAAACGCGCGAGATAATAATTTGGTCGTTCGTGCTTTCCGCAATCATTGTTTTCATCGTTTTCCGCAGTCTGGTGCCGAGCTTGGCGGTTATTTTCGGGGCTTTGGCGGACATTCTCATAACCGCGGGAGTAATGGGTCTTCTGCAAATTCCGTTGAGCTTGGCTACTGTCGCAGCGCTTTTGATGCTCATCGGCTTTTCGCTCGACACGGACGTTTTGCTGACTGTTCGCGTAATAAAAAGGAAGGAAGGACACGCTGCAGAACGCGCGTTTGACGCCATGAAAACCGGGTTTTTGATGAGCGCAACAAATGTCACTGCCTTTGGAATTTTGTTTTTGATTTCTTTATGGCTGCAAATTCCCACTTACTACCAAATAGGCATTGTTGCGGTAATCGGAAGCGCCGTGGATTTTGTAGCAACGTGGTGCGGCAACGCGCCGTTAGTGTTGTGGTACGCCGAAAATCAGGAGAAGAAAGCGAATGTTAGATAAACTAGTCAACAACCGCAAGATTCAACTCGTTGCCCTAGCATTCGCGTTATCCCTGTTCTTGTTGTTCTTGCGCGACTTCAACCCGATGACTCTCGACGCGAATTTCGGAATCGAGTTCGTGGGCGGAGTGCGCGTTCCGATATCCCTGGAACACGGCGTTGATTCGGCTACGATGGAAAGCATGGTTAACACGATTAAAACGCGCATCAACAAGTTCGGTCTTTCGCAAGCCGTAGTGCGCCCGCTGGGAGACAAGGAAATCATAGTCGAAATTCCGCAGGCTGACGCTAGCGTGATAAAAAGCGTGGAGACGATATTGCGCGAGCAAGGCCGTTTCGAGGCAATTGTAGATGGCAAGCTTGCTTTGGCCGGCAGTGACGTGTTGACAAACGCAGTAGGCGGTCCGACAGGCGAAAGCGTCGGCGCGACTCCGGATGGACGGGTGGAGTGGTCGCTTGCGTTCGCTATTTCGGGAGACGGTGAAATGCGTTTTGCAGATGCAGCAACAGGCAAAAAGGGTTATCCGGTTTTGATGTTTCTCGACCGGCCTGAAAAAGCGGTTGTGATAGCGGACAGGGCGGACGTTTCCGCGCTGGCAGAATCCTCGGTGCGCGAGGCGTTGAAGAAAGAGGGGGACGATATTGCGCTTTATTACACTGACGAGGTTGTCGCGAAAAAAAGCGAGATTGCTTCGCTCAACAAAACGAGCGTCGTTCTTGCAGAGGGCTTGAAGAAAAGCAACCCCGAGGTCGTAAAGGTTTTTGCGGATTTGGGTTTCACCGAGCCCGAGCTTGGGAAAGAAGCGCCTGCCAAGAAATTGTTGTTCAAGCCAGATGCGGAGCTGAAGCCCGAGCTTTTCGAAGGCAGTGTTGGAAAATCTTTCTTGACGTCGTGGAAAGCAATAGGCTTGCGCTCGGCGCCCACGCTTAACGTAGAGCCAATCAAGCAACGCACTATAACGCAGTATTCCATCACTGGCAGCGCGCAAGGCGAGACCACGGAAGAAATGCGCAAGAACGCGGTTTTTGAGATTAAGGAATTGAAAAGCATTTTGAGCGGAGGAAAATTCGCAGTAAGCACCGTGATAGGAAGTTATTACAACATTTCGCCCTCGTTGGGAAGGCAGTTCTTGTATTACAGCATCGTCGGGTTGTTTTTGGCGGTTCTCGCGGTTACGTTCGTGATTGCGTTGCGCTACAGGCGTTGGAAGCTGGTTGTTCCCATTTTCTTGACTAACGTCATCGAACTTTTCGTTTTGTTCGCGCTTTTGGGTGCGTTGGGAACTCTTGACTTGAGCGCCATGGCGGGAGTTGTCGCGCTCATCGGAACCGGCGTGGACAACCAAATCATCATTACCGACGAATTGCTGAAAAAAAAGAAGCATGCGGACGGTCAAGCTGCCGAGGAGGAAGCGAGTTCGAAGGAAAAGCTCAAGCGCGCGTTTTACATAGTTTTCACAACCGCCGGTGTTGCCATCGCGTCAATGCTGCCGCTTTTGTTGAGCGGAATTGTTGAAGTCATGGGCTTTGCGCTTTCGACCATCTTGGGCGTGATCATCGGCGTTTTGATCACCAGGCCCGCTTACGGCGCGCTCGTAGAAGAAATGTTCGGCTTTCACGAGTAACCGAGCTTTTTAAAAACGGTTTTTTCCTAATGCCTAGCGGTGATAGCGAATGCCTAGGAAAATGGGATGTGTGTGCGGTTCTGCCAACTGCAAGTGCGGCATGATATGGGGCTGGCTGTTGATTTTATTCGGCCTCGTAGGTCTTGCGAACAACTACGGGTACCCCCTGCTGGAGTTCGCGAAATGGTGGCCCGCAATTTTCGTAGTGTGGGGTTTGAAGAAAGCTTACTGGGCGTACCAGAAGTAGTTTTATTTTTTCCCGCTTTTTTCCAAAAGCTCTTTGCCTAGCTCGGCCCTGCGCTCCAAGCGCTTTTTGTAGTCTTCCAGCTCTTGTCCCTTGAGCGCGTGCTGGAGTATGTAAGAAGCGTATTCCTGCGCAATGAGCGAAGCGTCGACAAGAAGGTTTTGCACTTCCTCCATGGTCAAGCGCACTTCGTTCGGTTTGAGGATTTCAATTGCAACCGGTCCGTACTTCAAGCTCAAATCGAGCAACGTGCGCAGGCTTTCTCCCAACACCGTGACTTCGGCGGTTGTGGAAAACAAGCCGTCTTTCTCCAAAACGCGCGAGTCGATTTCGCCTTTGCAGTAAACCAAGCCGCTTTCTTTCGACATCCTGCCCACGAAATCAACTAGCGTGCTTTTCACGCTTTCGGCATCGCGGCTGTGCGCGTCGAAATGAAAAACCGCGAGGACAGCTCCTTGCCTGCAAGCTTGGTCGAACAGCTCGTCAAGCCTGCGCTCGTCCTTTCCCTCGTAATCGCTCTTGTCGAAAAAACCCATTTTTCAAAACCCGAAGGTAAGAATATGGCTGTCATCGTTTAAAAAACGCTTTTTCAAACGCGGTGCAAGTTGCCGCCGTGAATGGCATAACGCGTTTTGCAGTGCGGGCAGGCAAAGCTGTCGCCCTTCTTTTCGAGAACTATCGCGAAATCGCGTTTTGAATAACACTCCCTGCAGTTTTGTATCAATAAGTCTCCGAATGCGTTGGCTCCCATGTGCGAATCATCTCCTGTCTAAGTTGGGTTTTAAAGGAAAAAACTAAACACTTCGTGCTTTAAAAACGTTTTTGCGGTAGTTCTTTACATGAATTTCCTTTCCTTGCTTTTGCTCGTTCTGCCTGCGTACGTTGCGAACAGCATTCCAGTGGTTTTCGGCCGCGGCGCTCGGGTTGACCGTGGCGCTTTGTTTTACGACAAGCGCCCGGTTTTCGGGGAAGGCAAAACGTGGCGCGGCCTGTTCTCGGGAATAGCGTTCGGCACGCTTTCAGCGATTCCGCTTGCGGCTGTTTTCCCGAACGAGTTTCTGCCTTTCTTGAATTACGACCAAAAAATCTTTTTCGCCTTCGCGCTTTCTGCAGGAGCAATGGCGGGCGATTTGCTCGGCAGTTTCATCAAACGCAGGCAAGGCATCAAATCCGGCGAGCCTTCCTTCTTGCTCGACCAGCTGCTTTTCGTTTTCATCGCGCTGACTTTCGCAATCGCCGCGTATCCGCAATTGTTTTCCGCACTCACGTTGGGCGACGCTACGCTGATCGCAATCTTGACTTACTTTCTGCACGTCGCGTTCAACGCCGTTGCGCACGCTTCGAAACTAAAGAAAGTCCCGTGGTAAAAAACAATGAAAAGCGGCTCGCGCGAAAAAAACTTTTTCGCAAAATTCATGGTTTCATTCTTCATTCTCTACGCCCTGCTTTACCTTCTCGATTTGCGTTTTCTCACCAACTTCGTTGCAAGCGTGCAATCGCAAGCCCTCGCGTTAGCAGGTTTTCCCAACGCGCTTTCCGGCAGCTTCATTTCGCTCGAAAAAATCTCTTTTGAAGTCGTGCGTGAATGCACGGGTCTCGTGATGATTTTCATGCTCGCTGCTTTGCTTTACGCAACTCGAACGAAACGAGCGCTTTACTACTTCGCAATCTTCGCGCCAGTGCTTTTCGCTTTCAACCTGCTTCGCTTGTTCGCAACCTTTTGGTTTGGCGCAGCGCTAGGCACGCAAGCGATGGAACTAACGCACATCTTGTTGTGGTTTGTGGATGCCGCGGTTGTATTCTTCCTTTGGGCGGTAGCGGCAAAAATAGACTTAAAACAACTCTCGCGCAAATTATTTGGATAGCCCCGTAGTGTAGAACGCGACGGTAACGCGTGCACAATGGCCAAGCATAACAGGCTCTGAACCTGTGGACGGCAGTTCGAATCTGCCCGGGGCTACTGCCTTTTTTTAATCGCGCGCACAAATACTTAGCGTGATGAATAGAGGTATTTTTGAAACCCGAAAGGGTTTATGAAATCAAGAGAGTCAACTGAAAATCGAACTTTAGTCTGGTTGGGTAAATGCCTATTCCCAAAACGAAGAAAGTCAAGGGTTTTGAAATTCCGACGTTAGGTTTAGGCACTTGGAGAATGGCGGGGGGTGCGAGACCAGATTACTCTCAAGATGATAAAGTTTTTTCTGCAATAAGGCACGCCTTAAAACTGGGTTATTCCCACATTGATACGGCCGAGCTTTACGGCAGTGGGCACATTGAAGAACTCATCGGCAAGGCGATTCAAGAAGTTGATAGACGCAAGTTGTTCATCACCTCAAAGGTTCTTGCGGAACACTTGAGGTACGATGACGTTTTGAAAGCAGCTGAAGGCAGTCTCAAGCGGCTTGGTACAGACTACCTTGACTTGTACCTGATTCATTTTTCCAACCCAGGCATTCCAATCGCTGAAACGATGAAAGCAATGGATTTTTTGGTCAAGGAAGGAATGATGAAGTTCATTGGCGTAAGCAATTTTTCAATGAAGCAATTCAAGGAAGCACAGGCCTGCTCTGTAAATAGGCTTGTCGCCAGCCAAATGGAATACAACCTAACAGTCAGAAACAAAGGCAAATTCACAACAAACATGGAGTCGGAAATGATTCCCTACTGCCAGAAAAACGAAATTATTTTTATGGCTTGGAGGCCAGTGGGACAAGGAGCACTAGCTAGGCCCGGAAATCCTTTGCTTGATGAGATGGCTGCAAAATACGGGAAAAAGCAAGCGCAAATCGCGATCAACTGGCTGGTTTCCAAGAAAAACGTGGTCACGATGCCCATGTCGGTTGGGCACGAGCACTTGAAGGAAAACCTTGGCGCGCTTGATTTCGCTTTGAGCGCAGCGGACATCAAGCGTTTGGATGAGGATTTCGCGCCAAGAGATAATTTTTACGGCTAAGCCGGACGCTGGTCTGAAACTCTTTTTTTGCACTCGCTTGCAGTAGTGGCATAGGCATAAAACCACTATTGTAGAAACGGATTTGGAGGCATCGTTTTTGCGATTGCGCTGGTGGCGCTAGCACTATTTTTACAAAATTTTTTGGAAAAACGCAGCAACGCTTAAATACTAGTTTTGTTTTCGCTAGTTTGAGGGCAGAAAAAATTGTACCCAAAAAACAAAGACCGTGGTGCGAGAGGCGGGCTAAACACACAGGTGTAACACCTCAATAAGTTTTGGTTCCCGCCCTCCGCAACCCGAAAGAGACAAAAACCACCGGAAAGCACGTTTCATTCGTTTTTTAATCCGCGGTCGGCACTGCTTATTCGTATGCAAACGCAAGTGCCGGAAATGCTCGCAAAACTGGGTTTTTCGAAGCTCAATCCGATGCAAGAAAAAGCTTTAGCCGAAGGTTTTCTTGAAGCGCCGCGGGTTGTAGTAAGCGCGCCGACCGCGTCTGGAAAAACGCTTCTCGCTTTGTTGAAAATAATCGACAATTTCGAGAAAACGCAAAGCAAGGCGGTTTACGTAGTTCCCCTTCGAGCGTTGGCGGCTGAAAAGCACGCCGAGTTTTCGCAAACCCTTGAAACCTTCGGAATGAAAGTCGCGCTTTCGACAGGCGATTTGGATTCTTCCTCGGAAGCGCTGCACGAGTTTGACGTGATTATCGTCACTAGCGAAAAGCTCGATTCGCTATTGCGGCACAAGACGCGTTGGCTTGAAAACGTGGGTTTGTTGGTGGCGGACGAAGTGCATCTGCTTAATGATTTCGAGCGTGGCGCTACTCTAGAAATAGTGTTGACTAAACTCGCTGGCGGAAACACCGGGATTCTGGCGTTAAGCGCGACCATTCCAAACGCTCTCGAGATAGCAGAGTGGTTGAATGCCAGGCTCATAACGAGCGACTACCGGCCTGTTCCGCTGTACGTTGGAGTGTGCGATTCTGCCAAGCTTTACTTCCCCCCGCAAACGAAGGCGAAGGAAAAGTTTGAAGACAAAAAGTTTTTCCTAGCTGAATTGGCGAAAAAAGCCCTTGCTGGAAAGCAAGGCGCTGGCCAAGCGCTCTTTTTCGTTTCCACTCGCAGAGGGGCAGAAGCGCTGGGACGCGAGTTGAGTGCAGTTGCAAGCGGTTTTCTCAACGAATCGGAGAAAGCAGAGTGCGCGATTTTAGCTGAAAAAGCTTTGCGCGCTCTAGGCACGCCTACATCGCAATGCAAGGCGTTGGCAGAGTGCTTGAAAAACGGGGTTGCGTTTCACCACGCTGGCTTGCCTGCAACGCAACGCGAGTTGATTGAAAAGGGTTTCAAGCGCGACAGGTGCTTGAAAATAATTTGCGCTACAACCACGCTTGCAATGGGAATCGATTATCCAGCGTCTTGGGTGGTTGTCCGCGATTTAAAGCGTTTCAACGGAGCGTTTGCAGAGTTCATTCCAAATTTGGAAGCGCAACAAATGCTCGGCCGTGCAGGAAGGCCACAATTCGATTCCACTGGAACCGCGATATTGTGCTGCGCGCCTCACGAGCGGCTTGCTGTCGAAGAGAAATATGTTTTCGGGCCGTTGGAAAACGTGTTTTCGAAATTGTCGAGCGAACCTGTCTTGCGCGGGCATGTGCTTGCGCTCATCGCTTCGAATTACGCAAACGATTTCGAGAGCTTGTTCAAGTTTTTCGAACGCACGTTCTACGCTTTCCAATACCGCAATACCGCAGAATTGCTTGAAACAGTAGAGCGCGTTGTCGCAGAGTTGAAAAAAATGGATTTCGTTCGCGAGAAAAATGGTTTTCTTGTCGCAACTCCGTTGGGAAAGAGGGCTGCCGAGCTTTACATCGACCCGCTTTCGGCGGACGCGTTCGTGCAATTCATTCAAAAAACGCAGTCGCGCCAGCACAGCGATTTTGATTTTTTGATGCTTTTGGCTGAAGCTACTGAATCGCGGCCTTTCGTTTCGGTTTCTAGGGGGGAAGAACGCGTTTTGTGGGAAGAGCTTTACGCTTTGGCTGACGATTTGGACTTGGTGCGTTTGGAAAGCGACGCTGACGCGCTTGAAAAGTTCAAGACGTCGAAAGTGTTGAACGCGTGGATTAACGAAGAGACGGAAGCGAAAATGATGGAGCAATTCGGCTTGCCTCCCGGAGTGGTGCACAGCCGCGCGCGCAACAGCGAGTGGCTTGCTTACGCGGTTCAAGAACTGGCTTTCATGCTCAACGCCTCGACCGCATTCAAGCAAGCGAAAGCGCTCCGCAAGCGAATTAAAAACGGCATTAAGGAAGAATTGCTTGACTTGTGCAAACTGCGAGGCATCGGTCGCTTGCGCGCAAGGCGTTTGTTTGACGCTGGCATTCGTTCTGCTGAAGAATTCCAAACGCGCGGCAAGGAAGAAATCAAAAAAATCTTTCGAGGGGACTGACTGGTTTTTTTTAGGTCTTCTCGCTAAGTTATTCGGGTGTTAAATTGTCGAAGGTTGTTGAAAGCGTTAAGCAAATCGTGAAGAAAGAAGCAGAACGAGGCGATGCTGGCGACTGGAAGCTTCACATTGTTCCTGTTCATCATTATGCGGTTTTGCTTGCGGAGAAAACCGGTGCTGACAAGGAAGTTGTCGAAGTCGCGGCTTACTTGCACGATTACGGCCGCTTGAAGTTCGGGCCTGAAAACCATCACGAGACTGGCGCTCGCGAGGCTGAAAATATTTTGAAAAAACTCGGTTGCGACCAAGCGTTTATTTCGCACGTGAAAAACTGCATTTTGACGCATCGCAGCATGGCTGGAGAAACGCCTGCGTCGCTTGAAGCGAAAATAATTTCTACTGCAGATGCGATGGTGCATTACGACACCATTCCGTGGCTGTTGCAGGTGCGCTTGCGGGAAAACGACGGGAATCTGAAGGAAGCGGTTGAATGGGTTTTGGAAAAAGTCGAGCGCGGTTGGAAAAACAAGATTTTGTTGCCCGAAGCGAAGGAAATGACTCGCGCGAAATACGAAGCAGCAAAGCTATTGCTTGAAAGCGCGTTAAAGTGGCTTGACTAGGTTCCCCCCGCTGGATTGTTTTTCATGGAAGGTCTTCAGTCCCTTCACGGCCTCGCGGTAAACTTTCAAATGCATGCACGTCGTTTGCCGCTGGAAAACAGCATGGTGCTCCTTGAGGTAACCCCCCTTTCTTCTCAGCATGCTTTCAAAGCCGGACGGGTCCGACTGCCGCATGTTTGCTATTGCATCAATCGCAGTACAGTGTTTTTCCAGAGCTTGCGCCATCTCGCGATGCCACTGCAACACTCTGTCTTTTCCTTTCATTCGCACCAACAGGGGCGGTTTGGTTCTTGCAAATTCCCTATCCATGTTTAGTTTAGCAACGTCAATCACTCTCTCACCTGAAGGAGTTTGGTTTGCAATCTTTTTAAACTCAGTCATGCAAATTGTTTGGCTTTAAAGAAATTCCCAACGTTTTTAAGTTTTGCAACGCAAGAAAATGGAATGGATAAATTGCGCGGCGTGATAGTGGCGGGTTTTGACGAAGGCGCGTTTTTCATTCGGAAATACGCATCGCGAATAAAGAAAGCTCTTGGTTTCACGCCTTTCGCAGGAACGTTGAACCTCAAGGCGAATGCGATTGAGGCAAAAGCGTTTTTGAAGCGGCTTAAGCCGACAGTTGTCAACGGCTTTGATAACGATGGCAAGTCTTTCGGCGGGATAGCGTTATATCCCGTGAAAATCAACGGGTTGGGCTGCGCGATTATCAAGCCGGAGAGAACAAGGCATGACGATAGCATTGTAGAGGTTATTGCGGAATTCAACTTGAAGAAAAAACTGGGCTTGAAAAACGGGGTTGTGGTTGAGCTTGAATCTTGATTCGAAAAAACTAGGCGCTCTGCTGATTTGCTTCGCTGCAATACTGTGGGGTTTGGATGGTGTTGTGCTAACCCCGCGTTTGTACAATCTTGACGTCAGCTTCGTCGTTTTCATGCTGCACTTGATTCCTTTTGTTTTGATGAACGTTTTTCTCTACAAGGAATACGCAAGATTGAAGGAATTCACTCGGGAAGACTGGTTTTTCTTTTTGCTCGTGGCGTTGTTCGGCGGCGCGCTCGGCACTCTCGCCATAGTCAAAGCGTTGTTCTTGGTGGAATTCAAGCAACTGTCTGTCGTCGTTTTGCTGCAAAAACTCCAGCCGGTTTTCGCAATTCTGCTTGCGTCCGTTTTGTTGAAGGAAAAAATCAAAAAGAATTTTGTAATTTGGGCGGCGTTGGCTGTTCTGGCGAGCTATTTCCTGGCGTTCGGGTTTCAACTTCCCAATTTTGAAACCAGCTCCAACACCGCCTACGCGGCGATTTTCGCCTTGCTGGCCGCGTTTTCGTTCGGCAGTTCCACTGTTTTCAGCAAGAAAGTGCTGCAGAAATACGATTTCAAAACAGCTACGTTCTACCGGTTCGGCTTGACCGCGCTGTTGATGCTCGCGTATGTTTTGCCAATGGGCTTGATCTCAGTTCAATTGCCGCAAGTCACGCAATTGAACTGGATTATTTTCCTGATAACCGCGGTTACGACAGGGTCCGGAGCCATTTTCATCTATTATTACGGTTTGACTCGCGTGACTGCAGTTGTTTCAACAATCTGCGAATTGTTCTTCCCGATTTCCGCGGTTTTTTTCGACTTCGTTTTCAACGGCACCGTACTGACGCCGGTGCAGTGGGCGAGCGCGCTTGTCCTGATGGCTGCAGTAGTGAAAATCAGCTTGGACAACGCGCGACCAACCGGCGCGGTCGCAACGTAATCGCAATTGTTTTTAAGCTCGCTCGAGCACAGATAGTTTGGCTTTTAAACTATCTTAGTGAGGAAAAACTTAGAATGGGTGCAAGACCGCGCAAGTGGAAGAAAAACGATTGCGCTTTCTGAAAACGAAAGCAAAAATCTTTCACAGGCCACATGCGTTGGAAATGGATTAAGAAGCGCAGGAAGCGCGAGAAGCGCAAGCAAGCGCGACGCGTCGGCGAGCTTTAAGCTTTCTTTCCGCAGTGCGTTAGATATTCTTTTGCTAGCGTTAGCTTATTCGAAAATTCCCGAAAAATCAACCACGTTCTACGTAACGCCCGCGTTGGTTTATCGCATGCATTCGCTCTACAACAGCGCAAGCGTTGTCCGCTTTCGAGGAATATCCTTTCAAAAACCAGCCGAACTGCTCTGCAGAAACGGTTTTTTGGAAAAGCACCAAGTCGGTTGCAAACTGCTCGACGCTCGTGGTGAACTCGCCGAAGCCGAAGTCTATGAGAAACGCCTTGCCTTTCGAAATCATCACGTTGGAAGTGGTGAAGTCGCCGTGGCTAATTCCGGCGTTGTGCAGCAAGGCGAGTTGAAACCCGATTTTTTTCAAAATGCCGGGCGATAGTTTTGCGACCTTGGCTTGCCTGCCTTTGATTTCGGAAAAAACGATTTCCTTTCTTTTTTCATTTGATTCAAGCAATTTGGGCGTGCTTACGCTTGAAGCGTTGGCTCGTGATAAAATCCTGGTTTCCTTGCGCGTTCTTTCGCTTCGCAAGCGCTCGTCGAGCTGCGCATGTCGGTAGGCTTTGCGCAAGCGTTTTTTCACAAGGCCGCGTTTGCGTTTGAAAACGATTGCTTCAGCGCCTTTTCCAACCTGTTTCATTTCTTTTCGAAACGCTCGAGTTCCTTGAAAATTTCTTTGCTGGACAACGGGCCTTCCCTTAAAACCGCGGGAGGATTGTGCCTCAAATCGATGATTGTAGACGGAAGAACTGACGGCAGGTCTCCAGCGTCGAGAATCAAATCAACTTTTCCTCCGAAAACGCTTTTCACGTCCTCGAATTTGTAGTTATCCGGCTGGCCTGCGAGGTTAGCGCTTGTCGCAACTAGCGGAACTCCACACTCTTGAACTAGAATGCGCGTGAATTCCTTGCCTGGAATGCGGAATGCAATTCCGCTTTCGCTCAGCGAATCAGGCAGTTTTTTCTTTTCCAAAACAAGCGCGAGAGGACCCGGCATGAACGCTTCAATCAGACGCTCGGCTTTCTCGTCAATCACAGCGTACTCGCGCGCCATGCGCAAGTCGCTCACCACAACCGGCATGGGGCGGTCGGGGTCGCGGGCTTTGATTGCTTCGACCTTGCGAATGGCCTTGTCGTTGGTAGCGTCCGCTCCAATACCATAACTCGTTTCAGTCGGAAAGACAATTACTCCGCCTGCTTGAACCACTTTGACTGCAAAATCGATGGCTTTCGCCATTTTCTCCCTGTCATGCTCTACTCTAATGATTTTTGTAGCAACCATAGTCTAAGCCTCCTTGATTTACTTATGAACGGAAAACGTTTAAATCCTTTCCCTACTGGTGCCTGTTCCGTATTTCCACGGCCGTCTCGCCAGTCTTAAGGTTTCTGAAAACCACCGCCAAGCTAACGCGGTAGTTGGGGTTTAACGCCCGAAAAATGCTATCCGCGATAGTTTTCTGCCCTCCCCCTACAAGTGCGATGTTTTTCGGTCCTCCCTTGAAAGCAGGGAGTGGGGTTGCCTCGTGGCCTTCGTAGGTAGTTATGAACTGCGCAACTCCGGTTTGAAGCTTGAGAGGATATGTCTTGCGCAGCGCGTTGCCTGCTTTGCCGCGCCTTATGATGGCAAGCGCGGCTTGCGTTCCGACAACAACGCCGCTTATTCGCGGCGTGTAGTGCGGCTTGTCAGGCTCAAACCTCCATTTCCTGTGCGCGTGTCTAAGTATTTCTGCTGGTGTTTCATGTTGCGTTAAATGCTGTTCAACAGTGCGAGTTTGCTGTCCATTGCTTACTGCAATGCGATCCTTTTTGATGGTTATAGCAGGATAAAACACAAGAGGAGCGTCTTCTCTCTCTAACAACTCTGGCTTAGTCGGATCTACCATAATCTTATTTTCCCCAGCATAATGCTTCAATCTCCTTGCTTGGTTTTCCTCGCTCCTGGCAGTGATAAAATAACCGACTATCAAATGCGTTCTGGTCTTTCCGATTATTATACCGCGTCCTGGGTATTCAACCTTCAAATTTTCTTTCGGTATCACGAGCATCACCACAAACCAAACTGGCGAGGTTCTTTAAATCTTTTTACCACGTTACGCGCAAGTCGGAAACGCGGGTTTTCTGCTTGATTCCCTCAAAGCAAGGAACGGCATCATGAAGCAGCATAAGCGCGCCGCAAACCGCTATCATCCCTCCGTTGTCGGAATTGATGTCGTTGGAAGCAACGCAAAAACGCGCTTTCGCATCCTTGCACATTGCGCGCAGCATTTGCTGCAAACGCTCGTTGCACGCAACGCCTCCGCAAGCAACCAGTTCTTTCTTTTGCGTGTGGTACAACGCGCGTTCGGCAGCTTCGGTCAGCATGGCGAAAACAGTTTCTTGAGCTGAAAAACAAACGTTTTCTTTGGTTTCGCTTCGCGAGAGCTTGCGGCAAAAAGTTTGCAATCCCGTGAAGCTGAAGTTCATTCCCTTTTCTGGATACGGCAATTCCAGCAGTTTCTTTCCTTTTTCCGCGCAGTTCATCACGTCAACAGCACTGTCGAGACCCAAATCTCGCGCTAGAACGTCGAGAAAATTGCCTATTCCAATGTCGAGGGTTTCGCCAAACACGTGATAACGCTCGTTTTGCAGCGCGAACAACTGCGTGTTGCCACCCGAGACGTAAAGCACGAGCGGGTCGCGCATTTTGCAAGCCCATTTAGCTGCTTCGGCGTGCGCAATAGCGTGATTCACGGGCACTAGCGGTTTTCGCAAGAGCGTTGAAAGCGATTTTGCGCCCACGAAACCCACGTGAAGAGAGTGGCCCATTCCAGGCCCGAAGGAGTAAGCAATAGCGTCGACTTCCGCAAGCGAAATTTTCGCTTTCACAAGAGCGTTTGCGAGCGTTTTCTTGAAGTGCTTGGCGTGGTGGTCTGCCAAAACTCGCGGAATAAGCCCCTTCTTGGAAAAAGCATACTGCGAGCGTTCGTTCGCAAGCAGCTCAATGCGTTTTCCCATGGTTTTCACTATTCCGATGCCGAGCGTGTGCGCCGTGCTTTCAATGCCGAGAACAATCATTTTTTTCAACCGCCGAATGTGCTTAGCGTGATTATTATTGAAAAAGCGTTGTAAGCAGCGTGCGCAATGATGCAAGAGTAAACGTCTTTGTGATTGCGCAAGTGCAGGCCGAGAATCACTCCGGCGGTAAGAGCAGCGGCGATTTCGGAAATCGAGCCGTAACCCCAATGGAAAGCCGCAAACAAAACGCTTGAAAAAACCACGCCGATTCGAGGCACGAGGTACGACCTGAACAAAAGCTCTTCGCCGATCGGCCCGATTGTTACCGCAATGATAAGCATTAACGCCGGTTGTTTGGCGATAATTCCGACGATTTTTTCTGAATCTAGCAAGCCCAGGCCGTTCAGCAAAATAGCTTCGACAAACATTACGCAAAACGAAAAGAGGAAAAGACGCATTCCGGTTGGAACGTGCTTGCGCCACTCGAACTTAGTCAAGAAAAGAGCGCGGTTGAACTCGCGGGCTTTCTTTCGCTCGAGAAAAAGCAGGACAAACGGAGTTGCGAGAATGGCGAAGCTCGACAAGACCGCCTTCCATTCCAACAAAGCCGCTCACTTCATTTCGGTATAGCCGCACTTGCCGCAAGACCTGCGGTTGGCGTGCTCTGCTAAATTCGTTCCAGACCCGCACTTGGGGCAAGACTTTCGCGTTTCGTATTTCTTGGGTGTTTTCTTCTTTTTTTCAGCCATTCAAAATCACTTTGCTTTTTCTTCTTTCTTCGCGGTTTTTTCGCCAGAGTCCCGCTTTTTCTTGAATGCGGGCTCGAATTTTTTCAGCGCTTCCGCATTCGCATAAACGCTGGCAGTCACTTGTGCTTTCGAGTTTCCGAACTGCTGGCGCACTTCGTCAATCACGATGTTCTCTTCGCCCGCGCCCGTTTCAGCAGCGATTTCTTTCAACACGGCTTTTCTGGCAGGCGTGCCTTTCGCGCAGTCCATTTCGGCAACGATTTCTTTCCGGCTGTACAGCGGGTTTTCCTTCTGACTCAAGATTTTCATTGCTCAACCACCGTTTTGAAAAAAAATGTTTTTCAGCGTCGTTTCAAGCCGAAGTGCCTCAACACGTGGGCGGTAGCGCGCTCGTGCGGCTTCAAATGAAACGCTTCGTTTACCAAGAGCTTTCCGACAATAAGCGTGCTTACTGCTGTTACTACGAGCATGAATAGCGAAGTCGCGTCCCACACGCCACTGTCAAGCGAGTCTTTAGACATGCTGATTATCGTCAACAACGCGGAGAAAGCCAGGCCGAAAAAACCCAAGCCCGCGTACAAGTACGTGTTTTTGCTGAAAACCAGCTCGCGCTTGGAAGAGTAATACCGGTAAAGCGCGCTTGAAGCCATGAACGCGGCTATCGTGAGAAGCAAGACCGACAATCCCCAGACCGTGTTGTAAATCACTCGGGAAGACGGCATTACGGACTTGCCGTAAGTTCCCATGAAAATCAAGTAAATCGCGTACAAGCCAAGCACGCCTATCAAGAAAGCCGCTATCGCAGCAGCGATTTTCGTCGTCTTGTCGAAAATCATTTTTTTCCCTCCTCACAACCGTTTTTTCATTTTTTTCCAAAAAACGTCATTTTATTTTCAGCGCGTACTTGCCCGGAGTTTTAGCTCCGATGGCTTCCGCGACTTGCGAACCGTTAGTGTTGAACAAGAGAATGTAGCCCTCCCAGTTTTTGGTTAGCTGCGAGTCTTTGCACAACGCGCATGCTTCGCCTTCCACAATGCTCCTGCACATTTTGCACGCCTTTTCAACCATTCAAATTCACTTTTACTCTCTCGCGGCTTTTAACCCTTGCTTTTCGCTTTCTTCCTCTCGCTCCCGGCTTTGCCGCCCATGCCTTCCGGCCTCATCGTGAGAGCGATTTTGCTGTTTTGAATGCTGTCCTTTAGAGAAACGGTAGCTACCTTGGCGCGCACCTTGTCGCCTTTCTTCAAGGTTTTCTTGCTTTCCCTGCCTACTAGATATCCTTGTTTCTTGTCGTAAGTGAAAAAATCGTTGGCGATTTGAGAAACGTGCACCAAGCCGTCAATCGGGCCCAAGCGCACGAAAGCGCCGAACTCCACGATTTCGCTGACTTCACCATCAACAATCTCGTTCACTTCAGGAGAAAACGTGAGCGCTTCGAACTCGACGTCGAAATAAGCGGCTCCGTCGCCCTGCAGCACGCGTCCGGGAGACTTGATTTGCGCGTTGTGCAGGCTGATGATAACGCCGTTTTGCTTGTCAACAGTGCGTTCATACTGCTCGCGCAACATTTTCAACGCCGCGTCGTTCAGCTTCATGCCGAACAAATTCGGCGGAATCCGGACGCTTTGCTTGAAAGTAACGAGTTTATACATTCTCAAAAATCACCGTTAAAAAATTTCAAATAAGAACGCGCCTTCCGTCGCGCTTGAGCGTAATAACTTGCGCACCCGCCTTTTTTAACCTTTTTTTCAAACCCGCGTCGAGCGTGACCACGGCGTAGCCGTCTTGCGAAAGCGCGAGCAAATCCTCGTCAGCCCTCGCGCTTTTTGAAGCAACAACGCCTATTTTTTGCGAACGCAAGTACGCCTCCACTGCACTAGCAACCGCTCTTCGCATCGACTTGACTTCGTTCCACACGCTTTTGCTTACGAACGGCTCGAACTCAGCTTCGCGCAACTGCGCCGCCACGTCAATCTTGTCGGTAATTACCGCGACCAAAACGTTTGCATCCAACAACGCTCGCTTCAACACATCACTTCTAGGAACTCGTAAACGCTACGCGTTTACTCGGCAGCGCAGGCTTGGCGCCTGCTTGCTTCGTAAACCTTCGGTTTACTCAGCGGGCCCGAGGGGATTTTCAAACCAGTCCAAACCCCCTGAAGAAAAATATTTTTTCAAACGTGGAAGTTTGGGGTGTGGTGTTCGAAAGTAACTTTTTCTTTCGCTCGACCGCATTTCTTTTTTAAAAGAAAGGCGGGTATTTGAACCCCTGACACTCTGGTTAAAAGCCAGATGCTCTGCCAAGCTGAGCTACGGGCCCACTCTTCAATCTTTTCCTTTAATGATTTGTTCGACTTGCCTAAAAACCTGTTCGGGCGAACCGTTTCCGCCCACTTCAATAAGCAAGTCCTTCTCGCCATAGTAATCCACTAACGGAGCGGTTTGCTTTTCGTATACTTTCAACCGTTCGCTGACGACTTCCGGCTTGTCGTCCTCGCGTACGCCGAGTCTTCCGCCGCATTTTTCGCAAACGTCTTTAGCGTAATCCGCCGCGTAAATCGTTCCGCATTGAATGCACGTCTGCCTTTTTGAAAGCCGGCGGATGATTTCTTCTTGGGAAACGATGAGGTTGAGCACCACGTCAAGCTCGAGGTTGAGCTCGGCAAGCAGCTTGTCGAGAGCTTCGGCTTGGGCAACTGTCCGCGGAAAGCCGTCGAGCAGAAAACCTTCCTGGCAGTCGTCCGCAGCCAAGCGCGAGCGAATGACGTCGATCATCAAATCGTCTGGAACCAAATGGCCCGCGTGAATGATGGGCGCGATTTTCTTTCCCAATTCAGTCTCGTCCGCAACGGCTTTGCGCAAAATCTCGCCTGTCGAAACTTGGGGGATGCCGTGCTTTTGCGAAAGCTGTTGAGCGACAGTCCCTTTTCCAGAGCCTGGAAGTCCGAGTATTACGATGCGCATTGCAAATCACGCGAGCGAAGCAGTGCCGTACAACCGCCATCGGTTGTCGGCCCTGCGCAAAACCGCTATCTTGTCCGTTTTTTCAACGCAAACCGGTTTTTTCAGCAAGAGCTTGACGTTCTTCTTTTTTTGTTCAGTAACGAAACCTACTGTAGTGGCAGTGCCCACTCCCAACACTAGCGGCTCGTTGGGCTTGAACGAGCCCGGAAAGTCTTGAAGCATTCTTTTCATTGGCGTAATCAAAACAATAATTTCGCTTTTCGGCTCGGGCAACTCGCCTGTCCCAAGAACGCAGCCTACAAGAGAATCTGCGTGCGTTAGCGAAGGATCCCAGCCTGTTGAAACTGCAATCAAACCGCCTGCATGCGCTTCCTCGAGTTTTTCGCTTCCCGCGTAAAGCGCTTTTACGGTTCCTTCGAGCGGTTCCCACCACTCCTTGTTTTTCTTTTGCCTGAAAACACCAGGCTTGATCTTGATCTTGTCGCCGATTTTCAAAGTTCCTTCTGCAATAGAACCGCCGACAACGCCGCCGACGAGCTTGTGAAAATCGCTTCCCGGCTTGTTCACGTCGAAACTGCGCACTACCAGCATTCTGCAGTTTTCGCTGTGCTTTCGCTCGGGAGTTTTAATGTTTTCTTCAATTGCTTGAATCAAAACGTCGATGTTTCCGCCAGAATTTGCGACAGTAGGAATTACCGGCGCGTTTTCGTACGGCGAGCCTTTCAAAAAATCTTTGATTTGCTTGTAATGCTCGCGCGCTTTTTCTTTGCTCACGAGGTCGACTTTGTTTTGCGCGATGACGACGTTCTCGATTCCGGCAGCTTCGAGAATCATCAGGTGCTCTACGGTTTGCGGCTGGGGGCACGGTTCGTTAGCTGCAATGACGAAAAGCGCGCCGTCAATAATGCTTGAAGCCGCGATTACCGTCGCCATTAGAGTCTCGTGGCCCGGCGCGTCCGCGAAAGCGATTTTGCGCAAGATTTTAGTAGGCCCGCCACATTTAGCGCACTTTTCTTTCGTTGTAAACGCTTCAGGCCCGCTGCATTTCTCGCATTTTTTGAAAACCGCGTCGGCATAACCGAGCTTTATCGTAATTCCGCGCTTGAGCTCTTCGCTGTGCGTGTCCGCCCACTTGCCGGTCAGCGCTTGCACTAGCGTGGTCTTGCCGTGGTCCACGTGCCCGATGGTTCCGATGTTTATTTCCGCTTGAGCCAATTGACCAACTTCAAAAGCCGAGAAGTAGATTTTGTCCGCGCGATTTATTAACTCTTTTCGACAACTGAAATTAAGGTGACGCTGGGATGCAATCTCGTAAAGGCAGACCATACTTTTTAACTGCTGCCAAAACCCGTGAATTCATGGACGCGACAGGCAGCGCAGTCGAGCGCCCCATGAAAACTTCGCCTGCTGACTGGGCGCAAGGACATGCTTCAATAATACACCGCCTCTATCAACCTCAAGGCGGCTTTGGAATCGAGAGCGCGGAAAAACGAAGAATTGCTGACTGGTCAATGGCGCAGCTGAATTTAATTTCGCGTTCCGCTTCAGTGCCGTTTGGAGTGCGAAAGCAGGCTGTTGATTACATACGAGTTTTGTCAGGCGGCAGTTTTGTTCCAAAAGAAAAAATCATGTCCTTGATTTTTATTGCGTCAGATCGCCGCGTTCCACACGATTCCCGTGCTTACGCCATAAGCAAAATAGACGGATTGTTACCAAAAAGGTGGGACGACAAAGCGCGCGCGACCTGGGACGAAGGAGCGCGTTCAAAACTTAGCGAGTTGTTTCACTCTACGGTTGCTTTGCAAGAGCACGGCGTAGTGCCTGAAGGAGAAGAGCCGGCTCTTGTTTTGGAAAAGCTTTTTGTTACGGGAGCAGGTAGAAAAAGTCCGCTTGGGACGTTTTTCGCTTCAGAGATCGCTAAGACTCTCTCCCGCGAGCAGAGTATGTCTAGAGAATACTTTCGCCTTCTAGACCGCCAGAATAGACTGACTTCACACGTGACTGAAGCCGGGAGGCAGGCCACGGAAAACATTTTAACTGCAGTAAAACAGCTAACGCCCGACGAGAGGCATTTCTCTAGATATGCGCAAAACTTTGTTAAGGCCTTGGCTGCGAGGGCCAAAAAACACGGCCTGCCGGCAGAGAGCTAGCTCTTATCTTGCGTTTTCTTGCGCTGCTATCAACCTATAAACGCTTCAACTTCCACCATGGCGGTGGAATTGACGTAAACAAGCCACGTCACGTCTGAAGAGTCTCTCACCAAGATTTCTTTGAAAACTTTGCCTCCAGCAGAAAAATCTCCGGACGAAATGATTTTAAACCCGCTTGGAAAGCGCTTGGACAAGGAAGCGTTTACGCTAGTTTGAGTGATGTTGAGCGGCTTTACGCACGTTCCCTCGTCTACCGGACAGATTGTTCCGCTTGCGCATCCGCAGTCTTGGCAGCAATTCTTGTTTTTGTTTTCGTTGTTGCTGCAGAGTCCGTCGCCGCAAGAGTCCATTGGCCTGCATATTGCGCCGTAGCGCGTGTCGCAAAATTCTTTCGCTGCGCAAGTGCAATCGCTAACGCATGAAGCGCAAGATTCGTTAACCGCGCAAACCCCATCGCCGCAAAAACCGCCCAGCTTGTCTTTGGGTGATTTCGGCAGCGTGCCGGTTTGATTTTCCTGCGCTTCTGAGCTTGGCGCATATGGTGTTATGTTTTCAACGCAAGCGACACCGAAAAAACCAACTGTGCATTTTGCGCTGCTGCCGCAGTCCCTAGTTTTCTCAACGAACTTGCCATTTTCGCACGACAAGAATGAAATCGCATTTTCTTCGCAGGAATATTCCTTCGCCATGCCAGTTGCGCAACCAGCTTGAGTGCCATTCGGCAGAATGCCGAGTCCGCCAAGAGTCTTTGGGGCGAACAAGCCACCTTGAACAATAAGCAAGAGTGCAAGAACCACTAGCAAGCTCATCAAAAACAAGCGAGTGTTTTTCATGTCGCATCAACCAGCCTGATGGTCGGGTCGCCATAAAGCTGCAAGCAGTTTTTGTCGTAATTAGATACCCATGGATTTGTTGGTTGTGTTCTCTTGAAATTATCGAAAGCCTCTCCTATGGTTTCAAACTCGAAAAAATTTTGTAACAACTTTGCCTCATCTTCCCTTTCGATGCTCCCTGTGCGCTCGTAATTTATCAGAGTGGTGCAACCGATGCTTGCGCTTAAACCTTGATGCATGAAGCTCATAAAAACGCTGTTTTCATTGTTCATCAGAACCCTCTCTTCTAAGGGTATTATTCTTTTGTTCTTGTCAACTATTGGATATTTATAATCAGGAGAGCCCATGAAACAAGCGCTGTAAAAATGCAGGCTGCCTTGAAAATAGTCGCGAGGTAAGTCTAGGCTAGGATGGATAGTCTCTTGGCGTGGAAAAGACAGGGCCGCCCCAGTATACGGATCTGCTGCTCGGTATGGGACAGGATCAAGAACTTGTGGCGTGCCATCCGTAGTTTCGCCTACTAAGGCATTAGACGTTATAACGCCGCCACTCCCATGCCCCCTTACGTATAAAATGCCTTTTCTGGGAATTACTCGCAATAGTTCATCAGTGCTGCAAAGGCCAAACTCGTCTCCGCCTAAGCACTTGCTAGGCGAAAGATATGCGTTTACTGTTAATCCAACGTCTTCCAAACGTTTCAATAGAAATTCATCGACAATCCATCGTTGCCAGCATTTAGCTGCGTCGTAATCCTCCTTATTGACGGCACCGCACTGCGGTCGTATTACGGTTAGTTTTCTTTCTATTTCCCTTTTTTCACTCGCGGTTTCGAGAATTTCTATCAAAAGACGTGCATTAACCTTTTCCAGCAGGTCAGTTCCTTTTTGAGGCGTTTTTTCAGTAGGCATTCTGGCAATTATTACGTTAGGTATAAACACCTCGCCAGATTGAAAGGTGCACATTCCGCCAGCATAGCTGATTTGAGCATAGCAATAGTCGTTCAACGGATTAAACCAACCAGTCGCTTCTGACGAGTACTGTATAGTTTCAGGCATTGGAATGACATCAACACCACCGCCGATAACCAGGTAAGTTTTACTTTCTTCCTGCAGCGTCGCTCGCCTAGTTTCATCTGTATCGGCAAGCACTTTGTCTACAGCGGTCTTTACCTCGCCCTCAGACGATATTCCCCCCCCAGAAGTGGAAAGACCGAGAGCGTGCATTGTCTTCTGATCGTTCAAGTCAACAACCCAAACTCCCTTGCCTTCAGCACGCAGCGCATAAATCCAGTCTTTCAGGCTTTGTTCGACTTCCGCTTTATTCAAAATGCCAAAATCCGTCAGGAAAACCACGTCCGCATCGCAAAGCACGACCAGGGGCTGTTCGTACCTCGCGTTAGGCATTCTTGCGAACGAATAAACGATTTTGTCGTAGAATGGATACGCGTCAGGAGTGTTGCAAACGCCGCATAAAGGCCGCACCATCACTTCGAAGTTCAAAGTGTTCTGCGTTCCTCCGTTTGCTGTTACCACGTCAGTGAAATTGCCGTTGGGTTTTTTGAAAGAAAAACACCCAGTGCCCGTGCCTGAAAGTTCTGGTTGAATGAGAATGTCGCCGCGGTCTAAGGCCGCGTCTCCTATAGTGAATGTTTTTGCCAAATGGCCTGGTTTGAAAGTCAAAACTATTGGCGGGTTGGTTATTGGTTGGCTCGTTTGCGCCGCGCCGCTTTGAGGAACTCTGGGGTTGAATTCCACGATGCCGCAATCGCCCTGATTGGAACATCCCCGCCACCACATTCGGTAAGTGCTTTCTCTTGGCCCCGAGATGCTAACGCCAAGCTTGTACTTTCCGGAAAGGTAAAAGTTTGCTGGAAAAATAATCGTGCCTTCCCAACTGCCGTCTTGCGAGGCAGTAATCCGGTTTGCAAGTCTTATCAGGTTTCTAGCCGAGTCGGCTTGCGCCAGATTGCCATCCATAGAAACTGCTACCGGGTCAAAAAAAACCTCGACGTTTTGAATGTCCTGCCCGCCTGTTGCCCTAACGCTGACTTGAAGATCCTCCAGCCCGGTTGCATAAACGTATTGCGGGTCGTTGGAGTCTGCGCCCAGGTTAGACCAGCCGTTGTTGATGTTTTTGACCGTAATGCTTGTTATGTCAAGTTCGGAAAAAGCGAAGGAAGAAATCAAAAGCAGAAACAGCGAGAGGGAAAGCCGGCGCATTAGGTTGATGCCACCTCAAACGCGACTTGTCCGCTCGAGTTGAGGTAAACAAAATGCATTACGCCGATAGAGTCCGTCAACACGATTTCCTTGAAAGTCTCTCCGCCGGCGGCGTAATCGCCTTCATAGAGCGCATTAAACCCGTCTGGAAAGAGCGCGGATAATGCGGTCCGAATGTCATTGGTGCTTATCACTAGCGGTTTGATGCAAATGCCGTTGTCTGTGGGGCAGAACGTTCCGCTTGCGCATCCGCAGTCTTGGCAGCAATTCTTGTTTTTGTTTTCGTTGTTGCTGCAGAGTCCGTCGCCGCAAGAGTCCATTGGCCTGCATATTGCGCCGTAGCGCGTGTCGCAAAATTCTTTCGCTGCGCAAGTGCAATCGCTAACGCATGAAGCGCAGTTTTCCTTGGTCGAGCAAATGCCGTCACCGCAAAAGCCTTCGTAAATCCACTTTTGAGCTGGCTGCGTGGTTGGTTTGGGTGTTGGCGTTGCGGTTGCTGCTGGCTTGCCCCCTCCCGCTAACAGGAAGGTAATGTCTTGCACGCAGGCAGCGCCGGTAGAATCCGTTTTGCAAACCGCGCTTCCGGCGCACTCTACCGTCTTCTTCGCCATCGCGCCGTTTTCGCAGTCTAAGAAATACAGCGTTTTTGCGTTTTGACAGTTGAAACCGGCTTTTTCCCCAACGTCGCAAGAGCTTCCGACTGTTTTTTCCTGCACTTGCGGGCCGGCTTGCTCTCCGCTCGGCTTGAAAACAGTTTGCTGCAAGAAAAGCGCGGCTATCAAAACCAGTGCAAGGCCGCAGATTATTGCGAGTGTGTTGCGGTTCATGTTATACATCAACCAGTTCAATGGTAGGGTCTCCGTAAAACTGCAGGCACTGTGTTCCGTACCTGTGTGTCATCATCCAATCTTCGCTTTTTCTTGTTTCCTCGGGGTTTGTGAAAAATTCTTCTGGGTTGGCTTTTTTGAATTTGTCGAAAGCGTCACCGATGGTTTGGCTGTTCAGAAAGAAGTTGAGAAGCTGCGCCTCTCTATAGCCTGGGTCAGGACCGGAGTTGTGCGTTCGCGTGCATCCTATAGCTGCAGTAAGCCCTGCATCTATTGCGTGCATTATCGTGCCGTATTTTGCAGTCATGGGAATGGGACAGGTTGGCGTGTTCTCTGGAAATACCGTAAAACGGTTATCACACCCATACTCTGATGCGTAATCTGGAGAGCCGCCGAAACAGCCGGTATGTATGAGCAAAATTCCGTCAAGCTCGTGTGAGCTTAGAAACTCGTGCGTAAGGGTTTTCTGCCAAGGCAACTCTCCGTTTTTTAGGAGAAGGTCTGCGTTAGGATCGTCTTTTGGATGTTCCACAAACTCGCGCGTGTCGCTGTAAATAGCGGCTGTAGAGTGAGCCATAGTCCCTCCTGTTCCGTGGGATTCCAAATAAACGATTCCCTCGCGGGTTGCTTCTTGCTCGAAAGCATGTGGCTGGCAAAAATCGGAGGTTTCGCTGCATGTTAACGGCGCGAGAGTAGAGTATGCTGTTCGCCACTTTAAGCTTTCAACAACCGTATCTATATGGCTCCTCATTGAACAACCCTCTTCAAAATTAGCAGGAGTGAGCGATCCGCACTGTTGTCCGATGGTAGTCAAAACTTTTGGGATAGTTCGGTGTTCTGTCGCGGCCTGCAACAGTTTGACAAGCAAATGCGGGCTTACCGGTTGGTTGCCAACCGCTTTTTCAGTAGGCATTCTTGCAACTGCAAAATCGTCGTAAGCAGTAGTAAAATCTTGGACAGCGTGACACGTTTCGCCCTTATAGTTAGTTTGTGCATAGCAATAGTCGTCTAAGGGAGTGCCGTCAGCAAGACCATTGTACGAATCTAGTGCGGGCATGGGAATGACGTCCACCCCGCCTCCTATGACGAGGTATTCGTTGCTTGACAATCCTTGCGTCTTGTTGACTACGGTTTTCACGAAGCCGGCGCGCGCGCCGTAGCCATCCGGATTGCTTCTTAACTCAGGCACTTTTTGCCCGCTTGACGGCTCAAGCCCCCCGAGGTTTTGCATTGTTTTCTCGTCGTTCAAGTCGACGACCCAAACGCCTTTGCCTTCGCTGCGAAGAGTTTCAATCCAAGCTGTCAAGGCGGTTTCAAGCGAAGAATCGTGCTTCAAAATCGCTAAGTCGGTGAGGAAAACGACGTTCGCGTTGCAATCTATGCGGACGGGCACTTCGAAAATCTCGTCGGCCATTCTGGCGAAGGAATAAGTTATTTTCCGCGTGTAGACGTTTTGAGAGTCGCAGACACCACACAACGGCTTGACTTTCAAGTTGAAAAAATACTCTTTGGAACCGCTTTCCTGGCTTTCTTCCTTGGAAACCTGCAGGCAGCCGGTCGCGTCGTCCAAACGATAGTTCATAACGCCTGGGTCGTTCACCTCGCTTGTTTCCGCGTGTGTTCCAAACCAAGGTATTACCCCCAAAATCTTGTTTTGCTCTTCAACTTGTTCTGTTGGCTTGGGAGCCCGGACTCGCGCTTGAAAGTTCTTGAAAGACAACTGAACCTGAGCAACCCCCTCTTGAGTAGTAACTACGGTTGGCATTGCTGGTTCCTCTGGTTCTTCGCTCGCTTCCGGTTGGACGCTGGCTTGCGGCGTCGGTTCTTCCACCAGCTTTAAGGAAAGTTTGACGAAAGAATCCGGCCCGTTTCGAAAGTTGTTGTCCACCAGCAAACCGGTTTTGAGCACGCCTTTCGTAAAACCGAATTCCTCGAGAAAAACAACATATCTTTCATTTGCATTCAAATAGTAAGGCGATTCGGTTTTTCTGAATCTATAACAACGGTCGGTCTCGCCTATTGCAACGAAATTGCATTTTTCTGTTGCTTGAGCTTTCTCCCAACTAACGCCTTTCGAGTAAATGTAAAACTCGTCCTTTTCGTTCTCAACCGGTTCTGGATTGGAACGCGGCCCTCCAGCCTCGCGCGCCATGTGGTCTAGGGAAAGAGAAAACGCGCTTTTGCCGATGGTTATTTCGCACGGCGTGGCTGAATAATAACCTGCTTCGCCCTCGCGGTCGGCTTTCAAAGTCACTTCAATGCTACCGTCGCTCAACTCGTTTTGTTCGCATGGTTGCAACGGCCCGACAGTCGGGCGAGATGGCGTTGGTGAGGGGGAAACTGAAACAGACGGTTGGGGCGAAACTTCCGGTGAAGCTTCTGCGCTCGGCGATGGGCTTGCTGACGGTGTTGGCGAAACAGTTACGCCCGGAGTCGGTCTTGCAGTAGCAGTTGCTGTAGGCGTTGCAGTTGGTGAAATGATGACGCTCGGCGTTGGCCTTGCGGTCGCGGTTGGTATTGAAGGCACGGGGCTTGCCGCAGTTGCAGAAACGAATTCAATCATTCCTCTAGTGGAACTCTTCTCGTCGTAAGGAAACCAGTAGCGCGAAGCGCTTCTTCCTGTTCCTGATATTTCAGTGAATGTCGCGAAGAGCTTGTACTTTCCAACCGCATTCCAATTGTTTCGGATTGTCGCAGTGTAAATTCCTCCTTCAATTAACGTATCTTGAACTGTAATGTCCGGCTTGGAAGAATCGCCGAACGGCTTTAGAACAAGTTGTAAGTGTCCTTCCACCTGAGGGGTTATTTCTACAGTAGCGTAAAGCGTGTCGCTCGGGTTCAAGCGGTAAAGCGGGCTTTCCCAACCTCCTCGAGTAGAGCTCACGTCAATGCGAAGGATGTCTAGAGTTTCGCGTGGAACTACAAGCGCGTCCGAAGTGAATTCCACCACGCCCCAGTTAGGGTTGTCGCGATTCCTGTCGCCAGGCCCGCCGTACCAAAAACGGCCGGTCTTAACGCCGTCGTAGCGGACGAACTCGACGTAAACCTTGTACTTTCCGTACAAGTAACCCAAGCCAGACGGGCAGACCGTGGTCTGAGCTTGATAGTAATCAAGCGGTTGGGTTATCTCCGCTCCGGTTGAATCAAACAAATTTCCTATGGGAATGAATCGTATGGTGATAGTTCCGTCGTACAAGTCGTTAGTCAAACCCTGCGGCCCGTACTCGTTGATTTGAACGAAAATGTTGAGGTCGCACGGGGTTCGGCCGTGCATTATCGGCGCGTCGCGCTCTCCAGTAAAAACGTTGCTGATTACTATGCTGCTGATGCTGGGCGTTGTTGAAATCGCCGCCAAAGCGCAAGTTGACAATAAAAGCAACGCTATTGCGAATGCGAGTCTGCGCATACTATTAAAACTCTCATGAAGCCGCTTTTATTTCTTTCCTACGAGGCGAGCGTAAACGAACTTTTTGTCCAGCGCATTGAGAAAAGGCACGAGCCGCGGTCCTTTTTCCCTTCCGATAAAAATTTTATAAGCGGCTTTGAAAAAATCTTGGATGGAAACGCCTTTTGCCGCGCAGATTTCGCGGATTTTTTCAGCTTGTTCCCCTTCACTCTCATCAAGACAACCTGCGAATTCAGACAATGCCGCCCTTTCCTTCGTTCCTATGCTTTTCCAATCGGGTTTTTCGACAATCTTGATTTTCGCCTCGTCAGGAGCGAACTTGTCGAGCCAGATTTTCGCGAACGCAACGCGCTTCTTCAATTCAGTTTTCTCGTCCGCGTTCAAAGCGCTTCCCTTTTGTTTTTCAAACGCAGTTTCCAAATTCGCACCCGGAATTTGAACCAAGTAGGACACGAAGGAAAACTGTGGTTTGAAAAAATCTTTTGGCTTTTCGAAGTTGCTCAACTCGAAAATTCTTGGAACGTCGGGGTCGCGCGCTTCCTCTTTCTTGAAGAAAACAGCGGCTGACTTGTCGAACTCATCGTAAAGCCGCGGGATGGTATCGCCTTCGGGGTTGAAGTTTATGGCAGTTTGCGGCTTGTAGCGCGTCATGGTGAAACGAAGCAGCTCTGGCGGAAGGGCGGCGCTGATTTCTTTCGCGCTCACTCCAACTCCTTTAGACGTGCTCATCTTGCGCCCGCCCAGCAAAAACCATTCGTAAGCGAAAGCAAGTGGCGGCGTTTTTTGGAAAACTTCTTTAAAAACCGCGTCCGCCACGTCGCGCGCGCCGCCTGCGGTCATGTGGTCTTTCCCCGAGCCTTCGAGCGTTATGCCGTGCACTCGCCACTGTCCAATCCATTCCATCTTCCAAGGAAGTTTTCCACTACCTCTGAAGGGATTCTTGCGGCCTTCGTGTCCGCAGCCTTGCGCCCACTTGACGAGGTGCGGCTCGCATTTGTACGCGACGGTTTTGCCGTCGAAGTCCCGCACGCGGGTTGTTCCAATCCTGCCGCACTTGTCGCAAATTATCGAAAACGGCAGCCACTCCGCGCCCTTTTCGCTTCCGCTCACACGCTTGTAAATCGCGCGAATTTTATCGCCGTTTTCAAGGATGGTTTTGATCGTGGAATCCATTTTTCCGCTTTTGTACAACTCGCTCATTTTGTACACGTGCGGCTTTGCACCCAGTTTCTCGAAAACCTCTTGGAATTCTCCAAAGTAGTAGTCTGCGTAGCTTCCGTTTCCTTCGGGCGCCGGAATCTCGCTCAGCGGCATTCCCCGATATTCCTCGAATTTTTTCGGCAAGCAGGCAGGCACGTCGTCCATCGGGTCGAAATCGTCATTGCCGTAAAAGAACTCTGCCTTCAAGCCAGCATCGCGAAGGGCTTTGTAAAGCACGTCGTGAATTATTACCCCGCGCAGCGCTCCAACGTGCACGCGGCCGCTTGGCGTCTTGGAATCGTTCACGGCCTGCCTTCCACTGAGCTTTCGCGCAATCTGGTCCGCCCAAAACATTGATTCGGTTTTTTCCATCTGAATAATCACTCTTTAAAGAATAATATTGTTGTGTCACGCAGGAAGGGTCGAGGCGGAGTATCGAGCGGTTCGCAACCGCGAGAGTTGCACCGAGCAAACGTTTCACGTTTGCGAGGCCAGCAAAGCAGTGCTTTGCTTGGAACCGCAGCCCAAGCAAACGCTCGGCGTTTGCGGGCATCGCAAATCCCCGGGGATTTGCTCAGTCTCGCAAACCTTGCGGTTTGCTCGAAGCGCCAAGGGAAACTTTGGTTTCCCTGGGGCTTACGGTTGAACCCATTCAATCTCGTAATACTCGTATTTGCTTTTAGGCAGTTCTATTCGCTTGACGCGGTAGTAAGTTATCGAGGTTTCGCGGTCGCAAATTGCTAGAATCAAATCCAAGCCGAGCGATTTCGCTTTTTCAATCGAGTGCGCCAACTCTGCGCCTCCGATTTCCTCCTCTTCGCTCAAAGCTAGCATTACGAACTTGGGTTTGTCTTCCTTCGGGTTTTCAATCAAACCGCCTTTCTTCCTGTGGTAGAGAAGAAAGTCGAGCTCGCCTTCTTCAGTGCGTTTCGCTCCGGGAATCGCGAGGATGAAAGTTTTCTTCACGCCGTGAGCAACGCGGATTGCGCGCGCCCATTCGCTGATGAGCATTTTCGCTTCGCGCGGGAAAACGTGAATCACGTGCTTGGAGTGCATCCACTCGTCTTGCTCGAGCGAAGGCGCTGCGCCCGGAAAGTAAAGGCGGAAGTGAGTGCCGAACTTGAAGCCGGTTTTCACGACAAAGCCGCGCAGGCGAAAGTCTTCGTAAACTTCGTAAAGCGAGAGAAAATCGGGCCTGCGTTTGACTGCTTCTGCCAAAATGCGTTTTTCCTGCACGTTGAGCTTGTAATTGCCGTGTCTCGCTAGGAAAAGCGTTTCGTAAGAGTCGAGCTTGAGCAGGCGTCCGTGTTTCTTGGCTTTATACGTTCCCCACTGGCCGAACCAGTTTTGTTCGTAAAGCACTTTTCCTTCCTCTTCGTCTTCAACGATGCTCATCAAATCGTCGCTGAAAAAAACTCCTTTCGGTTTCACTCGCGGCACTTGAAAATCCTTGGAGGGATACCGCACCACCGGGCTGCGGCCGTAATTGCCTTGCGCTTCGCTTATGGGGCGGGCAATAATGCCGCGGTCGCGCCAATCGCGGTAGCAGAAATACCTTGCTAAAAACTTTTTGTTGTCCTTGAATTTCGAAGCGACTTGGTTGAAAGAAATTTTTCGTCCCGCGCGTTGCATTTCGGCGTTGCGCACGTCCATCAAGTAAAGCGCTTCCTCGGGCATGAGAATGAGCTGGGTTTTCTTGCCTTCATAATCGCACCCGAAAAAACCGCGGTCTAGCGCCTGCACTGAAATCAAGTCTAGCACTAACAGCTTTCCGTCTTTGAATTCCAACTGGACTGCCAATAAAATCTCCTCCTGCCCAGCCCGCTTCGGGCGCGGCAGTTTGAAGTGTGGATATTCTTAGGGCGGGTTTGGGTTTTATAAGTTGGTTTTTTAATCCGAAGGCGGTTATTCGTTCGCATATGGACTTGCTTGCGTTAGGCGGAGTAATAGCGTATTACGCTTTTCTTTTGCTTGGTTCGGTCAGCATGGGCTATATTCTCCTGCGCTTAACGTATCCGGACATTCGCGTTGCTTCCCGCGAGCGAAAGCTGGGTTATGCCGGTCTTGCAGGTGCTGGGGTCACGTTGGCAGCAGCAGCAACGGATTTCCTGCTTTCGCCGACAGCCTTTTTGAGCGCAACAAGCACGTTCCCCATTATTTTCGTTTTGTTTTCAATAGCCGGTTTTTTCGGGCTGAAAACGTTTTCTCTGGTTTTCACTCCAAAGTTCGTGGTTGTTGGAATTCCTTCGTCCCAGCCGGAAGTTCAAGCGCCTGGGATGGGCACCGCCGGAATTTCGAGCGAGCAGATTCCGCAAGTGGTTGTGCAGGAGGGTTTGAAAAGACCGGTTGTCATCTCGTCGAAAGCGCGCGCCGAGGAAGTTCGAAAGCAATTGGTGGAAAAACAAGTTAAGATTGGCGAGCTGGACGTTTCGAGGGACGTTGACGCCGAAAAGGCCGAGTTGAAGAAAGCCGGCGAGGCGGATTTCGACGTGATGCTGCGCGATTTGCTTCCCAAGATAGCTTCGCCGTCAATATTGATTCCCGACGCGCCTTTGGATAATAATAGCGGTTCCCGGCATAGGTTGTACTTGCGCAAGCCAGCGCCGGCAGTGCGTTCGCAGATTGCAGATGAGGATTTCAGTTTGCTTGCCGCAGCTTCCGCTTCCCGTCCGCGTGAAAACGCTCGTGCGGAAAGGAAGGAGCAATTGGGCGAGCGGCAGCGCACGCAAGAGGAATTGGGCTTGATGGTGCAAGACGTTTACTCGCAGTTGAAAACGCAAAAGCCCGAGGAAGGCGGCGGGTTTAAAGACAAAATGTTGGTTAAAGAACCGCCCAAGCCCGAGTCCAGGCGCGGAAAGCCGATGGAAAAGCCGCCTGAACCGACTTTGTCAATGCAAGATTTATTCGGTGAAGCCGCAGCGCCCGCGCAGCAGCAAACTGAAGGTGGGGGAAAGCCTGTTGAGGAAACCAACCCGTTGTTCGCGCAATTGAACAAGATAAGCTCTCTCAAAAAGCCGAGCGACGTTACGCTCGTTAAAATGCCTTCCGAGGAAACTGGCGGTTGTCCGCGCTGCCATTCGAAAAACTCGCGCATCGTTTTTTGCCCGTATTGCGGGAGCGCAATGTGCGCCAATTGCACGCCTTCAATAAAACAAGTGGAAGGCGGTTTCGAATTCGTCTGCCCCAAGTGCGCCGAAACCGTTTTCGTGCGAAAGAAAAGCGAGTGAATTTTACGATGTTTCGTTTGCAGCCGGCCACACGCAAATGCGGATTTTATAGTCTACTATCTTCGATTCGAAAGTCGTGCCTCCAACAGCAAGACCAGTCTTGAGCACTCGGAACGGCGAAGACATGGAAAGCAGTTGCGTGGATTGCTTGGCAGCAGTTTCGCACCCTCCCAATAGAACATCAGAATTGCGCGAGTTCGTGATTTGCGCGCCTTCAACCGGAATGTTGCATTCCGAACTGCCGCTCGTCAGGGACTGATCGCCGGGACCACATAGCGGGCTTGTGTCGGAACCTTGTAAATTACCGCCCTTGGGGTCGCGGGCTTCAACGTAATAACGATAGCCGGCGTAAGCGAAGGGCTTCATCAATTCTTTCATGGCGCAACGCATAGCCGTTTTGCCTGGAACTGCTGCGCTACCATACTTGTCGTCGAGCTCTACCAGCGCTGGCGTGTCTTTGCCTTCACCCAAATCGCGTTTCAACAAGTCGGTTACGCTGATGGAACCGCGGTAGTTTTTCAAAACTGGGCAGCCAGCGTTAACGTCATTCAAGGCGATCCACGTTACGCCGTCAACGACGTGCTCTTGGTAAACGTCAGGGTCGTCAAGCTTGCCGACGTTTTGAAGAGTGCCCGCGTCGACGTAATACATTGCTTTCATCACGCTTTGCAAGTAATTCAACTCGTAAACCGCCCGCAATGCCTTGTCTTCGCTTTGGCCGTACGTTCCGCCGACGTAAACGAAAATGATTGTTGACGCAAGCGCAGTAAGCAGAAGCAAGAGAATGCCGTCGTAAATCGCCGCTTGCGCTTTTTTCATTTCCATGCAATCACGTTGATTATTCCCAAACCGCGAGTTGGCGAGTTTGTGTCAGGGCAAGGAACTGCAACCGGATAGTTCATTACCGAAACTCTTTTTGGCTCTGGAAACAACGTTGCTGTGGGCGTTGCAAGAGTTTTTTCGTTGGTGCAGTAAAGCCAAGTTTCGTCGGCCGTTGTGCTTTCGTCTACGAAGTACGGGCTTTGCTTCGGGTAGGTTGCAGGATCAGATTGCTTTTCCAACGGAATTCCATCGCAAAATCTTTTGATAGTGATCAAGAAAGTTACTGATTTCGCTTCGCCAAGGGGTTTCAAGCGCGTTTCGCATGCGTCTTTGAACGTTTGGTTTTCCACAAATCCTTTTTCCGTCACTGCGTAAGACAATGCAGTCGCACCCCGCCGGATTTCAAGGTAAACGTTTTTTTGCTGAACCAAATCGAGCGCGTACAACACCGTGCCCGTGAAAAGCAAGACTGAAGCGACTATGGGAAAAATGCTGGGAATGTCGTCTCCGAGCGGTCCAATCATTCCGCGTTTTTTGGGGATTTTGTCGCCCAACGGTCCAATTATTGCTTTTTTTCCCATCATTTTTTCAAGTCCACTCGCAGGCTTCCTTAGCGCCGCTCGGGTCGTCGTAAAAATTCAAGCACTCCGCCGGATTCGCGTGCTTGCAGTCTTGAATGAATAACTTGCGCGTGGGACCTCCAGGAGTCCATTTCTTGCTTTGACAACGTACTATCGTCACGTATCTGCTTCTCTGCGTTTCAGGCTCCAAAGGCGGGTCTGGCTTGGAAGGAGTGAGCGTCCTTCCTTTGAATGTTTCAGCGCCGACAGGTATGTCGATTTCTGGCGGAATAAAAGCTATGGTAAGTGCAGGCGGGTAGCCGACTCGCGTTCCGCTGCTGCAACCTGGGCTGGTTGTAGCGACGTCAATGACGAAAAACGGGTTTTGCGGGTCGTCGTCGTGAATGGTGATGTTTATCAAATAACGCTCATAGTCAGCTTTTCCGACAGTGAGAACCGCTTCAAGCGGGTAGACTATTCGCTCGTCTTCCAACGGCGAGTTTACCACTTGCGCGATTGCCGAACCCAAGCCGGTGGCTACTGCCTGCGCACGGTTGATGCACAGCGCTTGCTTCTCGCGCCCAGCGAAACTCATTATGATCAAACACAACGCAATTATGAAGAACAACATCGCCATTTTAGTGAGCGTCCACATTGCGAGTTGTGCCTTGCCCATTGCCTCACGCCACTTTGGTAACGCAGATTTTAATCAAGCCCTGCTCTTCACCAGTCATCGGCAAAACGTTCGCGCTTTTAGTCAGCTTGATGTTATACGCCCTTGTTGTCTTGTCTATCATGAACGTTCTCCAACGCGAGTTTGTGTCGCCTGGTCCGCTCCAAACCGATGTTGGAATTCCCCACTTCACAGGGTCCTCGCCGTCAGGGTAAGGCGCTTCATGCAAGTTTATCACGTCTCCTGAACAATCAGTGTCTTGCGTCATCCACACGTTGCCTGCCATGTTGATGCAAGAAATGGATTTGTAAAGCGGAATGAAGCGCTGCGTTTCCTGGGCCACCGGAATGATTTGCCAACAACCGCCGTAACGCGCTGCGCACAGCGAACAGAAAGCAGGGTCGGAGTAGTAAACGAATTGAAGGGCTTCGATTGTTTTACCGCCGCACTCGATTGGCCTGAACAACACCGTGCGCGATGTTGGCGGCGATGCCAAGGCAACGCTCAATACTGCTTCCTGCAAAACGTCGGTTTGCGTTTTCAATTCCGCCAGGCACTTGTCTTCATTAGACTGGTTGATGAGCAAAAACGCGAGTGCAGTGCTCATTATCATTATGATTACCGCAATAACGAGCTCTACAGGCGCTTCGGCTTGTGCCTTCACGCTTTGCATTACGCAAAAAGCGTTTAATTATCTATTGCTTTCTTGGCAAGGAAGAAAACGCCTGTTGCTATGGTGCGCGCTTCGCCCAGGTTTTCGCTGGCTGTTTGCGAAGCTTGCTTGAACATGGGCTTGATGAAAACGAAAATCAAGACCGCAGCGATAATCATCACGATAAGCAGGTAAATCGGAGTCCACTCGCTGCTTCCTTTTCGCTTTGCCACGCTAATTCACAGGATAAAGAAGAATAAAAAAGAGGAAGTTACGGAATGGTGCACTCGCTGGCAGCATCATTCTCGTTCCTCGCGATGGAGATTATGAACTTCGGGTTGGCGCCTGCAGCCATGTTTCCGCAAACCACGAAGCTAGCTTCAACCTTATTGCTTATCACGAGTAGTTTGGCGTCGGTTGCCGTCAGCTTGTCGGAAATCGGATCGCCACTTTTGACTTTGAAGTTAATTTCATCGGGGATTACTGAAGTGATATCCTGTCCGATGACTTGCTGAACCGTAATTCTTCCGGTACTGAAAGTGGCTTTTTTGACCGACGAGTATCCGTATCCCTTGCCAATGACGTCTTTCAGCTGGTCGTGCATCAACTTGTCGGGTTCGCCTGCGCCGATGCCGCCAACTCCGCCGATGATGTTCATCAAAACCGCGAGAATCGCAAGCGCTACGATAACTGAAATGACGAGCATCATAGTTTCAAAAGCCTGACCGCGTTTCATCAACAATCACCCTCTCTTTCGATTAAGCGTTCAGCGTTTTTAAATCAACCCGTTCCGCCGAGAAAACTGCCTGTAACGTAAACGACTATGCAGTAAAGCCCCACTGCGATTGGCAGGGCTTTGGCTATTGAAGTCCACGTGTGCAGCTTGTTTCGCGTGTCTTCGATTTGCGAGTTGAAGTAAGTCAACAAAGCCACTACCTCGATAACGTAAATGCCCATTATGAAAATGAACGTGGTGGGGTCTGCAGTCTGCTTGAGCGCTTCGCTCTTGAAAACGTCGGTCAAGCCTGCCACGTTAACGCCCGGCAAGTTTGCAGTCGGCGCTACGCTCTCGCCGGGGGCGGTTGACGCGAGAGAATTCATTATCATGCGTTGCATCGAGCTCACAACACCCAGCACGATGGGAGCGACGAAAATGGCCATGGTGCCGAGCATTACAGTAACGTCTTCAAGCAGTTTGCGCAGCGCCTCGTCAATCTTCTGCGCATTTCGCAATTGAACCGCGAGATTGATCAGGGATTTCGAAGCGACATTAACGCCCAGCTCGACCGAATCCGCTAGAAAACGCATGCCGCCGCTTATCGTGCGCGACGGCACGTCTTTCATCGCGCCAAAAGTCTCGTCGAAAATAGCCGCGTCGAGAGTCATGCCCATCATCGTAATGTTTTCCAAAACCCGCCGGAAAACCTTGTTTCCCACCTTCGACTTCGGCAGGAATTGAACCGCGCTTCGCAAAGCTTCTTCAATCGGCTTGTTTTCGCCCAAGCGCGACGCAAGAACGTAAAGCGCGTCTTTAAACTCGGTTTCCATATCGCGCAACTCGTCCTGGATTTTCTTGCGGGCTCCGTATTTTCCCATGAGCCACACGCTTGCGGAGATGCAAAGCCCGAAGAGAATGCCGAAGAGGGTGAACTGGCCCACGAAAGTGCCTTGCGGAATTATTACGAAGTTTCCGATTGAAAGCGGATTTTTGTCGAAGAAAGTCAAGTGCGGAATTTGCGCAATCGCTTCCTCGTGCGTCAAGTAGCTGGGAGCTTGACCAAGCGTGCCGAACAGTTTGATGCCGTCAACATCCGGCGTGAAATCGGGGTTGAAGCGAGCAAGAATGCCGTTCACGAAGTTTTGAGTTTCGCCCTGGTCCGTAACGAAACCAATGTAAACAAAGCTTATGATGAGCAACGCGGCGAAATATTTGAAGGGAATGCTGATGCCGAAAACTTGCGCCATTCCTTTGGGAGGCAAGCCGGGGTAGTCTTCAGGCACGTCTGGAGGGATGTATGTTGGCGGCCGTTGCGAGAGGATGTTCGAGCCGAAAAAGTAAATGCCGATGGGCAGGAAAATGTTGTAAACGATTATCAAGTATTCGGCTTTGCCGAGCGCGACGTTCGCAAAACTTCCTGCGAGCGGCAGTATGATCGCCAAAAGCAACGGCAGGAGAATGCCGAAGTAATACAGAAATACAGTGGGTTGGTGGAGCTTGCGCGCGTAGAAATCCATTTTTTCTTTCGCGCCTTCAAGCACGTCTTCGGACGCTTTGTTCAGCAATTGTTCGCGCTTGATTTTGTCGCCTTCCAAAATGGACGCGCGGATTATCATCAAAGCGTGTTTGAAGTCCTCGTTGTACGCGCCCCACCTGTAAGCCAAATCGTCGAGCGCTTCCTCCACGCTCAAAAAACGCCCTATTTGCACGTCCCACACGATTTTCTTCATGTCGTCCGCGATTTTGCCTTGCCCGTGGTTGGCTGCGAACTCGACGGCTTTCTCGAGATTAGGCGTTAAGCGCAGGCTCATGGTAATGTAGTTGATGATTTCAGGCACGTACGCCAACGCCAGCACCTTTTCCTTTTCGACCGCTTGGTAGGGATAGCGCAAGTACATGTAGCTCAATGCAATGGGCGCGAGAACGAGAATGCCGCTTAAGCCCGCTCGAATGTTGTCGTCTGCAAAACCGTAGGCGGTTCCGTAAAGCCAAACTCCAGCTGCAAGAGCGATTCCGAAAGCAAGCCCGAAAATGAAAATCGTTTGATACGCGGCGTAGAATTGCTCGGCAGTAACGTCCCAGCCCAGGAAAGCGAAGGCGTCTTGCTGTTCGCTCGTGAATTTCTTGTTCCTGCCGAGCGAAGGCATTATTTTTGCGAGCGAGTGGGTCGTGCGGATGAAAAACGGCTTTTGCTCGACGACTTTCTTTTTTTGCTCGACCGCAGGCATGAAGAACGATGAAACCCCGGTTTGTTTTTTTTCCTTCTCGCGCGGCATTTTGTTTACCCGCCGTTACTTTTTCCTGCCTGCTGCGGCTTCGCGTTGTTGCAGCAAGTCCTTGACGAGGGTATTGTTCACCCACGATTTCCATTCTTCCAACAGCTTCTTGTGGTCCACACTGCCGTTTTCCTCGCGCTGTTTTTCTTCCAACAGCAAATACTTCGTGTGCGACGGAACAGTTGCGGAAGCTTCAAGCAAGGCGGGCAAGTCAAGCTTGCGCTTGACGTCCACCAAATACTGTTTGACTGCTCCGCGCGCGATGACTTCGTTCCACATGTCGTTGAACGCCAAGCCGCGGTTGCGTTGAATGCGCTTGAGCCAATCGCTTTCCTTCAACTTGTCTTCGAAAAACTCGAGCCTGTCTTTGTTCGCGTCGAAACTCATCCAGTTGACGAACCCCTTTTCTTCCAGAGGGTCTCTGTTCCAATTCTTCAAAACCTCAGTCAATTCGATGACGCGCCGTTCCCTGCGCAGCGAGCCTTTAAAGCGAATGGGCGCGGAAACGAGCGCAAAATCGGTTGCTTTGAATGAGGTTGTCGGCACTCCCAAGTCGTTCACGACGCGGTCCCAAATGGAGTACGCGCTTTCGCCGTGAATGGTTCCCATGACCACGTTTCCAACTGCGCCTACGCGCATTGCTTCGTACAAAGCCCTCGCTTCGAGCGAACGCACCTCGCCCACGATAAGCACGGAATCTCCGAGGCGCAATGCAACGCGCAAAGCGTCTTCAGCTGAAATTTCGGTTTCGCTAGCCGCGCCTAGCGGAGAGCGGGTTTTCAATCGCTGGATGCTGAAGCCGAACTTGCGCATTGCCGGAATTGGAAGCTCCTGCGTGTCTTCCTGAACTATTATCCTCAAGTTTTGCGGAATTTCGAGCATCATTGCTTGCAGCATGGAAGTTTTTCCGGAGCCGCGCGAACCAACGATGAGCATGGAAGCTTGCGCGTCAACCAGGAAAGAAAACAAGCCGCCTGCGAGCGAGTCGAACATTTTCGCGTCGATGAATTGGGCGAGAGTCCAAGGCGTTTGCTTGTGCAAACGCAACGCAAACGCAGTTCCGTCTAGAGCAAGCGGTTTTCCGATTACCGCGACTCGCGTTTGCAAGTCGGGCAAGTCAAAGTCGAGAATGGGGTGCGCTTCGTCAAAAGGACGTCCGCTCAAGGCGCGAAAGCGCGACACTATGGAGCGCGCTTCGTCAAGGCTATAAATCACGTTAGTCTGGCACTGGCCGTACTTGCCGTGAACCAGGTAAATCGGTTTTTCTCCGAGGGGAGAGTCGATAAACACGTCAGTAAGGGAACGGTCGCTCAACAAAATTTCGAGAATTCCGTAGCCGATGGTATACCGCGCTACTATTCCCGCCAAATCTTCCTTGTCTTCGAGACTGAGGGGAATTCCGTTTTTCTGCGCCAAGTCGGCGATTGTTGCGACGTAAATGTTTTGAAAGTAACGCCGCGCTTGAGTAATGTCGAGAAACTCGACGTTCTCGGGCCTGTGCGCCGAGACGACTTCCTTCGTTTTTTCAAGCAGGAAATACTTTTCCGGCGGAAGCGAGTATTCCGGCGGGTTGATGAAATACAAGTATTCCACTTTGTCGGGATGCTTGTAAATGCGCACAGTCGAACCGAGAATTTCATACTGGTCGACGAGCTCAAGTTCTTCTGTTCCCGTGAAGAAAATCCGCGAGCCGATGAAAGAAGGTTTGATTGCGGTTTCGAAGAAAGAGTGGTAACCGCTTCGGTCCGTAGGAATGGTTCCCAACTGCGCGAGGTAGACTTTCATTCTTTGAATCAAGCGCGTTTCCTCGAGCGAAGAGCGCATGAAGCCGAGCGTGTTGACGTAAACCTTCAAATCCTCAGCGTCTTCCTCGCTCAAGCTTGAAACTCGCGAGAGTTCGGTCTTGATTTCGCGAATCAAAAGCAAATATGCTTTAAAGGGGTCGGAGCGGATGGTGTTCATAATGCCGAGAATTATGTCGTGCCTTGGAGAAAGAACTCGCGATTCGGTTGTTTTGCTCAAGTGCGAAGGCGACCACACGGCGTCAGCCTCGAGTCGCGACGCGACGTCAGCAATTTCTTTCAAAAGCTTGGTTTGCTCTTCGTTGTAAATGCGTTCGTAATAATCGGCTAGGACTACCTCGTCGACATCCACTTCGCTCAAGCGCGTTATCACGTCGCGCATGGTTTGGCTGTACTGCGCAACGTCAGGCCCGTAGGGAGAACCGCGGTAATCGAGAATCAACCGCTTTTTTCCGCCGTCGCTTTTTACAACCGCATCGCCGAACATGCTGGTTGGAATTACGCAGCAGTCATTTAAATTAGCTTAGCTAAGAATAAGTGCTGGTTTTAGCGGTTGCGCTTTGGCGGCTTTTTCTTCCTTCGATTTCGCGGCGCTTTCCAACTCTATTTCAAGTCCGAGTTGTCTTTCCAAAAAGCCCTTGGCGTTTTTCAGAACAGCGAGTTCATCGATTTCGAGCAGAACGGGATTTTCTTTCAGCTCGAAAAACCTTTTGTCTACCAGAGCGCGCACGGTCTCGTCCAGAATCTCTTGAGGCGACGAACGCGTTTTGACAAGCACTTTGGCTACCTCTTGCTTTTCTTTCGAAGCGACAATGATTTTCGCCCGCGAAACCTTCTGCTTTTTCGCGATAAGCTCCACGATTTTGCGCACGTCGTTCGCTACTAACGCCACAAAATCCTCGCCTGCTTCAGCCACCAGGTCTATCTTCTTCTCGTCTGCTTGCGGCCATTCAGATAGGGAAATGAATCCCTTTTGCTTTGCTTTAGCCCACAATTCTTCGCACGCGTGCGGCATTAATGGCGCGAGCATTCGCACCCAACGCAACGCTAACGGAGCGGTTGCTCGTTTTTCCTCTTCCGTAGCGCGCGAGTCGAAGTGCTCGAACGCGTTGAGCAAAGAGTGGAATGAGAGTTGAACGTAATCGCGCAAGCGGTATTCCTCGAGAGCGAGAGTGGATTTTTGAATCGCGCTTTCCACTCGCGATTCGAGCCATTTTAGAAGCGGAGTGGAAGGCCGTTTTTTGGCGGAGAGAGAAACGAGCGAGCTTGCAAGCGAATAGAATTTGTTGACGCGCTTGCGGGCCGCTTCAATGTCTTTCTTACGAAAGTCTAGGGTGCTTGCGAAATCCGCGCTGCCTGCGCAATACAACCTGAACAAGTCAGCGCCGTATTCTTTCGCAATCGTGTCGAGAAGAACAACGTTTCCGCGGCTTTTGCTCATTTTCGAGCCTTCGCTCAACACCATTTCGTTCAACGTGATGGTTTTCGGCCAGCATTCTGGAGGGAAAATGCCAGCGTGCGCGAAGATGAAAAAGCTCAAGTGGTTCGTCACGTGCGCCACAGCAGTGTGGCGCTGGTCGTTGGGATACCAGTAGGAAAATTCCTTGCGCGCTTCTTCCAAGATTTTATTTCGCAGTTTTCCCGCGTAAGGCCTTCCCAGCAGGACCGCATCGAAAAACTCTTCGTCCAAATCTTGCGGTTTGAGTTCGTGCTCGCGGATTTTCTTTATTACGGTGTAGAAAGCCATGTAAACCGTTGAATCGCTCAAGCTTTCGATAATCCAATCGCGGGCGAAAGGCAAGCGCGTGCCCAACCCCCTTCTTCGCGCGCACGGGCGTTTGTCGAGCCACGAGAAAACGTCGAGAAACTGTTTTCTATACGCGTCGGGGTAAATCGTCATTTGCTCAAGGCAATCTTCGGCTTTCTGCTTCCAGCCAGGCGCGTTGAAGTCGAGAAACCACTGGTCGGGAAGAATGGCGCCGATTATCTTTCCGCCTCCGCGGGATATCGCGCGGCGCGAGGTTTCGTAAAAAACGAACGCGTGGTTATTCCGTAAAAGCCAGTCGCCAACCTCTTCCTTCGCTTCCACAACGGTTTTTCCTGCGAACTGCTGGCACTTTTCGTTCATCACCCCACCGTAAAACTCGGCCTTGTACAAATGCTGCGTTGCTTTTTCGAGCTTGTGCTTTTCGTTCGCGTTCGCGATCTTGAATTGCGCCGCGATTTCGACAGCCGGAAAAACGCCGAAATCCTTGAGGCGAATGAGCGCGATGGGCTCTATTCGCGCAACGGCTTTTTCAATCTGGTATTTTTCCAGAATCTTCTTGTTTTTCTTCAAGTCTTCGACTGCGACAAAATCCGCAACGGAATGCGCGGGAACCGAGTGCACGAACCCGGTCGCGTTGTCGGCATCGACGAAATCCGCCGGCAGAATCGGAATCTCGACATCGAGAGGGGTCTTGCAGTTTTTGCCGATGAAATAGCTTCCGTCAAGCTCCTTGATTTTTTCGACCTTGTGGTTTTGCAGCCGCAGCTTGTCCAACGCTTCGAATGAAACGAAAACGATTTCGCCGTCGATTTTGGCTTTCGCGTATTTCGCTCCGGGGTTTGCGAAAACGTTGGTGATTCCGAAAACCGTTTCGGGACGCAACGTTGCAGAAGCGATAAAACCGTCTTCAAAACGCGATTTCAAAGCGACGTATTTCTGCAATTCGACCGGATCGGTGTCTCCGTCTTTAATGTCGTCCTCTCCTGCGGCGTTTTTTTCCTTCAAATCGAAGAGAATGGGGTAAGCCGCTTGCTTGAGAAAACCCGCTTGCTTGTATTTAGTGAACTGCCATTCGACGAACTTGTTGTATTCCGCGTCGCCGGTTGTAAACTGGCGCGTCAAGTCGAGCGAGTAGCCCATTCGCTTGAAATCCTGAACTATTTTTTTCGAAAAATAATTTACTAGATTCCACGGGTCTTCGAAAGACTTTACGATTTCGTCAACGCGCTTTTCGTCGTTTTCGTAAACGCGCGCGTAATCCTTGTATAACGCGATTGCTTCGGCATCGCCTTCCTTGATTTTCGCGCTTACCGCCAATACCGGCGTGCCCGTGATGTGGAAAGCCATGGGCCAAAGCACGTTAAAGCCGTTCATGCGCTTGAAACGAACGAGAACGTCGCTGTTCGTATAGCTTCTGCCGTGCCCGACGTGCAAACAGCCGGAAGCGTAGGGGTAGGGCGTGGTGAAAAAGAATTTTCTGGGCTTTCCGCTTTGCGGTTCGAACGCTTTCGCCTCGTTCCACTTGTCCTGCCATTTTTTCTCGACAGTTCGAAAGTCCAATTCCGCCATTTTAAAAACTTCATCTCTTTTTTCTAATCGTGAAAAAACGCGTTAGAAACGTTTGGCAGGACGCCTTAAAGTTTGTTGCGCTCTTCGCCGTTTTAACTGCTTCAGCTTACGCTGCGCTCGCTTTCACGCCCTTGTCGCAGGTTTTTTCCGAAATTGCGGCTCGCTCTTCAACCCTCGTTTTGCAGGCTTTGGGAGTTGAATCTAGCATTGCTTACGAAAACGTTGTTCCTCACGTCGTGACCGCAACAGCTGATGCTGAAATAAACGCGGTTTGCGCGGGCTTGGTGGAAATAGCTGTTTTGTTCGGCATCGTTTTCGCGAGCTTCGAGAAAGCCTTGCGCTCGCGCGTGAAGGGCTTTGCTTTGGGCTTGCTGGTTTTGCTTTTGTTCAACCCGTTTCGCATCGCGCTTTCTTTGAAATACGTCGACCCGATTGTTCACGACGTTTTGTTTCGAGTAACGCTCGTCGTCGTTCTCGTGACGTATTACGCGATTTGGTATTATTGGAACAATAATAAATAGCGCGTTTGCGTTCTGTTTTTCGTGAGAAAAGCGTTTATCGCGGCGCCGTTGATCGGCACGTTCATTTTCTTAGCTTCAATCGCGTTCGTAGTTAATTTAAGCAACACGGAAAAGCTCGCTTCGGCGCAGGTGGTGAGCGACGCTTACCACAACCGCTTGGTTTCGCTTCTCGAAATCTACAGGACCGACCTCGCGTCTATTTTCCGCGAGGGCATAATCCGCACTACTGAATACTTTCTCTTGCGTCAGGGTTGGAACGAGTTCGAGCTGTCGCAAAACTCTCTATGGATTTCGGGGGTAGATTGGAGTACTGGCACGTGTACAGGAACTGGCTGTTCGTCCTTTGATCAAACCACCTGCTTGAGTAGTCCAGGTTGTATCTGGAATGCGGGGGCTACCACCGGAGGCAGTGCCAACGTTGATGGTTCTCCAGACGGCAAGGTTTCTTACGAAGAGCTTCGTTTCGTCAAGTGCGACAACATTCGCGTTTTGACCAGCCAAATCATCTGCAGCCTTCCGCAAACAATCGCAGCGGGCGCTGTTCACGTGACTTACGACTATGGCTTGCCGCAGTGGATGGACAAGCTCACTGTTCCGCTTCCGTTTGAAGGAATGACTTTCGACGTTGCGAACAACAAGAGCATGAGAGCTTTCATTCCCGAGGTGGACGCGAGCGGGCACATAGACCCTGCAGATGCGGGGTTTTACCAAGGAAATTGCAGCGCGCTCATGAAGGGAAGCATTTTCGACTGCAACAACTTTGCGCATAACGAAGCGAGCCCGTACAGATGTTGCAGCAACCTGACGAGTTTTGATAAGGCTTGCACAGACACAGACATTCCAAGCGCAAGGGTGGTTCCCGGTTGTGAAGACGGCTCGTTTTTCCTGAACGTGAGCTTGAACAATTCGATAGTGTACCCCGCAATGCCGCGCTTGAACGCGTCTGACGGCAGGGGGAACCAGATTCGCAGCGGTGCCATTGGAGAAAGCGACTTTCTCTTGCCGATAAACTACCCGCTCTTTCGCTATTACCACTACGCCTTCGGCGTTTACAAGAAACTGGCTTACGGAGAGAACGATGGCAATCCTGAAAACAACGGAGTTTCCAACGGCCTGTGCCGAGGAGGCGCTGATTGCGCTACTATTGAGGTTTCTCCCGGAGTGTCGTTTGGTTCAGTTGGTTTTGGTTCGCCAGACGCAAGCCAGGATGTAGTGATGCGTGACGTTGAAGACAAGTTGTTCGCGCGTTATAAAGAAGCGTGCAGCGAGTTTTCAAACTCCAACGTTTTGACGAGCTTAGGAGCTGACCTTACTGGACTGACCGTGACCGGTCTTGGTTTAGATGGAGGCCAGGTCGTACTGCAATCTTTACGGACAGGCGCTGATTATGTTTATTGCACCGACATAATGCAGCAGGTTGTCGTCGGAGGAACCGAGCCTGTTGATGCTTTGGACGCTCAAATGGATTCCCAGATAGACTTGTGTGGTGACCCGGCCGCTGGTCTGTCGTGCGCGTATTATGAACAGCCTAACTTCAAGTTTCAGTTTAAGGATTTCGACCCTGCCTACCAGGTAGACCCGGACGAACAAAACTTCTTCCGCTGGTCTGCTGCGCCAACGCACGACGTGCCATGAACGCTTTTTTAAAGCAGGAAGCAGAAGATTTTACTTATGGCAGACTTTATCGATGGTTTAAAAGAAGATTATGAGGCATTGATCGCCAAGCTCGAGGACATGGGCGTTCCAAATCCCCGCTTGGCAGTTCCCGTCGTCGGCATTTTGTTGGTAATAGGCATCGCCTACCTGGCTTTTCAAAACTTAGCTCCTCCAACGGTTTCCGTAGAGCTTTTCGTGAAATCCAATGACGGCACTCCGGTTTCTGGAGCTGCTGTGACACTGTTCAAAGGAGAGCAGATTGAAACGCAGTATTCAGACCCTGCAGGCAAAGTGGTTTTTTCGAAAGTTCCTCAAGACGCTGCGTTAAGCGTCAAGGTTTCCGCTCAAGGCTTTAAGGAATTCGGTCCGCAACAAGTTTCCGCAAGCGGCCAAAACGCGCCTCTCACGCTTCAGCCGGTTCAAACGACTCCACCCACTAAAACGCTCGTTGTCAAGGTGAAGGACAAGGACGGCAACGACGTTTCCAGCGCTGCTGTTTTTCTTACTTTCACTGACGGAACCGCCAAGCAAGGCTATTCAGCTGTTGACGGCAGCTCGGTTTTCACCCTTCCCACGTCGTTAACCCCGCCCGTAACCATTCGCGTTGAGAAGGCTGGTTTCATTTCGAATTCGAAAACAATAGCCACTTTTGACGACATTGTTTTCATCGATTTGACTTCCACCGACAGCGGCACTCCGGACGAGCTGAAAACCGGTTCGGTGCAGGTTTTGGTTGAAAGCAGGGGACAGCCTGTCGACGGAGCGACCGTAACGCTAATCGATTATTTGACCGAGAGCGAGCTGCGTTCGGGAAAAACCGACGGGACAGGCAACGTGTTGCTTCGGGACGTGAACTTCGGAAAGAGGTTTTACGTCAGCGTGAAGGACGATTTGGCTAGGTTCAAGAGCTACTTGAGCGAGATGATAGAGTTCATGCAAGACACTCCTCGCGTCATAGTTCAACTGCAGCCTGTCGAAAGTGCGGAAGATGTTTTGCGAGTGGTGGTGCAAAGCGCGAAAGACAAGCGTTTGCTTTCAGGCGCGGAAGTCAGCGTTTTTTCTCGCTCCAACCGCGTTTTGATAATGTCTGAATTTACCGACTCTAGCGGGATTGTTCGCCTGGCGCTCGACAAGGGCAAGCAGTATTACGTGACTGCGTTCAAGCCCGGTTTCCTGCCTGCGTTTTTGGAAAGCGCTGGCGTGGGAGGCGAGGCAAAGACTATTGAATTGACTGAAGAGACCGAAGCGAATTCTGTCGAGGCGAACGTCACTGTAACCGAGAACGGCGAGGCAGTGCCCGGAGCGCGAGTCGAGATTTTCAAGGTCGACGGCTTTCCGCTTGGAGTGCCGCCGCAAATTACTGCAGCTGACGGAACCGCCGCGTTCATCCTGCCGCTGCAATTGTCCGGACGAACGTACAGGGTTTTCGCAAGCGCGTCGACCGAAGACAACAAGCGGGGTGTCAGCGATATTGCTGAAGCTCGCGAGGGAATGGCTTTATTCGTCAGCGTGCAGGCAGAGCGCGCCAAGCTCACGGTGCTGGTGAAAGACTTGATTACCAACAAGAGCGTGCAAAACGCGATTGTCGCTGTTGAAGCGCAGGGCGAGCGCGTTTTGGAATGCTCGACCACCAACTCAACGTGTTATTTCGAAGTCGCACCTGAAATTGATTTCGTGCTTTCCGCGTCAGCGAGCGGTTACGTTCAAACCAAGAGCGCTTCCATCAACCTCTTGCCGGGCCAAAGGGCGAATGCGAGTGTTTACCTTTATCCAACCTCGTTTGCCGGAGAAGCGGTCGTGACTTTCCTCGGCTTGTTCGACGCCACTGGAATGCAGGTGAGCGAAGCAGAGCCTGCAATGGATTATACCGCCCGTTTTCTCGCTAAAACACCGTCTGGAGCGAAGCGCTCCGCGTTGCTCGTGAGCATAGGCAGCAAGGCGAGCGTGAGCGAAGATAATGCGTTCATCGCGGATTTCGACTCCGGCTTTGCGCCCAACGTTTATTCCGGCGAAACGTCGGACTCGATTTGCGGCCTCGGTTCCAACACAACCGCTTCGGGAGAAATGAAGTGGGTGCAATTCGAGTTTTCCAAGGGAATGACCGGCAGCCGCGAGCTTAGCCTTAAAATCAAGACGCGGCCTTCAGCCAAGGCAGGCGAAAAACTGGTTTTCGAATTCGGCTTGCACGGCGACAAGAACAACATTCCCTTCTTGTATCCGTACGACGAGAGTTTCCTGGACTCGCTCTTCGCGAAGGCAAACAACGGCCTGACGCTCTCGCAGGAAGACTACTGCCAAGCTCCCCTTGCGAAGAAAGAAATTTTGTTTTCGAAAACTCCCTTGTCTTGCTCGAACGGCTTGTGCCAGAGAGTGCGTTTGGAGAGCGAGGGAGTCACGCAGAAAGACGGCTTGACAGTTCGCTTGGGCCAAGAGTTCAAGCTCAATTTCGAGCTCCAGCCTTACGACGACAAGGTAATCCAGTCGCTTGCGTTGGAAAAGAACGACGCTTTCGAAATAGTTTCGTTCTCGCAGGCAGTTAGAACGAGCGAAACTCTTGCTGGAAAACGCGCGCTTGAATTTGCTTCGCAATCCATTCCCGCTTCAGCCCAACCCGGAGAACGCATTTCGGGCTCGATAGTAATGGCCGCGTTGCGCACTACTTCGTTCGCGCCGTTGGATTTGACCGTCAAGTTCGAAAACGCGGACGACATTAAGATTTCGCGCTTCGTGCAAATCGAGGGCAACAACGTTTTCAACGTGCAAATAGCTCTGGCTCAGCTGCTGGTTGGAGAAACTTCGAGCATTAAAATAACAGTGTTAGACTCGCTTGGCAATCCTGTTGAAGACGCCGTAGTAGCGCTTTTCGAAGCAGACGGCAGTCCTCTCGCAGGCCAAGAGCTTGACTTGGTGGGCGACGGTTCTTCAGTCGGATTGGACGGCAAGTACCAAACGCGGTTGCAGCCGCTCAGCGTCGGCACAATCGGAGTGCGCGTTTCGAAAGACGGGTTTGCGACTTTCGAGAACGAAAACGCGTTTCTCGTTTCGGCAACCGCTTTCTTGACCGCTTCTCCAGAATCAATAAGCTTTTCCGGCGATTCCACTCAACAACCGCCAAAGCAATTGATACTCGCCAGCACTCTTGCTTTGCGTTCGGAAGTTTCTTCAGACACCGACTGCCCAAGTGGCGCGGTTTCAGTATCGCCTGTTGCTTTCGTTCTCAACGGTGAAACCCCGCAGGCAGTAAGCGTTTCCATAAAAAGCGGAATTACTTTGTCGAAAGAGTGTTTCGTTACTTTCCACGCCAAGGCATCGCAAGCAGTGCAATCCGAAGTTCGAGTAGCGGTTTCAATCAACGTGCAAGCGCCAGCTGAAGCTCCGTTGGAGTGTGAAAACGTTGTTGTTTCAGGAGGCCAGGCCGCAGAGTGTTTGAATCCTGATGATGCAGCTAGCCGCGGTTGCAACGCTTACGCCGACGCAATTTGCACTACCGGCGGCCAATCGTGCTTTGTTTGCGACGTCGGTGAAGCAACGCTTCCCTCTCAAATGACCTTGTCCGTAAGCAACAACAAGCAGTTCGACACGCAGTCGTACGCAATTGCGCTCGAACGCGAGCCTCTTGAATGCCGGTTGCAATGGCTATCGCAATTCGACACTGAAGTTTCGGTTTACTCTTACGACGCTTTGAAAACGCTGTTGGAGTTCCAAAGCAACCAGTACGGTTATTACGGCTACCAGCCTACGCAAGCGAATCAGCAAAACGTGTGGCAAAACTCGCAGTCTTACTCGATGCCGACAACCGGCCAAAATACTTACTACACGAACGATTACTATGGGAACAGCAACCAGTTCTCGAACCAAATTCCGACTGCCTACCAGCAATACTACAATCAATACCCGTCTCAATATACCGGGCAATCTTCGCAATACGGCTCTGGCTATAGTTACTACAACCCGTACACGACTTCAAACCCGTACGGCACCAGCGGCCAAACTTACCCGCAAAACTCGCAATTGCTTCCTGCTTACTGCTACCAGTATTACTCCAGCGGCTATGGAATAAACTCGCAATCGACTTACGGAAATTATTACAGCAACCAGTACCAAAACCCGTGGAGCTCGCAACCAGTAGGAATGCCGCCGCAATGCCAGTATCCGGCTGTTTGCCAAAACCTGCAAGCGTGCTCTTATTACTACTACGGAACTCCTCAAACGCCTGGCTACAGCTCTGGTTACGGTTCTAGTTCCGGCTACGGTTCTGGCTATGGCGCCGGCTCTAGCAGCGGTTACTCTTCGTTCAGCGACATTACGCGCTTGTGCCAACAGCTTTCTTCCACTTCAACAACAACGCAAACTTCCACTCCTCAATACACCACTGAATACATAACGGAATACTACTACCCGACCGCGACTTCACCAGAGTTGAAAACCACTTACCGCCAAGCCGCTTACCCGGTTGCAATAACTCTCGACTCGTGCACTCAAAACGAGATTCAACTAACAGCGCAGTATACTGGCGAGGATTACTTCAACAACGGCGGCTTGGGAGGAACTCAACTCGGCGTTTTGCAGGTGAAAACCAAAGCCGGTTCTTTCACTTCCATTCCGATTGAAGTTGAAGTAACCGGATTAACCCAGGAAGTTCCGATTCCATCTCCTGTTGTTGTCACGCCTTCTCCAGTAGCGACTTTAGTTCCGACTACGGTTGCGGTTTCAGTAACTCCGACAGCCACTCCGACCGTCACGCCTACTCCCTACCCGTACTACAACCAAATGCCTTACAACTATCCGATGTCGCAAACAATCCCGCCTGAATGCTATCAAACGCAATCGCCTTACGGCTATCAAAACTACCAGCAGCAACAACAGCAATGGTTCAGCGACTTGCCTTCGCAAATCACTTTCAAAATCAACAGGTTCACGCGCAAAGGACAATTCGAGTTGACAAGCTCGAAACTGCCGAGCGGCGGATTCCCGTGCTCTTCAGTCCGAGCAGACGCTCGCGGAGTTCGCGTGAAATCGTGCTCAGCCAACAAGATTTTGTTGGAAGCTTCGTTCTCGCGCTCGCGCGTTTTGGAAGAGCTGCCTTCGGGCACGCTGACAATGCAGTGGCTTAACATTCAAGGTTCGCAAGGAACGCCGTTGTCGCACGAAATTCCTATTTCAATCGAAGAGGATGATTTCAACCCGCAATTGATTCAATTGTTCCACGGGCAACAACTCACTCCAACCGCTTCGCCGCCATCAACCCCAGTGACTTCAGTAACACCCGCCGCCAGCGTTTCCCCATCACTCCTGCCATCGCCATCCCCCTCAGTGCAACAACCGGCTACTGACACTGCAGAGTTCGACACCGTCTATTGGGTTGAAAGCAAGAACTGCAAGAAAAGCGGTTCCGGATTTACAGTCAAATGCGAAGAAGGAGTTTTGCAAGCAACTTCAACAGGAACTGGCTCCGGCACTTTGACCGTAAGCGGTTTGGAGGAAGACCCAGGCGTCATTCGCGAGATTCCGGTTCAAGTGACTCGTCCAGTCGACCCCATTTCAATGGACTTGTCGCAAGGCTTGACTAAAGAAATTTCGTTCAACTTCGGAACTTACACTCCAGATTGCGAGGATTCGTTCGCGTACGAAGGCAGCGGCGGCAATTCCGCAACCACCGTGGAATGCACTCGCAACAAAATCAAAATCACGACCACGTATTCAGCAACAGGCGGGGTTAACGACCTCGGCAGTTTCGTCATCGGTCCGCCTTCCGCAAGGCGTTGGGAAGACGGCAAGAACAAAGTGCAAATTAGATTCACGCGCGCTGGTGCAGACGGTCAAATTCCCGCTCCAGCAGGCGTGCCCACAGGCGGCGTTCCGCCAAGCGGTGGTGTTGCTCCGGGAGGCGTTGCTCCAAGCGGCGGTTATGCAAGCGCGGATGACGTTCCTTGCTTTGATTTGGATGGCTCTGGCAGTAAAACAGAAGACGACTTCAAGATCGACTTGACTTATGGAAACAATAAGGTCAAGCGTTGTCTTTGCAAACACGCGGACACGGCTCCTACTGCTAGCGGGTTTTACGTAATCGATGGTTTTGTAACTCTCGATCAGCTTGGTCCGTTGAGCGTTGAAACTGAAGGTTACGGGGTTTGCGTTCAAACAGACACCTGCGCCAACGTTATCGGCGTTTCGCTGCCTTCACGCTCTGGTACGAATGCGCTCGGCTGCGGGCATTACATCAATACCTCCACGAGCAAGTACGCAAACATAATGTGCTGCTACACCAACAACTTCGAACTAAACTTGGGTAATAAAACCGGAACTCTCTCAGGCGGCGTGGGAGCAGCTCCTGCAGGCAGTTCTGCAGGCGGAATAGTCTATACAGGAGCAATCGGCGAAGTTTACGTTGATCTCAGCAAAACCGGAATAACTACGAACAGCTTGGTTTTAGTGGTTTCAGCAAAATCAGGAAGCACGCTTGAAGTCGGGAATCATATTATTATAGCTACCCTAAACCAGTCTGATAATAGATTTTACCAAAAATGCGACGTTTCCGTGTCGGCTAGTAGCGTGTCACGTTGGTTTACCTTGTCTTCAGTTTGTAGTAATGCTGTGAGGCAAGCTGGAACTTTTATGGTGTCCTACCAGGATCCTGACGGAGTTGACTTAGGTTCAGCAACAGGCCCAGTTTCGGCTCTTCACATTCCAGCTGTAAATAATAATCTTGCTGGCAGTACAACAAGTGGCACAACCGCTTATAGTGTTGACAACTCATTGAGAGGCATAGCAGATAACGAACGTTCTGCTTCTCTGCTCACGCTCAGCTATAATAAAGTATACTTTTTTGCAGATCGTCCTGCTGGCGCCCACTTGTGGGTGGTGTTGCTGAGCGGCTCCCGATCTTATCCTTTGCCTAGCGGTGGTAGTACCTGGGAAACCAACCTTTACGTTTGGCGAAGCAGTTACGAGGCGCATGAGCAGGGCAACAGTGCAGAAGACGGGAAGAATAGGTTGCGAGATTATCTGTTAAACGAGCTTGGTCAAATAAACTCTGGCAGCGAGGACATTCTCTCTCTCATCAACGGTTTCAACATCGGCGCTTCCAACGTTATGCGCACTACTATTCTTCAAGGCAATCGCGTTTGGATCACTCCGACTTCATATAGCGTACCAGCGCCAGGGATAGCGTGGGTTGACTTTACCATAGGCGTGCAACAAACGCGATCTGATGGCGCTCAAGTAAAAGTATATTGGGGCTAGTGATAGGCGCATAATGAGGTGGTGGGAATATGGTTCTTTTCGAAGTTTCGTTGTTGGGTTTGGTTCTCGTGGGCGCAGTGGACGTCTACGCCTACAAGAAATATAGGGATAGTCTTGCGGTTACGGGCCAGCGCAGCGGAGTGAACGAAAGCGTCAAGAGAGTGGTGGATGCGGTGAAGGGAGAAAACACGCTAATCATGCCGAAAAGCGGTTTTAGTGACGCTTCAAGACGAGAGATTGAAATGCTCGCGTCGCACTCGCAGCCGCAAGACAGCGATTTGATTGTTCAAGATTCCGCTAGAGTGGGCGAAGTTCCTATCTTGGGCGAAGAGCTGGAGTTGGAAAGCGCGCCTGAAGAACTCGCGGGCGAAGAGGCTGTTGTGGAAGTAACGCAGGACGAGGAAGCTCCGCAGGAAGACGAAGAAACCGGTTTTGATGCGGAGAAGGCTGCTGTTGACTTGAGCAATTCTATTGACGAGTTGCGCAGGCAGTTGAAGCAGTCGCGCGGCGAGATAGACTCATTGAAGAAAGAGATTGCTTTCTTGAAACGGAAAAAACGCTAATTTTTAAGAGCATTCTGCGTTTTGAATTATTGTGGAAATCGAGGATTTGCCCGAGTTGTTGAGGGAACACTGGGCTTTGGGTTTGCTGGTATTGCTCGGCGTCGGTTTGTTCTTTGCCGTAAACGCTAACCACGCGCCTGAACAAACGCCGGTAGCGCCTTCGGTTGTTTTGACTGCGAGCGTCAAGCCGCTGCCTGCGACTGCGGGCGTGCAAGCGCAAGCAGGCGGCGTGAGCGTCAAGCACGGGATTGTTTTTGAAGACGGGGCTTTTGCAGACAAGACTTTTTTGGAAAACAACGGCACTGAAGAGGAGAAAATGGTTTTGTTGAAGTTCGTGCCGCAAGACAATGAAAACGTTGCTTTCTCTTCCTCCAGCGGCGAGAACGAGCGTTTGGGCAACGTGGTGGAAACTGTTTTCGACGTTCAGCCTGGCGAAACGGATTTTTTCGAGGTTAGAACCCCTGAAAACGAGTCCCTGCCTTTTTTCGTTTACGAAGACGGCGCGTTTTCGCAGGATTTCGAATCGCGGTTGAAAGACTTGCTTTCGGTATTGGGGATTCTGCCGCCGGAGTTGGCTGAAGCTGCCCTGGAGGAAATCAACCGCGTGTTGAACGACCCGACGCTTTCAGAACAAGAAAAAAGCGAGTGGGTGGAAGCGTTCGTTCCTGCTGTCTTGAGGCTTGCAGACAGCTGGTTGTCTACTGACAAGAAGGTTGACGCTATTCACACTTTGGGTGACGCGAGCGCGGACGACATTCCCCAGCTTGTGAAAGACTTGGAAAAGCCTTTTCAAGACACGCGCGCTTGCCAACGCTTGCCTACTGCGTTGGACGTCACGGTTTTGAAGTGCGCGAACGTGGAGCAGCCTGTTGAACAACAACAGCAGTGCTCGTGCCACATGCAGGGAGGACAGCCGGTTTGGCAAACGACGCAAACGCAGCAAAACTTGCCTGCGAGGGTTGTGGAGGCTCCTGAGTCAGGGCCTTTCACGCAAGAATTGCAGGCGAATCAAGCGAACAAAGTGATTAGCCCGTGCAACCCGTCTCAAGTGCTGATGCCGCTTCACGCTGAAGACGACTGGATTGACAAGGGCCTGTCGCTAGGCCGTTTTTCGACAGTAGACTTGGAAAGACTGTTGGAGTACAAGGTGGCGCGTTCGGACACTGTTCTAGACGCGAGTTTCGAAGTCGTGATGAGTGAAATAAACTTTACGCCGCCGTGGTCGCAGCAGACAGACGGTGTGGAGTTCGCGAACTTGACTGACACTGGCGCAAGCTTGCCGGTTGCAATAAACCCGTTTGAAGCAGGAGGCAACACTTTCCTGTCGTCGTTGTTCGACACTGACAGCATTTCTTTCAACAGCTCGTTGGAGAGAGAGTGCATCGAAAAAATTTTGAACGCCACGCGATACAACCTCAACTCCAGGGATTTGAACGTGATAAGCTCGATTTCGTTGAAGCTCGAGCCGCTTGAAGCGTTTTACAACGACAGGCATTCGTTCGCTTGCGAGGGTGACGCTTGCGCGGTTCCGCCTGAAGTGTGCGCCATCAGGGACGAGCAGCTGCCTGTTTCTTTCGAAGCGAGCCAAGCGCCCGGAAGCGTCAAGGTTTACAGCGCGGACGGTACAGTAGAGTGGGAAGGCACGCTGAGCCAAAGCTCGGGTTCGTTCGCCTTCACTCCGACTAAAAGCGCGGCTTACGCCATCGAATTTGGCGGCGGCAAGAGCGTTGCGTTCACCGCCAAAAACGAGGTAGAGTGCGCGCCTGAAGACCAGGAAATTCCCGAAGAGTGCAGGGATTTCATCGATTCCGACAACAACGCGGTCGTCAACGCCAAGCTGTTCGAGTTTGCAAACTCGTCAAAGTGTTTTGAAGGCGTTTTCACCGGAATTTTCGGCCGGGTTGTCGATTTGCCGTGCAACGCGCCCGTGAAACTGTGCGTAAAGTTTTTGACTCTCGGGCGAGCTCGCGACCCGCTGTCCAGCGACTTCAGCCCCTTGAGCACTCAATAGTTTTTTTAATTCGCAAGTGCAACTTATTTCACTTCGTCTTTGAAGGGTGGTTTCAAATGATTGAAAGGAGCGTCGTGTTCGTCAAGCCGCACATCCTGCTCGAGAAGGGCGGGGTAAAGAAAGCGCGCGAGATTTTCGGAATGCTTGACGGACTTTTGAAGAAAACCGGCGCGTTCAGAATCCTGGCCGAGAAGCAATTCTCTTTCAGCGAGGAATTGTCGGACTTGCATTACCGTGCGCATGTGAAAAAGCCGTTTTACCCAGAGTTAAAAATTGCAATCACGCAAGGGAAAGTTTGGGCGCGAGTTTACGAAGGACCTGACCTTATAGAGCGCATTAGGAAAGCAGCTGGCGCAACCGACCCTGCAAAAGCAGAGAGGGGAACGGTAAGGTGGAAGTACGGCGACCACGAGAATATTACGAACAACGCGATTCACGCGAGCGGCAACGAGGAAGACGCTGCGTGGGAAGTGCGTCTTCATTTTCCGGAGTGCCTGAAACGGTGACAATATGGTCCTGTCGCACGAAGAGATTCTCGACTTGATAGTGCGGGAAAAGCTCGTCGAGGATTTCATCGATTTGAAAACGCAGTTGCAGCCCGCGAGTTTCGACTTGACGCTTGCTGCGGTAAGCGCGATTGAGGGTGAAGGGGTTTTGGATTTCGACAATTCAAAGCGCGTTCTAAGCAAAACAAGCGAAATTGGTTTTGACGAAAAAAATTTTGTTTCGCTCAAGCCGGGCGAGTATAGAGTGCGTTTCAACGAAACAGTTCGCTTGCCAGCTGGCTTGGCCGCCATTTCAACAACACGCTCTTCGCTCGCGCGGTGCGGTGCGTTCGTGCACGTGGGCTGGTGGGACCCGGGTTATCACGGCAAGGGCGAAGGCTTGCTGAGTGTTGGAAAAAAAATCAGCCTGGAGAAAAACGCGCGAATCGCGCAAATGGTTTTCCTGCGCTTGAACAGCGAAGCGCGAGAGCTTTACGCTGGAATCCACCACAAGGAAAATCTCGTTTGAAAGCTTTTTTATTCGCCGCTTGCTTTGTAACATCGTATGGGTTTCTTGCGCAAGCACTGGACTTTGCTCGTGCTGTTGCTATTGCTTGGCGGCGTTTTTCTCGCGGTCAACAAGCCGCCGTCGGTTGAAAGCGCTTCGCCCTCGCCTTCCGTTTTTCTTGCTTCGCCCTTGCCTTCAGTTGTAGCGCCGGAGCCGTTTGTTCAAGAGATTCCAATTGCGCAAGACGGTGAGGTTGCGCCTATAGTCTTGAGGCAAGAGCTCGAGCCTGAAACCGCTGTTGAAAAAACGGTTTTGGAAAACCCCGGCACAAGACAGGCGGACTTCGTTTTGCTGAAAGTATTTCCCGAAGGCGTTCCCGGGGGGGATTTGGAAAATCTAGACGCCTTGTCGAGTGAAAAACTTTCGGACAACGTTTTCAAGTTTAGGTATTCGCTTGCTAGCGGCGGAAAAACAGAATTTAGAGTCAAAGGAAAGAACTGGGGGGTTTCGCTCATTTATCCGTCCGGCTTGTTTTCCGAAGAGCAGGAAAAGCGCTTGGCCGCTTTGCTTGAGGAGCTCGCGTCTTTGAACTTGTCGACTGAAGAATTGCAGGCGTTTCAGAAAATCGCGAACGGGATTTTGAACGACGATTCGCTCTCGCCGGAAGAAAAACTCGGCCAGTTGAAGGCGCTTGTTGATGCTGTAAAGAAAATCAGCGAAGAAGGCGCTGCTGCAAGCATGTCTCCGTCTGCAAGAGCGAATGCAATCGAGAAAGCGGGCGAGTTGCTTCGCAGCGGCGGAATTCCAGCTTTACAGGCTGGGCTTGACGAGATTATTGACGAGGTTAAGAACACGCGCGCTTGCGAGCGCTTGCCGAAAAGCATCGAACTTAACGTTTCGCGCTGCCTGACTTCGGCAGTTGGGCTGGCTGCAGTTGGTTCAAGCGCTTCGTTTACCAGCGGTGTTTCTTTTCGAGCTGTACTCGCGCCAAACGAGTCCACTTCGGTAGTTACGCCATGCAATCCTTCTTCGATTGAGTTGAACGTTTTCAAGAATGACGGCGTGGACAAGGGCGCGCTGGTTTCCAGGTTTTCCGAATCGTTGAGCGGCTTGCTTAACATCAGCGTCTTTCAGCAGGACACTGCTTTAAATGCCTCGCTTTACGTGAATCTTCAAAAACTTAATCAAACGCAGCCGTGGCCGCAGCTTAATGAAAGCGCTGACGGTTTCGTGTATGCAAACGTTTCAAAAACCAATATGACCGTGCCTTTTTTGATAGACCCGAGTACTGAAGCGGGAAACACCCTGTTGGCTTCGCTCATTCTAAGCAGCAGCATAGATTTCAAAAACCTCAGTCACTTGCGTTGCTTTAACGAGTATCGGGAGCAAGGCAAGCGCTTGCTTACTTACTACGACAAGGCTTTGCAAACAGTGAACATTACGCTCGCCCCCCTCTCAATAAAATACAACCGCGGCGCGGCGTTTTCCTGCACCCAGGATTCCTGCGCGATGCCTTCAGACTCTTGCGCTCTAGTTGGCAGGAAAATCACGTTCAACTATTTTTCGCAGCAGGCGCCCGGCACCGCGTCGATAAAGAGCGGTGGCACTACGCAAACTGAAAGCACTTACGACTTGCCTTGGCCTAACGGCGGTTTTGACTTTACTCCGGCAATGGTCGGCAAGTATGACCTTTCAATTGCCGGAAAGATTGTTTCTTTTGAGGTTAAGCAAAAGATTGCGGATTGCATTCCGCAGTCCGGGTTTCTTCCGATTTCCGCGGACTGTCCTCCGTACCTAACGCCAGAAGGCACGCTGAAAGCCAACGCACTTTTGTTCGAGGTCAACGACTCTGCACAATGCAATGAAGGCATTTTCACAGGCACTTTCAGCAGGGTTGTAAATCTCCCCTGCAATGCAGAAATGCGCGTGTGCAGCCACTACTACACGCTCGGCAGTTCTTCAAACCCTGGCGCGGCCAACCCGTTTAGCGACATGAATTGCGATCCAGAGTATTACAAAGCCATGAGTTTGGATGAGTTTCTTGAAAAAGGAAGGTTTGCAGGATACTGCGCGATAAAATACTGCTTCGGTGACAGCGTGGGCAAGGACCAGCAAAACTGCCACGATTGCTTTGCGAAATTCGGAATAGACGGCGGAGAGAAATTCGAGGTATTAAAAGAAATGTTATTCGGTCGCTCCGGTCTCACTCTTCGTGCAGTAGATGAAGTTACCGCAGCCTGCAAGGCGCTTTCCAAACCAGCGCTTTATTTGTATCCGGAAAAGCCGTTGTCCGGGATGGTTACGCTTGAAACGAGCGAGTTGGTTTTTGTTTCCGACCCGCTGATTTCAGCGCAAAATGATTGGACTTATTACGCTCTTCCTGACGGCAAGATTTTCGTTAACGGCACCGAGTTTCCGTACTTGTTTTACGAAACAACCCTTTCGCAAGAGCTGGAAGAAAGCAAAGGGTGGGTTGTTGCGAAGGAAAATGTGGAAAAATGGTTTTTTGAAATGCTGCCGAAACTGGGTTTAAACGAGCAAGAAACTAATGATTTTGCGGATTATTGGGTTTCGCGCTTGCCTCAAGCGAAGTTTTACGAAATTCGTTTAATTCAGAAAGAAAAGGTTGATCGTTTAGTGCGCGTGGTTTTCGATCCAGAGCCTGATGTTTTCGTGCGCGTGATTTTGTTGATAAAACCGACGGAAGAGCCTGCGTTGCTTGCGCTTCCGTTGTTGAATGCACCGGAGAGAACGGGCTTCGTGGCTGCAGAGTGGGGAGTCATCTTGGAAGACTAAGCGCTTTTAATTCAAGCAACCTCATTTTATTCTGAAGTTTTTTTGAGGGTGGTTTATCGTGGAGTTGAAGAGAGCGTTGAGTTTTGACGATGTTTTGGTTTTGCCTGCTTACTCGGAAATATCGCGCAGCGACGTTGACGTGTCAACGCAATTGACGAAAAAAATCAGATTGAAAATTCCTGTGTTGAGCGCTGCGATGGATACTGTTACTGAGAAAGAAATGGCTATAGCGCTTGCGAAAGAAGGCGGTTTGGGCGTGTTGCATCGTAATTTGAGCGTGGAAGAGCAAGTCGCGCAAGTGCGCGAAGTGAAAAGCGAGGGGTTTCTGGTTTCAGCTGCAATAGGACCGAAAGATTTCGAGAGGGCGGAAGCGCTTGTTAATGCGGAAGTGGACGTGATTACGATTGACACTTCGCACGGGCACACTAACGCGGTTTTAGAGTGCGTCAAACACTGCAAGAAACTAGGCGTTGAAGTGATTGCGGGAAACATCGTTACTGCCGAAGCTGCTGAAGCGCTTGTGAACGCAGGTGCTGACGCGGTTAAAGTCGGGGTGGGGCCTGGAGCGATTTGCACTACGCGATTGGTTACTGGAATCGGAATGCCTCAATTCACTGCTGTTGTCGAGTGCGCTAAAGCTTCTAAAGTGCCGGTGATTGCAGACGGCGGTTTGAAGTATTCAGGCGATTTGACTAAAGCGCTTGGCGCAGGAGCTAGCGCGGTAATGCTCGGCTCGATGCTTGCCGGAACGGATGAAGCGCCGGGCGAGGTTGTCGAGCGTGGCGGAAAGAAAATGAAGAGATTCAGGGGAATGGGTTCTTTGAGTGCGATGACGATGGGCAGTGCGACTCGCTACGGCCAGGACAAATTTAGGGCGAAAGAGTTGGTTCCGGAAGGGGTTGAAGCTCTCGTGTTGTACAAAGGAAGCTTGCACGATTTGCTTGTGCAAATAATCGGAGGCTTGCGGGGCGGAATGGCATCGACAGGCTCTCGAACCATCAGCGAATTGTGGAAGAACGCGCGTTTTGTTGAAATCACGCAAGCGGGAGTGAAGGAAAGCCATCCGCATTCGCTTGCTGCCATTGAAGACTCGAATTATCGCTGTTGAGAAAAATGCTTTCGTTTGCGCAAGCGGAAAAGTTTTTGCACGAAAAGCTGAAGGAAAAACCGAATGTGATTGTGCATTGCGAAGCGTGCGCGCAAGTGGCCTTCGAAGTTGCGCAAGAACTCAAGAAGAAACATCCCGAGTTGAAGGTCGACCCTGAGAAAGCGCGGGTTGTTGCTTTGCTGCACGACGTTGGGCGCGCGGTGAGTTGCGGGCCAGACCATCCGTTGCAAAGCAAGAGGCTGCTTGAAGAAATCGGCGAGAGCGAGTTGGCGCGTTCCGTAGGCAGGCACGGTTACGCTTTCGAGTATTCCAAACGCGATCCGGATTTCTTGCCGCAATCTGTCGAAGAAAAGATAGTTGATTACGCGGATTGCAGCATTGCAGGCAGCAAGCGCGTTGGTTTTCAAGAGCGCGTGAAAGAGTGGCGGGAAAGGCATAAGGACGAGCCTGATTTCGATTTCGGCCTCGAGTGTTTCGACAGGATAAGCAAGACTATCGCGGAAGTCGAAAAGCTGTTGGAATAAATATCGCGAAAAGCATATTTTCTTATTGGTGTTTTCGAATGCTTCGCCAGCCCATAGTAGTAGTAATGGGTCACGTCGACCACGGAAAAACGTCTATTCTTGACGCTATTCGCAAGTCGAGCGTTGCGAAGAGGGAGCACGGAGGAATTACGCAGCACGTGGGCGCGAGCGAAGTTCCGCTTGATTCTATTCAAAACGTGTGCGGAAAGCTGCTGGAAAAAATGAATATCGAGCTTACGCTTCCCGGCTTGCTTTTCATCGACACTCCTGGGCACGAGGCTTTCACGAATTTAAGAAAGCGGGGCGGGAGCATTGCGGACCTTGCGATTCTCGTTATCGACGTTACCAAGGGAGTGGAAGCGCAGACCATAGAAGCGATAGAGATTTTGCGTGAGTACAAAACTCCGTTCGTCATTGCGTTGAACAAAGTGGATGCTTTGAGCGGATGGCGTTCGCAAGAAGGAATATGCGCTTCTGAAGCTCTTGCGGCGCAGAGACAGGACGTGGTTGCTGCGTTGGACGAAAAGATTTACTCGCTAGTCGGCAAGTTGTACGAATTCGGTTTTCAAGCCGAGCGTTTCGACCGCGTTAGCGACATGACGAAACAAGTGCTAATCATTCCGGTCAGCGCGAAAACAAGCGAAGGCTTGCCCGAATTGTTGCTTTACGTGGCTGGCTTGGCACAACGCTTTTTGAAAGAACGCTTGGAATTGCATGCCGGCATTGAAGGAAAGGGAAGCATTCTGGAAGTGCGTGAAGAGCCGGGGCTAGGGAAAACGTTGGACGTGATTTTGTACGACGGGAAGATTGCGGAAGGCGACGATATTGTTTTTGCCACTGACGAGGGCGCGAAAAAAGCGCGCGTGAAAGCGCTGTTGAAGCCCAAGCCGCTTGACGAAATGCGCGACCCGCGCGAAAAATTTTCGCCTGTCAAAAGCGTGGTTGCAGCGAGCGGGGTCAAGGTTGCTTGCGAATTTGCCGACCAGGCCATTGCAGGCTCGAGCGTTTTCGTGGTTAGCGAAGGAAGCCAGAACCAGGCTTTTGCCGAAGTAGCTCGCGAGTTGAGCGAACTGGTTTTCGAAAGCGACGAGGAAAACGGCGTTATTTTGCGCGCTGACACTCTAGGCAGCCTTGAGGCAATAACGAGGCTTTTCGCTGCTGAAAAAATTCCGGTCAAGTCCGCCAGCATCGGCAGTGTTTTTCGCAAGCACGTTTTGCAGGCCGCTGCTGTGCGCGAGCAGGAAAAATTTGCGGGAGTGGTTTTCGCGTTTAACGTGAATGTTGATGGCGATGCGAGGGCGGAGGCGGAAGCGCAGGGCGTCAAGGTTTTCGAAGAGAAACTAATTTACAATTTGATAGAGGGCTACCGGCAGTGGAAGGCTGAAGAGGAAGCGAGGGACAAGCGGGATGCGTTCTCGCAATTGTGTTATCCCGCGAAAATTCTGGTAATGCCGCATTGTTGTTTCCGCGTTTCGAATCCGGCTGTTTTCGGCGTTGAGGTTTTGGAGGGAAAAATCCGCAAGGGACAACGTTTCTTGAACGCGCAAGGCGTTTTCATCGGAGAAATACGCGCCATTCAGCATGAGAAGGAAGAAATCGAGGAAGCGAAGAAAGGAATGCAGATTGCGGTTTCAATGGCGGAGCCGTTTTACGGCCGCCAGGTGAAAGAAAAAGACGTGCTTTACGCGGATTGCACTCGCGACGACGTAAAAACGTTGGAAACCAAGTACGCAAGCGCTTTGAATGAAGGCGAGAAGGAATTGTTGAAGGAAATCAAGAAAATCAAGGGTTTCATCACGTTCGGTTTTTAAACGCGGGATTGCATTATATTATCCTCGTTTTAGGTGGTAAAATGAAAATAGTTTTCAGCGACGGCAAGGAAAGCTTCCAGAAGGATTATGACGGCAAGGCGCTTGTGGGAATGAAAATCGGCGACGAGTTTGACGGCGGCATCGTCGGCTTGGACGGCTATAAGCTCAAAATAGCCGGCGGAAGCAACAAGGAAGGCACGCCCATGCGAATTGATGTGAAAGGCGCCGGAAAAACGAAAGCGCTTTTGTCCCGCGGGCCGTGCATCCGCTTTTTGAAGAAAGGAAAGCGAGTAAAAAAAACAGTCGCGGGAAACACCGTCTCGGAACGCACCGCGCAAGTCAATGCTAAAATAACTGCAAAGGGAAGTAAGCCGCTTGCAGACTTGGGTTTCGTGCCCAAGCTGAAGGAAAAGAAGGCCGAAGAGAAGAAAGAAGAAAAAAAGAAGTAAAACTATTTTTTCAACGCTTCGAGGACGTCTTTTGCGTCGCGCGAGTTTATTATAACCCCCGCCCCCAGCTCTGCGCCTGCCAAAACGCTGGCTCGCGGGTATACTTCAACATGGAAGTGAAAGTTTTTGCGCGAAGAGTGAAACGCAATCACGTAGTCGGGCACCATCGAGTAGAAGCGGCGGATTATTTCTTGAAGTGACATGATTAAAACCTCGCCTTCGGAGTCGGAAAGCTTGTCTAGCGAATTGACGTGACGCTTTGCAACCAGCCACGTTTCGTAAGGAAAGCGCGCTGCCGGAGGAACGATGCAAGCGAAACCGTTGTTTTCGAAAACCAAGTTTTTCTTCAACAACGCGCAGTAAGGGCAACGCTTGCTTTTCGCGAAATTTCTCTCTTCGTTTTCCAAAATCGGATATACGAAAGGAAAGGAAACGATTTGCGCGTGCTCGTGCTCGATGCTCGCCCCTCCTGTTTTGCCGTGGTTTTTGAACAGAAAAACGCTTTTAACCCCCGGTTTTTTGGAAAGCGCAGCGTAACGGTTTTTGTACGCTTCGAAAATCAAGACCGTCTGGTGGTACGGCAGGTTTTGAAACAACTCGTTGTGCTTGTCCGTTTCCACTATGATTTCGTGGTCGCCGAAAGCAGGCCCCGGAATTCCGGAAAAGCGTTTTTCGCGCGACAATGCGGGAAACGCGTTTTCAAAAACCCGAACCCGCCATTTCTTTTCGTTCGGAAGAGCAAGCCGCGTCGGCGGCGTGAGTTTCTCGTTTCCAACGTCGAAAGGACAAACTTTCTTCCTGCCGAACACTCTGGGGCGTTTGGCGCGTTTGGAAGCTATTATCACGAGTGCGTTCTTGCTTTCGTCACGCGCAAAGGAAGGCATACGCACTTAAAACGCAAGTGAAGTTAAAAAACTTCTTCTTCCTTGTCTCCTCTGCGCGTGTACGCTTTCATTATCAACCACCGCTTGCGCCGAAAAATGCGCCGACAGCATATCCCGCCAGCGCGGCGAGCATTCCCACGAGCATCATTTCCGCTCCGGTCTTCCACCAGTTTCCGATGGTAAGCTTGGCTTTGATTATTCCTGCGGTAAACAAGACCAGCGCAGACACTATTATCGCGAAAGCCATGGCTTGCGAGACGGGCAGGAAGAAAAATCCCGCGAGGGGAATGAACGACCCGATTATGGCGGCCAAGCCTACGATGAGCGCGCTTTTCAACAGGTTTTTGTCTGGCCTGCCGAGGTTAAGCTCTTCGCTCATCATGAAATTCAGCATCACTTGCTTGTTGGAACTGATTTTCTTCACGATTTGCTCCAACAGTTTTCCGTCGAAGCCCTTGCGGCGGTAAACCTCACGCACTTCCGCCACTTCAGTCGGGCTGTCGTTTTCAATCTCGCGCCTTTCTTTCGCGTACTCGCCGTAATAAAAATCGCGTTCTGCTTTCGTGGAGGTATACGCCACGGCAGCCATGGAAATCGATTCTGCGAACGTGGCAGCCAAGCCGGCGACTATTACGATGCGGTTGTCGTGAGTTGCCGCAGCAACGCCCAGGAGTATGCCCAGCACGTTGACAATTCCGTCTTGCCCGCCTAGAATGAAATCGCGCAGCAAACTGCCTTGACCAAGCGCATGGTGTTCTTGCGACAAGTGCTTCTCCAAATCAAATCGTTTTGCAGGCATCGTTTCTCACGCAGTTTTTTTGTAATTTGATTAAACCCACCAGCGTATTAAAATCTCCCGCCCGCCTTATTTATCGCATATGTCTCAGCCAAGCAAAGCAGAGCTCCCAGCAAAGCAAGGCTTTGCGGGCATCGCAAACCCGCGGGGTTTGCTCAGTTGCGTGCCCAAGCAAACCAAAGGTTTGCTGGCCTTGCAAACTCGAAAAGTTTGCTCGGCTCGCAAAACCGAAGGTTTTGCTCAGAGCACGGCCCGCGGAACAGTTCAAAATTCCTTGGCGCAAGTGTTCAATTTCATAGCGGGCTACGCGGTTTACATTTTCATAGGCCGTTACCTCGGGCCCGAAAGCCTGGGCGCTTACGGCGTTGCCACCGCTTTTATTGCCGTTATTGCGGTGTTAAATTCGGGTTTGAGCTTCGAATTGCTCAAGCTGGTTTCCCGCGAAGAGCGCGCCGCGCAAAGCGCAGTGCGTTCTGTCTTGAAAATTCAAGCTCTCGCATCGGCAGTCATAATAGCTGCGTTCTTTCTGGCAGGAAGATTGTTGGAAGCTTACACAGGGTCTGGCGCGACGGTATTCTACTTGCAGCTTCTTGTACTGTCGGTTCCGTTTCAATTCTTTTTTTCCGCAGCTGCAAACGCGTTGTTCGGATTGAAGAAATTCGCGGAAGCCGCGCGTGCTTTGGCGTATTACGGCGCGTTTCGCGTTTTTCTCACGCTCGGCCTGGTGGTCGCAGGGTTCGGTTTGCTCGGCGCTTTTTCCGGCTACGTTTTGTCGTTCGTGCTTGCTGCGCTTGCAGCGTGGCTGTTGCTCAAGCCCCAACTGCCGGTTGTAAAGAAGGCAATTGACGTTTCGAAATTATTGCGTGCTTCTCTCGTCATGCTTCCCGCGGCTGTCGGAATTTACCTGATTCAAAACGTGGATTTGTTTGCGCTCAAGGTTTTGCTGCGCGACAACGCGCTGGTGGGAATGTACGTCGCAGCGTCAACGATTTCGCGAATTCAGTTTTTCGCCATCTCGACGTTTTCCTCGACGTTCATTCCGGTTGTGACGAAATCGCTTCACGCGAACGACTTGAAGAAAAGCGTTTTTTACGTCAAGTCGTTCCTGCGCTATTCGCTGATCGCGCTCGTTCCTGCAACCTTGGTTTTGGCCGCAACAGCGCCGCACGTGGTTTCGCTTTTGTATTCGGGCAAATTCGCGCAAGCGTCAAGCCCGTTGTTCGTGTTGCTTTTTGCAAGCGCGTTGCTCACGCTCTTCAATCTCTTGCTTAGCGTGGTTGCGGTTTACGACGCGGCTTTCGCTTCCAAGGCCACTATTTTTCTGGTTGCGCTTGACGTGGCGTTGAATTACCTGCTTATTCCAGCGTACGGGGTTATGGGCGCGGCTTTCGCTTCGCTAGCTTGCTTTGCGCTGGGCCTCGCAATCGTTTGGTTTAAAGCTCGTTCGAAATTCAGCGCGATGGTTGACAAGCCTTCGGTAAGCAGGATTTTGTTCGCGTCCGTTCTCGTTACGATAGTAGCGCTGTTGGTTACGCCTGCGCTTCCCAACAGTCTTTTCTTGATTGTCGAATATGCAATTCTGGGCGTCCTATACCTAGGACTTTTGAAATTGCTCGGCGAGATTACTCAAGAAGACGTTGAAATAGCGAAACTCGCTTTTCCCTTCAGTCGTAAGTGACGAGCGAAAAGATTTTCCTTCCGGCCAGAGCTTTGCTTCCGCCGAGTGCTTTGAGTTCGACGAGAAACAAAAACCCCGCAATCTTGCCGCCTGCTTTTTCGACCAAACGCTCGGCAGCAACAGCAGTGTTTCCGGTTGCGAGAACGTCGTCCACGAACAAGAATTTTTTTCCGCCGAAATGCGCATGCCCGTGCATTTCCAGCACGTCCCTGCCGTACTCCTTCTCGTACTCTTCGCTAATGATTTTTCCAGGGAGTTTTCCCGGCTTGCGCGAGATTACGAGGGGTTTTTTCAAAAGCATGGCAAGCGCGGTTCCGAAAATAAAGCCCCGCGCTTCAATCGCGATGATATAATCGAAGTCCAAGTGCTTTATCTTGCCGGCCATCATTTTTATGGTCTCGAGAAACGCCTTCGGGTTCTCAAGCAAGGGGGTAATATCGCGAAAAAGAACGCCCCTCTTCGGAAAATCCGGGAAATCTGCGATGTATTTCTTGACGTCCATATAATCAAACGCCTTTTCTGCAATCGCATAGCCTGTTTTCTTCAACGAGCTTTACCGCCTCGAGCATGATTTTGCGCGTGACGCCTTCGTTCTGTTTGAACACGTCAAGCACCAATCCGTGGCTGACGGATTCTGTTTTTTCGAAACCGCAATCATAGTCGGTAACCAAGCCTGCGGAAGCGTAACAAATTCCAAGCTCGCGCGCGAGAATAGCTTCCGGATACTGCGTCATTGTTACGATGTCCCAACCCATTTTTCTGAACCACTTGCTTTCCGCCTTGGTTGAAAAACGCGGGCCTTCAATCACTACCACTGTGCCGCCGTCGTGAAACTTTGCTTGCGCTTTCTCGCACGCTCTAGCGAAAACGCTGCGCAAATTAGGGCAGTACGGTTCTGCTGCGCCAACGTGCTTCAAAACCGTGTCGAAAAAAGTGTCCTGGCGTTTTTTCGTGCGGTCGAAAAACTGGTCCGGAATCACGAAAGAATTGGGCGCAACGTGTTCTTGAAGCGAGCCGCACGTGAAAGTCGCGAGAATAGCATCCACTCCCAGTTGCTTGAGCGCCCAAATATTCGCAGCGTAAGGAACGACTTGCGCGGGGTATTCGTGGTTTTTCCCGTGCCTCTGGAGAAAAGCGAATTCAATCCCGTCGTATTCGCAAATCGCAATCGGCGCGCTTATTTTTCCGTGAGGCGTTTCTGCAGCTGGAAGCTCGGTTTTCTTGAATTCTTCAAGCAGCTTGTAAGCTCCGCTTCCGCCGATAACGCAGGTTTTAACGTTGTGCATTTGAAATCATCAGGTTTTGACGACTTTAATGCAACCAGCAGGGCACGCTTTAGCAGCTTCCTCGTTGCAACCCAACTCGTCGAGAACCGTCAGCTTTGGCTTGCTCTTGCCGTCTGGCCGCAACTCCCAGTTTGCCGAGCAAACCGCAGCGCACGCGCCGCAACCCAGGCAACAATCACGGTTGAACTCGATAATGTATTTAGTCATGACAATTGTTTGCACACCATCGTTTTTAATTTCTTTCCTGCGTTGTTATAACGCAGTGTATTCGATTTACTTGCTCGGAGTTTTAGGCATCGTTTTTATAGTGCAAACCGTAATGCCGCTGAGCTTCACGCAATTGCTCATGTTCGACCCGACGCACGTTTTAACGCAACCCTGGGGTTTCATCACCGCCATTTTCCTGCACGGAAGCTTGATGCACTTGTTCTTCAACGCCTTCGCACTGTTGATGTTCGGGCCTTTTCTCGAACAACGCATCGGCTCAAAACGATTTCTTCAATTGTTTTTCGCCGCAGGAATAGCAGGCAACGTTTTGTACTACTTGTTTTATCTCGCCGGCATCGGGCAGGGCCTGCCTGCGCTTGGGGCAAGCGGAGCGATTTACGGCGTTCTCGGAGCCCTCGCAATCCTCGCGCCCAATTTGATGGTTCTCGTGATGTTCGTGCCCATGCCGATGCGCGCTGCTGCCCTCGTGTGGGTGACAATAGAGTTTTTCGGCACCCTAACTCCAAACACGGGCATCGCTTCAGCGGCGCATTTGGGCGGGCTTTTCCTCGGCTTCGCTTACGCGAAATTCGTTTTGCTCAAAAAAAGTGTTCAGTAAGCGCGCCCGCAAAAATTTCTACATTCGTTTTTTATTTCCCGCCAGATTAAGCGTAACGTGAAGGTTCTTGTTTTCGGAAACCCGCTTGTCAAGGCGGTGGGTTCAACAGCAATTCCGTTATTTTCTTTCCGAACGCGCTTGCCGCAGGCGGGCCGTTCGCAGTCACGACGCGGCCGCTGACCGCGACCGGGGTTCCGGTCAATTCAGCTCCCCCCTCCTCTAAATCGCTTTCGCCGGACGAAAACACAGTTCCCTTCCTGCCTTTCAACACTCCTGCTTTAGCGAGAATGACCGGGGCGATGCAAATAGCCGCGACCACCTTGCCCGCTTGCACGAATTTCCTCGCGAGAGCGTGCGCTTCAGCATCGTCGAAGTAAACCGTAGCTCCCGGCCCGCCGATGAACACTATTGCTTCGAATTCGCTTGTTGAGTTGACTTGACTCAAGCCGAGTTCTGCGTTGACTGAACCGCCGAGGGAACCATTGCACCTGCCGGCTTTCTTGGAGGCGATAACCGCCTTGAATCCGGCTGCCTCTACCTGGGCTTTGGAATCAGCCAGTTCCTGGTCTTGAAACCCTTGCGGCGCGATGACGAACAACACTCTCTTCACTTGCTTCACCCCTTTCGATTCCAGGCTTTCTTGAACTGGCTGGCTGACGCAACCGAAAAACAAAAACGAAAAAAACAACAGCGCCAACGCGGTCTTCAACAAAGCAACCACGCTCTCTACAACCGTCCTGTCAATCAAACAACGGCGTTTTTTGATGATACTTCTTTTTTTATATACCGACGATATTTATTAGTCGGCGGTATTAAATTTGCGGTTGGTTGCTGTGTGTCGAGAGTTTTTGTTGAAGTGGGTTTTGCCCAGGGACGCGAGGCAGTTGAACGACTGGCTTTACTGGCTGGAACTCGGTTCCATCGCGCTGTCGCTGGTTTTCCTTTACTTTTTCGTTCACGCGCTTTTAACGAGCGACAACGGCGTTTTCCTTAAGGACGCCTTCTTCGCAGGCTTTTCATTCCTCGGCTTGTCTTTCACCGTCGTTCTCCAGTACCTGCTCGCCATAGAATTCAACACGCGCAAGAAAAAGTAGCGTCAGACCGTCAGCTACGATCGCGCCCGCATTTTGCTGAGCCCTAGATTATAATAAGCGTTTACCTCATCCTACCATGCGCACTGCCGCGCTCGTTCTGGTATTGTTTTCCGCGCTTTCGACCGCGTCGAACGTTTCTTACGATGCGGTGTTTCACGGCAACGGCTCGCTCGAAATCGACGCGGTTATAACTCTCGACGGGCCTGCGGACAATTATTCCTGGCATGTTCCAGACGGCATGCGAGTGCTTGAAGCGCGCAACAAGCGCGGCAGTTTGAACTACGCCGTCGAAGGCGAGCTGGCGTTTTTCTCCAACCCCGAGAACGCGACGACAATCCGGTTCTTTTCGCCAAACCAGTCCGACTGCTCCGGGCCCGTTTGCAACGCAGGTTTCGGCGGTGGCGGCTTCGAAGGCGCGCCCGTGCCAGTCTCCATGCGTTTTGAAAACGCTGATTTTTTCGCGTCTGATCGGAAGACGAGCGTTTCCGGAAACGCGCTTGTTTTCGAGGGCAACGGCTCGTTTTACGAGAGCATCAGCTTCATTTCAAAGAACGCTACCAGCTTCAGCCGCAAGGATTTTACGCACTATTCGGTTTTCGCGCCTGCAGGCGACGATTACTCCGCGGTTTTCAACTCGGTCGAATCGCGCTTTCACGAAATCGGGCGGATAACGGGATTGAAATCCCCGTGCGAGCGGTTTGCTGTCGTGACCGCAGGCGATGACAAGATAGGCAAGAATTTCGGAGGCGACTACGTGAGCCCGTGCGTCATTCGCTTCAAGCGCGCGGCAATAACCGCCGGGTCCGACTGGATTCCTGAGCAGTTTGCTGAAGCCAAGCGGAAGGCTGAAGCGCAAAGTTTGGCCCGCGCGGGCGGCAGTGTGATTCACGAGACCACGCACGGGTTTGAACGCGTCCTGCCTGAAACGCCCTCATGGTTTAAGGAAGGCTTGAGCGTGCTCGTCGAAACCAGATACTATGAGGAAATGACCGGCGCCGCTTCCACCAACCGCATCAAACTGAAGGCGCTCGAGGATTTTTACCTAAAGAGTGGGAAATGGAAGGAAGGATGGAGCCCGCTCGACAACCAGACTAAAGAGCAACGCGATTTCGGATACTCGTATTCATTCTTCATAATGGACGGTTTTGACAGCAAATACGGCGACGCGGCCATTGCGAAAACCATCGCGGAATTGAACAAGAGCGCGTTCGAAAACAGATATGATAAAGCGGACACGAAAGCGGTTTTGGGCGCCATGCGGACCGCTGCAGGCGCTAACGTTTCGGACGAAGAACTGCTGTACCCGTTCAAGAGCGTGCTTCTCGCGCAAGGCAAGGACTTGTTCGAAAAGGCTGTCGAAAACCTGACAATCGGCAGCGCCGAAAACGCAACGTTGTTGAACGCAAACCAGACGGCGGGGCAAACTGGCGCTTTCGACTCCACCGCGCTAGCCTTCGTCATCGGCATCGCGATACTCGCTTTGCTCGTTCCAATAATCGTGCTCGCTGCCATTGCATACGCGATTTACAAAATCGCGAAAAAACTCCTCGGAAAATAAACGCAGGGAAGTAACCCAGGAACAAAACTAGCGTCAGACCGTCCGCTTTGGAAAACAGGCGGCTGCTCTTCAGGCAGATTTTATGATGACGTGGATTATTGCAGAAGCAGAATTGCCGTTGAATATTATTATGCCGCCGGGTTTGTCTAGCGTGCATTTTTTGTCGTAATTATAAACGCTGGAGGCAGAGCAGGAGGGATAGGTGTTGTAGTCGAGACCATTCACTGCATCGTTGAAATCCGCTTTTGAAGGCACCACGTCTATGCTTACTGGCAGGTTTGATGAAACAATAAACTGTATCGTTATAGAACCGGACGGGCTTGATGCGTTCCCGCCGTAATACCAGAAGGTGTCTGATTCCAGGCTTATGGTTACGTCATTTATAATTTGCCCGGCTTGTACGGCTTCGACACACTCTTTGCCGGAAGCAGAATAGCCGCTGGGGCAGTCGCAAAGGTCTGCCCTCTCTTCCACGTCGCCAGTGGACGGGTTGCACCACCATGGAAGAAACTGCGAGCACTTGTTAAACTCTATTTTTTCAAGCCCCTCGTCTTTCCAATTCACTCGGCAGGCTGAAGGCGGGTTCAAATCTAGGCTGCGCCAGTTGGTTTTCGGCAAATCGCCAAAGACTTTTATGCTATATGCAAAACCTATTCCCTGGGAGTTGGCTTCCTCGGGAGGCCCGAAAGAATTTATGCCCAGCAGGTTTCCCGTTTTAAGGCTGAACAGCCCGCCACCGCTGTTTCCGTGGTTAATCGGTGCGCTCGTTTGAATGACTTCGGTCTTGTATCCGCTTTCCGAGGTGATATACCGGACTGCGGAAACGATGCCCGTCGTAACCGTATTTTCAAGTCCCAACGGCGAGCCTACTGCAACTACCTTCTCCGCTGTTTTCGGAGTATATTCGTAATCAATATTGGCGATCGGGGCGCTTCCTTTCGAAATGGTAACGTAAGCAAGATCTATGCCGTCGTACGGCGGGATTAGAATTTCAGATGGAAAAAAAGTTCTGCCATCCTGCATGGCAACAATCTGATTCGGAGCGCCACTACCGTCCTCGTCGGGATCAACAACATGCCTGTTGGTCAGAATCCAACTATCTGTATCATCGCCGCCAATTATTACTCCGGAACCCAGGGCGACGTCATTGTGTATCGTGACCGTACTCGCCAATGCACTCTCTATTATCGTCTCTTCCGAAGGCGCTGCCGGAGCCGACGAGCCTAACCCGAACGCTAAAAGAACGACTACCACGATGACCATGCCTATGACGTACTTCCAACGGGTTGTAATCTGCGGCGTTTGTATCTGTGGTATCGGTACTTTAGCAGCCATTAACAATGCACGTTTTAAAACTACTAAAACCTTTGCTTTGACGCTCTAAGAAAACGGGATAATTGTATTTAAAAGTCGGCTTCCTAATGCAAGCTATGCGCAAAATCGCCGCGATCGCGTTGCTTGCTTTTGCGCTTCTTTTTTTCGGCTGTGTCTCTCCCGAGCCGCAGCAAGATAACAAGGTCAGTGGCACTGGCACTCCTCAAGCTGGAGCGGTGCAAAACGTTCTTTCAGTAGTAGTGTATTTCAAAGGCCCTGTTGAAGGAGCCTCGGTGAGAGTTTATAGTTTGAATGCCGACGGGAGCAAGAATGAATTGCTTGCGGGGCCGATTCAAACCGATGATGTTGGCGAGGCGTACTTCGAAATTCCCCAGCCGACTGAGCGTTTTCTTGTGGAAAGCACTGGCGGCGCTTATTTCGAGGACGTTGGAAAGCCGGCAAGCGAGGCTTACGCCGGAAAACCGGTTGTGCAAAAAGTAAGCTTACCGGCCGGTTATGCAATGCGTGCGTTCATTCCAGCAGAAAATAACGTGGCTGTTGTAACGCCGTTCACAGAAATGGCAGTGAGGCTGGCGCAACATTCAATTCGCAAAGGCGTGACTATTGACGCAGCTGCTCGTGCAGCAAACATTGCAGTGAGCCAGCAGTACCGCCAGGAGAACGTAATATGGCGCATGCCTGTCGCAGCCTACGACCCTTCGGCAATAGAAATCTCGGCTAAAGAAGCTCGTGAGTACGGCTTGTTGCTGGCAGGGTTGGTGGTAGAAGCGGTCGAGATGAACGTGGAACCCAGCCTGCTGGCTGTTGCGTTGGCCGAAGACTGGTCGGACGGCAAGCTGGACGGCATGCAAGACGGTGAACCAATAAGTGTTAACACCAAGTCCGGCGGTTCAATAACGCTTTCAGCTTCAGCAGGCTTGGTTGCTTTGCAAAAAGGAATCAACGAGTTTTTGGCGAGTCCTGTTGACGCAACTCAAATCAAGCAGTTTCTAATATCGTCCGCCCGAGTTTCTACCGATCCCTTGTTTTACATCGACGTTACACTGCCGGCGTGGATAGACGGCCAGCCCGGTTCTTACGACTTGACTGCAGTTGGCGGAAAGCCCGATTACTCTTGGCAGATGAAGAAAGGCTCGAGCTTGCCGCAGGGTTTCAGTTTGAGTTCGAACGGAACGATAAGCGGAACCGGAAGGCTTCAGAGTTCAGTCGGAAGCATTTCGCCTCCCTTCACCGTAGTGGTTTCGGATTCTTCAAAACCGCCGCAATTGCGCGAGATGGAGTTGCGAATTGAAATCATTCCCAAGCCTCCGCAGCTCGAAGTGGAGGATGTGGAGTGCGAAGTAGGGGTAGAGTGCAACGTGAATTTTGCTTCCAATGTCGCGGGAGGCACGCCGCCATACCACTTTGTAGGATATGCTTCGGACCAAGGTCAGTATCCGCTGGACTTGATGGTTGGGCTTGACGGAACGCTCGAGGGAATCCCATCCATAGCAGGCGATTTCGCTTTGCAGGTTTGTGTGGTGGACTTGATTGGTTGGTCGGACTGCAAGGACGTGAACATTCAAGTAAGCGAAGGCACGACAACCTGCTCGGGAGAAACGCCGCAGTATATGAATTGCGGCGGCAACGAAATGTGCTGTCATCAGGGATATGACAAATGCTGCAAGGATGACGGAACAATTGTGCCAAGTGATTCGTCTGAAGCTACCGTGTGCTGCAAGGCAATCCAGCCTACTGTGCAGAATGGAAATGGCGGAGGCATCTCTTGCTCGCCAGGCCACTACGCGGTTAACTGCGGCGGTTGGAGATGTTGCTTGAACGGTTGGGTTTGCGTCGGCGGCGGCAGATGCGCTCCCGGTTGACGATAAATTCGCTTCATAATAAAGTTGCGTCAGACCGTCCGCTTGGATTGAACTCGTCTACCTGAGCCGCGCACGATTTTGTAGGGACACACAGACCGCATTTCCTAGGAAACGAGGAGAATTAGCTATTTAAATATATAAGTGTAAACTAATACTTATGACGACTGTTCTGAAGGCGGTTGCTGATGAAACGCGCCTTGAAATACTCAAGAGGTTGAGAAAAAGCGAAGTTTGTGCTTGCGAGCTTCCTGCCGTTGTCAAGAAGACGCAGCCGGCGGTTTCACAGCACTTGAAGGTGCTGTTCGAGGCGGGGCTGGTCGAAAGGCGGAAGGAAGGCGCGAAAAGGATTTACTCGGTTTCAAGCAAGGGAAAGAAGGTATTGAAAGACGTTTCAAGGTGGTAAAATTGAAGATAGAAATTCTTGGGAGCGGGTGCGCGAATTGCAAGCGGCTTGAAGAAAACGCTAGGGCGGCGGTTGCGAAAACCGGAAAGAAAGCGGAGATATTGAAGGTAACTGACTTCGGCCAAATCGCTTCTTACGGAGTAATGAGCACTCCCGCGCTGGTGATAGACGGGAAAATCAAGGCCGAGGGCAGGATTCCAAGCGCGGATGAGATAGCGAAAATGCTGTGATTTTGAATGGGAGTGCTTGAAGACTTCGGCGCTTGGGTTGTTTACTCAGTGCTTGGAATGGCGCAAGGCGACCCGTTAGCTGAAGCGCTGAATTTCTTCATTTACGACAACATAAAGATATTCCTGCTTTTGCTCGGCATTACCTTCTTCGTAGGCATAATCAGGACGTTCGTAACGCCGCGAAAGATAAGGGACTTTCTCGCGCACAGGAAGCACGGAACAGGAAACGTCTTGGCCGCCTTGCTTGGAATACCGACGCCTTTCTGCACGTGTTCGGTAATCCCTCTTTTCATGGGTTTCATTAGAGCGGGAGTGCCTCTGGGAATTACTTTTTCCTTTCTCATAGCCTCGCCAGTCATCAACGAAGTCGCGATAGTTCTGCTATTGGGCCTCGTGGGCTGGCAGGTTACCGCGCTTTACATCGGCATAGGCTTCGTAATAGCCGTGGTAGTCGGCTACGCGCTCGGCAAGATGAAGCTCGAAGACCAGATTGAAGAATTCGTTTACGAAGGAAAGCACAAGCTGGCGGAAGAGGAAGCTCGGCTGGCTTGGAGGCAGAGGATGGAACTCGCGCTTGAAGACAGCAAGAGCATCACGTGGCAAGTCGCGCCATACATAATTCTCGGGATTGCCGTCGGCGCGTTCATTCACGGCTACGTTCCGCAAGACTTTTTCCTGCAGTACGCCGGGCCGGACAACCCGTTCGCAGTTCCGGTAGCGGTTTTGATTGGAATTCCGTTGTATTCGAATGCGGCTGGCGCTATTCCGATAATTCAAGCGCTAATGGCGAAAGGAATGGCAACCGGAACCGCGCTTGTCTTGTTGATGTCGATAACTGCCCTCTCGTTCCCTCAACTGCTCATCCTGAGGAAAGTCATTAAGACTAAATTGCTTGCGTACTTGGTTGCGATACTAGCTGTTTCCTTTATCGCCATGGGATATTTGTTTAACGCGGTTATGGGGTGATTTGCACGGCTGACGAAAAAATAGAATACAAGAAATTTTCGGAATGGCATGGCGTGCCGAGGAAAAAAATAATCTGGAGCCCGAAAATCGACTATGAAAAATGCGTCGGCTGCGGAATGTGCGCAGCTGGTTGCGGACGAGGCGTTTACGACTGGGACTTCACACTCGACAAGCCAGTCGTAGCAAAACCCGAAAACTGCCTGGTAGGCTGCGTCACCTGCTCGAACACGTGCCTTCAAGACGCGATAAGCTTTCCCGGAAAGGACGCCGTTAGAAAGATTATTCGGGAAAATCGCGTTCTCGCTGAAGCCAAAAAGGAAGTAGGCATCAAATTCAGGGGGAAGCAACCGAATGGCAGTTGCGAATGCATCCGATAGTTGATTGATCGAGTGCTGGGTGAAAAAAAACAATTTTGAAAGGATTCGCAAAATGAAAGTGATTCAGGAAGCAAGAGGGTTTTTGTCAAAGCCGTTCAACAAGTGGCTAGTGGTTGCGCTAGTCGTATTAGGCGCCGCCTTGCTCGCTGCAGACTATTTCCAACAACAAGAAACTAGCGCAAGCGTTTCAGACGAGATTACCGTGCACTTTTTCTTCCTGCCGACTTGCCCGCACTGCAGCGCGCAAAAGCCGTTCAACGAAAAACTGGTGGCGGAATACCCCGAAGTGAAGTGGGTTTACCACGACGTTTCCAAACCCGAGGAAGCCGCGTTGTTCGCGAAAATGGCTGGCGACTACAACCTGAATACTGCGGAATTAGGTGTTCCTACTACTTTCTTCAAGCGGCAGGCGATAGTCGGCTTTGACAACGAGGAAAACACGGGCGTTAAACTCCGCGCCGCGCTCGAGTCTTGCTTGAACGAGTGCGTCAACGGCGGCGAGAAAGAGGCGGTGGTTGAAAAGGAAAGCGCGCCGCAAGAAATCGACTTGCCGTTGTTCGGGAAAATAGACCTAAAAAATTATTCGTTGCCGGCACTAGCCGTAATTCTTGGGCTGGTGGACGGCTTCAACCCGTGCGCAATGTGGGTTTTGGTTTACTTGATTGCGCTCGTAATGGAATTAAACGACAGAAAACGCATTTGGCTGATAGTCGGATCGTTCGTTTTCGCATCAGGCGTGCTCTACTTCCTGTTCATGGCCGCGTGGCTAAACGCATTCCTTATTCTTGGCTTCCTGCGGCCAGTCACGATAATCGTGGGCTTGTTCGCCTTGGGCGCAGGCGCGCTCGGTTTGAAAGATTACTTTGAAACCAAAGGCGCCTTGGTTTGCAAAGTCGAGGGCGAAGACGACAAAGCCAAGACGATGGATAAAGTCAAGCAACTCGTTTCCGCGCCCTTAACGTGGGCCACTTTCGCGGGAATAGTCGCACTCGCTTTCGTCGTCAATTCCGTCGAATTCGTTTGCTCCAGCGCCATTCCCGCCGTGTTCACGCAAGTCCTCGCGCTCGCGAATCTCGAATGGTGGCAGCACTACGCGTACATAGCGTTGTACGACGTGTTCTTCATGCTCGACGACTTGATAATCTTCGGCTTGGCTGCTTTCGCGGTTTCAAGCGGAATAGGCGACAAGTACGCCAAGCAATGCAAACTCATTGGAGGCGCGGTGATGCTATTGCTCGGCTTGCTTTTGTTGTTCGCACCGCACTTGCTGCGCTGAAAACGGGGAAATGCCGATAAGGATAAAAGCAAAACCCGCCAACCGAATGCATGAAGTACGCGCTGTTCATCTGCACGGAAAACTCGGCGCGCAGCCAGATGGCCGAGGGGTTTTTCAATTCTTACAACAAAAACCCGGAATACGCCGGGATCAGTGCGGGATTGGAGCCGGCAAAAAACGTAAACCACCTCGCCGTTCTCGCCATGAAAGAAAAAGGCATCGACATGGCGAGCCAAGCGCCCAAGCTGCTTACGCTCGAAATGGTCGAGAAAGCTGAAAAAATATTCACGATGGGGTGCATTGACAAGTGCCCGGCCGCGCCTCCTGAAAAGACGGCGGATTGGAAGCTGGAGGACCCGGCAGGCAAAGGAATAGAAAAGTTTCGGGAAGTTAGAGACGAGATAGAAATAAGGGTCAAGAAACTAATTGCCGAACTAGCATGAGTGGTCGGGATCCCTTCCAGCGTTCATGCTGGGGCACCAAGCTCTTGACCTTTTTATAGCTTGCTGCCGTCTGTCGTCATAAACTAGCGTCAGACCGTCCGTCAATCCTCATTTTTTTCAATCGGTTTATTTTGCCGGTCATCATTCGCAGTTAGTAATAATGTTTGAAGCGGGTTTTAATTCAGGCGGGGTAGCAATTGCCGTCGAAAAAGCAGGCGTTTCCGGAAGGGCAGCCGCAGTCGAAACAATCGGGCATGAGAACGCCGCCTAGGCACGCGAGGGGCTTGGTCGAAGAGCATTGGAAGTTTTGCGTGCCGTCGCTGCACGCGTAAGTCGGCATTGCCGGCATGACAGGCATGCCTGGGTATTGGAATGACGGTGCGGTTATGTTGACGCCGCACGACTCGCGCGTGTTCGGGAAAGGCAAGACTCCTAGGGAACGCGCTATTCCGACGTCTATGACTACTGCGAAGCTTTGGTTGTCGCCTTGCCTAACGCCCTCCATTTCCTTGTTGTAACGCTCTTCGGCAGCAATCGCAGCTTCCTGGAATGATTTTGTTCCGGTCGCGGTTGTTTCGATGAAAGTCACGCTGCTGCTGTTGCGGTCGTTGCGAACTGCGACAAAAGCGTGCCCGGGAACTATTATGATTACGGGTTCTAGCCCTATTTTTTCGAATATCGAAGCGTAAAGAACAGTTCCGTCAATGCAATTGGCGTTCTTGGTTTCGAGCGATTCGAAAGGCAGCCGCACGTTTTGCGAAAAGTCTTTCGGGTCGCCGAAAGTGGTGAGGCTGTTGACGTACGACATTCCGTGCGCCTGAAGAGTGTCATAAACCGCTTGCGCCTGCTGCATGGTGAGCAAGGCTTTTTCCTCATCGGTCTTGCCGGCGTAGCCTTGGTAGTCGGAAAACGCGCGGCCTGGCATCAGTTCTTTCGCAACTGAAATTACTTTTTCGACGCACGGGTCGTTCGGCGTAACCCACTGCGCTGCCAGGAACGGCACGTAAACGGTTTCGTTCCCGTAGTGCTTTACGACAACAAGCTGGGTTGCTGAAGTTATTGCAATGTCCTGCACTGCGGAATAAACCTGCTTGCCGTCCTTCTCTGCGGCGTACCTGACTTGGGCTGTTTGATACTCGCGGTTTTTGAAAAGCTTGTCGTTGAAAGCTATGGTGAACTGCAGATCTTTGACTTCATTCTGCTTGAGGAAAACGGTTTGCGACGCTTTCTCGCTCCAGCCCGGAACTTCCACAGTCAGGATGTAATTTCCCTCTTCGTTCCCGTTGCGCACTTCGCAGTAAGTAGCTCCCAGTCCCTTGATTTGCGTGAAACGCATTACTCCCGGGTTGAGCGGCGACTCGGTGTTGCACGAAAGCTGGAAAACCCCCAACGGCGCCTGTTGGGTGGAAGTTGCGCCGGGCTGGCTTTCGTCCAAACAACCGGCTGCCAAAATCGCGAGAGCCAGCAGTGCAAGCGCTTTGTTCATATGCTACGCATTAAGAAACGGCGGTTAAAAAACAGTTCGGACTCTCGCCGAAATTTTGAAAAAGAGAAAAAGAAAGAAAAAGGGGAAGGGGCTTTTTTCCCCTTGTTGTTTTGCTTACGAGCAGACTCCCGAGATTATGCCGGCATCGGTTTTGTTTGTGATTGCACTGTCGTAGTTGATTACGACCGCTTTGTCGGTGTACTTGTCTCCGGCGGTTCCGCAGCTGGCTACCGTGAAGTCGATTGTTTTCGCTTCTCCAGCCACTAGGTCGGTTGCAGTCACGCTTCCGGCTACTCCATCGATACTGATGCCTGTGATCGTGACTTTCTGACCCATCGTGTTTCCGATTCTAAACGTCAATATAGTTGTAGCGTACTTCTGGTCGAGAATGTTGAACGTAAATCCGCTTGCCTTGTTGCCTGCGCCTACCAGGCCGCCTGGGTTGAAGATTCCGAGCGCCCATAATAGCGCGGCTACTATGACTATGGCGAGAATCGCCCAGCCGTAAGTAACCAAGTACTCCAACGCAGATTGTCCTTTCTTCAAATCACATCGCCTCCGAATCAACGATAACTTTCGTTATAGATTACCACGTGTTGTTTTTAAAGGTTTTTCTTCAGCGCACCATGCTGCCGAACGTGTTTTGCAGGAAAGTCATGAAGCTCAAGTAAATGACGATTGCCACTATCACGAAGATTGGCGCGTATTTGATGCCGCGAGTGGCTTTGCCGTACCGAATCAAGCCGAGAATAAGCGCGGAAAAGAAAGTCGTTATGGTGATTGAAGCGAGCGCGAAATTGCGGCTGTCTGCGGCCTTGATGCTGCTTTGGCTTCCTGTGCCGAAAGCTATTGGAACGCTAACGCGGCCTTGTCTCTGCGCCAACGCCGCGAGCTGCCCGCTGTCTTGGGTTGAAGCGCGTTTGTCCATGATGTCTTCGTTCAATTGCGCGTAGAAAGTGGAAACGGAAAATAGCACGGGAGATGCTATCACTGCTGCGAAGACGATGAAAATGCTGTAAGTCAACGTCGTAGTGGCGATTTCTTTTTGCAGCAGTTGGTTAGCGCGAATGTCCGACGCGACCTGGTCGAGCAGGTTGGCCATCTGCCCGCCCAGCATGATGCCTTCGTCAATCAAGCGGATGGACCTGTTTATTATCGTGGAGTTGACGCGTTCGGTCATGTTGTTGAGCGTTTGGCTTATCGGAACTCCTCCGAAAGCGTCTGCGCTCATGCGGTTTATCTCGTCCTTGAGCGGTCCGAACTCAGGTCGCGCCGCGCTCCAAATCGCGTTTTCGAGGGTCATTCCGGCTTTGATGTTTGCGGAAATTATTTGCAGTGCCACTGGCCAAATGTCTTCGATTTGCCTAGCTCGCGAGTCGGCGTTCATTACGAGAAGCAGGTAAAACATGGCTGCGCAGCCAAAGAGCGTTACTATCGCGAGGCCTGCTTGAACCGCAAGTTCCGGGAAGAAGAACGGCGCGAGAAAAAACGTGATTACCGCGACGCTTGCACTGAAGAAAAGCGCGAAGCCGAGGAAAGTGCGGGCGTCAATGTCTTCAAAACCGCCTTGGACAATAAGCTTTGCTACCTTGGGCACTATTCGCTTTGGGAAAACCGAAGAGAGTTTTCTGTAAGTGGGCAGGAAGACCATGTTACACTATAGGCCTCCGCGTTGAAATGAAGTTCATGAAAAACAATTGAAAGCCCGCGTTCGCAATGAGCAAGAATGGAAGCAAAAACGCAGGCAGGCTGATGGTCAAAAATGAGGATAAAACTATGAGCATGGTCACGCCCAAGCTCGGCACCACCACCGCTGCGAGCATGTACACCATGGTCCACGGCGATAATTCCTGGCCGTACTTGTGAATCTGGTCTATCTTTTCTTTCTCGAGCTCGCTCAACAACGACGATAGGGAATCACCGACGTCACTGCCTACCTTGAGCGCGTTGGAAATCTGCCACAATACCTTTCGGAATTGCAGCGAGGGGTTTGCGCGAGTGGCGTCGGCAAGCGCGTCCAGTTCCGGAACCCCGCCGCTGATTTTGTTGACTATCTTGCGGAATTCGAGCGACACTTCGCCGTATCCCGTCGAGATGCTGGTCATGGCGTTGAACAACGGGACTCCGGATTTCAATTCGATAAGCAGTTGGCGTGTTGCGGGAATGAGCTGGTTTTCCTGCAGGCGCACGCGTTTGGAAGTGAGAATGCGCGGGTAGGCGATGAGCGTGAAGAAAGACGCGTTTGCGACGAGCAAGCCGATTAGAATTGCAGCGCCGAACAATTCGGCTTTCAGAATCAGGCTCATTATTAAAACGAACAAGGTTGCGATAATGCCGTTGGACAATCCCACCGCAAGGCCGATTGATGCGTATTCGCGCGTTGTCAAGTCGATTTGCGCTTGAAGCAGCTCTTCGCTCAAGCCGGGAAAGAAAGCGCTCAGGAAACCGCCCATGTTTTTTAGCTTGGCTGCCAGGCCCCTGAGGAAGTTGGGCGGAAGGAGGGCGAACGGGATTTTGAAAACCATTTCAGCGCCTCACTTGAGCAACTCGCTCTTGCTGGCATTGCGGCTGACGATTTTGTTCACGCGCTCGCGGTCGCGATAGTAACTGGCTACGACCTTGCCCACTTCATTCACCCTGCCGATCTTGTTTTTCAGCATGTATTTCAGAATTTCTTGCTTTTCCTTCAAGTCCGCGTTGATTTCTGCGGTAGTCATTCCCGTGTGCATGGAAAGCTCGTTGTAAACGCGCAGGCTTTCGCCAGTTGTTTCCAGCTTGTCGGTCCGCGCGTTCCAGTAATACATGTCGTTGATGGAAACGCGGTTGCCTTCCTGGCGGACTTCCGCAACTTCGAAAGTCCTGCGAATTCCCGTCCTGCGCTGGCGGTATTGAATCACCACCAAGTGCAAGGCGGAAAGCATTTCTTCAGGCAGTGAAATCGGCGGGCTTATCAAGCGGGTGCGCACTTGCTGCGCTTGGTCCGCGTGAAGCGTGGAATAAACGCTGTGGCCCGTGTGCATTGCTTCAAACAAAACCTCGGCTTCGCGCTGGCGGCGGATTTCTCCAACCACAATTCGGTCGGGCCGCATGCGAAGCGAGTTGACCATCAAGTCAAGCATTTCCACGCCTCCCCTGCCTTCGGGATTCGGCTGGCGCGTTACTAGAGGAGTCCAGTGCAAAAACTCGGGAAGCACGAGCTCGCGCGTGTCTTCAATGGAAACAACGCGTTGGTTGGGCGGAGTGAAAACCAGAATCGCATTCAAAAACGCGGTTTTTCCGGAAGCGGTTCCGCCTGAAATCAACACGTTCAGCTCGTATTGCACTCCCAGCCACAATAACGCGGCGATTTCGGCGTTGAGCGTGTTGTTGTCGAGAAAGTCGATGACGGTCCACGGGTCCGCACGGAATTTTCTTATGGTAATGCCGTTTCCTTTGGTTGAAATCGGAAACAACGTGGCGTTAACGCGATTGCCGCTCAGCAAATGCGCGTCCATCAGCGGGTTTAAGTTCGTGATTTGCCTTCCCACGCGGCGTCCGATTACGGAAGCGTAGTTGTGAATCTGTTCCTCGGTCGGAATGACTAGGTTGGTCTTGAGCCACCCGAATTGCTTGTGGTAAACGTAAACCGGCTCTCTCGAAGCGTTGATGACAATTTCCTCGAGGTTTTCATCAGCCAACAAAAGCTCAAGCTCTCCCAAACCAAGCATTTCCTGCGCAAGCCGTCCGACCAGAATGGCTTCCTCTTCCTTGCTCACTCCGCTCAACTCCTTTTGCACCAGGGCGTGCGCTTCCTTTATCAAACGCTGCTTGACGTTTTCCGCCTCGCGCGGGTCGAGCACTTCCGAAATCTTGATGTTCACCGCTTCAATGATTTTTTCCTTCAAGTAATCGAGAATGATTTTAGTTGCTTCCTTCACGCGCGTGTGCTGCAGTTCGTAAGTGTTGATGAACTCCGACTCGTCTTGCGTGATGACGATGTCTGCAGGCACGCCCTCGCTTTGTACGGAATAACGCGCAAGTTCCTTCATCGCCTTTTGCCTCCGCGTTTCCTGCGGGATTCTTCAATCAGCTTAACAGCTGCTGAGTGCGTAACGCGCTTGCCGCGTTTTGAGCGCGCGACAAGCCCGCGCGCCTCGTGCCGCAAGCGGCGTCCGTGCTTTTTGTGTTTCAATTCTTCCGAGTAAACGTCCCTCACCATCCTGCCGAATTCGTCTTGCTTGCGGGCTTTTTTCTTTGCAGGACGGCGGTGCGCGTGTTTGATAAAAACGTGCTTGTGAACAATCGGCTTGTGCGCGGCAGGCATGTGGATTTGTTTTGCCTTATGTTCGTGAACAATAATCTTGTGCGCTGGCGTTGCTTTGTGCTTGTGAACGATTGCTTTATGGGCTGGTTTTTCTTCGGTTCGCTTGACACGCTGTTTTTCCGCTTTCTTTGCAATTGCCTTGCGTATTGCGGGCGGAAGGCGCTTGGGTTTGTGTTTCAGTTGCGGCAATCTTGGCGTTGGTGCTTGCGGTTGTTGAATCTGCGCTTTAGGCGCTTGCTTGAATTGCGGCAACTGGATTTTTGGTAGCGTGAACAGCGGCAGGAGCTTCGGGATTGAAGGATGCGGCTCATGCTCTTGCTGTGCTTGCGTTTTAAAGCTTATTTTCGGCATTGCCCGTTTTAGCGTAGAGAAAGTTTCGCCGATTTGCGCGGTGAATTGATTGAATGCACTTTTCGGCTCTGCGGCTTTCTTTTGTTCCAACAGCGTGATGCGCTCGCGAAAGCGCATCACCTTGTCTTCAAAACTCGTTTCGCCCGCTTCGAGCGTGTGCACTTCCGAATCGAAAACGTGCAGTTGCTTGAGGATGGTTTCAATCTCGCGCTTCAAGAAATCCAATTGGCCGGGAGTGAAGCTTCGCGTGCCTTCCAAATGTTTCAGCATTGCTTCCGCCTTTCCGATGCGGCGGATCAAGTCGCGCTCCATGAAACCGACGATGTTTTCCGTCGTAAGAACTTCCTGCTCGAGGGCGTTCGCTTCAACAGCAACAACATCCTTAGACGCTTTGCTCTTCTTGCCTTCGGCTTCCGCTTGCTGCATTACAAAGCTCTTGGAAACGAGAACCACGTGAGTGAGAGTGTACTGCATTTCAAGCAAGCCGCTGTTTTCCAAAAGAACCGCGAGTTTTTCAACCTGGTCAGTTGGAAGGCCGATTGCTTTCGCAGCGGCATCCACGCTCACGCGTCCGTTGGTGTTTACGTAATCGTACAGCCTGTCGATTATGGTTTCAATATCTTCCTTGACCATTTTTTTGTTTCACTTTGCTTTCTTTTCGCTTTTTGTCTCAAGCCTTCCTCACGATAACTTTTATTCGCCCTTCTTTTTTGTCGCATTCATTACGCAAACTGATTTAAAAAACGACTTGACTGCTTCAGACGGAGTGTTCAGCACTCCGCCACGCCGTCGTCAATGTGATAGCGCCAGGCGTGCACGCAATCGATTCGCAGCCACGGGTGGGTCGAAGTGTTTACCTTGTATGCTTCGGGCGGAAGCGTCTGGTTGAAATAGATGTGGTCGATGAGGCTTTGGTTGTGGACGGGAATGTCTTGCGCTATCAAGTCGTTGATGTTAACTATGGTTTCCACTCCGAATAGCGAGGGCGCCAGTTTTCCTTCAAGGCGGTTGAAAAAGTCGGGCGCGTCCGGATTCGTGATGTACAAATTGGAGTCTATGGCCGCGTCGAACGCAGTGATGTTGCCTATCGGCGTGGTGTTTTTCGCGAACACCCGGCCGAGCAAGCCTTGCGTGTTTAAAGCGTAGAGCGGGTCTTCCGTGCCGTCGAGAGTGACTTTCGCTTGCGCGGGGTAAGTGCGGCTGAAGTTGAAGTCCTGCGGGTTTGAAAGCGGTTGCGCGAATACTGAAATGTTGGCTGCAAACACGAGCGTGAACTCGTCGTAGCTGTAGACCGTAACATTATCGAGAGCGACGGTGATGGTGGCGTTAAGCCCGTAGTATTGCGAAAGGTTTTGCATGCGCTCTGCCCAATTTGACAAATGGTTGGAGCTCATGACTGGGTACGTCTGGTTGTCGCCAGGAAAAGAGCCGTTCGTAACGAGCATTCGCAGCGCGGCGCGGCTGTCTGAAAGCGGAATGCCGTCTGAAACAACTCGGTCTACTGCCGAAACAACAGCGCTTTTCGCGCTTATCTCGAGAGCGCGTTCGAAATCGAAGCCGATGGAGTTTACGAAATTGCTTGCTTCGACTGAAACGGTTTTCGAAACGCTTGCTGACGAAGCTTGGGTTGAAAGCAGGGCGTAGTACGCAACGAGCGCGATGAGGGGCGCGAGTATTATCAAGACGGACATGGAATAGAAAAATCCTTTTACTGCCATAGCACCACCGAGAAAGCGGTTGAATTGAGTGCGGGAAGGCCGAGGGTTTCGATAAAGTTGGACGAAACTTCGCGAGAAAGCGCAACGTCAATCGGGTTTTGTTGCGAGCCTGCCACGCCGCCTGCAGGATTCAAGTCAAGCTGGCTCAACAAACGCAAGAACGCGTCTTCAATGCCGTTGGAATGGTTTTGGTTGAGCAGTTCAACTGGAATGGCGTTTTCCGAAGCGTTCCCGCCGACGAGAACGTGCGCGAAACCGTCTTGCGCGTTATCGCCGTTCAAGTCGTAATAAACCGTTACGTTGCGGGCGGTGCAGTTTGGAAAGAGCGAGCCGTAGCCTACCGACGAGTTTACCCATCCCTTGTATAATACGGTGTTGTCTGTAGAGCAGTCGGGGCTTTGGTTGCCCGGCGAAAATGCGGTGCGCACGTCAATGATGTTGGAAGCGCCTTGCGCGATCGATTCGGGATTCAATTGAACGAGGAAGGGGTCGCCGATGCGCAAGAACGAAGTTTGGTTGTACGCTGCCAAGTTGAAAGCGTTTTTCCACGCGCCCGAGTTGTAGACGGAAACGTTGCTCGTCCACCGGTCTGCTGAGTAAGAGGTGACGCGAACGTCGTAAACGCGGAGTGCCGGCGGAATGTGGAGCTCTCCCTGGCACGAAGCGAGCGAAGCTGTTTTCGAGAGTGAAAGCGCTTGGTAAGGAAATTGCGTTTGAGGCGTGAATTGAAAGTCGATGTACGAATCGGCGTAAAGGATGCTGCGCACGTCTCCGGTTGTAATGACCATTTGCGACGCGTTTGCTTGCTTGACTATGGCGTTGGCGAGATTGCGGTAGAAGTCCGCCAGTTGGCTGGCGTTTTGGCTGGCGAAGTAAGAGCCGTTTCCGCATTGCGCGATTGCGTAAAGCGTGGTGTTTGCCAAAGCGCACGTGTCAACAGGCCCGAAGCCCACCGAATCAACCGTCGCGTTGTCAATCTTGTTGAAGAGCCTGCACGAGCTGTAATTCGCGTTTTGAGCAGCGAAGTTGTTTGAGAAAGCAGTTGTGCAAGAGTCGTCGTCGTTGCAATCCGTGCCGGTAGTGAGCGTTCCGGTATAGCGGCCATCGCGTGCGAGAGTCCACGCTCCGCTCGCGTAGGAATAAACCAGCATGTTTGAAGTTGCTATCATTCCAGTCGAGTCGTTGCGGAAAACAATGCCGTTGATTTGCTGCGAAGTCGGCGAGGAAAAGCTTGCGAAAGTCGAGCCCGCAGTCCACTTGTAAATTGCTCCTCCTGAGCCTGCGACGAAAACGGTTGTTGAATTGACTATTGAAAGGCCGTGCCACGTTTGGCTTCCCGTATCTTGGTATTGAGCCCAATTTCCGCCAGCCCAACGGTAAATCTTTCCTTCAGTTCCTACTGCGAACGCCCAAGAGCCGTTTACGAATTTAACGTCGTAAAGCGTGTAGCTTCCCAAGCTCGCGTTTTGCGACCACGCCGCTCCGTTCCACTTGTAAATCAAACCGCCGTCCCCGACTGCGAAAGCTAGAGTGCTGTTGAAAACCGAAACTCCGTAGAAAACGTTGCTTCCGGTGTCATTGTCTTGCGCCCACGCTGCGCCGTTCCACTTGTAGATTTTTCCAGAAGCGCCTACTGCATAGCCCAAGGTGGCGTTGAGCAAATCTATTCCGTAAAGGATGTAGCTTCCCAAGCTCGCGTTTTGCGACCACGCTGCTCCGTTCCACTTGAATAGCTTGCTGCTCGCGCCTACTGCGAATGCGAACGACTCGTTTTCAGCTGCTATCGAGTTTATTTCATTAGCTACTCCCGAATAGTAGTCAGTCCAATTCGAGGTGTTTGCGGATTCGTAGTGCGAAAACCCTCCTTCGTCTTCGCACGCGAAGTCTGTTCCAGTAGCGCTCTCGGCGTCGTTGAAGGCGCAACCGCCGTTCGCCCTCCTGTTCGCAACCCCGTCGCTCATTACGATGACGTATTTCTTGCGCGAGCTGTTGCTGAACTCGCGAAGCAATTCGAACGCCTTGTTTATCGAGCAGGCGATGCACGTCCAACCGCCTTGGTTGTAAGATTCTATCGTCGAGTTGAGCGAAGTGCCGTTCGTGAGGAAAGCAGTGTAGTTCGAAAGGTCGGTGCTGAACGAAACCAATGCCATTCGGTTTCCGCCCGCTCCGATTATGATGTTGACGAATTCCTTGTCAATGCACTTCGCCACGCTCAAGCGCTGCGTGCTCGCGTTGTAAAGCAACGGGTCGGTGCAATTTCGAATTACGCCGCTGTTGTCCGAGTCCATCCTGTAATTCATGCTCCCGGAAAGGTCGGTGATGAGAACAACATCTGCGTTTCCGCGTCCGCCTGTAAAGTTGGCTTTAACCCCGAGGCGCAGCGGAATTGTTTTCACGCTTATTTCCGTGAAGTCGGGGAAAGCCGCTGAAAAGTTTGAGTTCGTCAAGTTTATGAAGCGCGTTTCGTTCGTGCCGTTGTCCTCGAAAATCGTTTTGTTTCCAACGACGAGGAAAGTCGTGTAGTTGTTGAGCAAATGCAGTTGCCCGCTCATTTGCGTGACGTTTCCGGGAACATAGAATGAAGAGTAGTAATTGATTACGCCGTCCACTCCATTGAAGTAATGGCGCAACGTAGAGCTGGAAGTGGGGGTAAGCTCGTCCGTTTCAAAAGTGATTTTCGCCAAGCCGCCTCCGAAATAATTCGGCGTGAGGTTTGCGCCGGTGAAGTTCATTTCGAAAATATTGTCACTGCCGTTTTTCGCCGCGCTTAAGCAAGCTACGCCTTGAGTGGAGTTGAAAACCCACTTGTCCACGTGGTAAAGCGTTCCGGTGTGGTTGAGCTTCCCGCATTCTACTCCGTTGAGGAACAGCGTGAAGTTCGTTCCCGCATTTGCTTCGAAGGAAACTTCGGTAATGTTCGCGCGCGAAGGCACGCTCACCACAACAGTCATGTTTCCCTGGCCTTCGAAACCCCCGAAATAAGCAAGCGCGATTTCGGCCTTGCCGCGGATTTTTTGCACGAACGCCCTTGCCACGCATCCTTTCGCAATGTTTCTGGTAGAGGAAATTCCGGAAACGAAACTCCTGCTTGCGCTTGCGACCGTATATTCCCCGGAAGGCGTGCGGTTGGAAATCGATTCATTGGACGCGTAAAGCGCAAAATTGACGTTCGAACCGTAAAACCGCGACAGGAAATACTCGGTGATGTTTTGTGCGCGAGTGAGGTTGACGGGGTCTCCGGACGCCCACAAGTCCGCAACGAGTTGAATCACGCTTTCGTTCAACGCGCTTTCGCTCAGCACGTTAGAGTCGAACAAATGCATTATTGGCGGTTCGCGCCGCACGTCGTAAACGTGCACCCGCGCCAAAACGCTTACGGAGTCGCCCGCTTTCGCGTGCAGGCTCTCGTGAACTGTTGCCGGCGCGGTGGTGCTGAATGAAAACAAGAGCAACGCCGCCGCGAGCGAAGCGAGCAGGAGGAAAGCAGCAGCCGCGTCAAGGCTGAACACTATTCCCCTGTTTTTTTTCTTCAACCCCATTTGCTCCACACCACTAAAGTTATTGAAACCGGAATCCGCTTGTCGCTCTCGATGAACGACAAGCGCGAAATCGGAAAAACGAATTGCGCGCTGCTGTTTTGCGCGATGCCGTAGTCAAGAGGCCAGCCGACCAGATTGAAAACGTCTTTTCCCGCGCTGCCTTCGATGTCGGCTGAAAAATCGCTGATGAAATAAACGCGCCCGAGCCCGTAATTCCATGCCGTTGCGAACGCCTGGCTTGAATTCATTTCGTTGGCAATGAAAACATCCGCGCTTTCGTTCGCGACAGCAAGCCACTTGCCTGCGGATGAAAAGTTGGCGCCTGCCCGCGCGTTTTTCAGGAAATAGCCTTTTTTCAAAACAACTGCTTCAAATCCCGTGTCGTTGCTCACGAAAACGCCGAGGCTGCCTATCGCAATTTCGGTTTCCGAATTGCCTGCGAGGTAAACCAGCGTGCCTCCCTCGAGCAAGAATTTTTGCAAGAGCGTCTGGTTCACGTCGGAAGCGAGCACTTCCGGCACTTCGATAACGATGGACTTGTAATTGCTTTGGTTTTCCAGCATTTTTTGAATTGCATCTGCTTTGTTCGAAGCGTAGTGCGTTCTCGAATTACCCCAGTCGGGTTGAGGCAAGCTTCCGGCGCCCCAGTAGTAATCCCAAGTTTCGTTAACCGCGTTCAAAACTTCGTAAAACCCGCGCGAGTCTGAAGCGAAATACGCGACTGGAAAGCGCGCGATTCCCGACAAAGCGGGTTTTCCCGAGGAAAAGTTTTCCGAAACCCACAGGCGGAAGTCGAACGGCGCGAGCCCCGCCTTGAATTTCACTTCGGTGTAGTTATCACCGGTGAAATTCATTAAAGAAAGCAGTTTTGCGGGCGAAAGCCCTTCCTTGCCTTTCAAGCCCAGGTTGTAGATTTCAGTGAAATTCGCGTTCTCCCAATCTTCCGGAAATCCCGGCGAGGAAACGAGAAAATCCATCGACGATATTGCGGTTTCCTGCTCTTGCCGCAGCGCGTCTTCGGCTGAAATCGATTGCTGGACTGCGTTCCAAATTCCCGCAAGCAAGACCAGCGCCGATATGATGATTATCGTGCTGAACACAAAGTCGAACGAAAACAATTGCGCCTTGCGATTGTTCAATTCAACACCACGCCGCCGTTTTCAAACTGCAACGAATTGACTCCTGCCTTGAGCGAGCCCGTAACGCTCGCGACAAGCGGCTTGAAACAACCCCCGTTGTTCCACGAGACGAAAACCCTGCGTTCTTCATTGACGAATTCGACCGAATAGGAGAATTCGTTCGTGAAAACCGGCAGGGTGAAAGAGCGGGCGTAGCCGTCGCCGAACGAAGCCGCGGTGTTGATTTCTCGCGCAAGAAAGCCGCACAAATCCTGGCCTCCCGACGCGGTTTTCTGCGCTGTCGCCTGCTGGCTGTAAGTGAAGGAAATTATAGTCGCAACTATGAGAACCAACCCGCCTAAAACAGTGAGGGAAAGCAATTCCATGGACGCTTGGCCTTTCATTCCCAACCCCCGTCAGCCTCCGCTCGAAATCGCGACGCACGGTCTTCCGTTGAAATCGACTGCCTCCACCCACACTTTCTTCAAGCCGGGGTTTGCGATCAGGAAAGTCAAGTTTCCGGAAACGTTTACGGAAACCGGAGCGCTCACGTCCGTCAACCCGGCTTTTCCGCTTAGCGTGATTGTTATTTCCCGCTTGTCGCATTGCGCTTCAGTATACGGAACTACGGACGTAATGCCTTCGGGATTGTTGATTTCCACGTACATCTTGGCAGGCGGGCCTTGCGCGTAAACCATGTTGGCGGCGTCCGCAATCCTGAACACCGTCTGGCGGGCGAACTCGACGCGCAAGTCTTGCTTGACGTTTTCGTTTGACGAGTTTACGTAAATCCAAATGGCGAGCAAAGCAATCAAGCTCAAGCCGAGCATGGTCATGTATTCAATAGCAACCTGGCCGCGCTTCATCGTTTTAAAGAACGCAATCAGCATTAAAAAACACGAAGCTTTTTTTACGGAACGGGGTTTTGGCGACTAAATTTCTTTGGCGCTCGCCCAGACCTTTCTTTTAAGAAAGGGGTGGGCATTAAAAAACACGAAGCATTTGTTTGTTCATGGATTTCGCAACGTTGATTTACGACCTGCCTTTGCTCGCGTTGGGCGCGCTTGCGCTTTCGGCAATGATTTTCCCCATTGTTTTCCTCATGTCCTTTGCGTATGAATCGCTTGAGAAAAAACACGAGAAAACCCCCAAGATTCTGCTGATGCTTTTCGTCACTTTCCTAGGAGTTTTCATCGCTTTTCTAGCAATTTATTTTTACGTCGGCTTTACGCTCACGCAAGTGCTCGCCACATTCGCCTAATATATATAAATCGCCTCGCCTTACTGTTTTCATGCACGGCCGCGCAAGCTTTTCATTAATAGCAATCGTGCTTTTGCTAACGGAATTGTTTTCGCCGTTCGCTTTCGCGCAAGCTTCGCCCTCGCCGTCTGCAATTCCTTCCCCTTCACCAACAGCAAGTCCTGCTGCCACGCCGACAGTTTCCCCATCGCCTTCCTCGACAAGCGCCTCATTCACCTGCCCCAATGTGCGCAACATGAGTTCACAGGAAGTGCACACGTGGTGGGACAACACTCTCGGCACGCAAATCAACCAAATTACCGACTTTTCAACTAGCGACGCTCTTGCTGCAGGCAGGCAAGCGCAAAACGCCTCCCAGTCGGCAGGCGCAACGCAAGGCAACGCCAGCATTCCGATTGACCCGATGTCGCCTTACGCTTCAATACAACCGTTCATTCCAGGCTCGACTCCGATGGAGCAAAAAATCCGGCCGGACACTCTCGCGTTCTTGTTGAGCGAAGACCCGAAGGAAACAACCAAAAGCATTTTCCCGAACTTCGACCCTGCTGCGAACAATTACGACGAGCCCGAATTCCAACTGACGATTGCGCAAGCCATGGCTTACGCGCGCTCTCGCGGTTCTGCGAAAGAAACCACTTTCATGCAAAAACTCCGCGAAATGGGTTTCCTTCCGAGCACTCAACAGCAAGGCGGAGTGCAATTGCCGTCGAACGAAACGAGTCCAATCAACAACATGATGATTCCCTTGCCTGACATGGAGCCCGGCAAGAATTTGGTTTCGCTGGCGCAGTTGCTTTCCCTCGAGGCAATCAAGGGCGACAAGTGCTTGCTGAGCGAAACCATTCGCGGCAAAGTAACGTACATGGCTGCTCTTGACAAAGACCTGACTTACGGCGCTATTTCAAACCAAACATTGAGTGGAAAGTTCGTTTTCCCACCTTTGAACGGAACTGACAAGCAATTCCAGCCTGACTTGCAGACGACATCCAACCAACACTTTACTGCCAGCGAGATGACCGGCGCGCTGACGTTAGGCAGTGGCGGCGCCAACATTCTTATTCCTTCCTTCTACGAAGACTGGATTGAATTCGTTTCCAAAATCAACAACGCGCAGTTCGTAATAGGCTTGAGCCTGGGCATAGGCTCTTACCTGGGCGCCAAGAACCTTCAAGCGCGCGCTGCTTATTTCGAGAAGAGAATAGATATAGACACGAAGAAGCTGGCAGCGATGCAACCGAGGATTGACCCGGCTCAATTGAATACGCTCGTGCCGCATCCGACACAAAGGGGAGTCATGATTACCGAGGGAGAGGCTAATGCCATCACGCGCTCGGCCTTGACAGATGAGATGCAGCGGTTTACCGCAGACCAAGACAATTACCTCAAGTGGGCCACAACATTGGAGCGCACGGGCAGGATCGGGGAAGCGCTTGCTGGAAGCGGCATGGCTTTCGGTCTCGCGTGGTTGGGACCAGCTAGGCTGGCGTTTTCAGTCAATACCGGACAACTCCTGACATACCGCGGTAGTGGCGACGCGTATCTAAAACTGATTGTCGGAAGAAACGCGGCGCAATCCTTCAGGCACGCCACGTCTTCCCTTGGAATCGGAACTACTCAAGAGTTGATAAACAAATACACGGGAGCTTTTGCGCCAGCAAAGGCGTTTCTGCCGGGGCCTGTTTTTATCATCAACCGTCCTGCAGAAGCGAGCGGACAAAATGAATTGTCGCAATCAATCACGCGCTTGTCCAACACGGGCGGCGGTTGGAACATAACAACGCGTTGGAAAGGCGCTTCGGCAACAACCAATTTCGAGGACGTGCGTTCTTTCGGAAAGGGTGACAAATACACTAGCATGGCGTTTGTTGCCAACAAGGTGCAACCGAACCCGGCAGTAAACCCGCAGGCTCTCGGCAGCGCGTACGAGTTGCTTGCGCTTGCAGCAGTTCCTTTCATAGTTTCAAGGGGAGTGATGGGCGAACTCGGGCGGACGTTGGGGTTGGGAGTTGCTGCTTGGACTTACGCCAAGGTGCTGAGCACCACTCCTGATTACGGCAGCGACATTTCCTGCGATAAGGACGACCTCGACAAGTTCAAAATCGTGTACCGATGGTGGACTTACGGCGGAATCGCCGCTGATATCGCGTTGTCAGCTGTTCCGTTCCTGGGAGTCGGCGGCAAGACCTTGGTAGTGATAACCTCGGCGCTGGACTTCATCAACATGATAAATCCCATAGCCGCTGCGCAGGCTTATTGGGGCAACAGGGCGGCGCACTATGTTTCAATCTGCAAAGATTCGCAATACAAGATTCTCGCCTATCAGCGATTGGCTGAAGGAAAGCCGGCGGAACAGTCCGAGATTTCCGACAAGCTCAAGCCGTTGACCGACTTGGTCGGAAAACTGAAGATGTCGCAAGCAGTCCAAGAATCTTTCTCACAACAGCAAGCGGACTTAAGCAAGCTCGAAGAAATTCTCAACTTTAAAGCGCAATTGATAGACCAAGTCGGATACGTGGCGCCCGCGCAATTGTATTACGTGCACATTTCGCAAAGCTCGTGGGCAGTAAAAGGCGGTTTGTTCGACCAACTCAAGGCGCAAGGTTGCGACCCGCACGAAGCGCTTATTGCGAGCGACGGCAGCGTTTTCGAAATCGGCAGGAACGGAATTCGCAAAATCAATCCGGACGGCAGCGTGGCTTTCGACTTCAATTCTCCAGACTGGCAAAAGCGCGCGTTGTCGCAGTTGACCGACCAGCAAAACGCAAGAATGATTTTTCCAAACAAGTTTTTCAACGCGGGACTCGGCGGTTGCGACGCGGACAAGGCGTTCATCACCATGGATACAGCTGCAAAAATTTCTTTGACTAACGCAGAGTGCCCGGCAACCGGCTGCATAAAACGCAATCTCGAAAGCATTACCGGCAAGCCGCAAGGAAACGACTTGACGAACACCATGGGCAAAGTCGTGAGCGTTGATACGAACGAAGGAACAGTTGTTTTCGACAACGGAATGGTTCGCTTCATTCGCACTGCAGCTGCTGAAAACGCGCTTGCAGGCAGCGAGTTGGTTTCGCCGGACCTTGGAAGCACGAGCCGCGTTCCCACTCAAGGCGTTTTCGTAATGGGCGACGGGAAAGTGCGTTTGAACGGAGGAGCTGATTTGGGCGAATTGCGCACCATAATGACTGAAAAAGGAAAGCTCGAGTTCGACTCTGACAAGAAAGAAATTTACGTTTTCCTCTACATTCTTGCGGACGTTCCTGCCCAATCCATAAACAGCATTACGCCCGAAGCGGTGAAGAACGAGGACGGCGTGAATGCGGTGAAGTTGAACATCGTTCCCAAAGCAGGTTTTGAAGAGGCAGTAGACGGTTTGAACGCCGCAATCGAGAAAGTGACCGGCGGTAAAGACCAGGGTTTTGAAGTGCTGGAAACTCCCGACTACGCGTATTGGTTTACTACTGACGAGAACGGCAAGCCGGTGTTGGAAGTGCGAAACAAGAAAACCGGCGAAGTCCAGCAATTCCCGATTACGGGCGATATGACGCGCGACGCAAACGGCAATCTCGTCATTCCCACTGAAAAAGGCCCGATTACGCTCAACGTGGGAACAAACCCGCAGACTGGCAATCCTCAACTTTCCGTTGAAGGCCCTGGCTGGAAGGACCTCGGAGATTTGCTTGCTGCCAAGGGAACAGGCGGAATAATGACGTTCAACCCCTCTACAGGCGCGATTACCGTCTATAACGGCCAGGACATTCCGTTGAATCCGGATTTCGCTTCCAAAGGAATGGGCTTTTCCGGAACTCCCGAAGGAACGCAAGGCATTCCTTCAAACAACCCGTTCGGCCAAAACCGTTACGGAACCGGGACTGAAACGCGGACAACGCCCATCTCGCTTCCGTCTTGGCCTGAAAACGTTTTGCTCGCAATCGCCATGCTCTTCGCAATTTTAGGCGGGGTTGCGGTAGTTCGCTACAGGCGCTTTGCGTAAAGCGTTTCTTTTAAATTCATTACTCCCTTGATTCTTGCGAAATGATTGACGAGCGCAAGGCAGCGTTGTCATTAAACTTATTGCTATTCCTACTATTCGCCACCTTGGCGATTGCTTTCCTCGCTTCGCAACCGCAAAACGAAGGCGAAGACTCCAATGCGGTAAATTGGTCGGTTTTGATTTCGCCGAGCGAGCAAAACGAAACTTCCTTCAACTACGCGCTTTTGCCCGAAAACCGCATTGGCTTCCTGAAAATCTTCAGGCAAAGCGACGGTTCGGAAGTCACGGGCTTTGAAAACGGCACTACGTGGGTTTACTGCGGCTCGTGCGTTTTGAACGAAAGCAACTACACGATAAAATATCAAACGCCGCCTTCTCCAACTCCGCAACCCACGCCTTCGCCCGAACCAACAGTTTCCCCGTCTCCATCAGCAGAGCCTTCGCCTTCTGCGGAACCGTCACCCTCGCCTGAAGCTTCGCCTTCGGAAGAACCTTCCCCCTCGCCAGAAATTTCGCCTTCGCCTGAAGCTTCTGTTGAGCCTTCTCCCGAAGCGTCTCCTTCAATAGAACCTTCGCCTTCGCCCGAAGAGAAACAGCATAAGGAAAAGAAAAGCAAGGTAAAAATCAAGAACCACAAGGGAGAAGAGCCGGATTATTATTCGTGGGACGAGGGCGACAAGAGTTTCATTGCTTTTGACAGCGGTCCGGTGCAGCAAATGGTTTTCACCAACGCCAGCGGCAAGCTGGAAATTGGCTTCGACGTTGTGGACGACACGTCGAACGCAAACTTGCCTCCGTTGTTCGTTTTCCTAGCGGTTTTCGCAATAGACCCGTCGAAAACAGATTTTGAAACAGCGAGTTTTACTGTGAGAGCGCAAGGCTCTGCTTTGTGGAAGTGCAAGGACTGGAATTTCGGCCAGCGTTCGTGCGGCGGCTCTTGGGAAAAAATTCTTGATTTGGTGGCGGGCGAGACTTACGAAATTCCCCTTGGTCCCGGAGACCCTGGATTTGCCTTCAGCGGGCACACTCGCGGGATAATAGGCTACTACGAGAAACTCGTTAGCATTCCAAGATACCGCAATTACACCGCAGGCGCCTTCAGCGTCGAGGGCTCTGCCAACGCCCTTGCAGCTGGCGCTAACATAACGTGGATGCGCATCAAGTGCAGTCCCCAAAGCAACGACTGCATAATGGCGACTTCGGACTCGTTGGGGCAGCTCGTAGCGCAAGTGTGGAACGGAAGCGCGTGGGACGCGGCTTCCACCCTGGTCTCAGCACTCGGGGGGAACAACATATCGCGCGGTTTCGACATCGCGTGGGAGCAGAACGCGAGCGCGCGTGGAATGGTGATAGCCGGGAACCGCTCGGTCCTTCCTTACTACTGGATTTGGTTTCCCAACAACCGCACGTGGACTTTCGAGGGGCAGATTGCGTCAGCTAACGCAACTCTTGCCATCTGCGGCTTGAGGGGCTCGGGCATAGGCAATGCTAACGCGGACAAACTGTTGTGGCTCGACGCCGACTCCAAGCCAGCTTCGAATGAAATCCTCATCGCGTTCAGGAGCAACGCAAGCATATACTGCGGGGCGGTGTGGACCGGGACGTCGTGGGCGAACATATACAACATTTTCAACAGTAGTGAAGCCACCACCAACGCCAGCAGGAAGAAGCTCGCCGTGTGCTACGAGCAGGCGAGCGGAAAAGGGCACGTTTTCTGGGAAGCCGCAACCGGGGTTTTAAACAACACCAACGTGTCGAACGGCGCTTTTCCCTCGGGCAAAATAGGCGAGGGCGGAGGGTCGTTCACAAGCCTCATCAGCTGGATGGAATGCGCTTCTGACCCGGCCTCGAACAGGATTATGGTAGTGCTGAAGGACAATCCCACCACGAACCACGACACCGACGTTCAGGAGTGGGAGGAAAACGGCTGGGGAAGCTCGGCCAACTACGACACCGCTTCCGAAACCACCCTCATAAACCGCCAGATGTTCGACGTGGCTTACGTCGGCAGGAACGGCTCGGCAATGCTGGTCTACGCGGATTCTGGTGCGGTTCGTCCAGCATACGCCACTTGCGACGACGCTGCGAGGTGCGCAGCAGCCACGTGGTCTGCAAACGGCGTGTACACCACCAACCTGGGATGCGGGGCGACTAACGGCACTGTGTCCACCTTCAACCTTGTTTCCGACCCGAATTCTGGAGACTTGATGTTGATTTACAGCACTAACCACTCTGCCGGTCAGCCAGTGTGCGTTCAAGTTTTCAACGCGAGCACCAACGTGTGGGGCAACGTAACCGGCGTCGAAGACACTACCACGTACGCGCAGCTTACTAGGCCGTTCGCAGCTGCTTTTTACCAGTTCAAAAAAGCGCCTTGGTATAATTCCACTTCTGTTTCGCGTTGCGGAGGAACAGCTGATTGCACTGGATACGATAATGGGCAGTGTAATGCACGCGCGCCCGTTTGCCTTTGGGCGGCAAGCTGCATCACGGGCCTACCTGGTTGCAGCGGTGGCGGTGGAAACGAGTCTCTCTGCGGAAACGTGACTGGTTGTTCGTGGAGCTTTCCAGGCTGGGACCCTGCTGCGAACGATTCCACGCCAAACCCCGGGGAGGACGTGTTGTTGCGCAGCTTGTGGTACGACGACATTTCGCTTTACCAATCGCTTTTCTCGTGGAACGGAAGCGACTGTAGCAGTGCAACAATGGGTAACTACTCTTGGTATGATTTCAACTCGACCAACTCTTCGTGGGCGAACTACACGCGCACTATCGCAAACAATTGCGAAGGCAGGACAATCATCGCGCGCATTTACGCCAACGACTCAAGCGGCTTGGTTAACGTCACGTCAAACATTACGATTACAGTCAACACAATCAACCCAGTTATTTCGCAGTACGCTGTCAACACCACTAGCGCTAAGACAAACACGCAGATTTGCATTAACGCGACTGCAACTGACGTTGGCGCTGGTATGGACGCGGTTCAGGCGCAAGTAAATTTTCCAGACGAATCCATGCAAATAATTACTTTGGATAATTTGGTGGGCAAAGGAACGTGCAATGGCGGCGGAAGCGTTTATAGCGCTTTCATCAGCGTGGGAAGCACAGTAAGCCCGCCTGTTTTGGCAATCGTTTCCTTTATAGCCACCGACTTGGATGCGGGAAGCGTGACTAACCAAACTCTTACTGATTTGGGTTATACTCTCAACGTCACGATAACCGCGGCTAACACGCCGCCGTACTTTCCCGCGGTTGGAGCGAACGACACGAGCCCGTTGCCTGACGGCGCTACTGCAGTGATGCACAATGCGACTATTGCGGACGATTACGGTTTGAGCGGATACAAATTCAGTTGGTACGGCGCGAGCGCTGATTGTTTGAGTCTTACGAACGCGTCTTGGGTTTCTTTCACTGCGAACGGCGCGAACGCCACCAATTCTTCCATAGTTCCAGGGATTTGCGAGGGCGTGACTGTCCGCTGGTTGTTTTACGCTAACGACTCGGACAGCGTGTGGAATGTTACTGGTTCAAACCAGTACACAGTTCAAACCGTCCCTCCCGTGATTTCGGAAGTTCACGTCAACACTACTGCAACTGGTCTTGGTTCGCAGATTTGCTTTAACGCGACGGTTACTGACGTCGGCAGCGGAGTGAATCCGGTTAGCGTAAACGCACTCGTAACTTTTCCCAACGGCACTCCAAGCGCTTTTTACCCGTTGACGAATTCCAGTGTTAAAGGCGATTGCGGAGGCGGCGGAAGCACTTACTCCGCCTTCGTTTCAGTCGGAACCGACGACAGCCCGCCTAACTTGACTATAACGAGCTTTGCAGCGCAAGACAATAATGGCAACAGTGGGTCAAACTTGACGGTGTTGAACGTTATTGTCAGCGGTCCGCCGTGGTTTCCTGCAGTGGGCGTGAATAACACTTCACCCGCACCTGACGGCGTGACTGCAGTGAATTTTAGTGCTAACGTTTCTGACGATATTGCTCCGGCCGGTTTTGTTTTCGGTTGGAATGGAAATTCGGCTGGTTGTACCGGTGCTCTTACGAACGCTTCTTGGACTGCTTTTTCGGTGAACGCTTCGAACGTGTCTAACGCCAGCATTATTCCCGCTATTTGCGAAAGCACGACGCTCAGCTGGTTGTTTTACGCCAACGATTCTACGAACGGTTGGAACGCAACAGCGCAACAATTCTTGACTGTTGCAAGCGTGAATCCTTCTGTTTCAACCATGGCGGTCAACGTTACCAACACGTCAGCAAACACTCAAATTTGCATTAACGCTACTGTCACGGATGTTGGTGTTGGGGTGGATTCGTCTGCTGTCACTGCAAACATAACGTGGCCCAACTTGACGACCGTGTCGGACTATCCTTTGACGAACTCGTCGTCTAAAGGCGATTGTGGTGGTGGCGGCGACAATTACAGCGCTTTCGTCAGCGTGGGTTCGACGCCAAGCGGCAACAATTTGACGATAAATTCGATAACTGCTTTAGACTTGAAGGGAAACACCGGTCAAAACGCAACAGTATTGAACGTCACCATAACCGCGGCAGTAAGCATTTCGTTCATGATAACCCTGCCTGGAGAGCCGCCTGTCGTTGCAACTGAGACAGGTCCGCCTGACGCTGCGCAGACAGCGGCCATGAACTTCACTACTGCCAGCACTTCGAATTCGAGCGTAGTGCCTTGCGTGGGCTCGACAACAACGTGCCAAAGCGATGGAATAGCGTTTTTCGTTTTCACCAACACAGGCAATACCAATGAGGATTGGTTTATCAATTTGAACGTCTCGACGCCGACTGGAATAACGTTGAAGTGCGATGTTGACAATACTCCCGCAGGCGCTATTACGATGTCCACATCAGCGTGGACCGCTGCGTCTGGCGTTGCTCAAAGCGGCACTGTCGGCGTGTGGTGTTGGACGGATTTCGTTAACATGGGCGCTGGAGTGCGGGATGTTTTGCTGCAGCACGCTAGCAACCAGACAGTGTGAAGCAAATCGAATGGTTTAAATAATGTTTTGCAGTGGTTGTTAATGAGTTTTCATCGTAATTTCGGCAGGTGGTAGTGAAATGAACGGTTCGACGAAAAAAATCTTGGCTTTGGTTTTGCTGGTTGCGCTCGCAGCCACGCCCCTAGTGCTTGCGGATTACGCGCAGACCTTGGTTTACTTCACGGTCGCTTCTTCAATTAGCTTTACAGTTACTCTGCCGGGCCAGGGTGCAATCCCCTCGGAAAACGCTACCACTTCCCCGTCTACTGCCAACGTTTGGTTCAACACTTCAGCCAACACGAACAGTTCGGTCTTTCCGTGCGTTACAGGCGGAACGTCGTGCCAAAGCTCCGACTTTATCACCACCCCTATATTCCAGTACGACAATACGGGAACTGCGAACATCGACGTTTCCATTATTTGGAACACTACGCTGCCTACGGGCATTGTAGTGAAGATGAACAGCTCGGCCACTGCCGATTGCACCGGGTGCACTATTCACGCGTCTTTGAACGACGTGAACTCGACTTCCCAGTCGTTCGTGGTGAAAAACCTCACTTGGTTCGGCTCTAACGTGTCAAGCGCGTTTATGAACGCTTCGTTCACGAACGTGGGCGGAGGAACGAGTATGCGCACGCTGAGCCACAACTCCAGCGCAGCTGGTTACGCAGGGCCTTAAAGCCCCGTTTTCCTTTTTTCTTTTTTCCCTCGGCTACTAGCAGGTTTTAAATAACTCTTGCGATTGTAATACTGCTATAACTTTTCAATATGATAGGGGTGTTGGCAACATGAACTACAAGCTTGTCGCAGGAATTTTTTTGGTTTCGGTCTTGCTTTTCGGTTGCGTGCAGCCGCCCCAGACGCAGAATGTTACTGCAAACGCGAGCGTAATGCCGCGCGACGAGGGAAAGATTAACGCGGCTTTGGGCGAAGATTGGGAAGCGAAGTATCCCGACTTGGCAGCCAGAATCAAGGGAATGCAGCAAGGGTATTCGAGCAAGCGTGACGAAACGTTGCTTCCGGCAATTGTTTTTTCAGAACTCCCGCCGTTTCCAAAGGATTTCGACGAGATTGCGCTTTTGGTGTACATCGGCAGTATTACTGAAATGAATCGCATTGGTCCGGAGTATTTCAAGCAACCCGAGTTTTACGCTGGCTGGGGAGACCAGGGAGTTCCGCTTTACCAACACCCGCCGAAAGACCGTTGGGGCGCTTTCGGTTACGGAACGTATCCTTCAGAAATGCTGGTGAACAGCCCGCGCAACGCAGAGTGGAACGTTTCGTTTTTCATGCACACCAGCTGGCTGGTGCAAACGTACCAAGGAATCGGGTTTAACGTGGTTTTTCCCGCGACCGCGGCCTTGATTCAAAACAACTTTCCGGACGGGCAGAAGAACATTACGCAAGACCCCGCGAAAGTGAAGGATTACTTCGAAGTGAGCGTAGAGCCGAGCTCGCTCTTGCTTGAGCCTGCGTTTCCGATTTTCAAGCAAGGCTGGACGCAACGCGTTGTTGTCAAAGCCAAGGCGAAAAACGTTCCGCCGGGAAGGTACGCAATTGGATTGGACATCGGCGGCCCTGATTCGAAGCTTGCTGAAGAGTGGCTGTGGAAGTACAAGACGCAGTATTCAGGCAACGCGGGAATGACTGGAGTGGGCAGGCCGTGGTACACGGTTTTCATTGACGTGACATGAGGGAAAGGTAGGACGAATGTTTTTCGACAAGCGCTTTCCGCTTTTTTTTCTTTTGCTAGTGTCGCCGCTCGCGCTTGCTGATTACGCTCAAGGCGACACGTTTTTCACTTACCTTTCCCTGTCTTCGAACGTAAGCGTCACGAACTTGTCCATAGTGCCGGACCCGGTTTACCAAAACTCGCTTGCGGATTTTACGGTCACTCTGCAAAATACTGGAGGGGTTTCCGCAAACTTTACAGCCACCATTTCCATCTACGATTCGAACTGGACTTTCGTGGAAAACATTTCGTTTTTGCAGACTGCGATCGGTCCCACGACGTCGCTCTCGCTGACGAAAGCGTGGAACGCGGGTTCGAACGAGGCAGGGGTTTACACAGCGTCGGCAGTTGCTGTTTACGACCAGAACAGCACCAACGTTTCGACCAACGTGTTCAACCAAACCTTCAACATTTCGGTTGTTCCGCCAATACCCGGGGGTGGCGGGGCAGGCGGGGCTTTGCAGGTAGTGAAACCAACGCCCTTGCCGGCCAGGCTCGAGCCGATTAGGGGCGTGATTGCATTCATGAAAACAACTGTGTTGCGCGAGATTGTGGCGGGCGCGTCGTCTTTCGAAACGTTCGTGGTGAAAAACGTGGGAACTGTCGAACGACATGCTTCAGTGAGTTTGACCGGCTTGCCTAAAGACTGGGCTTCAGTAAGGCCGAGAGACACCATTCTCCTGCCTGGCGAAGAGCGAGCAATTAATCTTGCGCTCAGCGTTCCCGAAAGCGCGTTGGCCGGCGATTACTTGGGCAAAATTTCCGTCGGCGATGAGACCGGAACGAGCATAGACTTCATGGCGTTGCGCGTAAAGCCCAGCGCGAGTTTCGCAGGTCCAATAATTTCGAGGACTGTAGTGCTGGACCGCGCTACTGGAGACGCTACGATAACGCTGCGCTTGCGGAACGTGGGCACTAAAGTCATTCCGTTCATAACAGTGGTTGACGAAGTGCCTGCTATTCTCGCCGGGAGCGAGCAGCAGCTGAGCTTTTTGGACAAGCGGGGCGAAATAACCAGCAGGGAAGGAAAGCTTCTCGTTTCTTGGGAATTCAGCGACCTCAACCCGCGCGATCTTGCGTCCTTTTCTTACAAAATAAAGGCGGGCGCTCTCGATGAATACTCCACTTACTTCACGTGGCCGGTCAAGCAAGTGGTGGTTTCCGAAAAAATCGGTTTTGAACAGCTGCTGCAAGTAACCGATTTTCGCGTTCCCTTGATGACTGCAGGAAAAAGCGCGCTCGTAAGCGCGAAAGTTTTTTACGCTGGAACCGATTCCATCTCGATTCTGGCTAATTTGGACCTGCCGATGGCGTTCAAGCAGTCGCCAAGCGCGGTGAGCAAAACCCTCGGGCCTTCTGAATCGGCAAACATCGTGTTTGAAGTCACTCCGCCTGAGGACGCGAGCGGGTCGTACCAGGTTTCCCTTCACTTGAAGTCGCAAGAGGGAGAGCTGCAAAAGTCTGCGATTGCCATAGTGCAAAAACTTGCTGAAGAAATCATTCAACCTGCGGTCGCTTCGGACAAGCTGTTGCTTTGGGTTTTGATTGCAGTTGTTGTTTTGCTCGCGGGGTTTTTCGCTTACTCCACGTGGGCAGGCAAGCGCGGCGAACAACGCGAGGCTGAAATGCGCTTCAAGGAAGCCGACCACCGCAAGGACTATCTCGACCAAGTTAAAGACCAGCTGTCCGAACGCAAGAAAGACTAAAACCGCAATTTTAAATAGTCCCGTCCATTTGGTTATTTTAATCTCCGGCGTGAAAACTGATGGAAAAACAGAACCGCATCATAGGAATCGTTTCGGGAAAAGGCGGCGTTGGAAAAAGCATGGCAGCTGTGAACCTCGCCACTTCCCTGACGAAAATGGGGAAGAGCTGCATTCTGGTTGACGCGGATTTGAGCAACCCTTCAGTAAGCCTGCATTTGGGCTTGTCTTACATGCCCATTGGTTTGCAAGACCTTTTGACAGGAAAAAACAAGGTTTCCGACGCAATCGTCATACAGCCGACGTTCGGCTTGCGCGTCATCCCCTCGTCGTTGAGATACCGCAAGGAAGGGCATATGCGCAATTTGAAAAGCGTGTTGAACAGCCTTAACGCTTACGACTTCGTGCTGGTGGATTCGCCGCCGGGAATTACGGACGACGTGATGGACATAATTGAAGCGTGCGGCGAAGTCGTGATAATGACCACTCCCGACGTGCCGGGAGTCACGAGCGCGGCCAAGATATGCTCGTTGTGCGCCGAGAACCGCACGCGAGTTACCGGCATCGTGGTAAACCGCGTGACGAACGCGCGTTACGAATTGCTCGAGCGCGAGATAGAGTCGATGACCGAGAAAAACGTGCTTGTCGAGATTCCTGAAGACCCGCACGTGCCCGCCTCGATTTCCGCGCGCATTCCAGTGGTGCTTTACAACGCGGACTGCAAGGCGGCCAAGAGCTTGAAGCAACTTGCTTACTCCCTGGGGGGCGAGCGGATGCAAATCGCTCCCTTGGGTTTCTTGGGCCGCATTACGCTGTTTTTCAACCGCCTGCTTGGGCGCGACTAAAACAATTCTACTGGTTGCTTTCGATTTCAGAAGCAGTCAGTGCAGATGTAAGCCGCGGGGAACCTACGGTTCCCGGTGCTTACTCCACCGACCCTCCCTTTTTCTATTGCTGCTTTCGATTTCAGAAGCAGTCAGTGCAGATTTTCGCCACCAGCCTATGGGAAACCTAGGTTTCCCCTACTCTGGTGGAATCGTCACCCCTTCCTACGCGCGGTTAGAAGCAGTCAGTGCAGATTTTCGAAAAGGTGGTGTGCAGCAAAGCCAGGCTTTTCTCGCTGGCCGGCGAACCCAAGAACTCCTTATAGACTGCTTGAACGTCGGGGCTTTGCATCGGCGCTTTCAGCTGAGTTGCAGAATCGATTGAATACAAACCGCTTCTCCTTTTTTCGAGGTTTTCCAGCGTCGAAGTCGGCTGGCCCGCGCCGCCAACGCAACCGCCCAGGCACGCCATTATCTCGATAAAGTGGTATTGCGAAAATTTCTGCTTGTCGTTCAAAACAACGCTGGCGTTGCGCAAGCAGTTTATAACAAGCACCTTGATTTGCTTGCCGCCGACGTTGAAAACGGTTTCGCGCAGTCCGTCTGGCGCCCGCAACGAATCGACAACTGTTTTTTCAATCTTGAAGTTTTGCGTGCTGGCGAAGTGCCTGATTGCGGCTTCGCTCACCCCGCCTGTAGAGCCGAAAATCTGGCCTGCGCCCGAAGCAGTTCCCAACAGCGAGTCGAAGTCTTTTTCTTCGCAAGAACGCAAGTCCACGCCCTTTCTTCCCATGAACTCGGCCAGTTCAACCGTGGTCAAGACCAAATCCACCATTTGCCTTCCGTCCACGCGCATTTCCCTGCGCAGCGCCTCCGACTTCTTGATGACGCACGGCATTACCGCGACTGAAAAAATCTTGTCTGCGTCGAGCTTTTTCTTTTGCGCGAAATACGTTTTCGCCAGAACAGCGGTGATTTCCATGGGGCTTTTCACGCTCGCCACGTGCGGCACCAAGTCCGGATAAGCGTGTTCGAGAAACAAAACAGTGCCCGGGCAGCACGAGTTTATCACTGGAAACAAGCCGCCCTTCTCCAAGCGCTCTTTAAACTCGAACCCCGCCTCAACTACCGCCACGTCGGCGCCCAGGCTCGTGTCGAAAACGAAGTCGAAACCCAGCTGCTTTAACGCGCCGACAACTTTTTTCGTGAGCGGCGTGCCTGGAGCGTAGCCGAACAACTCGCCCAAGCTCACGCGCACTGCAGGCGCTATTTGGGCAACCACCGTAATCTCGGGGTCTGCAAGCGCTTTTTCCAAAGGTTGAAAATGCATGTGTGAACTACAACAAGCCGACTATATTTTAAATCCTTTCTCCGAAATGAAAAACATGAATGTTTTCGCAAATCGAATAGAGTTCACGCGCCTTTCGCTCTACTCGCTTGCCTTGCTCGCGCTTCCAATAGCGCTCGGCCATTTGCAAGGACTTCAAAACCAGCTTGTCGTAGGCACTCTCGTCAACGCGTTGCTATTCGTTTCCGCCATGCGGCTTTCGAAATTCACGCACTTCCTTCCAATCGCAGTTGCGCCAAGCATCGGCGCTTACGCGTCTGCAATAGTTTTCGCTGCCGACACCAAGTTTTTGCTTTACTTCCTGCCGGCAATTTGGGTTGCAAACCTGGTTTTCATGTTTTGCGCCAAGCGTTTTCACGACGTAGTCAAACCGGCTTTCGCCAAAGCAATTTTGTTGTTTGCGACCGCAATCGTTTTCGTTTCGCTTCAAATCGTGCCGCAAGCGTTTTTGATTGCCATGGGGCCCGTGCAGCTGATAACCGCGCTTTGCGGCGGTTTTCTCGGTTCGCTCGCGCACTCTAAACTCAAAACTTAAAAACCACTTTCCAATTGTTCTACTGTGGAACTTCACGGCAAAGACGCGGCTCTCAAATCTCGTTTTGACGGCGTGCTGAAGGAAGCGACAGCCAGCTTAGCAAAAGCGTTGCGCGCCGGTGACAAACGCGCTGGCCGCGACGAGTTGTTGAATGCCGAACGCGACGCGCGGTATTTGAAGTCGTTGGTTGAAAAAGCTTCGAGCGAAGAACTGAAGCGCGCGTTTTCCGAAGCGCACTCTGGTTTTGCAAAAAACGTTGAATCGGTGAGATTGGATTTGGGTGCGCTTCCCAAGCTCGAGATAACCGACTTGACTAAGGAACCCAGGCGCGTTTCGCTGAAAGAACGGTTTTCTGCCGCGTTCCAGCCGAAGTTAAGATTTCCGCTCAAGCCGACTTACGCTTTTGGGAAAAAATTGTTTTTCTACAAGCCGTGTTTTTTCGTGAAGCACGAGAATGAAGCGCGTGCGGGCTTTCAAGAGGCGTTTGTTCGAAAGGGCGGTGCGGTTGTGGTTGGAAGGAAAGCGCATCCGCGCTTGTTCAGGAAAATCGCTTTCGAAGGACTGATTCCCGTAGAGCATTCGGCGGAAGAAGCGGTTAGGGTTGAAACTCCGTTGTCGCGCTTGGCAAAAAGATTTTCCATCAAGCCGAAACGGAGGCTTGCTTTATCGAGAGGGTGATTGTTTTGAAAGCGAAAAAACCGTCCGATTTTCGCGGCTCGTCCACGTGGCCGCAAGTTCTGCGTTTCGTGTAAAGCGACGGCGTGCCCCACTTGCACTTGGGATTTTGCGGCCTCTTCGGTTTTGCAACGTATTTCATGATAGTTCCCTACGTATTATGCGCGGCAGTGCGTAATAACCTGCCGAATGCGCTCCGAAGGGGGGTATTAGAGCCTCGGAAGAGATTTGTTCAGTAACCGTTTCTTTCGGTCGCTTGAGCGGTTCGCAACCGCGAAAGTTGCAAACCGCATCTTTCGCAAACCTTTCGGTTTGCTCAACCGCATTTCTTTACTAAAGAAAGGCGTGCTTGAACTCTCGACCTATTGCTTACAAGGCAATCGCTCTACCGCTGAGCTACCGAGGCTTTTTGCGCGTAGGCCGTCGCTTTCGCAACGGCGGTCTAGGCCACGCGTTAATATTTTGTTTCGAGCTTTATTTTAGCATGTTGGGACCTGGTTTTTTGAAGAAGTTGAAGCGCGGGCCGCAAGTGGTGCTGCCGAAAGACTTCGGCTTGCTGGTCGGTTTTACTGGAGTGGGCAACGGCGATAAGGTTATTGATTGCGGGGGCGGCAGCGGTTTTCTCGCGATTCAACTCGCAAACGTGGTGGGCGATTCCGGAAAGGTTTTTTGTTTCGAAAAGCGCGAGGATTTTTTTGATTTGGTAAAGCGGAATGTTGAAAAAAGCGGCGTGAAAAACGTGGAGTTGCGTTTGAAAGACGCAAGTGAAGGTTTTGGGGAAACTGGTGTTGATTTGGTGTGCTTGGATTGCGGCGATTCGCACTTGCTTTTGCCTCAGGCGTTCGTCGCTTTGAGGAAAGACGGTTTTTGCGTTGGTTTTCTTCCGAACGCGGAGCAGTTGCGCTCTTTCGTTCTCGAGGGCGAGAAAACGGGTTTTCAGCACGTTTATTCTCTTGAGAGCATAGTGCGCGAGTGGCTTGTTCGCGAGCGTGGCACTCGCCCTGCCAACACAGGGCTGACGCACACTGCTTTCCTCGCTTTTTTGAGAAAGTAAGCGAGTTTTTAAAAGCCGTTTCGTTCTTTTTGTTTATCGTGAGAAAAACGTTTTTTGTTGTCGTGCTTGCGGCGTTGCTGGTCATTCCAAACGCGTTTTCTCAACAAGAGCAGCAAGCGCAGCAAACTTCTTTTTCCGATTCGGTTACTTTCTACACCGATGCTAATACCGTCAGGGCGTATCAGGATTTCATTTCTCAAGAGCACGCGACGCCTTCTTCGCAACAGGCTCTAGGCGGCTTGGGGCAAGTGATAGTTCCGGTTGGAAGCGGACCGGTTTCTTCAACCTCGCTTGCCGGCAGCGGGGGTTTCGTCAAGTGCGCTGAAAATTCTTTGAGCGACAAGGCGCTCGGTCGCGAGATTGACCAAGTGATTTCAATGAAGGCAAGCGGTCTGGTTACGACGTGCTTGTTGTGCGGTTTGATTGAGGTAGAGAGCGGTTTCAAGCCTCGAGTGGTTTCGAGTGCAGGCGCGCGCGGCTTGACTCAGTTAATGAACTTTAATTACAGGCGTTGCGGTTTGGATGACGAGAGCGTTCTTTCGGTAGAGCAAAACATCGACTGCGGAGCGCGTTACTTGTCCGGCAGGATAATGGACCACGACGGAAGCGTCGAGCGCGGCTTGGCCGCGTACTTTTGCGGAAGTTGCGCGAACAGCCGCACGCTGGGCTCGACTGCTCGAGGATACATTTCAAAAGTCCTGAATGCTGCTGCGCGTTTCAAGCAAAACGGCTTGTGCTAAGCTTTTTTTAACTAGTCTGCTTTGTTTTCTTTATGCGCGCTTTGCTTTTCCTGTTGGCTTTCGCTTCGCTAGCTTGCGCGCTCAGCTTAGTGGACACGATTACATTCGTGTGGGTTTCGCAAAGCGATTTGATTGCAAAGATGCAAAGCGGCGAGTATAGCGTAGTGGATTTTACTGACGGCCACCCTGTTTCGCAAAGCGAGTCTCTCAATCTTGCGCAGAGAATCGTTCCAATCGGACCGGCGACCGCGTTTTCCGGTTCTTACTGCAAGCCAGTGAATGCGGGTATAGGCTCGCCTTTCGGCGCCTGCAGGGACGGCTGCAGTCGCCCGCACCAGGGCGTGGATTTGTTTGCTTCTCGCGGCACTCCGGTGAAAGCAGCCGCTTCAGGAACCGCGTACTACCACTTGTCCAACCCGACTGGATATGGCACCGCGGTTTACATCAATCACGGTCCTATAACCCAGACTCGTTACGCGCACTTGAATTCAATCAGCATTCAAGACGGGCAGGAAGTTTCGCAAGGCCAAGTGATTGGAACAGTGGGAAACACCGGCAACGCCCGCGGCACGAGCCCGCACTTGCATTTTGAAATCCGCGTTAACGGCGATGCAAAAGACCCGGCTCCGCTAATCAGCGGAAAAATTTGTTGAGTTTCAGTCTTCAGCCAGTTTCTTTTTGAGTTCGGCGATTTCTTCGTGCAAAGCGCGGTTTCTCTTGAGCGGGTCGTCCCAAGCTTTCTTTTCCAACTCTTCAAGCTTGTGTTTCAAGCCTTGCTTGCGTTTGTTCAAATCCGTTTTAGACAATCCCATTTTTCAACAACCCCTCTTCAAAACCAGCTTTTTCCTTTCGGCGAATCGCTCTTTGTAATTTCGCGCTGATATTCTGGAGAATAGATTTGCGTTATCTTGAATTTTCCCGAAGTGAATGCGCCCTTCCGCGTGCTTTCAATGGTTTGCGAAACAATAAGGCAAATTCCCCAATGAATCCACTTTCCGCCAATGTTTTGCACCAAGAAAACGCGCGTCGGCGGAGTGTGGTATATTCTAGCGCCAGGCTTGTTGCGAAACGCAAAAACTTTTCCGATTAGTTTTTTTGCTGCTTTCGGATTTCGCTGATGCCTGCTTACGTCAAGCGGTTTAGATGGAAATCCTTGGGCTTGCGTTATTTGCAGAGTGTCGTTAAACTCAATCAAACTGCCCATGCTTTCACTTTTTCTTTTGGATTTCTTAACAAATTATGCAGCGCATATATTTAATCTGCGTGTAGTTGAATACTGTAAGGTGGTTTGGAATGAATGGGAAGAAAGGTTTTGCGGTTAATCTCGAGTTGGAAACGATTAAAAACACCGACTTTAGGCGAGTTCTTTACACCGGCGCGCACAGCCAGTTGGTTTTAATGAACTTGAAGCCGGGCGAGGAAATCGGTTCTGAAACGCACGATACTATCGACCAGTTTTTCAGGTTCGAGGAAGGCGAGGGTAAAGTCGTCATTAACGGAGTTGAGCACGTCGTGAAAGATGGCAGCGGCGTTATCGTCCCTGCCGGCGCTTTGCACAACGTTATCAACACTTCTTCAAGCAAAGATTTGAAGCTTTACACTATTTACTCGCCAGCCGAGCACGTTGACAAGACCGTTCGCACGACCAAGGCTGATGCAATAGCGCAGCCCGAAGAGTACGACGGAAAAACGACTGAATAGTTTTTTTGCGTGAACCGCGTTTTTTTAAAGCCGCAGAAACTACCTTCTTTCAAGGTGATTGGTTTGTTTCGCGAGCCTCGTCCGCACGGGAGAATTCGTGAGTTGAAACTAGCCGGTTTTGATAGTGTTAGGCAGTATGCTGATTTTAGGAGAAGGTACGGAGAGCATGCGGTAAAAGTAGTATTTAAGTACGGATTTTCCGCGCACAGGGTGATTTCGGAATTCGGCAAGCCTGCTGCCGACGCGATTTCTGTGTGCGGAAAGATTGCTCTTGATGCGATTTGCGAGCACGGCAAGCCTGCAGCTCTCGCCATTTCCAAGTTCGGCTGGTCTGCTGCAAAGAACATTCAGAAGTACGGAAGGCCCGCTGCTTTGGCTATTTCCGAGTACGGCGAGGACGCGATTAAAGCGACTTCGAGAGAAGGCGAGCCTGCGTTAAGTCTGATTTTGAAATACAAGCTTCCCGCGCTTAAAGCGATTTACAAGCACGGCAAGCCCGCTGTTGAAGAAATTTCAGAGCACGGTTTGCCTGCGGCTTTGGCAATATCTAAGCACGGCAAGCCTGCTCTCCATCTAATTTCAGAGTACGGCGCTCCTGCGGTTAAAGCGATTTCGGAAAACGGGGAGAGTGCTATTGATGTTATTACGGCGCACGGTTTGCCTGCTGCTCTGGCGGTTTCCAGGCACGGTCAGCCGGCTCTTGAACAAATCTCCAAGCATGGAAAAGCTGCTGCAGTAGCCATTGCGAAGCACGGGGAGCACGCGCTTAAGGTCATTTCCGTGCACGGTTGGCTTGCGGCTAACGCGATTTCAGAGCACGGAGCGCCCGCTCTCAGGGTGATTTCCGTGCACGGTTGGCCTGCTGCGCTCGTGATTTCAAGGCATGGAGCTCTTGCGGTTCAAGCTATTTCCAAGGGGGAAGCTGCTGCTCTTAAAGCAATTCGCAAGGCAGAAGAAAGACATCTCGAAGTGGAACCGGTTTTGAAAGCCATCATAAGGAAAAAGTGAATATGCAGGGGGAGAGATTTGTTCCGCGCCAGTTTCTTTGGCGACCGCGCGCACCTTTCTTTTAAGAAAGGGGCGGGCTTGAACTCTCGAACTCCTAAGAGAAGGGATCTTAAGTCCCTCGCTTTTTCCAGGCTCAGCCACCCCTGCGTCATTATTATATTGATTGGGTCGATTTAAAGAATTGATAGTGAAAAGAAATGGGAGAGCATTGCGGGATTATCGGGATTAGCACGCGTCCGCGCACTGAGTTTGCCAAGAGCGTGTGGTGGACTTTCACTAGAATGTCTGTTCCGGAAGCGGCTTTTCTCGCTTTGCGCAAGCTGAGGCACCGCGGGCAGGAGAGTGCCGGCTTGTCTTTCTACGACGGCAAGAAGCTTTCTTCAGAAAAAGAGCGTGGTGAGATTGACGATAAGTTGGGGGAACGCGCTTATCTTGATGCTAGGGACGTGCGAAGTGCTATTGGTCACGTTCGTTACAGCACTTCTGGCGAAAAGAGTTCGGAAGAAGAAATGCAGCCTACCGTGGGTGCTGGTTTTCATTTGGCTTTCAACGGCAATATTGCGAATGCTAAGACGCTTCGCGATGACCTGTTGCAGCAAGAACCGTCTTGGAGTCCGAAAACCACGGTTGATACCGAGGTTATTGTAGAGCTGATTTCGCGCGAGTTGAAGAAAAACCTGCCTTTCAAAACGGCTATAGAAAACACGATGCGGCGGCTTCAAGGTTCTTTCAGCGCGGTTTTGTTGACTGACAAGGGCGATCTGTACGCGTTCAGGGATTTTTTGGGAACGCGCCCCATGGTTTTGGGAAAGCTTGCTGGTCGTTACGTTGTTACTTCCGAATCAGTTGCGTTGGACGAGATTCGAGCCCGCTTGCTTCGCGAGATTAAGCCCGGCGAGATTTTTCACGTTAATCCTAAAGCGCGCGTTAAAAGCTACTTTGTGAAAAGACCGGAAGCGTATAACGGCGGGTGCGCGCACTGCGTTTTCGAACACATTTATTTCAGCCACCCGCTGTCCAAAGTTCGGGTGAACGGAAGGTGGCGGACTATCGCGTGGGTGCGCCAGCGTTTGGGTGAATTGGCTGCTCCGGAATTGCGGAAGAAGGTGTTGAGCGTACTCGGTGATTTGAATGCAAAAGGTTTCGAGGTTGAAACCGAGTTTGGAGTGAGGCCGGTTTCCGAAAAGGATGTGGTGATCGTGGGTGTTCCGCACTCGGGCTTGCTTTTCGGCCAGGGGTTAGCGCGAGCGAACGGTCGTTACGGTTGGATTCTTGCTCCCACTCGACATGAGGACAAGCTGCCTTCGACTCTCTTGCAAAGGGTTGGTGAATCGCTTAGGGGCTTGCGTTACGGCCAGCACGTGGTGATTTTCCGTAGGCCGAAGCAATTGAGAACTTTCATCCAGCCAGGCCAGGATGCGCGCGAAGAGAAAGCGCGTTTGAAGTACGGTCTGCCGGAGAAAGAAAAAGCAGTTGACGTTAAAGGCAAGCTAGTCGTTTTGTCTGAGGACAGTTTAGTTCGTGGTACCACACTAAAGCATTTGGTTGAAAAGTTTTACGAGCTCGGTGCGCTTGCGGTAATTCCTGCCTCAAGCTCCCCGCCTATTGTAGAGGGGTGCAACCGCGGAATCGACACTACAACGGAAGAATTGGCGGTAACCAAGCTTACACTGCAAAACCCCTCGCTTGAGGAAATCGAGGCGAAGGTTGGCGAGTTTGTTGGCGCGCGTAATGTGAAACAAGAGAGATTTGGTGATTTGTATTACGGTCGGATAGGACATTTGTTGCAAGCTACTGGCTTGAAACCGAAGAACGGGCGAATTCGCGCTTGCCTAGAGTGCTTGACTCGCAGAGCGCCTGAAGAGGAATTGCGAGAGACATATCGTCCAAGAAAACCGTTCTTGACGTTCAGAAGAAGAAAGTGAGAGTGGGCCCGCCCGGATTTGGACCGGGGACCTTTCGATGTCGGAAAGCGTTTTCTCCCAAAGAACGGGAAATATGCCTTATCAGTCGAACGCTCCAACCAGGCTAAGCTACGGGGTGTAGTCAAATCTAATTTTTAAAAAACTAGCTTGTGATCCCTACCTGTAGCCCAGATATTAGCTTTCTGTAGTTTGAAGTTTTTATACGTTATATTGAAGCCAATTTCCTTTGAAAACTTGGGTATTGAGGCGGCATTTATGTAGAAGCACAAACCCACCATCGGTTTGCCGTCCTTCTTTCTAACGTATTTTTGGCCGCTTGACGGTTTCGTTGTAGAAATTTCAAAGGTTTTCCTAAGCATTTGCCTAAGCGATTGTAGGTATTTGCACAAATCTGGCAATAATTTTTTCTGTTTGTACATTACGATTTTGATTCTCCATCTTTTAGATGTTTTTTCAAAAAATATTGTCCCGTCACATGAAAAAGAGCCTCTCAAGAAAGCTGCTTGTATTTGCTTTCCGCCTTTCAATATCCATTTTGGAACCCCAAATTTTTTTGAAACCTTTTCTCCAGTCGGGCAACCGCAGAGAGCAAGAACTCTGGAAAGCGCAGAATTGCTGATTATTAGGCCGGTGCTTCTTCCATTGTATCGCACTCCCCATTTTTTTATTTTTCCTCTCACTCCGAAAAGAGAATATATTTTCTTGTAGAACGCGTTGAGCGATTTGCGATCGTCTGAAAAGAACCCGACGTAGTCATATTTGATATGCCGTCCAATATTTCGTGTTTGGTTGTGTCCATCGGTTATAAGACAAGCAATTACTTCCGCTAATTCGGAAGATGTGTGGAGAGGAAACCATCGTTTGTATTTAGCAAGAGCTTTTTCAGCAAAAATCGAGTAAGAATACGTATTGGCGAACTCTTTTCTCGTTACTATTATCACACGAAGCGAACAAATTTTCTTTTTATAATCTTTTTCTAGCCTGTTTTCCGGTGGTTTTGAAGAAAAAGTCTACACGACAATGGCGGTGTTATCGTAACTCGCGCAGCAAGTCGGCTTTCGTGATGATGCCTTCCATGCGCTTTCCTTTTCGCACCAGCACAGCGAAAGCATTTTGCAGCAAGACGCTGACTGCGCTTGCTGGGGTTTCTTCGCCTACGACGGGGAAAGCCTCATCCATTATCTTTTCAACCCGCTCGCTCGACAGTTTTTCCGCGTTCCAACCTCCAGTCATCTTTTCAAGAACGGTTTTTTCCGAAATGCTGCCGACGCAATTGCTTTTCTCGAGAACTGGAAGTTGGGAAAAACCGTGCGAACGCATCTCGTCAATTGCTTTGCGAACAGAGTCTGTCGGACGCACGGAAACGATTCTCGTCCGCATGACGCTTTTCGCTTTCAGTTGAGTTTTGTTTTCCATTTGCTCGAGCGCTTCGAAAATGCGCTTGGTTTTCGAGTACGACGCGTCGATTTTGCCAGCTTCCAGCTTGGCGACCAGGGACTGGCTTATTCCCGAGGCGAAGGCGAGTTGCGACTGGTTCAAGCCCAGTTTCAGCCGTCTGGGTTTAATCTCGGAAACCTCGGGAAGCATATTCCAGTCAGAATAATTTAAGCAGGTAAATATTTAAATAGGAATATGCTTAGTGTTGGAAGAGGTGAATTTTCATGGCTAGGTTTTTGTTTACTTCCGAATCGGTCACCGAAGGCCATCCGGACAATATCGTTGCATAAGAAAACTTATGCTTTGATGTCTAAAATTTGCGACCAGGTGAGCGACGCGATTCTCGACGCGATTCTGGAGAAGGACCCGAAAGGACGCGTTGCAATCGAATGCCTCACGACTACGGGTTCGATGATGGTGGCAGGCGAGGTGACGACCGATTGTTACGTGGACGTTCAAGGGCTTGTGCGCAAAACGCTGAAGGAAATCGGTTATGACAATCCCGATTACGGTTTGGATAGCGCGGATTGCGGCGTGTGGTTGAGCATTCACGAGCAGAGCAAAAACATTGCTGTGGGCGTTGATTCTTCGAAAAAAAAGGAGCAAGGCGCCGGCGACCAGGGAATGATGTTTGGCTTCGCGTGCGACGAAACCCCGCAATTGATGCCTCTGCCCATAATGCTCGCGCACGGACTCGCGCACCGCCTTGCTGAAGTGCGGAAGAAAAAAATCTTGGATTGGGTGCGGCCTGACGGAAAAAGCCAGGTTACTGTTGAATACGTTGATGGAAAGCCGAAACGCGTGGATGCGGTTGTCATCGCAATTCATCACAATCCGGCTGTTTCGCACGAGCAAATAGAGCATGACGTTAAAGAACACGTCATCAGTCCCGTTTGCGGAAAGTGGATTGACGACAAAACGCGTTTTTACATCAACGCAACGGGAGTGTTTGCAGTCGGCGGGCCAGAGGCGGACACTGGAGTTACCGGACGCAAGATAATAGTGGACACTTACGGCGGTTTCAGCCGTCATGGCGGAGGTTGCTTCAGCGGTAAAGACCCTTCGAAAGTAGACCGTTCCGGAGCTTACGCAGCTCGTTACATAGCTAAAAACATAGTTGCAGCCGGACTGGCGAGGAAGTGCGAGGTGCAAATTGCTTACTCCATAGGCGTTGCCAAGCCGGTGAGTGTTTTCATCGACACTTTCGGAACCGGCAAGATTCCTGAAGAAAAAATTTCTGCTCTTGTCGAGAAACACTTTCCGCTAAAGCCGGCAGAGATTATCGCGCACTTCAAGCTCTTGAGGCCGATTTACCGCAAGACTGCTGCGTACGGCCATTTCGGTCGCGACGACCCGGACTTCTTGTGGGAAAAAACCGACAAGGCAGAGCTTTTGCGAAGGGAAGCGGGATTATAAAAAGATTTGCGCTTAGCTTAGCGTGGATTTAGTAGCGCTTTCCGTTTCGCTTTTGCAGTCTTACGGAATTTACGGCTTGTTTCTCGTTACCTTCTTGTCCGCGTCGTTGCTGCCTTTTCCAAGCGAGCCTGTGCTCGTTTTAGCGCTCAAGTTGTGGAGTGTAGAGCAAATCTTTTGGGTGGTAATGCTTTCCTCCGCAATCGCGGCTTTCATCAACTACGTTGTCGGCTTGAAGGGACTCCACTCTTTTTTCGTCAAGCGCGATCCGCGCGGAGAAAAGAAAGCGGAAAAGTGGTTTGCGAAATGGGGCTCGCCTGTTTTGCTCGCAAGCCCGTGGATTCCGTTCATAGGCGACTTATTTCCAGTTGTTGCAGGCACGCTTGAAATGGATTGGAAGCGCTTTCTCTTCTGGATTATCCTTGCTCGTGCAATCAAAACCATCGCAGTCTTGTGGTTCGGTTTGAAGTTCTTTGACATAGTTGGAATCTAGCCGAACCATTCTTTCAACGTGCCTTGCTTCTTGTCGAGAGGTTCTTTGAATGCCCTTGCTAAAGCATTTTCAACACGTTCTTGCGAAAAGTCACGCTCGTCGCACATGAAACGCAAGACTCCCGGCTTGTCGTGTTCTTTCAAAATCAGTTCTTTCGCGCTGACTTTCACGCTCGGCGGGTGCAGAAACAAACGCTCGATTTCCTCGAAATCGATTTCCTGCTTCAACTGCGCTAGAATCGCGCGCATGGAATCGTGTTCTTTCACGAGTTTCAAGGATTTTTTCGGTCCGATGCCGCGAATGCCTAGATTGAAATCCGTCCCGCTCAAAATGCCTATCCAAACGAGCTTCTGCCGCGTTATTCCAAGCGCATCCAGGCTTTCCTGCAAAACGATTTCTTCAGGCACGACTTCCATAAACTGGTTGCGGCGCGGAATTTTCCTCTTGCCTGCAATAGTCAAGTTGCGCATCAAACGAGGAGCGCCGAAAAGCAGCGCGTCGAAATCCTGCGAAGCGGCGTATTTTACCACGCCTTCGCCAGCCATTACCGCGCATTGCGCTTCGCCCTCGCTCGGCGCTTGCACGAAAGGCAAGCCAAGCAATTGCAGCAATTCTTTAGACTCGTCAACCATTTTCGGCGTCAAGCGTGCTGTTCGTTGCGCCATTATTCCGGCGCGTTCGATGTCTCCCGCCTCGAGCGCTTTCTTCCTCTCTTCCTCGGCCTCGATTTTTCGCTCTACGCGCTCTGCAATAGTGCGTTTTTTCAATTCGCTCGGCTCTCCGTCGAAAACGAAAATCGGCACGATATTTTTTTCCAAAAGCGAGCACGTGCGGTAGAACAAGCCGCTCGCATGCGACGTGATGCGTCCTTTAGAATCCATTAACGGCGTTCCGTCAGGCTGGCGGATTATCGTGAGAAACTGGTAAAGCGCGTTGAACGCGTCGACAGCGCACTTTCCTTCCAATTGCTCGAACGTGCGTTCGTGCCGAATGACGATGTCACGCAAGTCTACGCCCACAGTTCCACCCTTGAAAATACCGAACTAATTAAATAAAACGGCTTGCTTTTAATACGCGGTCGAAAAAATGGTGGAAGAGTGTTACACGTGCGGCAAGCCTTCGGTCGGCATTGGCATAGTGGAAGGAACGCGCGTTGCGTTGTGCGAGCGTTGCGCTCAATACGCGCGCAATTTTGCGTTTTATCGAAGGGAAGCGCCTAAGAAGAGTGCTGAAGCTCAAACTGCGTTCAAGCCAAGCCCAATGCGAAGAGAAAAAAAAGCTCGAGGTAAGGAAATTGATTTCGTGGTGGGCTTTGGCAAAATTTTGCTTCAAGCTCGCGAAAAAATTGGTTTGTCGCGCAAGCAATTGGGGGAAAAGCTTTTCATTCGCGAGCAAGAGATTGCCGCTTTCGAGGAAGGGCGCTTGAAGCCCGTTGAAACGATTGCGCGCAAGCTCGAACGTTTTTTGGGCGTAAAGATTTTGGAAGAGGAAGAAATTGACGTGCACGCTATTGCCGAGGAAAACAAGACCAAGCGCGGCCAGCCTACGCTTGCCGACGTGGTGGAGATTAAAAAGAAATGAAAAAAATTTTGCCGAAGCGTTACAGCCGGTTGCAAGTTTGGGTTGTAGCGTTAGTTTCAGCCGTCGTGTTTTTCGCGCTCGGGTTTTCCGCTGTCGACAACGTGCTGAAGTTCCTGCTGATGATTGCAGACCTCGTGCTTTGCGGCGTGTTGATTCACAAGCTGACGGGAATCGAAGAGTATTACGGCGCGCTCATAGTGCGCGGGGTGCACGGCTTTCGCGCAATGCAGTATTTCGCGGAAAAATTCGCGAAGCAAGCGGTTTTCATTTCCGAACTGGGTTTGACAATCGGAATGGGCTTGCCTTACGGATTCCTGCTCTTCAAACGCTCGCGAAACTTCGTGATTTACTTTCTGTTGTCCCTCGCGTTTTTCGTTTTCATGGGACAAGTTGTTTTCGGAGGGATTTTCTCGGCCGGTTTTCTTCCGTTCGTTTTCTCGCTTGCCCTCGGCTTGTTGGGAATCGGAATTTATTTTCTAGCAAGCTACGCTTTCCTCGTGCTTACTGTTCCCGCAACGCCGCCTGGAGTGATTCCGTTGATTCCCGGAGTGACTGTTCCTTGGGAAACCATTCCTGCGCTTGTCATCGTGCTGGTGGTGCACGAGTTGGCGCACGGCGTTCTCGCGAAAATCGAAAAGTTGCAAGTCAAATCTTCCGGCTTGCTTTTGTTCGGTTTTCTTCCAATAGGCGCTTTTGTCGAGCCTGACGACAAGAAGTTCGAAAAAACAGGCATTTGGACCAAGCGCAGGGTTCTAATTGCAGGCACTACTTCCAACACCTTGTTCTTCCTGATTTTTCTTGTCGTCGCAGCCGCAACTTCATTCGCCCTAGCTTCGACAGTCGGCGCGATTCAAGTGCAAAGCGTGAACGAAAACTCCACGGCGTTCGGTTTGCTGTCGCCGGGCGATGCGATACTCGCAGTTGACGGCACGCATTACAATTTCGCTTCAGACTTGCGAACCGCGTTGTTGCAAAAAGCGGCGACAAACGCGACTGCAGAATTCGAGCTTGCGAACGGCGTGAAGAAAAGCGTGCGTTTTTCAGAGTTGATAGTGCGGGGTGTGAAGGAAAAATCTCCTTCTGAAGGAATCCTTCGAAGCGGAGAAATTTTGTTTGCTGCGGACGGGCAGGCGCTTGATACGAGCGAAGACTTGCGCAGGGCAATAGCGCCGTTGAAAAGCTGTGAGTCGCTTTCGCTTGAAACGAGCGCGGGAAAGAAAAGCGTGACTGTGGGTTCGGACGGCAAATTAGGGATAGAGCTGGCACAGCAAATCAGTGTTGAATTCAAGGACGTGCCGAGCAACGCTTTTGCTTACGCGTTGTTGTATTTGCTGCTCGTGATTTTCAGCTACACCTTCTCGCTCAACTTCATTCTCGCTACCGTGAATTTGTTGCCGATCTACATTACTGACGGCGACAAGCTCCTCGCGTACGAAGCGCACCGCAAGTTCGGCTTGGAAAACGCCAAGAGAATAATGCTTTTGCTGCGCTTGGCGTGCGTCGGCTTGCTGCTGTTGAATGCGCTTCCGTGGTTCCTACATTGAAACTCGGTCTAATCGTGAGCTTTTTAAAGTTGCATTCCGTTCTGCCTATGAAACAGCAAGAACTTTTATTAACTGGCTGGTAGTAAATAGTAACGCGAGAGGGAAGTGATGGTCGTGCAGCTTGTCGAGATACGTATAAAATCAGTTTCGGAACTTTCTGAAGAAGCTAAGCGCGAGGTTCAACTAAAGCTTGAAAAATTGCCAGCCGAGTTTAATTTTCGCGGATATGCGCAAGTAAGGTACGTTGCCGCATCACCAATTCACGTTGGCAGTGTCGACCCTATTGAAGGTACGCCAACGAACTTTTATCGGAAGATGGCAACGGATATCCTTGCAGCTTCAGCTACTGAGTAGTGGCTTATTATGGTAGAAGTAGAGCTCGTGATGGATAGCGAATCTCTTCAAGAACACCCAAGTGACGAAAAACACTTGCAGTTTCTCCTATTTTGGCTGAATAAACACGAAACTAAAGCGGTTGTTACCAAAAGGGCTTGGAATACCTTTACTAAAGGGTGGGAGAAGAAGCTTCCCAAGAATTCCGAAACTGCAAACGCCTTTTTTGCTACGATGCGGGGGCTATTTACCCCCTACAGAGACAAGTATGCATCCGAAGCTGGGTTGGCTGTTGAGAACGACGAAAATGCTGAAGAAGAAAAAACCGAAGAAGGTGAACTATCAGATATAGTCAACCGCCATTATCCAACGGTTAAATATCTCATAGTAAAAAATCCCGAAACGTTTCAGGCGACGGGTCTCAAAATAGCTGGAGACAAGATACTTAACTCCAAGCAATTCTATAACAAACTCGAAATAGATGACACAGTACTTATTGCCGAATTCTGCGCTGCGTACGAGTCCCAGTTCTAAGAGAAGTATTCGCTATGGACTTTGTGCCGTTTGTGAAAGAACTTGCAACTGCATGGGTTGCAGCGTTTATTGGCGTAATTTTTTTAATGGTGGGATTTTTTTATAGTACCCCAGTCTGTTCTGCGGTTGTTCCTAATTCTCCAACGTGTATTTCTCTTGTTTTTTTGTTCTGTTTTATAGTCGGAGCCGTGTTCGTTCTATTTGCAGTGCACAGAAGAAAACTGTTATTCAATGACTAAGACTGCACCTTTTTGAAAGGGGCGGGCAGTGGTTTATTCACTAGAGTTTTAAACCTTCGTGCGTTATTGACTGCGGTGGGTTTGAGTGGTTAGGCAGCATTTTCACAGGTTTTGGCACAAGGCAAAAAACTTGTTCAGCGACTTGGGCTTCCGCAAGGCCGAGGAAGTGATTGTTTCCGGCTTGCAAGATGAGGAAACGGTTTTCCGCGAGTCGATTCTCGAAGAAGGAAGAAAAACCCTAGGCAAGCTGAGGCACATTTTGAAGGAAGTGTATTCCATAAACATTCACGTCAAGAGCGGAATCAAGGGCAAGGGGCGGCTTTTCGAACTACAAGGAACGTTGCACTTGCCGAACGGAGATTTTCACGCTACCGCGCAAGGCAAGGATTTGTACGCCGCTTTGACGCGCGTGCTTTACGAGTTTGAAGAGAACGCCCGCCGCCTGAAGAGTTTTCATGATGACAAACGAGGTAGATAAAAAATGAAGAAACCAATTGCGCAAGTTTTGCTTGCTTTCGGAACTCTCTGTTTTTTCCTGGCGTTATACCAATTCAACCAGTATTACGCTGCTCAAGCGGCCATAGGGCCGGCGCTTAGTCAGTTGGACCAGTTGAGTGCAACCGGCGGTTTGGAAGCAGCCGGTTTGAGCGCAAGCGATTTGGAAGGCACGCGCCAAACGATAACCGCAACCACCAGCGCAATGGTTGCCGCAATAATTATCGACGTTGTTCTAGGCTTGGTTTTCCTAGCGGCGGGCTTTATGCTCTATCCGAAAGAACGCTGAAGTTTTTTCTAGCCGAATTTCACTACTTCCACGCCAGCGTCTTTGAACAAGTCGAGCGCGTCGTGGTCGAGCTTGTCGTCGTGAAAATATTCTCCGGTGTAAACAACCCGTTTTATTCCTGCGGTAACCAGCATTTTCGCGCACAAATAGCATGGGTTGATGGTTAAGTATAACGTCGCGCCTTCGCAAGAAACGCCGTTCTTCGCGCATTGCAGCAAAGCGTTTTGCTCTGCGTGAAGCGTTCGCACGCAATGCTGTTTCACAACGTCCTTTCCTTGAATCATCACGTGCGTGGGAACTTCCTTGCAGCCAACGTCGTCGCAATGCGGCTGGTCCGGCGGCGAGCCGTTATACCCCGTTGCTAGAATGCGCTTGTCTTTCACTATCACCGCGCCAAGCCTTTTTCTGGGGCAAGTTGCGCGTTCGGCAACCTTGTGCGCTATTCCAATGAAATACTCGTCCCACGCGGGCCTCACGTGTTTTTCAGTTTGTTCCATAGCTTATCAACCTCTGCAAGTTCCTCGCTGACGGTGCCAGAAGCGTCGATCGTGTAGTCAGCCATATTCATGGTTTCGCCAATGCTTTGCTTAGTTCCGCCCGCGTTTTCCTGTTTTTCAAGCGCAATAAATTCTTCAAGGGTTTTCGGGTCTTGCTCGCGGTTGCGCTTGCGCATGCGTTCAAACCGTTTTTCAACAGGCGCTTCGAGAGAAACCAGCGCGAAGCCTGGAAGTTTGCGCAATTCCTCGGCTTCGGCCGGATTGCGGATGGAAACCACCACCCAGTTTTTGTCGGGCATAATGCGCTCGGCCGCTTTTTCGCCCAAAATGCCGGGGCTTTTGGTTTTGCGCAACTCGTTGCCCAACGCGATCAAGTTGTCGCGCGTTACTTCCATTCCCCTGCGTTTCAGCTCGTTGCGCAAGTAATCCGACAGGGAATAGCGCAAAAAGCCTTTCTTCGAAACTAAGTAATCCGCGACAGTGTCTTTGCCAGAACAGTTTTGTCCAACCAAGCCGATAATCAAAGAACCCACCGTTGAAGATTAAGGCGCGGCACGGTTTTAAAACAATCAGGAAAACCCCTGCTGTTTTCAAGACTTATTTAAACGCTGTTTGCGTGAGTTATTGCGGGTGATGCGTGTGGAATCGTGGAAAATCGCTTCAATGCTCTTGTTCGGATTGTTTTTGTTCGGTTGCGTGGCGGAAGAACCGGTGGTCAGTCCAACTGCAACGCCGACTTTTATGCCGACTGCGGCTCCGCCAACCAGTTCGGCGTCGATGAAAAGCTTTACTTCATGGGACGAATTGTCTGAATTTATTGGCGACCAGTCTTCGAGAGGTTACTACGAGGAAGGGATGCCGATGTTGGCGGCTGGCGTTAAATCCTCTGCAGATGCTACAGGCGCGGTTGCCACTCAGGCTCCAGATTATTCAACCACGAACGTTCAAGTCGCCGGGGTTGACGAGGCTGACATCGTAAAGACGGACGGCAAGCACGTTTTCGTGGTTACGCAAGGAAAAGTCGTTATTCTAGATGCTTATCCGGCAGAAAGCATGAAAATACTGTCGGAACTCGAGCTTGACCGCGGTCGCGTTTCCGACATTTTCATCAACGGGGGAAAGCTCGTTGTTTTCGGCAGCGAAGAGGAAACTTTCCACCCGCTTGAAACCGAAGTGCGTTGCGCTTTCGGCCGTTGCCCCTATTACTATAGTTCGGCTTTCGTCAAGGTTTACGACGTTTCAGAAGCTGCAAGCCCCAAGCTTGTGAAAACAATTTCCATGAAAGGAGGGAATTACGTGGAATCGCGCTTGATTGAAGGAAAGGTTTACGCTTTGTTCAACGAGCCTGCATACCGCGATTACCCAATTCCGCTTTACACTGTTGACGGTTTGACGCGAGAACTCGCGCCTTCCGACGTGAAGTACTTCGACTATCCCGACTATAATTACGCGTTCAACGTCTTCCTCGGACTGGACTTGAATGACTTGAGCAAGCCGGAGCAGAAGGAAATAATTTTGATGGGCAGTTCGAACACCGTTTTCGTTTCGGCCGAAAACATTTACACTGCTTACACGCGTTACGACTACGGTTCTCAAATTCCGTGGAGCGTTTACGAAGAAATCGTCGTTCCGATGTTGCCTGAAGATGTGTTGAAGAAAATCCGCGCTGTCGACTCTTCAGACTTGTCCGACTGGCGCAAAGAGCGGATGAAAATCGGCCAGGCAACCGAATATTTGAATGATTTGAGTTCAGCCGAGCGGAACAAAATTTACGAAAAGCTTCAAGACGCGTTGAAAAACGTCAAGCAAGACCAGTATGCCGAGAAAACAGTGGTGCACAAGATTTCGCTCGACGGTTTCAAGCACTTGGCTGAAGGGGAAGTGCCAGGAACGGTTTTGAACCAGTTTTCCATGGACGAATACAACGGTTACTTCCGCATTGCGACGACAACAGGTCAGCTGATAAAATTCGGCGTTGTTGACGCAAGCAAGCCCGAAGTTTCCAAAAACCACGTTTTCATTCTGGACGGCAATTTGAAAACCGTCGGGCGTTTGCAAGACTTGGCGCCGAACGAAAAAATTTACTCAGCCCGCTTTATGGGCGACCGGTGTTATCTGGTTACTTTTAAGAAGGTAGACCCGTTGTTCGCAATTGACTTGAGCGACCCGACAAACCCGCGGGTGCTGGGGCAATTGAAGATTCCGGGTTATTCCGACTACTTGCATCCGTACGACGAGAACCACCTTATCGGGCTCGGCAAGGGCGCTGTTGCTGCGGAGGAAGGAGATTTCGCGTGGTATCAGGGAGTGAAGCTCTCGTTGTTCGATGTGAGCGACGTTTCCAAGCCGAAGGAAACCGCGAATTTCGAAATCGGCGACCGCGGAACGAGCTCTTACGCGCTGGACGACCACAAGGCCTTTCTCTTTAGCAAAGACAAGAACTTGCTCGTCATTCCCGTTCTTTTGGCTGAAATCGACGAGAGCAAATACCCGAATGGCGTTGAAGCGAACACGTACGGCGACTTCGTTTTCCAAGGCGCCTATGTTTTCAGCGTGGATTTGAACGGCTTTACGCTCAAGGGCAGGGTGTCGCACGCCGACCCGGAAACGCTCGAGAAAGCAGGGGATTACTACTACGGCGACAGCGACAATGTCAAGCGCAGTTTGTACATCGGAGACGTTTTGTACACGGTTTCGGACGCTTTCGTCAAGGCAAACGCGTTGGCAGACTTGAGTGAAAAAGCTTCGGTGAAAATCGGCAGCGTGGAAGAGCCGCCCATCTACCGCGGCATTCCGGTTTGAGTTTTTCACTCGCCTTTCAGCTTGAGGATGGCTTCAGCCAAGTCGCCTTCCGCGTCTGTAAGGGCTTTCTCGGCTTTTTCTTTCGGGCAGCCGCATTCTTTCATTATCAGTTCAACATCAGTGTCGCCGCCCGCGCTTTCTTCCTCCGTAATTTCTCCGGTTATTTGCAGGCTTTTTTGTCCTTGCATGTCGACGAGCATGACGTTCGGGTTTTCAACAATTAGTTTCGAACCGTCCGTTTTTTCAACCACAACGCGTTCTGCGGGAATCTCTTCATTCTTGATGCCCATTTGTTTCATTAAGGCAGCCATTTGCTTCGGGTCCATTCGCGGAATCATAATTGAATTCCGTTGCGCACATTTAAATTGTTTCGCCGCTTGACTATTCAACGGGGGGCAAATGAGGAAATTCGCTTTTTTCGAGCACACTGCCGATGTTGTCTTCGAGGCTTACGGCAAGACATTTAAAGAATGCGTTGAAAACGCGGCATTGGCGTTGTTCAACGTAATGGCAAAACCGCTTTTTTTGAAGAAAAGCAAGCGCAAAAGTTTCAGGGAAAAGGCGAAATCGCGCGAGGAACTCTTGGTCTTCCTGCTGAACGATTTGCTTAGCGAAAGCGACGCCAGCGAGGTTTTTTGGAAGGATTTCAAAGTGCGCAAGCTGGTTGAGAAAAACGGTTTTTCAGTCGAAGGAGTTGCTTCGGGAAGCGCTGTTACTCGGAAAGCAGCTGGCGAGAGCGTGAAAGGAGTCACGCTGCATGAGGCAAGCGTGACCGCGCCGACCGCAAAAGTCGGCGAGGCCAGCAACGCGAAGCGTTGCGTCGGAAACAAGAGCGGAAAGTGGGTTGCAAGAATTTTGTTGGACGTGTAATTGAATGCTTGAACAATTCCTTGCCGGCGTGTTGTTGAGTCTTTCGTTAGAATTGCCCTTGGGACCAATTAATGCGATGATTATCGCGCGTTCAGTCAGACACAGTTGGATTGAGGGCCTGAAAGTAGGCTGGGGTGCTTGGACTGCGGACGTAATACTGTTTTTAGCTGTTCTCTTGGGTTTGTTTCCTTTCTTGTCCAGTCACCTTCAAGCATTATTCATTGCTGGAGGGATTGTGTTGCTGCTGTTCGGCGTCGATACAATGAGAAGCATATCGTCAACGCCTTTGTTGGGAAAGACTGAAAAAATTGGCGACTCGTTTCTCGCAGGCGTTTTCATCGGTTTGTCCAATCCGTTTCAAATAATTTGGTGGACCGTGGTGGGCATGGCGTTGTTCGCCTCAAGCGCGTGGATGGTGCTCGGAGTGTTGGTTGGGTCGGGGATTTTCATTACGGTTCTTCCATTTGTTGCTGGAAAAACGCGGCACTTTTTTGGAACTTCACTCTATCGCGTGGTGGTAATCGGTTCCGCGTTGTTGCTTTTCGCTTTCGGGCTTTTGTTTTTGCAAAACGGTTTGTCTGGTTTGCAAAACGTCAGTGATTTAAGCAAGTTGTGGGCTTTGGAAACAAACGCGAAAGTGATAACTTACTTGCTGTCTGGGGTTTTGTTGGGCGTGTCTCTCTTCATCTCTCCAGGCCCAGTTTTCACGACCGTAATCGCACGTTCGGTTAAATACAACTGGTTGGAAGGAGTGAAGGTAAGCCTTGGCACTTTAGTTGCCGATTTTTTGCTTGTGCTAGCCGTTTTTTTCGGGTTCTTTCCGCTCCTCAGCCGGTATTTTTCGACTTTGTTTATAGCCGGCGGGGTTTTCTTGTTCATTCTCGGTGTTGATTTGCTTAAAAACCGGCGTGCGGCTTCTTTGCAGGAAAAGGAAGAGAAGATAGGCAATTCGTTTGTCGCAGGTTTTTTCCTGGGTATTTCAAACCCCTTTCTGCTGGTTTTTTGGCTTACTGTCGGGTTGGGCTTGCTTGCAGAAAGCGTGTGGATAATCATCGGCATGTTTGCCACCTTGGTGGCGTGCGAAACGCTCTTGGCCGTGGCGGCAAGCAAAATGGCGCGCTTCGTGAAGACCAACGCGTACCAAGCACTCATAATATTTCTCGCGTTTTACCTGTTCGCGCTGGGGCTCTTGTTTTTGTATAACGGGTTGACCGGAGATTATGGCCGGGGAATATACCAGTTTTGGAACTTGATTAAGTAAAGCGGCTGTGTGGCACCGTCTAAGCGAAAAGCTTTTCCTTGCGCGTTTGCCGAATAAATTGAAAGAGTGGGAAAATGCCTGCGGATGTTTCAGTTGACTTTTGCGGAGTGAAAATGCGCAACCCTACTGTTCTAGCCAGCGGCATTCTCGGCACGAGCGCAGCGATTTTGAAGCGCGTTTATCACGAGGGCGGTGCAGGAGCGGTAATCACGAAGTCCATAGGGCCCGTAGACCGGGCTGGTTGGAACAACCCGACAGTAATCGAGTTCGATGCTGGTTTTCTCAACGCTGTCGGTCTTCCGTCGCAAGGCGTGGAAAACGCGCGCAAAGAGCTCGAGGAATTGCGCGATTCGAAAATCGAGTGGTTCGCGAGCGTTTACGCCGGCAGTGTCGAGGAGTTCGTGAGCGTGAGTGAAAAATGCATTGCGTTTTCGAACGCGCCTGTTCTGGAGCTTAACTTGGGTTGCCCGAACACGAAAGAACACGGAATGGCGTTCGGCAAAGACCCGAAAGTGGCTTTCGACGTGGTGTCAAGAGTGAAAAACGCGGTTGGAAGCAAGACGAAGGTAATGCCGAAACTAACGCCGAACGTAAACGACATTGCGCCTATTGCGAAAGCGTGTGAGGAAGCGGGCGCTGACGCGATTGAAGCGATTAACACTCTTGCGGGAATGGCTATCGACGTGAATACTGGAAAGCCGATTCTTTCGTTCAAAACCGGAGGAGTTTCAGGCCCTGCGATTCGTCCTGTTGCGGTTTACAGCGTATATACGATTCGCAAGGCAACGCAACTTCCAATCTTGGGTGTGGGTGGAATTTCAAAAACCGAGCACGCTCTTGAAATGATGATGGCCGGCGCAAACGCGGTCGGAATAGGCACAGGCGTTTATTACGAAGGAATCGGAGTTTTTTCCAAGGTTTCCGAAGGAATACGTTCTTTCTTGGAAGAAAAAGGCTTTTCAAGCGTCAAGCAAATAGTTGGAATTGCTCAAGAGTGAGAATAATGGGTGTTGCTGAAGTTCGCACTTTTCGCGTGACGCGCGTCATTGAAGAAAACTCTGAGGGCGTGAAAACTTTTTTCGTAAAACAACCGCAAATTGCCGAAAGCGTAAGGGCGGGGCAATTCGTGATGGTTTGGACCCCAGGCAGTGAAGAAATTCCGTTGAGCGTTTCGCTTGCTGAGGGCGACGAAATCGGTTTTACGGTCAAGGAATTCGGAGCCGGCTCGAAGGCGCTTCTAGCACGGAGGGAAAGCGATTTCGTTGGAGTGCGCGGACCTTTCGGAAACGGGTTCGACTTGAATCACGAACGCATTTTGATTTTGGGCGGCGGCGTGGGCTTGGCAAGCGTTTCCCTCATTCCGAAGTTCCACGATTTTTTCGACGTGATTTTAAGCGTGCGTTCTAAAACAGGCGTAATGCTCGAGCGGGCGTTTGCGAAAGCGAAAAACAAGTGGATAGCGTCGAGCGACGGCAGCGCGGGTTTTTCAGGAAGGGGAACTGATTTGCTCGACCAGCTTCTTGAAAAGGAAAAGTACGATTGCGTGTTGTCGTGCGGGCCCGAGAAAATGCTGGAAAGCGTTTTGAACGTTTGCGAAACGCACGGCGTAAAATGCCAGTTGAGTCTCGAGCGCGTCATGAAATGCGGAGTAGGGATTTGCGGGCATTGCGCGTTGGATCCAGACGGTTGGCTTGTTTGCAAAGACGGGCCGGTGGCTTACGGCAACAAAATCCGCAGTTTTACGGAATTCGCTAAATACCGCCGCAACCAAAGCGGAAAAGAAGTTTCGCTCTAGACGCGCGTTTTTTGGATGAACGCAAGAGTGTCGTCGAATTCTTTTTGCGAAATTTTGTTGGCTTCGAGCAGGGCGTTCAAAAGCTCGGAAACCGTCAGGGCGGAATGCAATGCGTAGCCTTTTTCTTCCACTTGCTCGCGGCCGCCTTGCTCGCGGTCTATCAAAACCACAATGTCTTTTACTTTCAAGCCGGCTGCTTCAAGCGGGGAAATAGCTTCGAACTTGCTCGCGCCGGTTGTAATCAAATCATCGATCACCACGATGGTTTCGCCCGGCTTGAAAACGCCTTCGATTTGCCTTTGCACGCCGTGGTCTTTTGTTTCCTTGCGCGGGTAGACGAGCGGCACGTTTATTTGGAGGGAAATTGCGACCGCAATCGGAAGCGCTGCGTAGGGAATGCCTGCAATGCGGTCGAACTTCAATTGCGACAGCAATCGCGACAATACTTCCGCGATTTCCTCCAATTTCTTCGGATGCGAGACGAGAACGCGCAAGTCGATGTAAATCGGCGAAACCATTCCGGACTTTAGAGTGAACGAGCCGAACTTGACCGCTCCCATTTCATAAAGCAATAAGGAAACTTCCCGCTTTTCGCTTGAATTCAACAAGAAGACCACCCGCTTATTGAAAGCGCGAGAGGGGTTTTTATACTTTCGGCGCCTCTAGTCTTTCAATACTTTTTATGGCGGTGGTTTTGATGCGCGACTTCAAGCAAAAGCTTTGGTTCGTATTGGTTTTCGGAGCAGCAGCGCTTCTCGCAATGCAAATAAACTTTTCGCGAGTTCTCGGCGCGGAAAACCAATACTTTACGCTTTTCCAGTTTTTCGGTCCGGTTGCAGGCGGTTTTCTCGGTCCTTTCGCAGGCGTTACAAGCGTTTTGATAGCACAAATTGCGAACGCTTTTTTAGTGCCGAAGCAATTGGTTTTGGTTGACTACCTGCGTTTTGCGCCGATGCTTTTCGCCGCGTTTTATTTCGGCGCGAAAGCAAGGCAAGATTGGATTAAGGCAGCGGTTCCGCTTGCTGCAATGGCTTTGTTTTGGGTGCATCCGATAGGAAGCCAAGCTTGGGCTTACGCGCTTTTCTGGCTTATTCCGATTGCCTGTGCCTTCGTTTTCAAAAACAGTTTGTTCGCGAAAAGCTTGGGCGCGACTTTCACCGCGCATTCAATAGGAAGCGTAATTTGGATTTACTCGCTTCCTTCAACCGCTTCGTTCTGGCTTGCGTTGTTTCCAATAGTGATTTACGAACGCTTGCTTTTCGCTTCCGGGATAATGCTGTCGTTCGTTGCGATGAACTCGCTCTTGCTCAGGCTTGAAAACAAACTGCCGAAAGGAGTGCTGCGCTTGGATGCGCGTTACTCGGTTTTCTAACGTTGGTGGATGTTCGGGTTTTTTCTCCTAAACTCAAGTTTCAGGCCTCCTGGAAGAAGGTCGTAAAACCCGCCCTTCCTGCGCTTAAACGATCCTTCTCTTATTTCAGCCATTACTCCCGCGGCTTCCAACTCGCGCCTAAGCTGTTCCGCCAGTTTGCGAGCTGCTTCTTCGGAAGCCAATTCCAAAATCAAGTCGCCTGCGTACCCCGTCGTGGGCCTATTTTTCACTCGCAAGACTGATTCAGCATCCAGCCTATAGGCGTGGGTGGTGGGCGATTGACTTTTGGGGTTTAGTCTGTCTTCTTCCTTAAAATGAGGCCTAACAGCGTCATGCAAGGCTTCAAAAGAAGTCACCCTTGACCTTAAGTTTACTCTGGCCCTATGTTCTACCTTACCTCCTTCCCTGCCTTTGGCCTTAGTAATTACTATTCCCGCGTCCCAATGAATTTGCTTATGTAACGTGCTTGTTGGGTCGACCAACGCCTTGAAAACACTGTGCTTTGCGATTGCCCGCATTCAAGTCCCCTCCTGCCAGTTCGGCAGCAACTCCCGCTTTTTCGCGATTTTCTTCAAGCTCGGTTAAAATGGTCCTCGGCTATCCAGTGTGCTGCGTCTCACCTTAGGCTCCACTTGCGTTTCTTCAACACGCTTGGACACTGGAGTGAAATCAATGCGGCTGCTTTCTTTTATTTCAACCGCAATCTTTCGACCTGGTTGCCCTAAAAATTCCTTAAACCGTTTCAGAATACTTTGCGCATTTCTCCTGCTTCCAACCTCAAAAACCAAGTCGCCGGACATTTTCGCGCCGCCTACTCTTTTTACCTTTAAAGACCAGCCCGCTTTCGGGTGGCGGAACTCATCAAACCGCGAATATTCCGTTTTCGGCAGTCGCTGCCCGCTTTTTTCAAATACTGTCCGCACGGCCCTAGCCAACAAGTCTAAATCTTTGCCCGCTCTTATTTGAAAATGAATTTGGTTGCGTGGCGTTAGGATTACAACGCGCGAGTCAATTAATTTGTGCAATGTGCTTTCAGGATTCAACAAAGCCAGCCAAACCCGATGGTATTCGAGCGGATGCAAACCCCTTCTTCCAGTTGCTGCCGCCATTCTTCAAGTTCCCTCTTGCCATGACGCCAGGTATTTAGCTTGCTCTTGCGTGAGCGTGTCGATGGAAACGCCGAGAGACTTCAGTTTCAGTTGAGCCACTTGCAAGTCGATTTCAGCCGGAACTTCGTGCACTTGGTTTTCCAAAGCTGGTTTTTTCGCGAGATACTCTGCACAAAGAGCTTGGTCGGCAAAACTCTGGTCCATCACTTCGCTCGGATGCCCCTCGGCAGCAGCCAAATTAACGAGGCGTCCTTCGGCAAGCAGAAAGATTTTCCTTCCGTTCGCGAGAGTGAATTCAGACAGGTTGGGAAGCAACTCGCGTTTTTTGCCCACGTTTTCCAAATCGCGCACGTTAACCTCCACGTCAAAATGGCCTGTGTTCGCGACTATTGCGCCGCTCTTCATTTTCTCGAAGTGTTTTTTCGTGATAACGTCCTTGCAGCCTGTCGCGGTTACGAAAACATCGCCCTCGCTTGCAGCGTCGTCCATTTTCATCACGCGAAACCCGTCCATGTGCGCTTCAATGGCTTTCACCGCATCGATTTCGGTTATTATGACGTTCGCTCCCATTCCCCGCGCTCTCAACGCGAGCCCGCGTCCGCACCAGCCGTAGCCTGCGATGACGAAATTCTTTCCGGCCAACAAAATGTTCGTAGCTCGAATGATGCCGTCGAGTGTGCTTTGGCCTGTCCCGTAACGGTTGTCGAACAAGCGTTTGGTTGGAGTGTCGTTCACCGCGATTACGGGATATTTCAAAGCTCCGTCCTTCGCCATTGCGCGCAAGCGAATAACTCCCGTGGTTGTTTCTTCCTGCCCTGCAATAATTCCTGCAAGCAATTCCTTTCGTGAGGAGTGTATGGTGCTTATCAAATCCGCTCCGTCGTCAATCGTGATTTGCGGTTTTGCGTCGAGAACCTGGTTGACGCACCAATAATACTCCTCGTTGTTCACTCCACGCCACGCGAAAACGCGCACCCCCATTTTCACTATGGACGCGGCAACGTCGTCCTGAGTGGATAAGGGATTCGAGCCGCACAACGACACTTCGGCGCCGCCTGCAAGGAGCGTTTGCATTAAAACCCCTGTTTCTTTCGTAACGTGCAGGCAACACGCGATGCGCATTCCTTTCAACGGCTTTTCTTTAGCGAAGCGCTCTCGCACCAAGCGCAGCATGGGCATGTTTTCCGAAGCCCACTCGATTTTTTTCGCCCCCGCGCTTGCGAGCGCAGCGTCTTTGACCTTGAAATCCATTTTTAAAACCTCGCGAGAAGAACCGCAATTACATCGTTTTCAATACTTTTAAATAGTTTTACTGCAAATTTAAGCTTGGACAAGCCAGAATTTTGTTCAGTTCGACCTCGGGGTTTTTCTCTTTAAGGTTTTTGGAATGGCCGGCCTTCCGCAGTGGAGACGACTGGAAGGCGCTTCCATGCGCTTTTTGTTAACACCACAGAGGGAGGACTAGACTCGCATGAACGAATCTGTTTCCGAATTCAGTGAGGCGCTGCTTGCCTTAGGCAAGGCAGAGAACGCTTCGAAACGCGCTCTTGAGAAAGCAGAGCGCGAGCGCGCTGAAATCATCGCAAACGCCGTTGCGAAAGCAGCCCGGTTGCGCGAGGAAGGCGCTCGAAAAGCGGAGGAAGAGCGAGACAACATTTTGCTTGAGGAACGCAAGAAAACCGACGGAGCGTGTGCGAAAATTTTGGCTGAAACCGAGAAAAAGCACTCGCATTTCGTCAAGGCTGATTTCGAGCGTATTGCTAAAAAAATGTTGCCGTTTGTTTTGCAAAAGTGAAAACAATGTTTGGTGTCGAGCCAATGGTGAAAGTGCGCGTGGCGTGCTCGAAGAAAAGCACGCCCAGGGTGATCGATGCGCTTTACGATTTCGGGACTGTTCAAGTCAACCAATCGAAAACCTTCGAGCTCGACAAGCCTCTTGATTCTTTCGCCTCGATTTCAACCGCGCTGGTCCGCTTGCGCGCTCTGGAAGAATCCCTGCGTCTGAATGACTCGGGTAAGCCGGTTGACGAGCGACTTTCACTGAGCGATATTTTGCGTGATGTCAAGCAACTTCCGCTGGCGGCGTTTGAAGAAAAGCTCGGAGTTTTGTGCGGGCTGACCGAGGATAGGCAGGCGTTGGCTGCGAAAACGGCCGAGTTGTCGCTGTTCAAAAGCCTGGATTTCAAACCGTCGCTTTTGAAGGCAGAGCATTTGGATTTTTCGTTTTTCGAGCTTTCAGGCAGAATGCCTGATTTTACGAGGGACGTTTCGAAATTCCGCGCGCAGGCCATGGAGACTTTCGACGGGAAGAGAAAGTTCGTGCTTCTCGCGTTCGACAAGCGCCAGTCTGAAGAGATTAAAGCGGTTGTCGACGCCCACTCTTCAAAGCAATACGCAATTCCGAGTGTTTCCGAGAGCTTTGCAAAGGAATTTCGCAAGGCCCAAGCGCAGTTGCAAACAGTTGAAAAAGACTGCACGAAAGCCGTTGCCGAGATTGAAGCGCTGAAAAAAGAGTGGGGAGCGAAAATCTCGCAAGCGCGCAAGAATTTGGAGTGGCATTTCAAGAAAGCCGAGCTTCCCACGAAATTCGGCGCCAGCACTAGCTTCAACGTGGTGGAAGGATGGGTGCCAGAACGGCTTTACGGCCGCTTGGATAGAGCGCTTGAGGCTGCTGTCGGGGAGAGGATTGCAATCGAACGCTTGGAAACCAGCGAAACGCCTCCAACGAAATTGCGGAACGCGCGTGCGGTAAGGCCGTTCGAGTTTTTGATAGGGTTTTTCTCGTTGCCGCGTTATAACGAGATTGACCCGACGTTCGTGACCGCGCTTTTCTTCCCGGTTTTTTTTGGCATAATAGTCGGCGACATCGGTTACGGCCTTATTTTTCTCGCTCTTTCCCTGCTTATGCTTAAAAAAATAAAAACCGGGTTTTTGAGGCAAATCGGCGGAATGATGCTGTTCGGCGCCCTTACCACCGTTTTCTTCGGAATTGTTTTCGCAGAGTTTTTCGGAATGGAAGAAATTCTCGGGTATCAATTGCATCCCGTGATTTCGCGCATCGAGCCTGAAGGCGTGGGCGAGCTCATGGCTCTCACGGTTTTAATTGGTTTTCTGCATCTTGCTCTCGGCTTGGCAATCGGGTTTTTCGAAATGCTGAGGGAAGGACAACGCAAGCACGCAGGCGCAAAATTGGCGTGGTTGTTTTTGGAAGTCGGAATAGTTTCCCTCATAGTGCAGAATATTGACGTTGTGTTTTTCGAGTTTTTGAAGCCGCTGGGCGAGTTGGGCGGCTTGGCGTTGTGGATTACGCTCGCGGGGCTTGCCGGCTTGGTTTACTTCGAGAGCGCAATCGCGATTTTTGAAATTCCTTCGCTTTTCGCCAACATGCTTTCATACTTGCGTATCATGGCTTTGGGGTTGGCCGGAGTTGTTTTAGCCGGCATTATTAATGTAATGAAACCCTCGTTTTCATGGAGCCTCGAAGGAATAGTTATTTTCTTGCTCATGGCTATTGTTTTCGTCATCGGTCACGCGGTAAACATGGTGATTGCGTTGTTCGAAGCCGGCATTCAATCGCTTCGTTTGCATTACGTTGAGTTCTACTCCAAGTTTTACAAGGGCGGCGGCTTGCCGTTCGTTCCGTTGAAAAGCAGGGAGAAAGAGTGAAGTTCTAGAGGTGAGAGAAAATGGATTTGGGACCGGGTTTGATAGCCATCGGTGCGGGAATTGCCATTGCAGGCGGTGCTTTCGGAACAGCGTGGGCGCAATCCGCAATCGGTTCCGCGGGAATGGGTTTGATTGCGGAAAAGGACGGCAAGGAAGGCATTGCGCTCATCATGCTTGCGCTTCCTGAAACCATCGTCCTGTTCGGAACCGTCGTAGCGTACTTGATCTTGACCACGCTGAAGTAAGCGCTTTTTTTGCTTCTTAAACAGCGGGTCGGGTGATTCTAGCATGAGCTTGGAAAAGCTGGTCGAAGAAATAAGCCAGGAAACGAGGGAACGCATTCGCAAATTGTCTAGCGAAGCGCGCGAGGAAGAGAAAAAAGCGTTGGACGCCGCAAAGCACGACGCTGACGCGCTGGTAGCGAAAGCCAAAGCGAGCGCGAGGGAAGAAGCGAAACGCAATTCGGTAGAAGCAGTTGCAGGCGCGCGATTGCAGGCAAAGCGTTTGGAAGGCATTGCGGCCGACGCTGCGGTAAGCAAGGTGTTTGGCTCGCTGCGTGACGAGCTTAAGGCGTTTACGGAAAAGAAAGAGTACGAAAAAATTTTCAGCCGTTTGGTCGAGCAAGGCAAGCGCGAGATAGGGAACGAGTTCGTTTTGAAGTGCAACGCGGCCGACGTTTCGCTTGCGAAAAAATTCGGCAAGGTTGCTGAAACCATCGAGTGCATCGGCGGGGTTGTTGTCGCTACTCCTGAAGGCACTCTTCAGGCGAACAACACGTTCGACGCGCTGTTGGAAGAGTATGAGGAAGACTTGCGGCGCAAGGCTTTCGCCGGATTGTTCGGCGAGAAAAACGCGAAAAAGAAAAAGTGATTTTTGGGTATGGGTTTGGAATATGCGTATACCAACGCTCGCGTGAAGGGAATGAAGAGCAACCTTCTCGGCGCGAGCGTGTTGCGCGAGATGATGGCGGTCAAGACCGCTGACGAGGTGATTGCCATTCTTGAGCAATCGCCTTACTCGCAGGATTTCGTGCGCTTGTCGCAGAATTACTCGGGTCTGGAGCTGGTGGACAAGGCGTTGCACGAGAATTTCGTGCGTACAGTCCGCACGGTTTTCCGCTCGCTTCCGAAAAGCGGGAGGAAGGCGTTCGAAGTTTTGGCTAGCGAGTGGCTGGCGGCCGACATCAAGAAAATCCTGTCGAAAAAAGCGTTGGGCGAAAAGGTTGACGAAAGCGAATTGATTGTTGTGAACGAAAAAAACCGCCAGTTTTTCAAGCGCTTGATTGCCGCGCCTTCGCTCGAACAAACCATAGCGGTTTTAGCCAGCAAGGATTTCGGAGGAAATGAATTCAAAAACGCCCTTGCCGGCGAGAGCGATTTTCGCGTTGCCATTCGCGAGATTGACAAGGCGCTTGCGCGCCAGTTGAATGCGTATGCCTCTTCTTTGGACAAGCTTTCGGCCGGAATCATAAGAAAGAAGATGGAATATCACGATGCGCTGGTTGCCTTGCGCTTGAAGAAGGAGGGGCTTAAGCTGAGCGAGATTGCGAAGTTTTTGCTTGCTCCAGAATGCTCGCTTTCGAAGAAAATTGCCGGCGCGCACTCGCTTGAAACTGCTCTTGATGTCGTGCAAGAATCGTTTTCGATTGAAAAAAACTTGGTGGAAAACGCAAAACAATCTGGAAACCTAGTGCTTGTGGAAGTTGCGTTGGAAAAAGCTCTTGCAAAGGCGGTGGTGAGCGCAACGCGCATTAGCGTGCTTTCCTTTGCAACAGTGCTCGGATTTTTCTACTTGAAGCAAATCGAGGTGGAAAACATTCGCAAGATAGCGTTCGCGAACGCGTTCGGCTTGCGCGAGGAAATGTCGCAATATGTTTTCGCGCTTAACGAGTGAAAAAAATGGATTTCGTAGCGGTTTTGGGGGATAGGGAAACGCTGTTGGGATTTCAGCTAGCAGGAATAACGCGCGTTTTTGAGGCAAACGGCCAAAACGCAGACGTGAAAATGAACGAATTGTTGGGCATGCCTAGTGCGGGAATAATCATTGTCGCGCAGGATTTCGTGCAGTTCATGAGCGCGAAAACACGCAAGCGCATGGATGCGAGCACCAAGCCGGTCGTCGTGATAGTGCCTGCCAAGGGCGGGCGGGTTAGCGAGGAAGCGAAAATCGCGAACATGATAAAACGCGCGATCGGAGTAGACTTGACGAAAAAATAGGTGAAAAAATGGGCGAGCTTTCTAAAATTTCGGGTCCGCTTATTGTTGCGAGCGGAATGAGGGGTTCTCAAATCAATGAAGTCGTGCGAGTGGGCGGGCAAAAGCTTCTTGGTGAAATAATTGCGCTTAACAGAGACAAGGCAAGCGTGCAGGTTTACGAAGACACTTCCGGTTTGAGGCCGGGAGATGTGGTTGAAGGAAGCGGCGCTTCGCTTGAAGTGGAGTTGGGTCCCGGAATGCTCAAGGGCGTTTTCGACGGCATTCAACGCCCGCTTGACGTGATTCGCGAAAAATCGGGCGGTGCTTTCATAGCGCGCGGCATCAACATTCCTGCTCTCGACCGTTCGAAAAAATGGGATTTCAGGGCGATAGCGAAAAACGGTTCTAAGGTCAGAGGCGGGGACGTGCTTGGAACTGTCCAGGAAGGCAGCATCACTCACAAGATAATGGTTCCGCACTGCGCGAGCGGAAACGTCGACGGAATCAAGGACGGCAAGTTTACGGTTGCGCAAACAATTGCGAAAGTTGGAAAGAGCGAAGTGCAAATGATGCAAAAGTGGCCTGTGCGAGTTCCGCGCCCGTTCAAGGAAAAAAAGCAGTTCGACCGCCCGCTGGTTACCGGAATGCGCATTATCGACACGTTCTTTCCGGTTGCCCTCGGAGGCGCAGCAGCAATTCCGGGAGGTTTCGGAACAGGGAAAACCGTTACGCAGCAAAGCCTCGCGCGCTACGCTGCTGCGGACGTTATTGTTTATGTGGGTTGCGGAGAGCGCGGCAATGAAATGACTGAAGTGTTGACGCAATTTCCGAAACTGCAAGACCCGCGAACCGGAAAACCGTTGATGGAACGAACTGTGCTTATCGCGAACACTTCAAACATGCCAGTTGCAGCTCGTGAAGCAAGCATCTACACGGGAATCACTATTGCAGAATATTTTCGCGACATGGGCTATAGCGTTGCGCTAATGGCCGACTCGACCTCGCGCTGGGCTGAAGCCATGCGCGAAATCTCGGGCCGCATGGAGGAAATGCCCGGCGAAGAAGGTTATCCCGCTTATTTGACGCACAAGCTAGCGGAGTTTTACGAGCGCGCCGGGCGAGTTGAATGCGAGGCAACAGAATCGCGCGAAGGAAGCGTTACCGTGGTCGGAGCTGTTTCGCCTGCAGGCGGTGACATTTCCGAACCTGTTTCGCAAGGCACTCTTCGCATTACGAAAACTTTTTGGGCGTTGGATTCTTCGCTCGCACGCCGCAGGCACTACCCCGCAATTCACTGGCTCAAGTCGTATTCGCTTTACGTGGACGACTTGTCCGCTTGGTATTCGAAGAATGCGTCTGCTGATTTCATGACTCTGCGCGGCAGGGCGATGGCTTTGCTCCAACAGGAAGCGGATTTGCAGAATATCGTGCAGCTTATCGGGCCTGACGCGTTGCCTGACAAGGAGCGTCTGGTGCTTGAAGTTACGAAAATGATTCGCGAAGACTTTCTCCAGCAATTCGCTTACGACGAGGTGGATGCGTTCAATACGCTGAAGAAGCAGAATTTGTTGCTGAAAACGATTTTGCATTATTACGACAAGGCGTCGGCTGCGTTGGCTGCCGAAATGCCTCTTGAAAAAATCGTTTCGATTAAAGAGAAAGACGCGATTGCGCAGCTCAAGCGCGTGCCTGACAAGGATTTTGAAAAGAAGTCGCATGACGTGATGAAGGGAATAGACGCGTCACTCGCAGGAGCAAGGTGATTCGCAATGATCAAGGAATATCAAACCGACTTTTTGCCTGCTGGCAAAACCTCGACTAAAATCTTCCGGTTTTCCTTCTCGTCAAAAGGTGATTTGCAATGATCAAGGAATATCAAACGGTTCGCGAGGTTTTCGGGCCCATTGTTTTAGTAGAGGGAGTGGACCACGCTGCTTATAACGAGACTGTGGAAATCATTCTGCCTAACGGAGAGAAAAAGAAAGGCCAGGTTCTCGAGTCTTCGCACGGTTTGGCTGCAGTGCAAGTGTTCGGCGTTACGACGGGTTTGGACACGAAGAAAACGCGCATTCGCTTTTCAGGCGAGACTCTTCGCATTCCAGTGAGCGACGACATGCTAGGAAGGGTGTTCGACGGTTCCGGAGAGCCGATTGACAAAGGCCCGCCTGTTCTTTCGAAAGAAAAAATCGACATTAACGGCAGTTCAATCAACCCGTTCGCGCGCCAAGAGCCGCACGACTTCATTCAAACCGGAGTTTCGACCATAGACACGATGAACACGCTCGTGCGCGGGCAAAAACTACCGATTTTTTCTACTGCGGGATTGCCGCACAACGACTTGGCAGTTCAAATCGCGCGCCAAGCCACTGTCCGCGGCAAGGAAGAGGCTTTCGTAGTTGTTTTCGCAGCAATGGGAATTTCGAATGCGGAAGCGCAGTTTTTCATGCGCGATTTCGAAAAAACCGGTGCGTTGGAACGCGCAGTGCTCTTTTTGAATCTTGCAAATGACCCGTCCATCGAGCGTCTCATCACTCCGCGTCTCGCGCTCACTACCGCCGAATATCTCGCTTTCGAGCGTGACATGCAAGTGCTAGTGATTTTGACCGACATGACTAACTACGCCGACGCCTTGCGGGAAATCGCTGCTGCCCGCCAGGAAGTTCCAGGCCGTCGCGGTTATCCCGGCTATATGTACACCGACCTCGCGTCGATTTACGAGCGTGCCGGAACCATTCACGGCAAGAAGGGCACCATAACGCAAATCCCGATTCTCACCATGCCTGACGAGGACATTACGCACCCGATTCCGGACTTGACGGGCTACATTACCGAAGGGCAAATCGTTTTGTCGCGCGATTTGCACCGCAAGAACATTTACCCGTGCGTAGACGTGCTTCCGTCGTTGTCGCGATTGATGAACCTGGGCATCGGAGCTGCGCATACGCGCGAAGACCACTCGGGCGTAGCCAACCAGCTTTACGCCGCTTATGCCGAAGGACGCGATTTGCGCAATCTCGTTGCTGTCGTGGGTGAGGAAGCGTTGAGCGAGCGTGACAAGAAGTTCCTTGCTTTTGCGGACGTGTTCGAAAAGCGTTACGTGCAGCAAGGCAAGTACGAAAACCGCGGTATCGTTCAAGCGCTTGACTTGGGTTGGGAATTGCTCGCAGCTCTTCCGGAAGGAGAGTTGAAGCGCGTCAAGCCAGAGCACTTGGAAAAATACGGGAAAAAATATCGGAAATGAAATTTTCGGGTATACAGAAGTATCAGAAAAGAGGAAACTGAACAATGAACCCTTTTTACATAAACGTTCCGGAGATGCTGGAGAAACACCCTCGCAAAGAGCATTTGATTTGCCTGAGAGAGTTCAGCTACGAGGATTTCAGGATAATCGGAGAGCAGGTTTCTAGGGAAACCAGTTCGTTATTGACCGAGAAAGACGTTTTAAACGCGTTACACGCTTGCGCGGATGAGTTTCGGAAAAAACCAAGAGAGATTGAAGAGTTGCCTTCAGCAGAAAGGCTTGACGTTTTTAAAAGACACCTTAAGATTGTCGTTTTGAAGAGCATGAAAAGAAAACCGTGGTAGGAATGAAGGAAAACGTCAAGCCAACTCGAATGGAGCTTTTGAACACGAAGCAAAAGCTCATTCTAGCGCAGAAAGGCCACACGCTGTTGAAGCAAAAGCGCGACGCGCTTGTGTTCGAGTTTCTCGCCATCATCAAGCAAGCGCAAGACTTACGAACGCAGGTAGATTCGCAAATGCTGAAGTCTTACAAGTCGCTTGCGATTGCCGAGGCGTTTCACGGCGAAACGTTTTTGGAAACCTCTGCTTTGGCTGCGCACAAGGTGCCTGAGATTGAAGTGCGGCAGAAAAACATCATGGGCTTGAAAATCCCGGAAATCAAAGGAGTTTCAGTGCATCGCACTTTGCTCGAGCGCGGTTATTCGATTCAAGGCTCTTCAGCCAAGTTCGACGCGTGCGTGGCTGATTTCGAGGAAACCGTCAATCTCGTGATTAAGCTGGCGGAAACCGAAGCTGCGATAATGCGCTTGTTGAAGGAAATCGAGAAAACCAACCGCCGCGTTAACGCGCTTGAATTCAACATCCAGCCCGAGTTGAAAAGCACGATCAAGGAAATCTCCCAGCACTTGGCGCGCTTGGAAAGCGAGCTTTTCTTTGCTTTGAAAGTCACGAAACGCAGGCTTGAGAAAAAGAAGGCTGCTGCTTAGACTCAGAATACCGCGTTAATCTCGTCCTTCATTTTTTCAGCAGCTTCGCCAGCTGCGTTAGCGAAGTCAGCGTCTCTTTTTTGTTTCGCGAAAGCATAGATCACTTCGCGGCTGGAATTCACGATTGCGCCGAGGCCGTCTTCGTTAAAGCACGGTTTTACGCTTTGGGCAGTTCCGCCTTGAGCGCCGAAGCCCGGAACTAGAAAGAAACTGTTTTTTAAAATTCGTCGCAAGTGGTGCGCTTGCTCCGGAAACGTGGCGCCTACAACCGCGCCTACGCTTGAATAGCCGCTTTCTCCGATGCAAACTCCGCCCCACTTTGCAACGTTCTCGGCCATACGCTCGTAAAACGGCTTGCCGTTCTCGCTTTTCAAGTCTTGAAAATCAACTGACGAGGGATTGGACGTTTTGACGAGAATGAAAATTCCTTTGTCTTTAATGCAATGCTCTAGAAAAGGCTTGATTCCGTCAAGCCCCAAGTACGCGTTTACTGTCAGCGCGTCGACTTCGAAAGTTTGGAAAAACGCTTGAGCGTACGCTTGTGCAGTTGAGCCGATGTCGTTGCGCTTTGCGTCAGCTAAGACAAGCAGGTTTTTGCTTTTGGCGTAAGCAACGGTTTTTTCGAACGCTTCGATTCCCTTCGAACCGAGGGCTTCGTAAAACGCAAGTTGCGGCTTTACTATAACCGCGTGTTCAGCTGTTGCGTCAATGATTTGCTTGTTGAATTCGAAGAAAGCATCGTGCTCAGGCATTTCTTGCAGTTGCGAAGGCAGTTTTTCGAAGACTGGATCCAGTCCCACACAAACGACCGAGTTTTTTTTCTTGATTTGTTCGACCAGCTGGTCTGCGAAATTCATTTCGGCTGCACCTCAGCATTTTACCCTGTAAATCTTGAAGTTATAATACTTGTCGAAAGTTTGGTCAAAGACCTTTTCGAAATTCTTTTCGAAAAACGCTGTATTGGGGTGGAAGTCGTTTTCTTGAGGTCCGACGAAGACGAAACTAACCCCGTATTTCCTAAAGATACTGCAGTCCGGGCGTAGGTACATTAGCTTTACGTCGGTTTCTTGCTGGCTGTATTGGACTCCGTGAGTCCAAAGCCAGCCGGGATAGCCCATTACTATGCTGCGCCCGGCTATTGCAGGAACTAGGTGATTGTGCTTGTCGCTAGTTAGGAAAACCGCGTTTGAAGGCGTGTTTGCCTTTATCCATTCTGCTACTTGCAAGTCGCGGTTGGGGAAAACTTCGTAACGCGCGTTTTCGCCCCAGCCTATCCACAAAACGCTCAAAATGCCGCCTGCAATTGAAAAAACGACTGTTGCTATCACTAAAAATTTTGTTGTTTTGCGCAACCACTCGCTCCGAGCTTTAAAGTTCCATATTCTGTCTAAAGCAACTGCGGCCAGCGTTAGAAACACGAGGACTGGGAACAGCAGTATTTTTATGTTGTCCCAAGGGTAGGGTTGAAAGCGTATCACGTTTGCGATTAGAAATAGGATGATGAACGGTATGACGAATTTTCGTTGTTCCTGCGTGAGAAGAAAGAAAGCTATTGGTGCCAGAAGTATTGCTATCGGAAGTTGTTGGACCCAAAACCAGGCGAGCTGGAAAATGTTTTTGCCTGCGTTTTCTTCAATCCACCCGACTTGCATTCCCATGAAGTTTGAGCCAGTGTGCTGGGTAATCCAAGCGACTTGCGGGAGACTAAGCAAAACCATGGGAACAAAAAACAAGAACCATTCTTTCCGCGGTTCCGTGAGAAACCAGTAGAAAGAAACAGCCGCTACAACCAGGAAAGAGTGCGTATGTGCAAGTGGCAGGAGTCCGCTTACCACGCCTGCCAAAAGAAGTTCTGCTTTGGTTTGAGCTTGCCAGCTATTGTTTGCGTCGCGTTGCGAAATAAAGCGGTATAAAAGCCAGAGGACAAGAAGGGCTCCAGCAAAGCCCAGCAAGGCGCTGCGTTGCGGCATTACCATGAAATACGTGATGTTCATAAACGCTTGCTGCCAGGTTTCGACTCGCGAATAGTCGGTTTGCAGTGGAAGAAGCTTTCCTTGGTTGAAATCGTTTACTGCGTTCATTATTCCGAAGTTTCCGTTGAAGAAAAACAAGAACAACAGCAAGGCTGCGGCGAGGCTTGATTTTGAAAACTCGCGTGCCAGGAAAAACGTGAAAGAAACCAGGCTGAATGACAAGAGAATGTTCAGCAGCAGCACCGCGCTTCTCCAGTCGAATCCGCCAACCACTAGAACTGCTGAAGAAAAGTCAGTGAGAAACGGATAAGTAAGCGGAGAGTTCAAAAGAAGCGGATATGCAGGAGGGTGGTTTTGCCCGGTTGCAAACGAGTTTATTATTGACAAGTGCAAGGGCCCGTCGCCCCACACGTTCACTATCGCGCTGATGCCGCCGTTTTCATTCACGTAAAAAACGCTTACTACGTTAAGCACGAGAATGGTTCCAAACACGAGCCCGACTGCAATGAGCGCCAGCTTGTCGTTTGCGATTTCGAATTTTTTTCCTTTGCATCGCAAAAGCAGTCCCGCAACAATCGAAACCGCGCTTGCAGATAAAACCACGTCGGGAGTGAGCCCGGAAAACACTTCCCAGTACAGCAACAGTGCAAACCAGGTTGAAAAGAAGAATCCCATTAGGACTGCAAACGCGGTTTTTTTCAGCAGCGAGTCTAGGAACGAAAAGCGTTTTGAAAGCTGCCAGCCTAGAAAAAGCGATGAGAAAATGAAAACTATTGCTAGAATCAAGTTTTCTCACCGTAGTTTTCGAGAAAGCGCTTGATTGACGCCAGGCCGACTCCCGCCAGCGCAATCAAAGGCACTTGCAGGAAAACTAGAAAGCGGTCCATGAAAACGCGGATTCCCACCAAGTCATTTTTTACTGCCGCCAAGCCTGCCAAAGCGCAAGAGAGAAGGAAGAACAACGCCCAATTAGCTTTGTTTTTCCCTTTGTTGAGAAAGAGAAGCAACGCTGAAACCAGTCCTATAATGCCCAACGCAGCAACTACGTTTCCAGTTTTTTCCAAAAACGCTTTCGGTTCAAGCACGTTTCCCTCGTGGTGGTGGAATTGCGCCAAGTCGAAAATATTCACGTTTCCCATGACGAAAAAATGCCAGCCTACGTAAGCAATCACGCCGACAGCCCAACAAGCGAAAGCAAGCCGCGCAAATTCGCCGATAACCAAGCGGTTGGGTTTCCACGAGTCAATAGCGATTTTCACGATTCCAGCGACGAAAAAGCATCCGACGAGAAAAACTCCTGCTTCCTGGTGAGTCAAAACCGTTATTGCAGTGAGAAACAACGCGAGGTTGCGCTTTTCGCTTGCAAAAGCAAACAAAACAATCGGAAGCAGGGCAAGCCCTAACGCTTGCGGAAGCGGGCGGACAGTGTAAATCAAAAACTCTGGAAGTATTGAAGCGAGAAAAGCTGCTGCCAATCCCGCGAGAGTGCCGAACGCCCGTCGCGTGAAAATGAAAAATCCGAGTGGAATAAGCAACGCGACCAGCATTACCATCGCCCTGCTTGCCGAGTCGAAATCGCCGTTGAAAAACACTATGGATTGCGCAAGCGCAAAGCGATAGACAGGCACGTACAAGTTCGGAATTCCGCCGCCGTAAGAATAATCGTTTTGAATCGGATACTTTCCGCTTTGCACGAGTTCCCTCGCGTTGGCAACGTGAACGTTCGTGTTTCCATAAGTCGGCATCATCCACCGCGAGAAAACCATCCAGTGAGCAGCGAAGCTCAACGCTATTGCCAAAAGCAAAACGCAGACGACGATGCGCTTGTCTTCAAAATCCATTTTTCATTTTACCTTGTAAATTTTCGTTCCGTCGTCGTAAACCAATTCGAAGAAACTCGCGTTTTGGAAAAGCTCATGGTTTACCGGCTTCCACTCGTAACCCGCGAAAATGCTTCTGTCAGGCGCCCACGCGAATTGCGCGCCGTATTTTTTCGCTATCGCATGCGCTTCTTCGCTCGAATTAGCTCCGTAAAAATGGTATTGCACGTCGTCCATGCGCTCGATTACTTTAGGCACAATGGCCCAATCGCCTCCTTCGGTTCCTTCCAACCCTCGCGACATTAACAACTCGCCTCCGAAAATGTCGCTCGCGAAAACCGTTCGCGAAGGAAGCGTTTGAGCTGCCCAATCCGCAGCCTTCGCTTCCGCTTGCGTGACTACAGGGTCCATCCACGCTTTGGCTTGCTCTTGCGCCTTGCTGAAATCCTCGTTTGCAAAGTAAGCTATGGCGAGTACGACCGCGGCGAAAATTATGGTTGCTTGCTTCATGCGTTCGAATCGAAACTAATAAAGCGCGTTTTAATAAAAATGCCTTTGTGCAAGTGGAAAAAACCTTTGACGAGATTGCCGGCGAGTGGAACGAGCGACACGCGGAAGCGCGAGCTTGGCTTCCTCTCTTCCTCAAGTATTTCAAGAAAACCGACGTTGTTCTAGACGCCGGCTGCGGCAACGCGAACAATTCCATTGCAATCGCTCCGCTCGTGAAAAAAATTTATGCGATTGACGTTTCTCGCAACATGCTGAAATTCGCGAGAAAAAACGTGAGGAACAACAAGCTGAATAGGAAAATCTCGTTAAAACGCGCTTCGGTTCTCTCGCTTCCTTTCAAAAATTCTTTTTTCGACGTTTGCGCTTACTTCGCCGTTGTCCACCACTTTCAGCGCGCTGCTGATAGAAAAAAAGTTTTCAGAGAAATGAACCGCGTTTTGAAAAGCGGCGGGCGTGCGTTCGTAACTGTTTGGAACAAAATCAACGCGAAGGCACTCGCACGACCTGCGAACCGCAACATGTTCGTCAACTTTACGAAGAAAACCGGGGAGCAAGTGCCGCGAATGCATCATTTCTATGCTGAACGTGAAATCATTTCACTCGCAGAAAAAAGCGGTTTCGCCGTACTAAAATTGTTTTTCGAAAAAAGCGGCAAGCGCGTTGCGAAAGCAAAAGGCAAAAACTTGTGCTTGGTTTTGAGGAAAGCCTGAAGAAACCGCAATTGTTTTAAAACCGAGCGGCGTATTTTAGTATTCCTGCTTTAGATTCGGGGGTGTTTTGCTTATGGCCGAACAGACTGAAAAGCCGTTGGACAAAAACATGATTTACGCCGGTTTCGCTATCCTGGGTTTGCTTCTCGTTGCTTTCGCAGCGTATTCCATGATGCAATTCAACGCGCTTAACAGCAGAGTTTCTTCGCTCGCCGATTCTTCCGCAGTTTCAAGCAAATTGTCTTCAATAGAAGGAAGGCTGGCTTTGCTCGAGGCGAACGCGCCCTTAGGCGAGGCGACAGTTACGCTGTTTTACGATTCCAAATGCACGTTCTGCGCGAACAACGAGCTGCTCAGCTCCCTGCCATCGCTTTCCTCACAGGTTGCTGCAAACCGCGTGAAGCTGGTCGCGTTCGACGTTAGCGGTAACGACAAGCCGTTGAAGGACGCTGGCATCCCGCGCTATCCCGCTTTTTACGTGAATGACGATGATGCGGAGAAAAACCCGAATGCACGCACTCTCGTCGAAACATTCGGCAGGTTTGGTTTTGCGGTTGTCAAAACGCCGTCTGGGATAGCCGCGCTTTCAGTTCGTTCTGTTCTGCTATCCGGCGAATCGTGCGCTCCAAGCGCGTCAAGCGCCAAGCTGCAGGAATTCTTCTCGGAATCATGCGAGCCGTGCAAGCGCTTGAAAACAAGTTCGGGCACGATTATCAATCCCGACAATCCGCCTGTCACTGCCGAAGAAGGGCTTTCTCTGGTTTTGCCGAAGTTCGGAAGCAAACTGGTTTTCGAGCCGTTGTGCATCAATGTTAATGAGGGCGACGCAACTGTCTGTGCAAACAAGTACGGCGCTGATAATTACTCGGCCGCCAGCAACCTTTCAGTCCAATACTCCGTTTGGAACGCAAACCCGCCGACTTTCGTGCTCGACTGCAAGTACGTCTTCCAGAACGCGCTGAACGAAGAGCAGATTACGCGTGGCATTTGCGATGCGAGACCCGACTTGTGCGTCGGAATCGCCATGGTGACGAACTCGTCGAAAGCCACGCCCTCGCCTGTTGCGAACGCGACGAACAATACCGGTGCTTGAAAAAGACGATTGGATTAAAAACTCGGGCGGGCTTTATTCTTTCATGAGGCTCGTCCTGCTTTTTCCGGCTCTCGTGATAATGGTTTTGCTGGCAGCGATTTTCACCATTACCGCGGACAAGGTAATGCGTGCGGTTCAAAACCCGCAGCAAGTGCAACCCATAACCGGTTTGGTTGCTGCAAAACAAGGGCCTGACGTGAAATCGCTCATCAAAGACCCGCGCGGTTTTGCCAACTTGACGGAAGAAGCAAGTGCGTCACCGCTTCCTTAAAACCAGAAACTCATGGTCTTTCTCAAAGCCCATCTTTTCTTTAAAAAGAAAAGCTGGGCGGTCCAAAAGAAAATTTACTGCTGCGGTCGAAAGAAACATTTAGCCGCGGTTCAACACTCTGCGCGCGCTTATTTCTTCTTCAAAACTAGAAACTCATGGTCTTTCTCGAAGCGGTTGATGTAGATTTCTTCAACCAATTCGAAAACGCTTGAAAGCTCTTTTTTCACGCGCTCGAAAACTTTTTTCGGTTCTGCTATAGTGTCAATGCTTCGCGCTTTGACTGCTATCAACGCGAAACCGCCTTTCTCCAGAAAAACGGCGTTTTCAACCAGTATGGATGCTTGCTCGCGGTCTGCAACGTCTTCATACAAAACGTCGACCTTCCCGACGTCCGCGTAATCCTGCGGCCGCCTCGCGTCTGCCAGAATGGGAATCATGTTCTCGCGTTTTTCGCAAACGAAAATCAAGTCGCGCATTGCGCGCTTGGAAAACTCGACGCAATAAACCGCCCCTTTCTTTCCGACGACGTCGCTGATGAAAGAAGGAGTGACGCCTTGAGCAGCTCCGAGATACAACACTTTCGTTCCGTCTTTGAACGGAAAGCTCTTGAGCCCGCAAGCTATTGCCGCGCCAAGCTTGCTCGACCATGCGCTCCACTCTCGGTATTCCGCGCCCTTTTCGCTGATTATGCGTTCGCCGTGCACTTTAAAACCCGCGTGCATGCTTTTCGTGAAAACTCTTTTCCCGTCCGAAAAAACGTTGTGAAAAACTTGTTTCATACGCTTACAAACTCCTCTTTCGCTTGAGGCAATTCGACAATAGCAGCTTTGCCGTGCATTAATGGCGCGACTTTGATTATCTTGGTTGCGCCCATTTTTTCGATTCCTTCGCGCTCGTGAACGTGGCCGCATATTACCGCAAGCGGCTGTTTTTCTTCAATCAAACGCGAGAGGGATTTCGTGCCTATGTCTTTTCCAGTCTTGGTTATCGCAACGTTTCTTCCGGCAGGCGGTGCGTGAACCAGCAAAACAGTGTCGCCGTCAACGAGCTTTCCAATGCGATTGTAAAGCTCGGAATCGTCGAAAGTGTTGGGCCCCATGCTTGTCGCGCCGCCGAAACCCACGATGTTAAAGCCGTCGAAATCAACGCGTTTTTTCTCCACGCTTGAGTCGCCCAGCAGCCTTTCGTCGCTGCGCTCGTCCGCGTTTCCCAAAACCGCAATCAAACGCACGCCGAGAGAATCGCATTTTTCTTTTAAATCGCGGGCGAAATGCTCGGCGTAAAAGTCTGAACAATCTCCGCAACACGCGATCAAATTTGGCTTGTGCTTCAAAACAAGTTGCTCAAGAAAATCGAGCGCCTGCGTTTCAGCGTGCAAGTCCGTGATTGCGAGAATTTTCATTCCGCCCACTTAGAATCTCTTGCGCTTGAAGCCGAAACGACTTTTGTTGAAGCGAGGCCTTTCTCTTTGTTCTGCGCGTTGGAAAATAGGCTTGCTTCGTTTCGGTTTTGCCGGCGCTCCCCTGATTTTTTCCAAGCGCTCTTCGAAACTAGCTTTCAGCTTGTCCGCAATAAAGTGCTTGGTGTAAAAATCTGCCTTGGCTGCGATTGCGAGCTTCGCAGCAAGAGCGCGTGCAATCTTGCCGCGATGGTGCATTAGCGCGGAGTTAATCGCTGAATGTTGGAATATGATGCCGTGTTTTGGAGGAAGCGATCCGGTGCGCAAGTGTTTGAACAACGCGTTTTCAGCGCCGATGACTTGAACCGTAGACGCAGGCATTTCAGCGAGATTCTGCAAGCTTCCTGCGAGGGAAAGCAAGCGCGCTGCCAAAAGCGGTTCTGCAAGCAGCGAAATGTTGGGCATTTCCTTGTTTGCAATGGATTTCACGTAAGCTTCCAGTTCCTTGCGCGTTTCAAACAACGCAACCACGCCGCGGCCGAGGCTTTGCACCGCTTTCTTGTCTTCCATGTTGAAAGCAATGCCGAAGCTTTTCTCTCGGCGTTCCATCAGCTTGGTTGCTTTGTCTTCATCCGTCAATCCAGTCAATCGCGTGAACTCGAAGTCTTCCTTGCAGCCGAACTCGGCGTAAACGCGCGCCATGAGCTCGTCGTTTTGAGAGGGAAACTCGGGAAAATTAATGCGCACCCATTCTGCCAAGCGTTGCATTAACAGCGAGCGAGCAGAATCAACATCGTCGATAGCGCGGGCTGCTTGAATCACGAGCGCATCTCGCTTTTCATAAGCGCCTTTCACTTGCGCTTTGGCTTTTTCCAAAAACTTTTTTCTCGCGTCAAGCTTCACTAGCATCACCGTCCTGAAAAACTAGTAGAATACAAATAGGGCGGCGGGTTTTTAATAAACGCGCGCCTTACTATTGATTTAATGGTCGCCGACAAGATTGAAAAAATAATCAACCTTTCCGCGCGAAGGGGCTTGGTATTCCAGAATTCCGAGCTTTACGCCCCGCTCGGAGGGTTTTTCGACTACGCGCATTACGGTTTGGAAATCAAGCGCAAGCTGGCAAACGCGTGGTGGGGTTTTTTCGTCAAGCAACGCGACGATGTCATTGGGCTGGACGGTGCGATAATCTCTTCGCCTAAAGTGTGGCAAGCCAGCGGACACCTTGAGAGCTTTACAGACCCGCTTGTCGAATGCAAGAAATGCAAAGCGCGGTATCGAGCAGACCAGCTTGTGCAAGACGAGCTCAAACTTGAAGTGGAAGGGCTTGACGAGAAAACGCTCGGCAAGCTCATTGCGGAAAAGAAGTTGAAGTGTGAAAAGTGCAAGGGCGAGTTGGCAGAAGCCGGCAAATTCAATCTGATGTTCAAAACGAATGTTGGCGCGTTGGAAGACGAGTCCAGCACCGCTTACCTGCGCCCGGAAACTGCCCAGGCGATTTTCGCCGACTTTAAAACAATCGCGGGGTTTGCTCGCAAAAAACTTCCGTTCGGAATAGCTCAAATCGGCAAGGCGTTCCGCAACGAGATTTCGCCCCGCAATTTCTTGTTCCGGGCGCGCGAGTTCGAGCAGATGGAGCTTGAATACTTTCTTCATCCGGACAAGAAACCGGTTTTCGACAAAACGCGCTTGAGCTTGAAAGTCAAGGTTTTGACTGCTAAAGAACAGGAAGGGAAAAGCCCGAAGCTGGTTGAAAAAACGCTCGAGCAAATGATGAAGGAAAAAATCGTTTCGGGCGAGTGGCTGGCGTACTGGCTTGGCGAAACTTTGTATTGGCTGGAAAGCATCGGTTTGAAGGCAGAGCGCTTGCGGTTGAGGCAGCACGTTAAAACGGAATTGTCGCATTATTCGAAAGAAACTTGGGACGTGGAATACGATTATCCCGAGTGGGGCTGGAAGGAACTCGTCGGCATTGCAGACCGCGGAGATTTCGATTTGAAGCAACACCAAACGCATTCGAAGAAAGATCTGGCTGTTTTCGATGAGGAAACGAAAAAGAAAATCTTGCCTTGCGTAATCGAACCTTCCTTCGGACTCGACAGGTTGTTCTTCACCCTGCTGGTGGAAGCGTATTGCGAGCAAGGCGACAAAACGATTTTGAAAATCTCGCCTTCCATCGCTCCTTTGGATTGCGCGGTTTTTCCGCTCATGCCGAAAGACGGTTTGGACGAAAAAGCCAAAAGCGTCTTCGACGTGCTAAGAAAAGCAGGCGTCGACTGCGAGTACGACGAGAGCGGAAGCATAGGCAAACGTTATGCAAGAATGGACGAAATCGGCACGCCTTTCTGCATCACGATTGACTACGACTCGCTCAAGAACGACGATTGTACTATCCGCTACCGCGACAGCGGAGAACAAAAGCGCGTGAAAATTAAGGATTTGACGCACGAGCTCAGATGTAAGTCGCCAGGCTGAATTGCTTTTCTTCCTCTTCGTCGGAAAACATGCCGCGGATTTCTTTCTCGACTAGCATGATGCGCTGCTTCAAGTAAAGCGGCAAATCGTACTCCTCTGCCATGTTGCGCGAAATCGCGAGATACTTTTCAATGCCGCCCTTGCTGATGGTGAGCAGAAGCTTTCCCCCGCAACGGCGGCATTTTCCGTTCAACGGAACGCGGCGGTATTTCGCGTTGCACTCGACGCAACGGAATTTTTGCTTCGAGAAAGAACGCAGGTTGCCATACAGGTCAGGGAAAAAGTGAGACAAAATCAAGCGCTCGGCAGCGTTTTGCACGTCAACAGCGCGGATTTTCGTCATGAGCTTCAATTCCTCCTCGACTTTTTGAGCCATGTTTTTCAACTGCACGTAACGAGTGGTAACAGGCCCGCTAATGCTCGCGGAATGCGTGCAACCGATTCCCTCGTACTGCTCTTCTTTTCCAAGAGCGTCGCCGATGGTTTGCACTGCCGCTTCGGAGGGAAAAACGTTGTCGAGAGTGGCGCGGTAAAACTCCAGTGGATAGCTCCACGCACGGTCCATGGCGTGCACTTCGTCGTCAACCTCGGCCGGGTCGAGCACAGTAGTCAAAACAAGAGGGGCATCCATCTGCCCTCCGCGGGTTTCAGGCAAAAATTGCTTGGAAAAGTTGAGCAAACCGTCGAGCAAAAGCATGACGCACAACTCGTCGCCGTCAGCATTGCGTCTGCAAGCGCAATGCAAGTAAGGATGGGCTAGAATGCCTCTCACTTCGGTAAAGCCGATTACGCGGCAGATTATTCCCGCGCTCGTGTGAGGCGCGATTGCGATGAGCAGCTGTCCGACAATGTCTTCGGGTTTGGACGCGTTGTAAAACGCAGGCAAGCTATAGTTTTCAACTAGCAAATCGTCCGTAAAGCGTGCTACTCGAAGCAAATAGTCGCTTGCGTGCTTGGCGAGAATAATGTCTTGAGCTTTCAATTCGAGCAGTTGGTTTTCGTCAGTGCAATCGTAACCCAATTCTCGCGCTTTTTCCGCAGAAATGCCGATTTCAGAGGGAATGAAGTGAGTGCACGGGATTTCTGTTGCGTCGTAGCGGCACGTGCCGTCGCGAAACACGCTCAAACTGTGCTTGGCGCGAAGAATTCCTTTTTCGAGTTGTTCGGGCACTTTGCCTGCGGAAATCAATCCTATCACGCCCTTCACGTCTGTGGGCTTGAAGGAAACGCGTTTGCACGCGTTTTCAAACAGCATTGGCAGGTCGATTTTTTGAAGAGCGATGGGTTTGCCGGCCGCGTTGCAATTGGAACACTCGTTTTGCACTATCCTGCCGCATTTTGGGCACTTTTTTTCTTCGATAGTGGGAGAACCGCATGAAGAGCATTTGACTGAAAAAGTTTTCTTGCCGCAATTCGCGCAAGCGCGAGAGTTTAACTCGACTTCAATCAACGGCATTCCGCTTTCTTTCAGAATGCGAACTGCCTTGACGATGTCGCGCCTAGGCCCGCCGTGATTGCCAACGGGAAAGAGCGCGTGGACAAGCGGTTTCATTATGCGCTCGCGGCTTTTCTCAGGCCTGCCCATGCTAGTGCCTATGTACAAACCGACTTTCTTGTGAACCTTTACTCCGGCAAGCTCGTTCACAACGTCCATCGTGTTTTTTTCGAGCGAAAATTTTTCTTCAAAACGTTTTGCATTCAGGTTTTTTCCGTCAAGCAAGCCAAGCTGGAGGCAGACTGCGAGCGCAACGTCTTTTTCCAAAACCACTTTGTCGCCGTCAAGCTTGTGCGGCACTCCAGTTTTTTCAAAAAGCGTTTTTTCAGGCGCGTTTTTAACGCTAAAGCGCTTTAACTCGAACCAGTCGTACTCCATTTTTCCGGACGCAAGCCACAAAGCGAGTTTTTGCAGTTCTTCAGTGCTCAAGTCGTGCCAGCAGAAAACGAATTTAGGCGCTAGAGGAACGCCGTGTTTTTTCGACAATTCAAGCGCTTCGTCGAAAGTCATTTCAGCAAGCTCGTCAGTTGTTTTTTCCACTCCGGCTGCTTTCAATTCGCGGCCGTACCACTCGTCGCACCACGCGCTTTGCGCAAGAGGATGGTTGGCTTTGTTGAAATCGCCGTAGCACACGAGCAGGTCGCCCAAAAACAAGATTTCTTTCACGCGCGCTCGCAGTTTTTCGGCTTGCGCAACGTCGTTTACTTGCAGCACTTCCCCGTCATCGAGCAAAACAGTCGGGCCTTCGATGGTTTCGCAGGGAGTTACTATGCAGCCTTTGCCCGGGCGTTCGGTTTTCACTTGAGTTCCGAAAACCGGGAAATCGTCGAGCAAAACCATGGTTGCAGGGTGAATGGCTTTGCTGAGAATGCCGCAAAAACGAGTTCGTCCATAACGAAGGCGAAATCCGCCCGGTCGCATTGGATAAGAAAAGATGGGTCTTCCGCCGACTATTTCTTCCATATACCTTTCAATGGGCCGGAAGTCGACTTTCTGCGCGTCTTTCTTCGCTACCTTAATCAAACTGTCGAGCCAATCCCACTCGAGACCGGCTTTCTTCGCGATTTTCTTTACTTTAGCAGCTTTCAAGCAAACGCCCTCGCTAATCACGAGACAAACTCCGGAACGCACGCGATTAGTCTCCACGCCCGGAGTGTTTTTGTGCACGCTCACCTCGTAATCTTCAGTAGGCTCGCCGTCCACGCAAACAGGGCAATTCGCAACAACGTGCCGCACTTCCTCTTCAGTAGGAACGTACTGGCCTGCCCGCGTGCGAATGGCATAGAGATTCAGTTCTTCAACATAACGGTCTACTTCCTCGCTTCCCGGGCGGTAGTTCTGCATTTTGAAAAACCTGCGGCAAAAGTCTCCCAGCAGAAGCGCGAACGCCTGGCCGGTTCCGCCAGCGCCTCGAATGGGGCCTGCGAAATAAAGAGCTAGGCACTCGCTGCCATCCGTGTTCTTGCGTTTTCGAACTCGCGAAATTCCTTCGATAGGCGCGGAAACAACCCCTTCGGTAAAAAGCGCCAAGCCGGTTCGAATAGCCTGTTCCATCAACTGTTCTTCACTAGCGTATCCGAATTTCCCTTCCATTATTTCCTTGGCAATCGCAAAACATACCTCCTCGCGCTTTGCGTTTTGCGAAAGAACGCGAATGCGCTCCGCCACTCCGACGGGCCCGACCAAGCCTTCCACTCGCGCTGCCACGTCTCGCGCAGGCGCTATTTCCACGCTTTCGCTCGCATCCCTGCCTTGCGAACGCGCTTTGCTCGCGAGTTTCATCGCGGCATCCAAACCGCTTTCCAACTCGGCAAAATAAGAAAGCATTTTCTGCGAAGCAACAACCATTTTTTTCTCAGCTCTCTTCCTTAGAGAAATCTAACACGGTCAAATTTCCGCTCCTTATGTTGTAAACGCCCACCCCGCAGGGGACGCTGTCCCCTTCAGTCTGGGCGAGCGCCTGATTCCCCTACGCTTCATTTTTTGCAAAGTCTAACACGGTCAAATTTCCGCTCTTTATGTTGTAAACGGGAAGCTGGCAAGGCGAGGGAATGTGGCCCATTCGAATTTGGTAGTCCGTCCTGTCTTGCCACGTGCCCGAGTTGATTATCATCACGCCCCGATAGTCTGCGTAGCCGTTCTTGTGAACGTGGCCGAAGTGAAAAACGTCGGGCACTTCCGAAATCGTCATTTCGTCGCGCTTTGTCGGAATAACCGGTTTTTCGCCGTATATCGGCGACAAGTGCCTGCGGCGCAGCATTTCAATTCCCACCTTCTCCGGATTCAAATACCCTCCTCTCAAGTGCGGCATGCTGGCAATCATCGTATCGATAGAAGTGCCGTGGTACATCAGAACTTTCAAGCCGTGAATCGTTACGAAAGACGGGTTCGTGACGAACGTAATGTTTTTGCGGTCGGAAACGTTTTTGATGCACTCGGCAGGCAGTATGGGCTGGGGTTCCGCGTTTCGAACCGCGTCGTGATTGCCTGGGCAAACCACTATTTCTACGTGCTGCGGGATTTTCTTGAGCAAATCGCAGAAAATCTCGTATTGCACGTAAATGTCTTTCGTCGAAAGCTGTTTTTCCTGGCCGGGATAAACGCCGATTCCGTCCACCAAATCTCCTGCAATCAAAACGTATTTAATGCGGCTCGCGATTTCGCGCTTTTGTTCGTCGCACTCGCCGTTCAAGAAAGACAGAAAACGCTCAAATTGCTCGTGCAGGAAATACTTGCTGCCCACATGCAAGTCGCTCAAAAAAGCGATGGACGCTTCTTGCGAGGCGAGTTTCTTGTCGCGCAACGGGATTTCGGGCCACAAAACGTCGTCGACAATGAAAAGCGATTTTGCCAGCCGTCCTTCCAAAGCTATTGTTTCGTCGAGAATGATTTGCTCAGCTTGGTCGAGCAACTGGCGCGGGGCGTTTTTGGGAATGAAGCAAGGCAATTCTTCCTCAACGTCTTCAACCAGCAGGAAAGTTCCGCCGTTTTTCGCCTCGCGTTTTTCAGACACCATTCCGAAAACGCGCCTGCGCTCGGGCCTGCCGCCCTCTGCCTTGAGCCTGCGGATGGAAACAACTGGAATTGCCGCGCTTCGCAAGTCCAAGAACGCTGAAGTTTGTTCAAAACGGTTTTTGAAGAAAGAAACGAAGTCAGTCAAGCCGCCCGCGCATTTTGCTTCCGCGTCTACATTGCGAACCGTAAATTCAGCAGCAACTTGTTTTGCGAGCGCCTCGAACCCGCGCGGTTTTTCCAGCAAATCAGTTTGCCCCGCCTTGAGCGCGGACGCTTGCTGTTCAGCGAGCTCGTCGACGAGCGTGTAGGAAACGACGAACTCTCCCTTTTCTTCAGCTAATACAATCGCTTTTTCCAAAATTTCTTCTGGCGTTGGAAGCACTACAAGGCGTTTTAGGGCGTCCGGCGATATTGCCAAGTCTCGCTTGAATGCGAGCTCCAGCAAGGACTTTTCATCCGCCACAAACCCACCCACACCGAAACGGACGACGTCCGTTTCCCACGCAAGAAGGAGTTTTTTCTCTCTTGAGCAGTTCGCAACTGCGAAAGTTGCAAACCGCAACTCTCGCAAACCGTGCGGTTTGCTCGATTCCCGAGATATTCAAACTCCGGCAATGAAAGCCGGCGCAAGACGATAGTTACTTTCAGTTGCTGGTTTAAAATGATAACGTATTTATTAGGCGCTTGAGTAATTCGCAGTGTGAAAAAATTAATCTTGTTCGCGTTGCTGTTCGCCCCGATTGCGTGGGGCAACGGTTGTTCCGACATACTTTCCGGGCAAATGCTGCAAAACGTGCAGCTTCCGGTTCTCGAGCAAACCGTGAGCCCTACTGCCGACGTTTTGAGGGTGGTTTTCTTCCGAAAGCTTTCTCTCGAAATCGGGCCGGTCGTAAACAATTGGATTTACGTAATGCCTCGCGATGCTGTTGAACTGAATCAAACCGTCGGTAACGCCGGTTGGCAATACTATTTAGGCTCGAACGAAAGCGGTTATTTCCGCATCAACAAGAACTCGAATTGGTTTACGTACGTTTGCGAAAGCGGAGTCAAGCACAATCTCACGATGGCAGTTGCTTTGGGCGAGTTGCTTGCTCTTGAAGGCGGCAAAACAGTCAAGGCGGACGTAGTGCGCGTAAAGTCAAGCGTTCCAGACGCGTTTTACGACTCGAACTATTCGGTCGTTTCAGACGAGTTTATCGTGGTAACTGCAGATTCGGTTGACAGCGGCGGCGACCGCGTGTTTAAAGGCGCAATGTACGCCAAGCAAAACGAAATTTATTATTTTATAGACAAACCGGGCAGTTCGGAACTAGCTGACATCTACCCGTCGTTGCGCTACCTCGCGTGCTGTTCCTCAAAGAATTGCTCGACTGATTTTGAAAGCAATTTCAAGCCATCGTCTTGTTCTGCTTCGCTTTTCTCAAAGTCAAGCTTTTGTTCTGACGAAAACACGCTCGTGAAATATTCGTGCGGCGAGAACGACGCGTGCCTTCCCGAACATGCAGCGTGCGAGTTCGGCTGCGTGAACGGCACATGCTTCGACGGCACCAGACCGACTTGCGAAGATTTTTACGGCGAGAACATTTACGTGAGAAACTCAGTGAGCGGCGTTTTTCAAAACAAAACCACTTACGCTTTCACGAACAAATGCGAATCGTTGAATAAAGTGAGCGTGTGGTCTTGTTACGGAGGCGCGCCAGTCTCGAGGGTTTTCGATTGCCCCCTGGGCTGCGAAAGCGGCAGGTGCGTTGAAGCGCAGCAGGAAGCTTCGGTCGTTCCCTCCGTACAGCCGAGCGTTGAGAAACAACCGCCGGCGCAAGGGGAAAACAACGCGCTTTTCGTGATAGCTCTTTTGATTGCTTTCGCTGCTCTCGCATGGTGGGTGTTGAGATTGCCTCCTGCGCAAACCAAGAAATAGTTTATTTCTGCGCGTCAAGCTTTTTTTGCTTCAACAATTCCAATTCGCTCAATATGTTCCAAATCATCGTCCTGCCGTGCATGGGCAGGTTGATGTCGTTGCTCACTTCATCCAGTGCATAGATAGCGCCGCTCACGCCGGTTGCAAAATCAGGGTCTTTCAGTTTTTCCTTCGCGTTGGAAATGGAAGTGCGCACGTTGCGGGGAATGCTCGTGTCTTCGATAAGAGAATCAAGCAGCGAAATGATTGAATCAAGTTCTCCCATTCGAAACACCTTAAAAGCATTGCTAACTATTGCGGCTTCAGTGGTTTAAATTGCTTGCTAACTAGGTTGTCTCGGAAATGCTGCGCATTTCCTCAGCTGCGCAACTCTGCGCGAGTTGCTTGCTTCGCAAATCCCTGAGGGTATTTGCTCAACGGGCCCGAAGGGATTTTCAGCGCGCCAATTTCACTTTCGTTTGGCGACCGACCGCACCTTTTTGAAAGGGGCGGGCATTTGAACCCTTGACCTTCTGCTTTCCCCGCCGCCCTTGCGATTTGTTTTTCGTAAGGGAGGGTCGGAGGACTAAGCTCCGGGAACCGTAGGTTCCCTCCGGCTTAGCTTAGGAGGCAGACGCTCTATCCAAGCTGAGCTACGAGCCCTTTTCTTCGCATAAAGAATAAGCAGAGATTCGTTTTTATTTGCTCTTTGCGTTCTCCTAGCGTCAAATGTTAGAAGCGGTTTCCCTCCCCATAATAGAAGTGGGCGTCATAGTCTTGCTGGCTCTTTTTGCAGGCTTAGTAATGAAACGCCTTAACCTTGCTTCTTCTCTGGGTTACATGATCGCCGGAATGGCGCTCGGCCCGTTGTTTTTGAAGTTTCTGATTCCCGATCAAGGAATTGCGCCGCTCTTCGGCGAGATAGGCCTGCTCATGCTAATGTTTTACTTGGGTTTGGAGTTGAGCATTAAGAACTTCAAGCAAAACGGCGCTGTAGCAACAATACTATTGGCTTTGGAGTTCGCTTTGTTTTTCGTTCTCGGGTTTGCTCTCGCACGGTTTTTCGGTTTTAACGAAATCGAATCGCTGGTGGTAGCGGCGATCTTGCCTTTCTCGAGCACTGCAGTGATAGTGAAATTCATTATTGAAAAAGGCTGGCTGGAAAAAACGGAGTCGCGAATTGCGATTTCCACGCTCGTGCTTGAAGATTTCCTTTCCATTCTCGTTCTGGTTTTCCTTTCGTCTTTGCAGACTCACAAGTCGCTCAACCTGCTCGTGTTGAATGCCGTTCTTTTCACAATAGCAGCGTTTTTCGTGGTCAGCCGCGTTTCGAAATTTTTGTTGGCGTGGCTAAGCAAAACAGGCCACTCCGACAATCCCATGACGCTTTACGCGATTGGCATTGGACTTCTTGTTGGGAAGTTGGGCGAATTTCTCGGATTGTCTCCAATTCTCGGCGCGTATTTCGCGGGCTTCGCGCTTGCTGAAACAGCTTACGGCAACCGCATCAAGCGCGAGCTCGGCTTTTTCCGCGAGTTTTTCATCCTGTTCTTTTTCGTGAGCTTCGGTGCAACAATCCAACTGCCCTCCTCATGGGCTTTTCTCGGCACGCTCGTTCTCGTGCTCGTGGCGTTCTACGTGGTTCTCAAAATATTGTTGTACGGCGTGTTCGGCTCGCTGTTGGGCCTCAACACCGAATCTGCCGTCAACGCGGGCTTGCTCATGATTGCGGTGGGAGAATTCAGCATCATAATCGCAAGTGCTGGAGCGCCGTTGACTTCCCGCCCGTCTGAAATTCTCGCAGCTGCTTTCCTGCTTACTCTTCTGACGACGATGGTCGGTCCTTTGTTGTTCAACTACCGCAAGCAAATTCTCGAAGTTTTTCGCAAGGTTTTTCCTGAAAACGCCTTTCGCTATCTGCGCTTGTTCAGCGGCGGCACCAACCTGGTGGACCGCATTTCGAGCGAGCACGCTTTTCAAAACGAGTACTCTCGCTTGGCGAAAAGCATTCTATACAATCTAGTGATCGCCTTTGCGGTCGTTTACATAAGCTATGCTTCGACTTACGAAGTCAGCTTGGGAGTGATTCCAAAAATTTCCGCAGGCATCTTGATTTTAGTAATGATAACCTGGCCGATCTACAGGATAATTTCCGACTTGCATTATTTGATGGGTCTGGTTGTCGGTTCGCTTTTGCACTCGCAAGGTTTTGCCAAGCCGGGCCGCAAGCATCCGCTTACCGTGCATGCTGCAAACGTTTTCATCGGCTTGCTTTTAACCCTGCTTGGTGCCGGTTCCGGCGCGTTCCTTTACTTTCGGAACGTCGAGCCGTTTTTCATCCTGATTCCGCTCGTGTTTTTCCTGCTTGCTTTAATGTATTTGAGCAAGAGCGTGTACTCGCTTTTCGAAGAAGCGTCTTCCCTCTCGGCTTTTGCGGAAAGCGAAACCTCCCAGCAGCCTGAATTGCGTTCGCTGGCGAGGGAGTTCGACTTGCGTTCACGCAAGCTTTCCGAGCTTAATGAACTGCGCTCGCGAGCTCAAGAAGAAATTCAAATAGCGTTGCGCGAAGGCAATCCGGCAAGGGCGCGCCATCTTCTTTCGGCATTCAAAAAACGCGAACGTTCCCTCGCGGAAAGCCTTTCGGGAATCGAAAAGAAGCTCGAACGCAGCACCATGGCGGACTTGGAGTCGCTCGAGCTTGAGGATGCGCGTGCTTTGTCTCGCTTGGAAAAGCAAGAAACGCACACCAGGCGCGCGTTAGAGAACTATTTCCGCAAACAACCGCCAAACTTCTCGCGGTCGAAGAAAAAACGCTAGGGTTTCACTTTTCAAAAAGGTTTTTATGCCTGATTTTTTCTATTACCTACGTGTTTTAGGTGTTTCAATCAATGGCTGACGAGGCTTTCGACGTTATAGTGGTTGGCGGCGGGCCTAGCGGCAGTACTGCAACCGCTTTTCTCGGAAAAGCGGGGCACAAGGTTTTGCTTCTCGACAAGGCGAGATTCCCGCGCGACAAAACGTGCGGCGACGCGATCAGCGGAAAGAGCTTGGCTGTATTGCGCGAGCTGGGCTTGATCGGGGCTGTCGAAGCGCTTCCCCACTCGAAGATTTACGGCGTTACTTTCTCTTCGCCCGAAGGCTACGTAGTGGAGATTCCCTTTCGAAAGGAAGAAAACGTGGGTTATTGCGTGAGGCGCTTGGTTTACGACGACATGCTTTTCCAGAATGCGAAGAAATTCGCAACCGCAATTGAAGAATTCACCGTAACCGACGTTATTCGGGAAAACAATTTCGTTGTGGGTGTTAAAGGCGTGGGCAAAGACGGCAAGGAACAGGCCTTCCGTTCGAAAGTGGTTGTCGGTGCTGACGGCGCCAGCTCGGTTGTCGCCAACAAGCTCGGCGTGGATACAATCGACGATGCGCATTCTTGCGTGGCGGTTCGCGCTTATTACAAGGGCGTTACAAGAATGACGAAAAACATCGAACTGCATTTTTGCAACTCGATAATCCCCGGCTATTTCTGGATTTTTCCGTTGGACAACGGCTTGGCTAACGTAGGCGTGGGAGTGTTGAACCGCGATTTGAAAAAACGCCACTTGAATCTGAAGGAATGGATGTTCAACGAAATCAAGACCAACCCGTTGTTCAAGGAACGCTTTGCGAACGCGGAATTGGCTTCGGAAGTGAAAGCGTGGCGCTTGCCTTTCGGCTCGAAACGCAGGAAAAACTATGGAAACGGATTTTTGCTCGTCGGCGACGCTGCCGCTCTAATAGACCCGTTTACCGGCGAGGGAATGGGCAACGGAACAACGTCAGGCCGTCTTGCAGCCAAAGCCATTCACGCAGCGCTTGAGGCGAACGACTTTTCCGAAAAAACGCTTTCTGCGTACGAAAAGTCGATTCACGAAGAGCTGGACCGCGAGCTTTTGCAAAGCTATCGCATGCAGCGCTTGGGCGGAATAAAGCTGTTGTTGAATCTGATTATTCGCAGGGCGTACAAAAACCAGCACGCGCGCGATTTGATTGCTTCAACGCTCGCGAACGAAACCGCCCGCAAGGAATTCACTTCCCCGCTGCTTTACTTGAAAATCTTGTTCAGCTGAAAAAAGTCAGCCTTCTGGCTCCAAGCGCTTGAGAAAGTTTGAAAGGGTTTCCAAAAGCACGTGTCGATCAACGTGTTGTCCGCCTTCAGCTGGCGGGTTTGTGGTAGCCTCGTGAAACCGTTTTATAACCAGTCGCAAAAACGCCTTATCTTCCTTCTCGGCAGGTCGGTATTCCCTGTTTCCACTGCTTCTTCGAAGAGACACTTTAAACCCGCCGTCTGGCGTCTGTTCTGCAATCAGCTCCCCCTCCTCTTTCTTTGCACAAACCATAGTGTATCTGCCTTCCCGCCACGATCTGATTGCAACAGCCAAAGCTTGTTCTCTTCCAAGCCTGCCTGCGTATGAAGTCCAGTGAGGGAGCTTGCTTTCCGAGCTCGGCGGGCCGCCCAGAGTTCTTTCCCAACTGACGGTTTCCCTTTCCATAACCACAGACTACGATAACCTGTTTTTAATACTTTCTCGCTTCAATTATTTCAGAATGATGACGATGAACAACCACTGACTCCGTGATGATGTTGATAGCGTCTGACAACTAAAAATGATAGGTAGAATTAAGGGAAGGTCGGCGGAGTAAGCGCCGGAAACCGTAGGTTTCCTTCGGCTTACGTTGCATAGCGTCTGACAACACTGCTTGCAAAAGAACGAAGGCGGAAAGGGCGGG